>Ga0307469_10000293_pt1 | contig 18946 bp, 16 predicted proteins | sample atmos_gasesAM2C__FD_203084 | JGI IMG/M metagenome (GOLD analysis project Ga0307469, IMG submission 203084) | Hardwood forest soil microbial communities from Morgan-Monroe State Forest, Indiana, United States - atmos_gasesAM2C_515 | ecosystem: Environmental > Terrestrial > Soil > Temperate...
ACGGCTAGTTCGTGACTGCGAAATACTGATTGGTAGACACTCCCAGATCGGGGATACCGCCTTGCACGGCACCGGTTGTCGGGTCGACGATCCGAACTCCGACTTGCCCAGCGGGAAGTAATATTCCGAATAGAGCTGTGCCGCTCTGATCAAATTGACAGCCGGTCAAATTGGACAAACTGGTGAAAGGCGACCCCGTGAGTTGTGTCAGAACCCCCGCCGAGAACTGAAATCCCTCCATGGGCCCGCTTTTGCCGCACGTATACACAAAGTTGCCGCTAGGGTGCATGACTACGGTTGAAACAACGTCGGCTGTCGGAAAGGAGGTTGAGGAAGCGAGCAGCAAGACTCCGGTCCCCGCTTCAATCGGTACGACTTGGATCGAATTGGTCCCTGACACGTTCAATACGAATGTGCCCGCTGGATCGACCTGGATTTGTGCTGCGCCTAAAGCGAACGGGCTTCCGGGAATTGGGGATAGCGCTCCGGTATTCTGGTCAATCGAGTAGCCGAACACTGCGCCCGTCGTGGATCCCTCGGTTGCGTAGAGATAATTTCCCGTGCCGTCGACGTTTAAGCTGGTTGCCTGGAAGGAGGGGTTGGAAAAAGGCGAACCCGGTACCAGGGTTAGCGCTCCGGTGGTGGGATCGATTGTGAAAGCCATGAAATTGCCCGAAGTAAAATCGGCTGCAAACAAGAATCTGCCCCCGTTGGAGTCTGGGTCGACACTGAGCGTAGTGATTGTGCTCGGGGCGGGAAATGGGCTACCCGCGAGTGGCGTCAGCCCACCCGTGGAATGGCTGATCAAGAAACCCAAGATCGCATTCCCGGCGGGAAGATACAGAAATTTGCTGTTCACGATCACAATGGTCTCGGCAACGGACTGTCCGACGTCCACGGCCACTCCGGGGAGAGTAGTAAGAGTCGTGGCTGTGAGCTTGGCGGTCGCGATTGTGTCGTTCGGGCCGTTGCTGGACCGATAAAACAGAAGATCGTTGGCCCCCCCGCCGCCATTGTTCGAGCCCGGGCCGCAAACGGATCCACCGCTGCTCACGCCTCCGCCACTCGAAGAACCGCCGCCGCTGCCGTTTCCGAAACTGATGCCGCTGCAGTTGGACTTTTGACCGCAGGCTGCCAAGGCGATTAAGGATGCTGCCACGGCCAGCAACGACAAAGTGTGCTTCGCGTATCTCATTCAAATCTCCCTGCCGAGGACGGTGGCGAGCTGTGCGCAACTCGCGGCGACCCTCGGAGAACTCATTGGATCCGGCAATGGAAACAGGGCACCCCGCCCCAACAGCAGCGTGCGGCCTGGTGGCACTTCGGGGATATTAGGTCAGCGGCGCGGTGCTCACAACATTACGCATGTCTTGGACACTTAGTAACCATGCGGGTAACGTTCTGTTGAGCGGTGCAGAAAGGAACACAGTCCGCACCCTTATTTGGGCAGAACCGGGGACTAAGCGGGGCGTAACTAAAATGCAGATTTGTTCTTGCTGTGTGGGTGGAAATCGAGATCCATGGGGTAACCGGGCAAGTCGACATGCACCGTGTAGTCCGTTTCAATCGAGACGGCGCCGTTTCCGGACGGTCCCGTACGCACTATCTTGATCTGGTCCCGGGTGATGGGGATTTCCAATTCCTGTGCCCGTTTGAAAACCGCATCTCGGATCACATCATCGCCCTTGACGCTGTAGGTGCCCATTCGGGCCTCGGTCTCGAGCGAGTCCTGGAACTCGTAATTGGCGAAGTATGGCGGAAGGATTTGCGTGCCCGCGTAAAACACCGCGCCCATCAGGCCCAACACCAGGATCAACTTGATCGTGCCCATGATGCTTTCCGTCTGCGGTCGCGCGACCGAAACGAAAAGGTTTCAACGCGCAGGCCCCAGCACATTCTTGAAGTATTCGGTTACTGCGCCGATGCTAGCATCCTGCATTTGGCGAGTCGAGCGTTGAACGACCTCGACAGTACCTTCGGTAACCTTCTTTCCCACGTTGACACGAAAGGGTATGCCCACCAGGTCAGCATCCTTGAACTTGACCCCGGGCCGCTCGTCCCTGTCATCCAGTAACACGTCGAATCCGGCGCCCTCCAGGTTCTTGGCGATCTCTTCCGCGGTCGTCCGAATCTTGTCGTCGGAGACGTTGGTGGGCACGACTACGATCTGGAAAGGGGCGACCTGCGGCGACAGCCAGAAACCGTTTTCGTCGTTGTTCTGCTCGACGATGGCGGTGAGGATGCGCTCAATCCCGATGCCGTAGCATCCCATGATGGGCATGACTTCCTTGCCGTTGCGGTCAAGCACACGCGCGCCCATTGACTCGGAATACTTATAGCCGAGCTTGAAGATGTGGCCGATTTCGACCGCGGTGTCGATGCGTAGGGGCGCGCCGCAGCTCGGGCAGGCTTCTCCCGCGGTGACGCTGCGCAGATCGGCATAGGCCGTTGCGTGGAAGTCAACCTCAGGCGTGACGTTCTTGAGGTGGTAGTCCTCTTTGTTGGCTCCGCTGATCAGATTTTTCCGGCCCTGGAGAGCTTCTTCGACGATGAGGACTGGCTGGTCAGAGTCATCGAAACGCTTGGCCGGCTCGAGGCCGATTGGCCCGAGGAACCCTGCAGGCGAGTGAAAGAGCGCCTGAATCTCTTCTTCTGTCATAGGACGCGTTTCGCGTCCGCCGACCGCGCTCGAGAGCTTGGCCTCGTTCATCTGGTGATCGCCGCGCATCATCAGGATTACCGGGCGCAGTTTCGTCTTGCGCGTCTTGCCGTCGGTTTCGGTCGCCATGAGCGCGAGCGTCTTCATCTTGTTCTTCGGAGAAACGCCGAGGAAGCGCGCGACGTCTTCAATCGTTTTTTGTCCGGGCGTGTGGACGAGCAGCGGCTTGCCATCGGCTTCACTCTTCAGATCTTCGACCGGATCAAGCTTCGAAGTGGCCTTTTCCATGTTGGCCGCGTAGTTGCACTTCTCGCAGCTGACGATGAGATCTTCGCCGGCGGGCGTGCGCACCATGAATTCGTGCGACAGCGATCCGCCCATGGCGCCCGAGTGGGCTTCGACGACCATGTACTTGAGGCCACAGCGATCGAAGATACGGCAATAGACGTCGTAGTGTTTCTTGTAGGAAACGTCGAGCCCGTCGGCGTCGATGTCGAACGAGTACGCGTCCTTCATGATGAACTGGCGCACGCGCAGCAGGCCGGAGCGGGGGCGAGGCTCGTCGCGGAACTTGGTCTGAATCTGGTACCAGATCTGGGGAAGCTGTTTGTAGCTGCGGAGCTCCTTGCGCGCGATGTCTGTCATGACCTCTTCGTGGGTCATGCCGAGGGCGAGTTCGGCGCCCTTGCGGTCTTTGAGGCGGAACATGTTGTCGCCCATGACGGCCCATCGGCCGCTGGCCTCCCAGAGTTCGCGCGGATGGATGGCGGGCAGAAAGAATTCTTGGCCGATGGTATCCATCTCGTGGCGCACGATGTTCATGATCTTGTTGAACGAGCGGTTGCCCATGAAGAGGTATGAATAAAACCCGGCGGCCAGTTGGCGAATGTATCCGGCGCGGACGAGGAACTTGTGGCTGGCGACCTCGGCATCGGCCGGGGCTTCGCGCAGGGTAGGGATAAAGAGTTCGGACCAACGATGCATAGTTAGTGATTTCCAGTGCTGGAGAATCCGTTATTGTAGCAGCCTGCTCGGGACTCGATCGGCGGAAGCCTTGTACTATGCGGGTGCCTGCGGATCGATTCACAATGATGCTGCTCATCGAATTCGGGATCATCGTGTTTTTTGCAGAGGCCGGCCTGGCTCTCGTCGGACTGTGCGCGCTGCTGCTGGCATATCTCGGCGTGTTGATCGTAGGCGGTCCCCGCAAGGGGCGAGGACTTACAGCCGGGTTCCTGCATGCCGTTCCGCTCGCGACGGTGATCCCTATTGTTGCTGGGATGTCCCTGGCATTTGTCGAGTTGAGCGACGCAGCGTTCTCGGCACCGTGTCATCTCACGGGGAACTACGCATTGATGATGGCGGACGCGGATAGCCCCGGATGGGTCTACAGGTATTCGCCCGGGAATGGAGGTGTCTCGTGGCAGCAGGACGGGATCGACGGCGTCCTGCACCTGCAAGTCGCCGGGAGATACATTGTTGGCGCGCGAGACACACGTGGGTTCCGGAGAAACGCGATTGTGACCGAGTATTTTCTGATCGACACGCAGACTGCGACAAATACCCGCTTCGCTTCCTTGACGCGACTGGAGGCCGCCCTGAAGCCGATGGGAATTACCCTCCAGCTCGAACCGGTATCCGAAATTTATGAGAGCGACCGGAGGCCGCTGGGCGTAATGATCGTGGTGATTGGCTTGCCTGGAGTTTTGTGCCTGTACTTGTTCTTCCGTTGGTGGAGAAAGTTGAAGACTCTGCAGCCCAGCGAGGTTGCGGCATAGCAGGTCTGCCGCCAGGCTACTTGCTCAACTGGCCCAGGATTTCTTTGCCGAGCTTCTGGGTCTCTCCAAAGAATTTCTGATACTCGGTGAACATGCGGTTGAGTTCGAGCGACTGCTCAGGCTTGAGGCGCTTGCGCAGAATCATGTCGCGCAAGTGTACCGGGTTGGGTAGGGTTGCGTCTTCGCGGAGTTCTTCGAGAGCGGTGGATGGATCGTAGTGGTACATGGGACCCCCAAGTTGAATAGTTGGGAAACTTGGTAATTGAGTAATTGGAAACCCAAGGCCGCAACAGGGCTGATCAATTACACAATTACCAAATTACTCAATTTCCCAATCTCATAGCATTTCCGTTCCCCACAGATCGTGCAGGTGGACGACTCCCTTCACATTTTGATGCTCGTCGATTGCCACGAGCGACGTGATTTTCTTTTCCTCCATGAGTGCCAGGGCGGTAGCGGCGAATTCCTGCGGTGAGATCGTTTTCGGTGCACGCGTCATGCATTCTTCTGCCGTCAGGTCGAGAACGTCCTTGCCACGGCGTTCAAGCAGACGGCGCAGGTCGCCGTCGCTGATCACGCCCAGCAGTTTCTCGTTTTCGACTACGGTCGTCATGCCCAGTTTCTTCCGCGACATTTCGTAGATCACGTCGGACATGCGGGTGGTTGGAGCTACGCGCGGGATTGCTTCGCCCGCGTGCATGAGGGACTCCACGCGGGCCAGTTTCTTGCCGAGCTTGCCCCCGGGATGGAGGTTCGCGAAGTCCTCTTCTTTAAAGCCGCGCTTTTCGGAGAGTGCGACTGCGAGCGCGTCGCCGAGGGCAAGCATGGTGGTGGTGGAGGCGGTGGGGGCGAGGCCGAGGGAACAGGCTTCCTTGTCGACGGAGCAGTCGAGTGCGATGTCGGCAGCTTCGGCCAGCGTGGAGAGCTTGGCCGACATGCGTCCCAACCTGCCTGTGCCTCCGTGGCAGATGAGATCGCCGGTCATGCTGATGAGCGGCACTTGCAGGCGCTTGATGGTGGCTAAGAGGCGGAGGATCTCTTCGGTCTCGCCGCTGGCCGAGAGTGCGAGCACCACGTCGCCGCGCACGACCATGCCCAGATCGCCATGAATCGCGTCGACGGGGTGCATGAAGAGTGCGGGCGTTCCGATGGAGCTCAGCGTTGCGGCGATTTTGCGGGCGATGATGCCGCTTTTGCCCATGCCGGTCACGACGACGCGGCCGCGGCAGGCGTCCATGAGTTCGACGGCGCGGTCGAAGGTGTCGGCCATGGGGCCGGCGATGCGGTCAGCGAGCGCGCGCAGGGCTTCGGCTTCGATGCGGACCACGTTTTCGCCGGTGTGCCTCATGGGAAGGAGGATGTTATCAAATGCGTCGGGGGCATGCTTTCGGCGCGGCGTTGTGCATTTTGTTCGAGATCCAGGCCGGTGGCGCCGCCTGCAAAAAGCAGGTCCTTCGCTTCGCTAGGATGACAAGACTGTTGGGGGGATGACGAGTCGTCGATGCTGACGACTCATCGACCTAGAAGTGGTCGTCGACCACGTGGACGCCTTCGCCGAGGCCTTTGGCTAGAATCGCCCGATCCCAGGGGCCGCCCTGCCAGTTGTCTTTTCTCTTCTGGTCGTGGAGCCAGGGGGGCAGCGTCAGCAGGAGGCGGCGGGCCAGCGCGTCGCAGTACGGCTCGTAGAGGGAACGCAGTTTCAGGAGCTTCTTGTCGGCTTCGTCATCCTGCTTGGGACGCATGCCCGCGGCGATCAACGTCCTGCGCAGCGCATCGAGTTGATCTGGAGGAAGCCGGTCGGGGGTGTGCGGATCGTACATGGCATTCACCACCTGTGCGAGATCGACAGCGGCGTGGCGAGCCATGGCGAACGTCAGCTTGGCCTGTTCTTTCTGAATGCCGTCGATGCCGGCGAGCACGAGCGACGTGACGTCGAGCATGGTGGTGAGCGCCCCCAGCCATGATTGGTTGCTGTGCTGCGAACGGAAGAAGCAGAGCACCGGATAGGAGATGTGACTGGCAAGCAAATCTGCCGACCAACGTTCCCAATCACGAAAAATATTGTCGAGGACAACGGGGTCGGGACAGCATCCAAGACGGGCCAGCAATTCTCCGGCGGAAGGGGGCGATCCGGCGCGCGAGTCGAGCAGGGAGATTTCCAGTTCGCGGCTGGAGAACGACGAGTAGATGACGGGCAGGTAACCGACCACCACGCCGAGAAAAGCGAAGCCCGTGCCGGCTTCCATGACGGCGAACGCACGGGCCAGGCGAGAGGTGGGTGTGATGTCTCCGTAGCCCAGCGTGAAGAAGGTTTCTCCGCTGTGATAGAGGAGTATTCCGAATGTGATGGGTTCGCTTCCCAATCGCACGTGCTCGCCCAGGCCGAACTGCAGGAGGGCGTATCCGAAAATCAGACCGATGGCCCAGAAAACCAGCAGCAGGATGAGCGAGAAAGGGCCGAAGTATCCCAGGAAATTCTCGCGCCAGCTACTCACGCGGATGTAGCGCGAGAGCTTCACCCAGGGTACCCAGGTGTGGCGATAGAACCACGAGGTCAGGCGGAACGCACGCTGCACTTTACGCGGGAGGACGATCGTTTCAAAAGCGTCCAGCAGGACGGAAAGTATGATGAGAATCCCGACAATGGTCGCGAAAATGTGCATCTCTATGGCGTCAGATGAGGTTGGATGTTAACAGATTCAGAAGTTGCCGTTGTGGGGGCAGGCAAGGGCTGTGGCTGCGTTTGTGTGGGCCTCCCACGAAGGCACAGGTCTGCTCCCGAGGGCTCACAGCAGGCTCTCGTCTGGCTTGGCATGACATCGTGTTTGATGTTCTTTCTTGTGGCCAGTGGTTTAGCGCAAGACACGCCTCGTCTCGCGGAATCGCGGAGCGACCCGGGTACGACGTTGCGCCGGAGGAGTAACGAATTCGGTGGGTGGATCGGATACTCGCCATACTCGTTCGTGCTGAAGGGAACGTCGAAGGACCGCGAGCTTTTTCTTCTCAACTTGCAGTACGCGCGAACGCTCTTCGTGGTGCGCTCTCTCACGTTGAAATATACGGCCGAGGTCGTGCCGCTAGCGCTGGAGTTTCAACCGACTCAGCTCTACCTGGTCGGTGGACAGCCGCTGGTGAATCCTGGAGGCGCGCTGTACGCGGCTGGCGCGAACCCGATTGGATTTCAGGCGAACATCGGATCAAAACGAATTCAGCCCTTTGGAAGTGGCAGCCTCGGCTTCCTGTACTTCAACCGGCAAATGCCGGTGATCGGCTCGTCGCAATTCAACTACAACATCACCATCGGATTTGGTGCGCAGTTTTTCGCACGGCCCGGACGGTCGTTCACCGTGGGATGGAAATATCACCATCTGTCCAACAACGACCATGCGCACTTCAATCCGGGGCTGGATTCGGGAGTGTTCTACGTGGGGTTCTCGCTCTTCCGGGCCAGGCGCGGGTCGCGCTAAGGCAGGGATTCTACTCGTTCGCAACAGACTCGCGTCAGGGAGTGGTGTGCGCCTTCGCAAGGCCCTTCTGTACCGCCAATAATTCTTTCAACACCCCTCGTAGCTTGCGCGAGTCGAGGGCGTTGGCGCCGTCGGATTTTGCTTCCTTGGGGTTGTCGTGGACTTCCATGAACACTCCATCGACGCCGGCGGCCACGGCGGCACGCGACAGCACCGGAATAAACTCTGGCTGGCCACCGCTGGTGGCGTTGCCGTCTTCATCCCCGTAAGAAACGGATGGCAGTTGCACGGAATGCGTCGCGTCGAAGACGACCGGCGCAAACTTCCGCATGATGGCGAGCGAGCGCATATCGACGACCAGGTTGTTGTAGCCGAAGCTGGAGCCGCGCTCAGTGACAAACACTCGCTTGTTCCCCGACGCGTGGCACTTGTCGACGGCGTGCTTCATGTCCCAGGGCGAAACGAACTGCCCCTTTTTGATGTTGACCACTCGCTCGCTGAGGGCTGCGGCGACGATGAGGTCGGTTTGACGGCAGAGGAAGGCGGGGATCTGCAGGATGTCGGCGACCTCGGCGACGGTGGAGACGTCTCTGGCTTCATGCACGTCGGTGAGGATCGGAACCTTGACTTCGTTCTTCACTTTCTGAAGGATGCGCAGCCCTTCTTGGAGGCCGGGTCCGCGGAAACTCTTCAGCGACGTGCGGTTGGCTTTGTCGTAGGAGGCCTTGAAGATGAACGGGAAGTTCAGCGAGCGGGTGACGCCCTTAATGATTTCGGCCATGCGGATGGCGTGGTCTTCGCTTTCGATGACGCACGGGCCGGCAATCAGGAAAAGGCTGCCGGAGCCGATGCGGACGTTGTCGAATTGGAAGGAGATCGCCATCAAGTCAAAAGCTTAAACCACAGAGGGCACAGAGGATCACGGAGGAAACCCTCTGTGTCACTCCGTGTCCTCTGGGGTGACTGGTTTTGGGTTTCAACTCGAAACTTGAAACCCGAAACTACCCTACCGCCTTCCCACTTTCTCTGGCCGGTGGAACATCTCGACCTCGGCCGCAGCTTTGTCGGAGCGGCGCTGTAGCCCATATTCGTAGGCCGCGCCGATAAATGCCTTGAACAACGGATGCGGCTCGAGCGGCTTCGACTTGAATTCCGGATGGAACTGGCAGCCGATGAAATAAGGATGGTCGGGGATCTCCACCATCTCGACGTAGGTGCCGTCGGGCGTAGACCCGGAAATCCGCAGTCCGCCTGCGACCAGCGTGCTTTCATACTCGCGATTGAATTCGTAGCGGTGGCGGTGGCGTTCGCTGATCTCGGTCTGTCCGTAGACCTTGTGGGCGAGCGTCCCGGGCTCGATCTTGCAGGGCCACGCGCCCAACCGCATCGTCCCGCCGAGTTCCTCTACGCCGCGCAGTTCGCGCAGTTTGTAGATCACGCGATGTGGCGTGGCCGGATCGAATTCGCTGGAGTTCGCGTCGGCCAGCCCGCAAACGTTGCGGGCAAATTCGACGCAGGCGGTCTGCATCCCGAGACAGATGCCGAAGTACGGGATTTTCTTCTCGCGCGCGTGGCGAATGGCGACCAGCATGCCTTCGATGCCACGCTTGCCGAAGCCGCCCGGAACCAGGATGCCGTCATAGTCTTCGAGTTGCGCATCGACCGCCGCGTCAGCCGCTTCGAGTCCCTCGGCTTCGATCCAGTTCACCTGCAGCTTGAGGTTGTGGGCCAGGGCGCCGTGCACGAGCGCTTCCTTCAGCGATTTGTACGAATCCTCATACTCGACGTATTTGCCAACGATCCCGATCGTGACGTCGGCCTTTGGGTTATAGACGCGATGAACAATGTCTTCCCACTTGGAGAGGTCGCGGTTCTTGGCGTCGATGTGCAGGTATTTGAGGGCGAGCGTGTCGACATTTTCCTGCGCGAACACGAGGGGAACTTCGTAGATCGAAGCAACGTCTTTTGCGGTGATGACGGCTTCTTCCTCAACGTTGCAGAACAAGGCGATCTTCGACTTGATGTCTTTGGCGAGGAAGCGGTCGGTGCGGCAGAGCAGAATGTCGGGCTGAATTCCGATGCTCAGAAGCTCTTTGACGGAATGTTGCGTGGGCTTGGTTTTCAATTCTTGCGCAGCCGCGATGAAAGGAACGAGGGTGACGTGGACGAAAAGCGTGTGCTCGCGGCCCAGTTCCTGGCGCATCTGGCGGATGGCTTCCATGAACGGCAGGGACTCGATGTCGCCGACCGTGCCGCCGATTTCGACGATCGCGAGGTCCACGTCCTGCGCGACTTTTTTCATCGCATTCTTGATTTCGTTGGTGACGTGCGGAATGACCTGCACGGTTTTGCCGAGATAGTCGCCGCGGCGCTCCTTGGCGATGATTTGTTCGTAGATTCGTCCGGTGGTCCAGTTGTTGTCGCGGGAAAGCTTGGCGTGAGTGAAGCGCTCGTAATGTCCGAGATCGAGATCGGTTTCGGCGCCGTCGTCGGTGACGAAGACTTCGCCGTGCTGAAAGGGGGACATGGTGCCCGGATCAACGTTAAGGTAGGGGTCAAACTTCATCAGGTTGACCTTGAGCCCGCGGCTTTCAAGCAGGCATCCTATCGAAGCCGCGGCCAGGCCCTTGCCTAAAGAAGACACAACTCCGCCCGTCACAAAGATGTACTTTGCCGACATCGCTTCCTCACTTTATTTTGGGTTGGAAAATTGTGCAGGCTGGGGTGCACGAACAATTATGGCAGAGAACGGCGTGGAAGGGAATGTCGAAAATCAGGCCGCGGATCAAGCGGCCGTCACCATGTCGTTCCGAGATGCTTGAGCAGGCTGTCGAAGCAGTCGTCGAGCCGCGCATTCCATTGATTCCAGTTGTGCCCCCCGTGTACCAGGTGAAATTCGTAGGCAAAATGCCGCTCTTCCAGCAAGTGAGCGAAGCTGCGGTTGGAGGGAAGCAGCCCTTCCGCGTCGCCGCAGTTTAGATAGAAGTAGGGACTTTGCGCAGGATCGGCTGATCTGGCCAATACGAACGGGTCATTCGCCCGCTGCGCTGCCCCGCCCGCCGGACCGAAGATCGAGCGGTGATGCCGCCATTGTCCCCAGCGGTGGATGGAAAATGGACGAGTTGGAACATCGATCGCCGAACTGAGTCCGGCCGCGAACGAAAACAGTTCCGGATGCTTCAGGGAAAGTTTGACGGCACCGAACCCTCCCATCGAAACGCCGGCAATCGCCCGGTGCGCGCGATCAGAGGCGCCGGGGAATCGCGTCTCTACGTCAGCAATCAGGTCTTTGACGATGTAATCCTCGTAGCGTTGCTCAGCATGATCGGCGGAGTTGGTGTAGTACGACTCGTCGCCGTCGGGCATCACCAGAATGAGGCCGCGCTCCGCAAATCTTGCGACGTCGGAGTAGTTCGTCCAGTCACGAAAATCTCCTGCGCCCCCATGGAGGAGATAGACAACTGGAAATCTCACTCCTGTGGGGACGCTGGCCGGCATTACGACGCGGTACGGCATATCGCGGTTGAGAGAGGCGCTGTGAAAGGTGACGTCACGCATCACAACGTTTGGCGAGAGGCGCGGCCGATCCGGAGGCTCCTGCTCCATTTTGCGGCACGCTGACGTGAGAGCCAGCAACGCACACATCATGGGCCAAAGCGCCTTGTGCATGGGGCTGAACGTTACCATGATGATGGTGTGTCCACAAAGCTTGGGCGTTGCGCTGATTAGGGCAGGTTAGCGACCCCAACGCTTGGTGTCGTATTCGAAGTCCACAAGCCCGTCACGGTAGTCGATCTTGACATCGAGGAACCGAAGCAGCGTGAAACCCAACGTGCCGGAGATTTCCGTGCCGATGTTGTCGCTGATGCGAGTGAAATCAAAGGCCACCATGTCCTGGTTCTCCTGACGCAGGTGTCCAAATTGAAGAACCGCTCTATCGGCGCTATAGACTTTCTTCACCTTCCCGCTTAGGCCCTTGATGATCGTGTCGGAATCGCCGTGAACCTTGGTGACTTCACGGGCAGCAGCCGGCGTGATGTGGTTTGTGAAGGCGCCGCTGTCGATGAGAAAGAGTTTGCCGGGTACTTGCCCAACGGACGTGGGAACCAACAGCATGTGGCCGAATCGGTAGATTGGCGTGTAGGACTTCATCTCCGGCGCCACGTACCGGTCCTGCAGTCCGGGGTGATTCAGCTTGGCGTCCTTTTGTGGTTCGGTTGTTGTGGGCTTCGATGCGCCGCCGCTTTCGTCGTCAGAATCATCCTCGTCAGTCGCCAGAGCGAGTTTCGTGTCGGCTGCTTCCCGGCGTTTGGGTAGTTCCTGGAGGCGCAATTTCTCGTTCGCGAAGTCGAGATCGACAAGGAAGCTTGAAAAAACGTCGGCGCCGATAAGGCCGTCTTCGCCGATCACGGAGCGCTGATCGAGTACGCTCACGGTGCAGTTCTGAAATTCGAGTTCGCCGATTTTCAAGGTGTCCACGACGGCGGTGTATCCTTCTTTCCCGCCCTTGTCTCCGATTCCGCGAATCTCGTACTCCGACAGTCGCGACAACCCCGCCTTCTCGGCCAGGCCGCGGCTGATCAAAATGCCGGATGCCCCGGTGTCGAGCAGCAGCTTCGACCCGTGTCCGTTCACGTTCACGGTCAACCCGTAGCCGCGCAGATGCTGGGGGTCGGTGAGCAGACGAACCAGGTTCGTTTCGGTTGAAGTGACCTTGCTGACTAAGTGGCAAGCCCCGCGAGAATCCTTGGCGCGGGCTTTCAGGTATTCGAGATAGTGCTGCATGGAGACGCGCGTATCAGCATCTTCGTTGTTGTCGCCGGCCAGATATCCCTCGAGGAACTTAATCCTCTCGGCTCGGCTGAGTTTTTTAGTCCAGGCTTGCTGGATCTCGGGGTCGGAAGGATCGAGGGTGTGGGCCTTATCGATCATCGACCACCCGCTTTTGTACATCGCGATGGCCCAGCGCACGCGCGCGATACCGAAATAGGCTCGGGCATCCTGGCGGCCGGAATTAATAACCTTGACCCACTCTGCTTCAGCGTCGTGGATTTTTCCTTGGCGAAAATAGACCTCACCGAGGGCGACACGCACCGGAGTTGCGTCGGCTACCTGGATTGCCTGTATGGCGATATCTGCAGCTTGTTGCACATCTTTCTTCTTGAGATAAGTGCGGATAAGTCCGGCGTAAGCGTCTGGGGAGTTGGGTTTATCGTGCAGAACGCCTTGATACTTAGTGATGGCTTCGTCCAAGTTGCCCTTACGGTAAAGCGCCAGGGCGTCGGTAAGTGGGCTGGGCAGGGAAGTAACCGTCGACTGCGGGCCGGAGCCTACATTAGGTGGTTCTTGATTAGGTCTCGCAAAGGATGAACGGCTGGAAGCTAGCAACGCCAACAGCGAAACAGCGCAGAGAAGCCCCAAGGTCATGCGAAAACGGGAGGAACGAAGCATGGGCGCACCATGGCAAGGCTCCGAAGAGCCCGTGTTGGTGGGAGTCTGCCACACGTTTTTCTCTGCGACAAGCGCAAACAGGGGCATTCTGGCTTTCAGCAGTTCGGGTTTGGGCAATGCTTCTCTGATCGTCCATTCGTTCCGCTAAAATAGCCCATGGCTGACGTCTCCCTTTGGGGTGAAGACGACCCGCGAACGCGGCTCGCTGAGCTCACCGCCGAAACCGCCGATCCTGCGAAGGAACTCCCGCTGCGCCGGGATGTGCGCTCGCTCGGCATCCTGCTGGGACGGGTTCTGGTCGAGCAGGAGGGAGAAGCGTTCTTCGAAACCGTCGAGCGTCTGCGCCGGCTGCTTATCCAGCATCGCGAACAGGGAGCAGGTGGCGAAGTAGGCCATGGAGCCGACTCGAGCCTCATGATGCAGGCGCGCGAACTCGTTCGCAGCCTTTCGATCGAGGATGCGTACCGCGTCACAAAGGCATTCGCGATCTACTTCGAACTGACCAACCTTGCTGAGACCAACCACCGGAAGCGCCGTCGGCGGGCGGCGCGCCTGCGATCCGGCCGCTTACCGTTGGAAGGCTCCTTCCGGGGAACGCTGCATCGGTTACGCGCGGCGGGCACGCCGCTCCAGGCTCTTCTGGAAGCGCTGCAAAAAGTTCACGTGACACCGGTTTTCACGGCTCATCCCACCGAAATCACGCGTCATACCATCCGCCTGAAGCGTCGCCGGATGGCGCGCCTGCTCGAGCGCCTGGACCACGTCTTGCTCTCGCAAGCCGAGGCTCTCGAGTACGAAAGCCAGATCCTGCAGGAGATTACAGCCCTCTGGCAAACCGATGAAGTGCGACTCAAAAAGCCGACGGTGCGCGACGAGATCCACATGGGCCTGGACTATTTCCCGATGGTTTTATTTGAAACCGTCCCGCGGCTGTACGCAGAACTCGAAGAGTCGCTGACCGAGGTCTATGGGACGAAGCCTGCGGAGACACAATTTCTGGAGCTTCTGCATTTTGGGTCGTGGATCGGCGGAGATCGCGACGGAAATCCTTACGTCACCGCCGGTGCCACGCGCGACGCCGTGCGACTGGCGCGGCATCTCATCATCGACCACTACATCGCCGAAATGACGCGGCTCGTCAGCCAACTCAGCATGTCGCTGCGCCGGATCGGTGCGTCGGAAGCCCTGGCCAGCCAGATTGAGAAGTATGAGAGGTCTGTCGGTGAGGAGCACTCGCGCTGGAAGCGCATCACCGAATTTGAAGTCTATCGACACTTCCTCGACTTCGTCGCGGCCCGTCTGCGTTTCAGTCGCGACTCGGCTACGCACACTTACGCTTATCGCTCGGCGGACGAGTTCGAGAAAGACCTCCTGCTGGTCCGGCAAAGCCTGTGCGCCAATCGTGGTGAACGCATCGTGGAAGAACTGATGGATCCATTGCTCCGCAAAGTGCGGACCTTCGGATTCCATCTGCATACGCTCGACATCCGCCAACACGCGCGCCCGCTCTCCCAGGGCGTCTCCGACCTGGCTTCCGCGGTGGTCGCGAGAGAGACCGCCCGCACTCGAGAACTTCCACAGCCTTCTGCCGACTTGCTCGATACATTCCGTGCTGTTGCCGAGTTGAAGAAGACGCACGCCCCCGAATGCATTCGCAACTTCATCGTCAGCGACACGCAGTCGGAGGATGACGTTCTCAACGTTGTGCGCATGGCGGAAGTCTGCGGGGTGCGGTGCGCAGCTCAGGACCAGGATCCCGGCCTGATGCCAGTGCCGCTGTTCGAATCGATTACGTCACTCCGGTCATCCGGTGCGGTAATGCGGCGCCTCTGGAGTTCGCCCGATTACCAGCCCCTGCTTGAATCGTGGGGCCGCGCGCAGGAAGTGATGCTCGGCTATTCCGACTCCAATAAAGATGGAGGTATGCTGACCAGCACCTGGGAACTGCATAAGGCCCAACACGATCTGCACCAGGCCGCACGGGAACATTGCGTGCACCTGCGCCTTTTTCATGGGCGTGGCGGCACCGTCGGACGGGGTGGCGGACCGACGCATGCAGCGATTCTTGCCCAACCTCCAGGGGACTTTTCCGGCGAGATCAAAGTTACCGAGCAGGGTGAAGTCTTGACCTGGAAATACTCCGACGCCGTGCTGGCGGAGTGGAATCTCGAAATCATGATTGCTGCTTGCCTGGAAGCAGTCGTCAGCCCGAATCACCCCTCGCCGGAGGCCTCTGCGCGCTGGGACGAAGCAATGGAGATCATGTCGCAGGATGCCTTCCGCTTCTACCGCGAATGCATCGCGGAAGATCATGAAGTGCTTCAGTATTTCGAGCAAGCGACACCGGTCAATGAACTAGAACACGCCCGCATCGGGTCGCGTCCGGCTCGCCGCTCCGAGAGCCGCCGCCTTGAAGACCTGCGCGCCATCCCCTGGGTTTTCGGCTGGATGCAGTCCCGGCACGCTGTCCCCGCCTGGTTCGGAGTTGGCTATGCGCTCGAGCGCTTCGCTGGAACGTCCGCGAATCCGCAGTTGCTCAAGGAAATGATGAAGGGGTTCCCCCTTTTTTCCAGCTTGGTCCGTAACGTCGAGATCGCGATGGCCAAGTCCGACATGGCAATCGCGCGTCACTATGCCAGCCTGGTCTCAAATGCGAACATTCGCGATCGCGTGTACGCAATGTTGTGCGAAGAGTTCGATAGGACGCGAAAGGTGATCTTGTCGGTTGCGGAGCAGAGCGATTTGCTCGAAAAGAACCCGGTTTTGTTCCGCTCCATTCGCCTGCGCAATCCTTACGTGGACCCCATGAGCCTCGTCCAGGTCGATCTGCTGCGCAGAAAGCGAAGCGGGGAAGGTGATAGCGCCCTCGACTACGCGATTGGCGCTACCATGAACGGGATCGCCGCCGGCCTTCACAACACTGGGTAGATCGCGACGGCACCGATTCCAATGTCTTCCATGCAGAAAGCCACGGAGAAATTCGATCAGCGCATGCGGATGTATGTGTACCGCTATTTGCTGCGCAATGGGAAGGCTCCTCGGATTGCAGAAATGGCGAAGGGCTTAGTCACATCCGCGAAGAACATTCGTGCGGGCATTGGCCGCCTGAGTGAAAGTCACGCCTTCATGCTGCAGGAAAACGGAGAACTCTGGCGCGCCGCGCCCTTTTCCTGCATTCCTACTGCCTTTCCTGTAAAGGTGGGAAAGCGCTCCTGGTTTGGTAACTGCATCTGGGATGCACTCGGCATACCCGCCATGTTGAATCAAGATGCGCTCATCGGGGCTGCCTGCGGATGCTGCAACCTTGACATGCCGATCGAGGTCAAAGGGGGAAAGCTTCGAACCGGAAGCGGGGTCATTCATATCGCTGTCCCTGCTCGTGAATGGTACAAGGACGTCGTTTTCACCTGACGGACCATGCTTCTGTTCCGGTCGGAACAGCACATCGATCGCTGGTGCCAACAGTGGAATCGGCCCCACGGGGGCACCCTCTCCCTGGTTCAGGGTTGGAAACTGGCACGGCTGTGGTATGGCGATCGCCTCAGTCCCGATTGGCGGCCGAAAACGGTTGCTGAGGCGGAAATGGTGTTCCGCGAAGTGGGACTTGTGGGAGAATTCTGGAAGCTCTCGGAGTGAGCATCCACACAATCTGTGCCCGCATCTCAGCCACTGAGAAAGCGCATGTCCTGCCGTTCTTCAATCCGCGCAATCTGCCTGGTCACGTGCTCTATTGGGTTGTTATTGGCCGCACCCCTCTGCCGCGCGCAAGACCTCGCCAAGCGACTCATCTTGAAAGATGGCACGTACCAGTCCGTAACTAAATACGAGATCAAGGGAGAACGTGTCCGCTACCTGAGTGCCGAGCGCGGGGAATGGGAAGAATTGCCGAAATCCATGGTCGACTGGCCCGCCACGGAGAAGTACGAGAAGGACCGCGCGGCGGGTGCTTCCACTCCGGAAGCCGCCGAACTCGACAAGCAACTGCAAGCCGATCGCGAGGCCGAAGAGGCCATGTCGCCCCACGTCGCTCCTGGGCTGCAGGTGCCCGAAGAAGGCGGGGTTTTTCTCCTGGACAATTACCAGAGTCGTCCGGAACTGGTTCCTCTCGATCAACGCGGCGGCGCGGTGAACAAGAACATGAAGGGAAACATTCTACGCGCAGCGGTGAACCCCCTCGCCAGCGCTCGCCAGACGGTCGAAGTTCCCGGCAAGCATTCTCCGATTCAGTCGCATGTGTCCGTCCCGGCGCTCTATATCAACATCGATCGCGGACAGGAACCCGACTCGGATGCCGCGCCGAACCCCTCCAGGGACTCCACCGTGAAAGACGACAAGAAGGGCTCTGTGGGTTCGTCCGGCGATCGCTTTCGCATCATCCGGCTGGAGACCAAAGGCGAAAAGCGTGTTGTGGGGGAGATCAAAGTCGCCGTCTACGGGAAGATCAGCCAGGACGCGAAATTTGTTGCCACCACTATGCAGCCCATGTCCGGTGGCTGGGTGAAGGTCACGCCGACCGAGAGCCTGCCGGCCGGAGAGTACGCCGTGGTTGAGATGCTGGGTAAAGAAGGTATGAACCTCTACGTTTGGGATTTCGGGGTCAATCCCAATGCGCCCGCGAATTCCATCGCCTTCCGGCAGGACCCCTCCGGCACGCAGGCCAAACCCGATGAGCCCATCGAACTGCAGAAGAGAAAGAAGCAGCAATGAGGAAGGTGACAGGTCACGGGTATCAGGTCCCAGAGTGTGAGGTGTGTTTGTGAATGGTTGCTAATTGTGGGAGAGCGGTATCCTAAAGAGCGGATTGTGGGCGCTCCGCCCGAAGCGTAGGAGCCGTTTGAACCAACAACCCGTCCCCCGAGACCTGACACCTGGGGCCTGAGACCTGCTATTTCATCACTCCACGCTGTGCAATTCCAATGTTGTCACGAGTCGTGTTCTTCACCAGGTACATCATTTCGTCGGCCTGACGAATCACATCGTGCGGGGATTTCGCATCATGAGGGTAGGTCGCGAGACCGATCGACGCACGGACGTTTAAGTTCAATCCTTCTTCTTTGCAGAACATGCTGACCCGCAGGGCATCCCGCAAACGTTTGGCGACGGTCAGCGCCTGATCTTTTCCCGTTTGGGGGAGCAGGACCACGAACTCATCGCCGCCGTAACGGAAGGCATAATCGATCAAGCGCAACTGAGCCTTGACGAGGTAGCCGATCTCCGCCAGGAGTTTGCTTCCCACCAGGTGGCCGTGCGTGTCATTGACCTGCTTGAAGTGATCGAGATCGATGAACAGCACGCTGAATTCGTAGCCGAAGCGCGAAGACCGGTACACCTCGGTCTCCAGCGTTTTATAAAGATGGCGTGCGTTGTAAAGACCGGTGCAGTCGTCGGTGATCGTGAGTTCTTGAATTTTTTCGACGGATCGAGAATTTTCGATGGCGATGGCGGCATAGTCGCACAACGCCTGCAGGAAGAAAATCTCCGGGTCGCCGAAGCCTTTCATGTCGACGTTGACCAGCTGAATCACGCCCAGAACGCGGTGCTTGGAATTCAAAGGAATGCAAATGATCGACCGCGTCTCCCACTGCGTGACC
>Ga0307469_10000294_pt1 | contig 18943 bp, 18 predicted proteins | sample atmos_gasesAM2C__FD_203084 | JGI IMG/M metagenome (GOLD analysis project Ga0307469, IMG submission 203084) | Hardwood forest soil microbial communities from Morgan-Monroe State Forest, Indiana, United States - atmos_gasesAM2C_515 | ecosystem: Environmental > Terrestrial > Soil > Temperate...
AAGGTGCGCGCCCGCGTCCGACAGCGACACCATGCTGGCGGGGTGGCGCAGCATGCGGCCGACCGCCTCCTCGTCGGAGTTGAGGAGCAGCGCCGTGAACACCGTATCGAGACTTTCCTCGAGCGCCAGGTCGAGCATGAAGTCGAGCGGGTCCTTGCCCGCCTGTCCCGCCAGCTCGGCGATCGAGCGCTGCTCGAGCTCCTTGCGCGCCGACTCGACCACGCGCACCTGGCTCCACTGGCCGTTGAACAGGCGGAAGTGCGCGGGTCTGGCAAGTTCAGCGCGTATCGCCTTTCTGAATTTTTGATCTTCAAGAACTTCTCTGAACGCCGCGCCCTTTTTCCCCAGCGCCGGCTTCCAGGATTCCAATCCTTCGAACGTATAGGGCGAGTGCAGCGTGAAATCCATCGACAGCGGGCAGCAGGACATCGCGCCGACGACCTGGTGGCCGCGCGCGGTGGCGTCGCGCGCGGCGTCGAGGTCCTGGAACACCGCGTCCGGGTTGGCGCTGCTGTGGAGCAGGGCGGCAACCACCACCGGCCGCGTCGATTGCGCCGCCAGCTCCTCGAGGAACGCCATGCGCGTGTGGCCGCCCTTGGTGAGCATGAAGACGCCGCGGCCGACGTCCTTGAGCGAGACGACGAGGGCGCGCAGCTCCTTCTCGTCGGCCAGACGTGAAGGCATCGGTCTACCACCTTCGCCGTTGTGGGCGGGCGAGGTGCTGGTCGAGAAGCCGATCGCGCCGGCGCGCATCGCCTCGAGCACCAGCCGGCGCATCTCGGCGATCTCGGCATCGGTCGCCACGCGCTGCGTTGCCGCCTCGCCCATCACGTAGCTGCGCAGCGCCGAGTGCCCGACGAAGCTCGCGATGTTGAGCGCAGTCCCCCGGCGCTCGAGCATGTCGAGGTACTGCGGCACCGATTCGAACTCCCAGCGGATGCCGCTCCTCAGCACTTCGAGCGACATGCCCTCGACCTGCGTCAGGTTGCGCATCACCAGGTCCCGGTCCGCGGGACGGCACGGCGCGATGGTGAAGCCGCAGTTGCCGATGATCGCGGTGGTGACGCCCAGCGCGGGCGAGGGCGAGGCGCTCGGATCCCAGGTGAGCTGCGCGTCGTAATGCGTGTGGTTGTCGATGATCCCCGGCATCAGCGCAAGGCCGCCGGCATCGATCGTCTCCTTTGCGCTGTCGGTGACTTCTCCGATTTCCGCAATGCGGCCGTCCCTGACGCCCACGTCTCCATGGCGGGGAGAAGAACCCAAACCGTCGAGTAGCAGCGCGTCGCGGATCGCGAGGTCGTGCATGGGAACCGGTCAGTATACTGACGTGTCTCAACGCCATGAAACGCGCGCTCGCCGTCCTGGTCGTCCTTTGCGCCACGCTGGAGGTGCAGGCAGGGAAACAAGGTGGCGGGAAGTTTGGAAGCGCTCCGTCCTCTGCCCCTCGCACCGCGACCTCCGGCCACGGCGGCAGCTCGCGGCTCCACCGGGATCCGCGCGGCGCGCCGCCGCTGGCGCCCGATCGCAGGATCAGCGAGCAGGATTGCAGCAAACCCGTCGATCTCTCGGCGGGGAATCTGCGGTGCAAGTAGCCGGTGGTTGATTCTGGCTGTCTGGCCAGATAGCATGCCGGTGGAGGGGGAGAATTCCGAATGTCCGTTGTGCTGAAGCGCGTCGCACAGCTCGCACTGGTTCTTTGCGCGCTGATGCCGCTGATCGCTGCCGCGCACGGAAATCACGCCAAGCCGAACGCAAACGCTGGCGCAGCGCCCGCCTGGCAGCACGAAGCGAACATCGCCCCGGCTGTAGCGGCTGCACCCTCGCACTGCCCGACCGAGGGCGGACGGATGTGCGGCTGCCACGGTCCCTCGTGCATGCGCGTGGGCGAGCCGGACATGATCGCCCCCGCGCCGACGGCCTGCGCTTTGCAGCCGCCATCCGTCCCATCGTTGCTGCTTCTCAACGCGGCGGTTCCGCCAGCTTCCCGTCCGTCTAAACAATTCCCGCCGCGCGGTCCTCCCGTTTCCTCCTGACGCTAAGTAGCCTGTAGTTCGCGTTTAGAAGTCCCCGTCGTTTCCGGAGGAACAATGAAAACGTTTACCCTCGCCGTTTTTTTCTTTATTGGCGCGGTTGCATCGAATGGCGCACTCGCGTGTTCAAGCTGTGGTTGCACCCTGACGACTGATTGGGCCGCGCAGGGTTTCGGCTCGGTGGTGCCGGGATTTCGAATGGATTTCCGGTTCGACTACCTGGACCAGAATCAATTGCGCAGCGGGACCAAGGCGGTTGACCGTGGCAGCCTTGCGACCCCCAACGACCGCGAGATACAGCAGCGCACGAGGAATCTGAACTATTCGGTGTTCCTCGACTACACCGCAAACGCGGATTGGGGCGTGAACGTACAGGTTCCGTATTTCGATCGCTACCACACAACGATCGCTCCGGGCGATACCGATATTTCGACTTCGCAGACAAAGAGCGTTGGCGACGTGCGCGTGATGGGACGCTATCAAGGTCTCTCACCGGATCACAGCGTCGGCGTGCAGTTCGGCGTCAAGCTGCCAACCGGCGGCATTCACAATACCTTCGTAGACGGCCCCCAGTCCGGCCAGCCGCTTGATCGGGGGCTGCAGCCCGGAACAGGCACGACGGACCTGCTTGTCGGCGGCTACAAGTTCGGCGCGATCAGCAGGGATTGGGACTACTTTGTGCTGGGGCTGCTGCAGTTGCCGATGAATTCCAAGGAGGATTTCAAGCCAGGCACCGGTGTCAATCTGAACGTCGGCGTTCAGTACGTCAGCTTCGAATCATGGACGCCGAGGCTGCAGATAAACAGCAGGATTGAGCAGCGCGACTCCGGGGCTCAGGCCGACATTCCCAATAGCGGCGCCACGCTGGTGTACCTTAGCCCCGGGGCTACGTTCCACCTCACGCACACAAGCCACGCCTATGCGTTCCTGCAGCTGCCGATCTATCAGCGCGTCAACGGGTTGCAGATCGAGCCGCGCTATACGACGTCCGTGGGCGTGCGTATCGAGTTCTAGCGGGACAGCAAAGGGGTGACGATTTTCTCAAGCAGAGGAGCGTCAATGCCGGGATCGCCGTACCAGCCGTCTTTCCTCAATATGCCCTTTCGGTCGATGACAAACGTGAGCGGAAGGCGCCATATGCGTCCGTACCCGCGAAAACTGGCGTCACGACCGAGACCTGCGTCGAAAGTGAAAGCGCGCATGACCTCGCGCACCTTGCTCTCGTCGGCAGGCTGGTCCATGCTGATCGCCACGATTTCCAGACCTTCCGCTCTATGCTTTTGGTAATAGGCATCCAGTGCTGGCATCTCCGCTCGGCAGGGCTCGCACCAGGTCGCCCAGAAATTGACGACAATGACTTTTCCAGATGCAGCGGCGAGTGAGAAGGGCTTTCCGTCGAGAAGCTTTGCTTCCAAGCTGGGTGCCGGCTCGCCTTCCTTGATGGCGTGCGCGGTGGCCGCTATTTGAAGACCAAGAATGCAGATCAGCGGTCTAATGACGTTCATAGCTCGATTTCGCGGGTGAGAAATGTCAAATCATAGTCGGGTAGTAGTCTACTTCGGTGTAAGTGCGGCGCTAATACTTTCGGGTTTCAACTATTGTGACGCGCTTGCCGCGGGCCAACCAACCGCGGTCAACAACCTTCCGGTTGTAACTGCAGACGGGCACAAGGTCAAACACAGGATTGAGAAACCGGACGCCAAGACAACCAGCGAGAAGCAGAAATCTACCAAGGGGCAGAAAAAGTAGTCGTGTTGAAGCGAATAGCACAGCTCGCACTGGTTCTTTGCGGGCTGATGCCGTTGATCGCCGCCGCGCACGGGCATCGCGCGCATCCCAATGCCCGGCTTGCGCGCTTGTCTCACCACCACGAAGCGCATGCTTCGGCGGCGGGTGCTGTAGCGGCGGCGCCTTCGCACTGCCCGACAGATGACGGATCGGGGTGTGGCTGTCACGGATCCTCGTGCATACGCGTAGGCGAGCCGGACATGATCGACCCCGCGCCGGCAGCTTGCGCCCTGCAGCGGTCAATCGCCGCACCGTTGCTGGTTTTCAGCACGCCGGTTCCGCCGCGGTCTTCGCGGCTTCTATCCTTCCCGCCTCGCGCCCCTCCCGTTTCTTCCTGACGCTGGACTCGTAGCAGCGTAGTGGTCTGTCAGCAGTTCCATCGTTCGGGAGGAATGATGAAAAGGCTTTCATTGGCATTTGCGTTGTGCACGCCGCTCGGCGCGGCAGCATCCTGCGGCTCTGCGTTCTGCACGATTAACACCAACTGGGATATCCAGGGCGCCTGGATGGAGCCGGCGCCGCGGCTCGATCTGCGCTACGAGTACATCAAGCAGGACCAGCCGCAATCGGGGAGTCAGAAAATATCGGTGGGCCAGATCCACCGGCACCACGACGAGGTGCTCACCAAGAATCAGAACTGGCTGGCGAGCTTTGATTACCCCGTCAACCCGGACTGGGCAGTCAATGCCTTGCTGCCCGTTGTCGACCGCCAGCACACCCACATTCACAACCACATGGGCGCGCAGCTGCTCGAATCCTGGGACTTCACCAAGGTGGGCGATGCCCAGGTCCTGGCGCGCCGCCGCGTGGCGACGTTCGAAGGTCCCGAGCCGACGCTTGGCACGGCAGGCGTCAATTTCGGCGTGAAGCTGCCCACCGGTCGCACCGACGTGCGCAATGCCGACGGCGATCTCGCCGAGCGCACCTTGCAGCCGGGGACCGGGACGACGGATCTGCTCGCCGGCGCCTATTACTCGAAACTGCTGCCGGCGCGCAACCTGTCCTGGTTCGTGCAGGGTCTGTTCCAGCTGCCGCTCAACTCCCACGACGAGTACCGCCCGGGAAGGCGGCTGTCGCTCGATGCCGGCGTGCGCTACGGCGTCGGCGACAACCTCGGCCTGATGCTGCAGGCGAACGCGCTCGTGAAGGCGCGCGACAGCGGCAACCAGGCCGAACCCGAGGACACCGGCGGCAGGTCACTGTTCCTCAGTCCCGGCGTAAGCTACGCGGTGACCCCGGCGCTGCAGATCTATGGCTTCGTGCAGCTGCCGGTCTACCAGTACGTGAACGGCGTGCAGCTCACGGCGCGGCACGCCGTGGCGATCGGAATCACCAGCCGCTTCTAGGAGCTTCGCCGGAAGGCGTCACCCGTTACACGGGAGTTGCGCACCTGCTCGAACCAATGCTGTAATGCACACGCCGTGTCGCCACGCAGCATACCTGCTTCATGACTAGGTCGCCTTTCGGAACCGCAGCGCGCGCATTCCTGGTCTCCGCGTTCCTGCTGGCCCAATGCGTTGCGATCACGCACCAGATTTGGCACGCCAGCACGGCCGAGCTGCATCATGCGACAAAAGCTGTCGATGGTTACGACCATCAGAAGCGCTCGCTCAATGACCAGCTCTGCGATTTTCACTCTGCGCTCGGAACGGTGCTCGGCGTCGTCTCGACGGCGGTCATCACGGCTTGGCTATCCGAGGCACCGAAGTCCAGACCGCTTTTTGCCGCAGTAGCGTCTACCAGCGAACCTTCCCCGCACCCGACGTCGCGGGGCCCGCCCTCACTCCTCCCGCAGTAATCGGCTTGACGACAGCCTGACCGCCGCAGCCGGCGGTCGGCATCGTTTCAGCGCCGCAGCGATTCGCCGTCGTTGCGCGCATTCGGTCAACGGGAGAGCAAATGAAATACGCAGCACGAGGGGTGTTCGCAGTTGTTATGTGCGTCGCATACGCGCTTGCATTGGGACAGACAGACGCCCGCCGGGTCGCCGGCGTCATCAACGACGCATTGGGCCGCCCGCTTGCGCAGGCGCATGTGTCCCTCAAGACCGCGGATGGAAAAGTCGTTCGAGAAGCGCGGACGGGCCCCGATGGGCGGTTTTCGTTCGACTCAGTGCCTCCGGGTACTTATGCTGTGGCGGCCGACAGATCGGGCCTTCGTCAGAGCACTTCGATCGTGACGGTCGGAACCTCCACACCGCCCGAGCTCGTGATGGCGATGGCGAGCGAGCAGGCGGTCGATGTCGTAGTGGTCACTGAACGCCTGGATCGCGCCAGAAACGAACTCTCGCCCCGCACCGGAAGCAGCCAGTACACGTTCGATGAACGCGATATCGGAGCTCTGCCCGAGGGAGAGAACACGTCCTTCAACCAGGTGCTGTTGCAAGCACCCGGCGTGGCAAACGATCAATTCGGCCAGCTGCATATCCGGGGCGATCACGCGAACGTCCAATACCGGATCAATAACGTCATTCTTCCCGAGGGCATTACAGGTTTTGGCCAAGCCCTTGACACGCGTTTTGCGAAGCGGATCGATCTCCTGACCGGGGCCCTCCCGGCGCAGTATGGCTATCGCACCGCCGGCGTCATAGACATCGAGACCAAGACCGGGTTTGAGCGCGGCGGCCGGATTGGCCTGTACGCGGGATCGCACGACACGGTGAACCCGAGCATCGAGCTGAGCGGCGCGACCGAAGGCGGACTCAACTACTACCTCAGCGGATCGTTCCTTCAGAACAAGATAGGAATTGAAAACCCCGAAGGGACGCGTACCCCGCTTCACGATAAGACTACCCAGGAGAAGGGATTTGGCTATTTCTCATATCTTCTGAACTCGACCACGCGCGCCAGTGTGATCGTAGGAAGCTCGGTCGGAAAGTTTCAGATACCGGATCTCTTGACGCCGAGCGGCGATCTGCTCGCCAGTGCTGTCGATCCGACCTTCCCGACGACGGCGGTCAACGAGAGTCAGCGGGAGTTGAATCACTACGCAATTGCCGCCCTTCAAGGGTCGCTGCAAAACGGACTCGACTACCAGCTCGCCTTGTTTAGCCGCTATAGCAGCGTCACTTTCAATCCCGATCCGGTAGGCGATCTCGCCCTCACCGGCGTCGCTTCGCAGGTCTTTCGCAGCAGCTTCACCAACGGACTGCAGGCGGACAGCAGGTATCAGCTCGGCGACGCGCACACCTTGCGCATGGGAGTCAACGCCAGCACCGAGAACGATCGCAGCGACAACTCATCGACCGTCTTTCCGACCGATGCAAGTGGGGCGGTCAATGGCCCGGCGTTCACAATCGTCGACAACAATCCCAAAAACAGCAATAGGCTCTACGGAGCTTATCTGCAGGACGAGTGGCGTCTGACGGACAAATTGACGCTCAACTACGGAGCTCGTCTTGATCAAATGGACGCCTTTGTAAAGGCGGGCCAGTTGAGCCCGCGCCTCGGCGCCGTATACAGAGTGACCCCGCTGACGACATTCCACGCGGGATACGCGCGTTATTTCACGCCGCCGCCGAACGAGCTGATAACCTCAAAAACAGTGGCGCTCTTTGATGGCACGACCAATGCGCAAAACTCCGCCGCTGGCAATTCTCCGGTGGCGCCCGAGCGTGCGCATTATTTCGACGCCGGCGTGACGCATCAGCTTACTGCGGCACTGAATCTCGGCGTGGACGCTTACTACAAGGACGCGAGGAACCTCATCGATGAGGGCCAATTCGGCTCCGCTCTCATCTTTACTCCGTTCAATTACGACCGAGGCAAGGTCTACGGTATTGAGTGGACCGCCAACTATCGAAAGGACAACCTCTCGGGCTATGTCAACTTCGCGCGCTCCGTGGCGCTGGGAAAGGAAATCACTTCCGCGCAGTTCAATTTTCCCCAGGACCGGCTTGACTTCATCTCGAACCAGTGGGTGCATCTGGACCACGATCAAACCTATACCGCCTCGGCGGGCCTGTCGTATCTCTGGTGGGGAACTCGATATACGGTGGACGGGTATTACGGAAGCGGCCTGCGCGCAGGCTTCGCCAACACGGAGCATCTGCCCTCCTACACTCACGTGAACGCGGGCCTCCTGCACCGGTTCGACAGTACGCAATTTGGAAAGCTCGATTTTCGCGTCGTCGTCATCAACGTCTTTGACAAGACATACGAGATACGCGACGGGACCGGCATCGGCGTCGGCGCTCCATCGTTCGGCGCACGACGTGCTTTCTACGCGGGACTGAGCAAGGTCTTCTAGGACCAGAGGCGCTCGGCAAAGGATCGCGTGCAGAACATTCATTTCGCAATAACGGCCATCAAGGCCGGCGGCGTGATGGTCTATCCGATCGCCGCGCTCGCGCTCCTTGCGTCGTGCATCGCCGCCGATAAGGCGCTGATGTACACGCGCCATGTTCGTCTGCCCGCTCCGCTGCTCGATCTTGTCGAAACCTACGACTTCAAATGGGAGGCGCTTGAGGCACTGCTCGCCCGCATGCCGGCGCGCAACTATTTCCGCCGATTCTTCGCCGTGATCCTCGGCAACCGCCAGCAGCCGCCGTGGTGGGTCGAATCGCGAGCCGGCGACGAGGCACAGCAGATCGAGAAGGCGCTGGGTCGCGGTTTATGGGTGCTCGAAACCACGGTGACCGCGGCGCCGCTTCTCGGCCTGCTCGGCACGATCATGGGCATGATGCAGTCGTTCGGTCTGATCGGCGCAAAGGGCCTGGTCGATCCGACGGCCGTCACCGCGGGCGTTGCCGAGGCGCTGATTGCCACCGCACTCGGCCTTTTCGTCGCCTTGATCGCGCTCTTCGCGTTCAACTACTTCGCGCGCCGCCAATCGCAAATCCACGACGAGATGGAGCGCCTCGGCACGCGGCTCATCGATCGCATTCGCATGGACAACGGCGGAGGTCACGCCGCGTGAAGCTGCGCCAGCTGCGGCAGACCCGCAAGGGACGCATCGAGATCATCCCGATGATCGACGTGATGTTCTTCCTGCTCGCGACCTTCATGCTCGCGTCCCTTTCGATGCAGAACCTGAACTCCCTGGCGGTCAACCTTCCGCAAGGCAATGCGCCGCCGATGCAGGTAAAGACTCCGGTCACGCTTACGGTGAGAGTGAACGGCGAAATCTTCCTCAATCAGACGCCGGTGACCGTCGCGAACCTAGCAGACACGCTGCGGCCGATGCTTCCGGGGCGCGAGTCGACAGTCATTGTCGCGGCCGACGAAACCGCGCCGCAGGGAATCGTGGTGAAGGCGATGCTGCAAGCCCGTTTCGCCGGCGCGGAGCACTTCCTGATCGCGGTGAAGCGTGGCGGCTGACTTTGCATTGCGAAGGCCCGGCTATGTGGACGACGCCGCGTGGCGTCGCCTGGGGCTCGTCGTTCCTGGCGTGTCGATCGCGTGGCTCATGGTGCTGTGGATACTTGGAATGCTGCTCGCGCGCGAGCCAATTCCGCCTGCGCCGAAACCGATCGACGCGACTCTGATCGAATTACCGGGCGAACCGACGTCCCCGCAGGAAAGCCCGCAAGCCCCGCGCGTGCCCGCGCGACCGGTCGTGCGACAACCGCGGACCGTGCCCACGCCGGTGCCAGAGCCGGCGACGCCGATGGCGCAGCCCGAAGAGGAAGCGAAGCCGCCGAGCGCCGCAACGCCCGCGACTCAGCCGCAAGCGCCTAGCGCAGCACAGTCTGGGCGAGGCGGAGCGCGCGCGATCTTCAATCCCCTCCCGAAGATTCCGGACGAGTTGCGCGATCGCGCGAGCAGCGCTCAGGCCTTAGCACACTTCGACATTCGGCCCGACGGCACTGTTTCGGTGGAGCTCGTGACTCCGACCCCCGACCCTCTTCTGAACCGCGTAATTCTGGAGACGTTGCGCACTTGGCGCTTTTTCCCTGCCACGGAAAACGGAAAGCCTGTCGCTTCATCGCAGGAAGTCCGCATACGGCTGGAGGTGCGCTGAATGGCGCACTTCCGCAAGCAAGTCGGCGCGGCAGTCGCGCTGAACACGGCGATTTTTGTCGTCGAGGCAATCGCCGGATACGAGTCAAACAGTCTCAGCCTCGTCATGGACAGCGTCCACAACCTGTCCGACGAAATGGCGTTGGGTTTTCTCTACCTCGCGTTTGTCCTGCCGCTTGGGTTGTCGCGCAACCTCATCCGGTCCGCGAACCTCTTCAATTCGGTGGGCCTGATTGCAGTGAGCGCCTTGCTCCTCTGGCAGGCAGTGGAACGAGTGCTCAATCCACTTCCGGTGCCAGGCATCGTTCCAGCGGCGGTCGGTTTAGCCGCGGCGGCTGCGAACTGGGGTGTTGCGCGGCTGCTGCGCGGCCCGGCTCGTGAGAACGCGTCCATACGCCTCGCTTACCTCCATAACCTGGGTGACGTTCAAGTCTCCTTGGCGCCAGTGCTGTCCGGGGTGTTGGTGAGCGCGACGCGCCTCCCTGTTTTCGATCCACTCATCGCCGGAGGAATCGCCATTTGGCTTATCGGTTCGACATTGCGGGAAACCATCGGCTCGCGCGATGAGCTCATTTCGCCGGAGAGGATGAGCTGCGGCCACGACGATGGCAGCTGATCGGTTCGCGCGTCGGGTTGCCGGGTAGGATGACGTACGAGGCGCAGACAATCGCGTGGCCGCTAATGACTCTGCTGCTGGCGGTGATTTGCCTCGTCCTGATGGACCGTCTCATTTCGCTGAGGTGGCCCAAGCTTCGGTTTCATCGAATGCTGTTCAACAGGCATTTCCGCGATCGGCATCCCGTTCGCTTCGTGTTGAATTGGCTTGTAGTCATAGGTGTCTGGCTTGCCTGCACCGCTTTGGTACAGGGTGTCGCTCAAAAAACGGCGGGCAAATCACTTAGTACCGGGCAGTGGGACGTTCATCATCATGGGGGTCATTGAGTTGATCCGGGCTACTAGTAGCCGATCTCCAGGTCCACCAGGTTGAGGAGCGGCCGGCCGCTGCGCAGCCGCTCGATGTTCTCGACGATCCTCGGCACCGCGGTGCGCGCATCGGTGAGCGCCGCCGCGTGCGGCGTGATGGTCACCTTGGGATGCCGCCACAGCGCGTTGTCCGCCGGCAGCGGCTCGGGCTCGAACACATCGAGGTAGGCACGCGCCAGGTGCCCCGTATCGAGAGCCGCGACGAGATCGGCGAGCACCACGTGCCCGCCGCGCGCCAGGTTGATGACGCAGCCGCCCTTTTTGATTTTGCCTAAAACGCTCCCGTTCAAGACGCCTTTTGTCTGCGAAGTCAGAGGTAGCAGGCATGCGAGCGCGTCGCTCATGGAAGCGACGCTATGAAGATCGGTAGAGCACTTGACGCCCTCGATCGCTTTCGGGCGCCGGCTCCAGCCGGCGACATTGAAGCCGAGCGCGAGAAGCTTGCGCGCCGCGTCGGCGCCGAGCTCCCCCAGCCCGAGCAGCCCGACGGTGCGATCGGCGGCGAGGTATTGCCGGTGCCGGTGCCAGCGGCGCTCGAGCTGCTGCGCGCGATAGGCGTAATGGTGGCGATGCCAGTCGAGAACGTGTGCCAGCACCGCTTCCGACATCGCCGCCACCATGCCGGGATCGACCAGCCGCGCGAGCGGCACTCCCTTCGGCAGCGCCGGGTCGGCCAGCAGCTTCTCCACGCCCATCCAGAGCGACTGGATCAGTTTCACGCCGCGCAGATTCTCCAGCGTGCCCGGCGGCGGCGTCGCGACCAGAGCGACGTCGATGGGCGCTTCAGGCCGCAGCAGGATCCGGTCTCGCGGCAGCGCGCGTTCGAGGAGCGGAATCCAGTGCTCGGCGCTCTCGGTTTCGCTGGCGAACAGGATATTCACGCGGGCGACGATGGTAGCATTCGTGCGCCGATGAAGCCGCCGTTTCGCGCCGACCACGTGGGGAGCCTCTTGCGCCCGCCCGGGCTGCTGAAAGACAAACGCAATCGGGAAATCCAGGATCGCGCGATCCGCGCGGTGGTGAGGAAACAGGAAGCGATCGGCCTGGAAGGCATCACCGACGGCGAGTTGCGCCGCGACTGGTGGCACCTCGATTTCCTGTCGCAGATCGAGGGCGTGACGCTGCGCGAGAATCCCGGGCCGAAATTCGGCGGCAGCAGGGAGCAGCCGCCGATCGCGACGGTGACCGGCAAGCTCCGATATGCGAAGCCGATCATGGTTGAGGATTTTTCATTCCTGAGAAAAAACACCGGTAAAACGGCGAAGTTCACTATTCCCTCCCCATCCATGCTGCATTTGCGCGGCGGCCGCGCCGGGATTTCGCGCGCAGCGTATCCGGACCTGGAGGAGTTCTGGTCCGATGCGGCGGCGGCGTATCGCGCCGCCATGGCCGCGTTCGGGAAGGCCGGCTGCACCTACCTGCAGCTCGACGATGTCGCCTTCGCCTATCTCTGCGACCCGAAGATCCGCGACAACTGCCGCAAGAACGGCGACGACCCGGAAAAGCTGCCGCGCCGGTATGCCGACACCATCAACCGCGCGCTCGAAGGCCAGCCCGCGGGAATGACGGTGACCCTGCACACCTGCCGCGGCAACTTCAAGAGCGCCTGGGTCGCCGAAGGCGGCTACGACCCCGTCGCCGAGGCGATGTTCTCGTGCCGGGTCGACGGCTTTTTCATGGAGTTCGACTCGGCGCGCGCCGGCGGCTTCGAGCCGCTGCGCTTTGCCCCCAGGGGAAAGAAAGTGGTCCTTGGGTTGGTTTCAAGCAAGACGGGTTCACTCGAAGGGATGGAACAGCTGAAACGCAAGATCGACGACGCCTCGCGCTACGTGCCGCTCGAAAACCTGTGCCTGTCGCCGCAATGCGGCTTCTCCAGCACGCATCACGGCAACCGGCTGTCGCAGGACGAGCAGTGGCGCAAGCTCGAGCGCGTGGTCGAAACCGCCAGGGGGGTGTGGAGATGAGCACCGAAAAGGAAATACTCGCGCTCGAGGACAGGCGCTGCGCGGCGATGGCCGCGGGCGACCTTGCGTCGCTCGACAAGCTGCTGCACGACGAGCTGCTTTACACGCACTCCTCCGGAGTGATGGACACCAAGGCGAGCTGGCTGCTGTCGATGAGGTCCGGCAAGACGCGCTACAAGTCGGTGAAATGCAGCGGCCAGCAGGTGCGCATCTTCGGCGAGGTGGCGCTGGTGACCGGCAAGGGGCACTTCGAGGCGGAGATCAACGGCCAGCCGAGGACGCTCAGGCTGATGTTCCTCAACGCCTGGGCGAAGACGCCGCAAGGATGGCAGTTCGTCGCCTGGCAATCCACGCCTCAGCCGGCGTGAGGGGGGACTTCAAGGGCCGCCGCGAGGACGCTCGGCTGCTGGGCGGTCACGGGCGCTTCGCGGCCGATTGGTGCCTGCCGGGGCAGCTCTACGGCCATTTCCTGCGCTCGGATCGTGCGCATGCGGACATTCTTTCCATCGATACGCGGGCAGCCGGGAACTCGACGGGTGTGGTGAAAATCCTTACCGGCGAAGACACCGCCAGGGCGGGCTACAAGACCGAGCCGCCGCTGGTGCGCTATCCCGGCAAGGGCGGCGCCATGATCAAGCAGCCGCACCGCGACGTGCTGGCGAACGGCCGCGTGCGCTGCGTCGGGCAGGAAGTGGCGCTGGTCGTCGCCACCTCGGCCGCGGCGGCGCAGGACGCGGCCGAGAAGATCGAGGTCGAGTACCGCGAGCTGCCGGCGGTGGTCGACGCCGAGGCCGCCATGGCGAGCGATGCTGCGCTGCTTCACGCAGAGATTCCGGGCAATGTCTGCTTCGATTACGAATACGGCAACGAGGCGGCGGTGAACGGGGCGTTCTCGCGCGCCGCGCACGTCACGCGGCTGTCGCTCGACAGCACGCGGGTGGTGGGCAATCCGATGGAGCCGAAGGCGGCGCTCGCGGCGTACGACGCGGCGAGCGAGACCTACGACCTGTACTCTCCGACCCAGGGAATCTCGCTGATCCTCGGCGGCTTGAGCGCCATCACCGGTGCGCCGCGCGAGAAAATCCGCGTGCATGCCAGGGATGTCGGCGGCGGCTTCGGCATCCGTTCCGATGCCTATGTCGAGTACTGCGCCCTGATGCTCGCCGCCAAGATCCTCGGCAAGCCGGTCAAATGGGTGGCATCGCGGGCGGAAACCTTCCTCAGCGATTACCACGGGCGGGCGGCGCGGCTGAAGGGCGAGCTGGCGCTCGACCGCGACGGGAAATTCCTCGCGCTGCGCGTCGAGTGGATCTGCAACTCGGGCGCCTACCTTTCCCATCCGGGTCCCCTGATCAACACGCTGGTGCCGGCGTTGCACGTGATCAACCTCTACCGCATCGCGGCGGCGTACGGCCGCCACCGCCTGGTGCTCACGAACACCACGCCGACCACCGCCTATCGCGGCGCCGGCCGGCCGAACGTCTCCTACCTCATCGAGCGGCTGGTGGAGGAGGCGGCGCGCGAAACCGGCGTCGACCGGGTCGAGCTGCGGCGCAGGAACCTGATCCCGAGGGAAGCATTTCCGTACCGGACGCCGATCGCGATGTCGACCTACGACAGCGGCGACCCGCCCGGGCTTTTGCGCGAGGTTCTAAAGCAGTCCGACTGGGAGCGATTCGAAAGCAGGCGTGAAGAGGCAAAGAAGCGCGGCAAGCTGCGCGGCATCGGCTGCGCGATGTTCGTCGAGCCGGCCGGCGCCGGCAGCAGCCCGAAGGAAGAAGTCGAGATCCGCTTCGGCGACTCGGGCAACGCCAGCATCTACGCCGTCGCGGGCCCTTCCGGGCAGGGCCACGAGACGGTGTATCCGGAAGTCGCCGCGGAAATCCTCGGCATGGACGCGGAGAAGATCTTCCTGCGCGCGAGCGACCCCGACGGCCCCGCCCTGATCGGCGACGGCACGATCGGCTCGCGCTCCATGATGGCCTGCGGCGGCGCGATCGCCGTGGCCTCGCGCGAGGTGGTGCGCAAGGGAACGGAGCTCGCCGCCAAGGCGCTGGAGGTTTCTCGACAGGACCTGGAGTTTCATCACGGAAGGTACGGCGTGAAAGGCACGGACGTCTCGATCACGCTGGAGGAAATCGCGCGCCGCTACGCCGGCGAGTCGCCGCATCCGCTCGATGCGCGCGGCGATATTGCGCAGCCGCGCTCCTACCCCAGCGGCGCCCATGTCGCCGAGGTGGAAATCGATCCCGACACCGGCAAGCTGGCTGTGCTGAGCTATGTCGCGGTGGACGACTGCGGGCGCGTCATCAACCACGCTCTGCTCGAGGGGCAGCTGCACGGCGGCATCGCGCAGGGGCTCGGGCAGGCGATGGGCGAGCACGGCGTGTACGACGCCGACAGCGGCCAGCTGCTCAACGGCAGCTTCATGGACTATGTCATGCCGCGTGCCGACGACCAGCCCGAGCTGCGGCTCTACGATCGCTCGATTCCCGCGCCCGGCAACCCGCTCGGCGTGAAGGGCGCGGGCGAAGCCGGCACCACCGGGGCGCTGCCGACGATAGCCAACGCGGTGATCGATGCGCTGCGGCCGCTCGGCATCCATCACCTCGACTTCCCCTACTCGCCGGTCCGCGTCTGGCAAGCGATCCGCGAGCGCAAAGGATCGATCGCGTGAAGATCGATATCTTCAACCACGTCATGCCGCTGCGCTACCTCGAGCTGCTCAAGCAGCACTCGAAGGACGCCGGCATCGTCAAGCGCATGTCGAACCTGCGGCTGCTGTGGGACATCGACGCGCGGGTCGCCATGCTGCGCGAGAAGTTCCGCGAGGTGCGCCAGGTCCTTACTCTGGGCCTGCCGCCGCCGGAGCTGCTCGGCGGGCCGGATTTCTCGCCCGAGCTCGCGCGCATCGCCAACGACGGCATGGCCGAGATGTGCAGGAAATGGCCGAAAGAGTTTCCCGCCTTCGTCGCCTCGCTGCCGATGAACAACGTGCCGGCCGCGCTCGAGGAGATGGACCGCGCCATCAATCAGCTCGGGGCGCGTGGCGTCCAGATGTGCTCGAGCGCCGCCGGACGGCCGCTCGACGAGCCTGAATTCCTGCCGTTGTTCGAGCGCATCACGAACCACCATGACCTGCCGATCTGGCTGCACCCGGTGCGGCCCGCGTCGCGGGCTGACTACGCCAGCGAACCCGGGTCGAAGTACGAGATCTGGCAGGTGCTCGGCTGGCCGTTCGAGACCAGCGTGGCGATGGCGCGCATCGTGTTCTCCGGCATGTTCGTCAAGCTGCCGAAGATGCGCATCATCACGCACCACTGCGGCGGCATGATCCCGTACTTCGCCGGCCGAGCGGAGACGCTGTGGGCCCAACTGGGTTCTCGAAGTGTGGATGGTGACGAAACCGAAGTGCTCAAGCGCCTTCAAAAACCTCCAATTGAATATTTCAAGATGTTCTACGGCGACACCGTGCTCGGCGGCGCCGCGGCGCCGCTCGCCTGCGGCATCGCGTTCTTCGGCGCCGACCGCGTGGTGTTCGCGAGCGACTGCCCGTTCGATCCCGAAGGCGGGCCGATGTTCATCCGGGAGGGCATCCGCTCGGTGGAGGAGCTCGGGCTGCCCGAGCACGACAAACGCAAGATCTACTTCGACAACGCCCTCAAGCTGCTGCGCATGGAAGGAAAGCCATGAAGAGATTCCTGGCCCTGGCGCTCGCGCTGGTCGCATTCGCTGCCGCCGCGCAAAGCTATCCCAGCCGCCCCATTACGCTGGTCGTGCCTTACACACCCGGAACGGGTATCGACATCATTGCGCGCACCGTGGCTCCCAGGCTCACGGAGCGCTGGAAGGAGCCCGTCATCGTCGACAACAAGCCCGGCGCGAGCGGCAATATCGGCGCGGCGATCGTCGCCAAGGCCCCGCCCGACGGCTACACGATGATGGTGACGGTCAATACCTTCACCATCACGCCGGCGCTCTATAAATCGATTCCGTACGATCCGGTGAAGGACTTCGCGCCGGTAGGGCGCGTTGCGAACGGCAACGTCGCGCTGGTGACCAACCCGGCGGTCCTGCCGGTCAAGAACCTGGAAGAGCTCAAGGCCGCCGCTCGCACGCGCAAGCTTAACTACTCGTCGCCGGGCAACGGCACGCCGCAACACCTGGCAGTCGAGCTCCTGAAGCAGCGCCTCGGGATTGACATCCTGCACGTGCCCTACAAGGGCGCAGCTCAGGCGCTCACCGACCTCTTGGGTGGCCAAGTACAGCTTGCGGTCCTTCCCGTGCACACCGCGCTGCCTCACGCGCGCGCGGGCAAGCTCACCGTGATCGCGGTGTCGGGAGAGCGGCGCTCGGTGCTCGCGCCCGATTCGCCGAGCTTCGCGGAGCTCGGGCTCGCGAACCTCGACATCGACCTCTACTTCTGGATCGCCGGTCCGGCGGGCCTGCCGCCCGAGATCGTCCAGAAATGGAACCAGGAGATCGCCTCGATCCTCTCGGCTCCGGAGGTGCGCGAAACGCTCATGAAGCAGGGCATGGTGCCGGCGCCCGGCAGTCCGGACGAGATCTCGGCGCAGATCCGCAACGACATCGAGCGCTGGAGCAAGTTCATTCGCGAGACCGGGATCACCGCGGACTGAGCCATGCAGCTCCAGGTCAACGGAGTCACGCGCACGGTCGAGGCAGATCCGGACGCGCCGCTGCTCAACGTGTTGCGCAACGACCTCGGGCTGGTCGGCAGCCGCTTCGGCTGCGGCAGCGGCCTGTGCGGCGCCTGCTTCGTGCTGATCGACGGCCGCGCCATGGCCTCCTGTGATCTTCCTCTTTCCTTTGTGCTGGATAAGAAGATCACAACCGTGGAGGGTCTGGGCGGCAACGGCGAGCTGCACCCGGTGCAGAAGGCGCTCATCGAGGAGCAGGCGGCACAGTGCGGCTTCTGCATGAGCGGCATTGCCGTGAGCGCCGCGGCGCTTTTGCAAAACAACCCCCGCCCGACGGAAACGGAAGTAAGGGCAGCCCTCGACAGGAATCTCTGCCGCTGCGGCTCGCACAACCGGGTCGTCAGGGCGATTCTGCGTGCTCGCTGAAAAATCGGCCATTCGCCGTGTCCGCCTCGAGCGCGACGGCACGGTAACGATCGTCACCGGCAAGGTCGAGCTCGGGCAGGGCATCCTGACCGCGCTCGCGCAAATCGCCGCCGAAGAGCTCGACGTGCCGCTCGAGCGCGTCCGCATCCTGCCGCCGAGCACGGCCTACAGCCCGGACGAGGGCGTAACCTCGGGCAGCCTTTCCATCCAGGACGGCGGCAGCAGCTTGCGCAAAGCCTGCGCCGAGCTGCGCGGCGCGCCGCCGAAGCAGGCCGCCGCCTATCGCGTCGTCGGCACGAGCGCCCGGCGCATCGAGCTGCCGGCAAAGATTGCAGGCAAGCCGAGCTATGTGCAGGACATGACGCTGCCCGGCATGCTGTTCGGCCGCGTGGTCAGGCCGCCGCGGCCTTTCAGGAAGTTGAAGCAAGTCGGGAAGGTCGATTTAAAGCGAGCTTCACTGGTTCGTGACGGCAGCTTCCTCGGCGTGCTGGCCGAACGCGAGGAAGACGCCATCGCGGCGGCGACGCGGTTGCGCGACAAGTCGGCCTGGGAGCTCGCGCCGGACGTGCCGGCCGATTTTCATGGCTGGCTGAAGCAGCATGTCGCCGAGCACAACATCGCCAAGGAAAAGCTCGACGCGCAGGCGAAGGCGAGAAGCGCGATGCGGGTGCAGGCGGCCTACACCAAGCCCTTCATCGCGCATGCCTCGATCGGTCCGTCGTGCGCCGTCGCGCGCCTGCAGGGCGCGCAGCTCGAGGTCTGGACCCACAGCCAGGGTATCTTCGGGCTGCGCCAGGAGCTCGCCAGGATACTCGGCATGGACGAGAAGGACATCGTCGTCACCCATGCCGAAGGCGCCGGCTGCTATGGACACAACGGCGCCGACGACGCGGCGCTGGATGCCGCGCTGCTCGCTCGCGCCGCGGCGGGCCGCCCGGTCAAGCTGCAGTGGACGCGCGGCGACGAGTTTGCCTGGGAGCCCTGCGGCGCCGCCATGTGCTTCGAGCTGGAAGCGCACCTCGACGCGGACGGCAGCATCGTTTCCTGGCGCCACGACCTGTGGAGCAACGGCCACACGCACCGCCCGGGCAGGCTTGATCGACCGACGCTCACCGCGGCGGCGCATCTCG
>Ga0307469_10000295_pt1 | contig 18933 bp, 19 predicted proteins | sample atmos_gasesAM2C__FD_203084 | JGI IMG/M metagenome (GOLD analysis project Ga0307469, IMG submission 203084) | Hardwood forest soil microbial communities from Morgan-Monroe State Forest, Indiana, United States - atmos_gasesAM2C_515 | ecosystem: Environmental > Terrestrial > Soil > Temperate...
CGATTACAGGCCCAAGGCAGGTGTGCGACTCTCGCCGCATTTTTACAATCGCGAAGAGGAATGTGATTTCGCCCTCGCGCAGATGGAAGAAATTCTCCGCACCCACGCCTGGGAGAAACACGCCGTAGCGGCAGTGCCGGCTTAGAAAATGAACGACTCACGCCTATTCTCGGGAAAAACGAAGTCCGGCGCCTCCGGCCGTTCCACAAATGAAGATTCCGCCGAATTTCTTTCCGCCCGGCTGTCCATGATCGAATCGCAACTTCGCCGTCGTGGAATCATCGACAAGCGCGTCCTCGACGCCATGTCCGCCGTTCCCCGGCATGAATTTGTCCCTTCCAATTTACGCGGCCGTTCTTACGAGGACTCGCCCTTGCCGATTGGCGAGGGCCAGACGATCTCGCAGCCCTATATCGTCGCCGCGATGACCGCGGCGCTGCGTCTCTCCGGCTCGGAACGTGTCCTCGAGATAGGCACGGGCTGCGGTTATCAAGCCGCCATACTCTCGCTCCTCGCCAAAGAGGTTTTTACCGTCGAGTGCCGCGCTTCCCTGGCTACCTCCGCGGCGAGTCGCCTCGCGCGGCTCGGGTACACAAACGTCCACGTTCACTGCGGCGACGGCACGCTGGGTTTGCCGGATTTGGCACCGTTCGATGCGATTCTTGTCGCCGCGGCCGCTCCCTCGGTCCCGCCGCCGTTCCAGGCACAACTCAGCGAAGGCGGCCGGCTGATTCTTCCCGTGGGCGATGAGGAGCTTCAGGAACTGCAATTCATCGAGCGGCGCGGCGGCACCTTTCACACTCGCGCGCTCGAAGGCTGCCGTTTTGTCCCGTTGATCGGCTGCCACGGGTGGAAAGATTCGCCGCTGCGATGAGCTCCGGTTTACCCGAGCTATCGATCATTATCCCCGCTTACAACGAGGAGCTTCGCCTTCCCGCCACTCTCGAGCAAATTGCGGCCTACGTGCTCTCTTCCGGACACGACACGGAAATCCTGTTGGTGGATGACGGTTCGACGGATCGCACGGCCCACGTTGCGGAATCTTTCCGCAGCAAGTTCCCCGCGCTCCGCGTTCTCTCGAATGGCGCGAATCGCGGCAAAGGGTACAGCGTGCGCCACGGCATGCTCGAAGCCCGGGGCCGCATCGTGCTCTTCACGGACGCGGATCTCTCGGCTCCGATTGAAGAAGCGGACAAGCTCCTCGCCGCGCTCGAAACGCACGATGTCGCCATCGGTTCCCGCGCGCTCGACCGGAGGCTCATCTTCGAACGCCAATCGCGTTTCCGGGAATTCGCCGGCATTATTTTTAACAACGTGGTTCGCGTGTGCCTGCGCCTCCCCTTTGTCGATACCCAGTGCGGCTTCAAAGCGTTCCGGCGCGAACCCTGCCGCATCATCTTTGCGCAGCAGCGCATTGAACGCTTCGGCTTCGACCCGGAATTGCTCTATCTGGCCCGGCGCCACGGACTCCGCGCCGTCGAAATCCCCGTGCGCTGGGGACATTCGCCCGCCACGAAAGTCAGCATGCTCCGCGATAGCCTGCAGATGTTCCTGGACGTTTTCCTCATCCGGTGGAACGCCCTGGTTGGGCGGTATCCGCGTTCGGCATAGCCTGGCTGTCCGCACCACTACTTTGTAATACAAAGTACTTGACAACACCAGGCTGCGCTACTATACTCCCACTATGGCCTCGCGCACCCCCTTGCTTTCCCCCCAGCGTCAGCCCATCCCCATTGACGCTCGCGCCGCCGACCATCTTCGCTACATTCGCGAAACCATGGAGCGCGCCGCGGAGTTTACGGCCGTCCCCGGCTGGGGCGGCATGGCCATGGGCATCACCGCCCTCGCGGCCGCCCTTTTTGCTTCCCGTCAGACCTCGCCACGCGCTTGGCTTTACGTTTGGCTGGTCGAAGCGCTTGTGGCTGTCTCCATCGCCGCGCCGGCTGCCGCCACCAAAGCACATCGGGCGAATTCCCGACTGTTTTCCGGCCCCGGCCGCAAATTTCTCCTCAGCTTCGCGCCGCCCATCACGGTTGGCGGACTGCTTACTTTCGTCCTCTACCAGGCCGGCGCCGTTTCCATTTTGCCGGGTCTTTGGTTGCTGCTCTACGGCACGGCTGTCGTGACTGGCGGTGCTTTTTCCGTGCGCGTCGTTCCGGTAATGGGCCTTTGCTTGATGGCGCTGGGCGCGACCTCCTTGTTTGCTCCTGCGGCGTGGGGCGATGCCTTCATGGCCATTGGTTTTGGGGCCGTCCAGATTTTCTTCGGCGCGTGGATTGCCAGATATTACGGAGGATGAACGGAAGGTTAGCCGTCAGCGGGTAAGAAAGAGAACACATGGGCAAATCATCCACAGCTCAACAAGAACGCTTGCAGCGCACGCGAGATGCCTCGCTCGGTACCCTCCGTGGACAGGCTCGCGAAACGGTTCCCGCCGATCTCGATCGCCTGATTCATGAGCGCATCCGGTTGGGAATCGTCAGCGCGCTGGCGGTCAACCGCTCTCTGACCTTCAATGAGCTCAAAGCCCTGCTGAAAACCACTGACGGCAATTTGAGCGTCCACGCCCGCAAGCTGGAAGAGGCCGACTATATCTTGTGCGAGAAATCTTTCGCGGGCCGCTTGCCCAAGACCGAGTATCGGCTGAGCCCCTCCGGCAGGCGGGCTCTCGAGCGCTATCTCAATCATATGGAGGCGCTGATTCGCGCGACTCGCGAACGCTGAGCGCAAAAAATTTTCTCGCTTTACTTTGTATTGCAGAGTAGTTTGCGGTATTTTCTCCGCGGCGGAGAAAGAGCACCACCATGCAACCTGTCGCTGTCCAGCAAATCTCCTCGGCCCGGCCCGAGCCGCTTCCCGCGCCGCGCCTCCATGTCGCCATCATCTCCGACGGCAACGGCCGTTGGGCCACCACCCGGGGCCTCCCGCGCTCGGCCGGACATCGCGCCGGAGCGGAAGCCGCCCGCCGGGTTATCCGCGCCGCTCCACGCCTCGGCATTCATACGCTGACGCTCTTCGCGCTCTCTTCCGCGAATTGGAAACGCCCCGTGGCGGAGGTGAACGGGATTCTCCGCCTGCTCCACGAGTATCTCTTGATAGAAACCTCCCACTGCGTCGAAGAGGGCGTCCGCCTCAATGTCATCGGCCGGCGCGATCGCCTCCCTGCCACGCTCCGCCAAGCTATAGCCGATTCTGAGGCCGTCACCTCGCGCGGCACCCGCCTGCATTTGCGCCTAGCAGTGGATTACTCCGCCCGCGAATCGATCTATCAGGCTGCCTGCCGTTTTTACAAAGTTACGGAACTGTCCCCCGAATCCTTCTCGAATGTTCTCGCGGAAGTGCAACGGGGCGGCTCAACCGAAGTGGATTTGCTGATTCGCACCGGCGGCGAACAGCGGCTCTCCGATTTTCTCTTGTGGGAGTGTGCTTTCGCAGAGTTTGTATTTCATCCCAAACGATGGCCGGATTTCACCGCCTCCGATCTGGAAGCGGCTGTTGACGAATTCAACAGTCGCGAGCGCACCCGCGGAGCTCTCCCCGACGCCATCGCCGGATGAATCCGGTGCCCCGCTGCTCAGCCCAAAAATAGCGCCGCCGCCAGGCCGGCAACCATGAACTTGACCAGCCATCCTAGAGCGTAAGATGCAGTGATGGCGGGAGTCACCTTCATGAAAAACGAATTCACCACTAGCAGGGGCAAAGGTCCGATGAGCCAGATAGCCAAAGCCAATTTGAGTGTCGCTATGGGTAAAAAAAGATGCAAGCGAACACAAACCAACACAAAAACAGAGCAAGTAAGGAACGGGAACAAGCTGGCCCACACGATGGCTTTCGTCTCTCCTTGTCCTCCAACGAATCGCCAGATTTCAGGATGTCTATCGTAGCGCTTGTACAGCCAGTCCCCCATGAAGAGCCAATCCGTCAATGACGACACGATGCCGGAAGCCAAAACAGCCAGCGCGATGCGAGTCCAGTGCATACTGATTAGGCGCACTCTAGCACGTTTAAAAGCAAGGAGCGTCCTTTCCGCCACGGAAAGCTGGTTTTCTGAAGGCTGACTCGGTATCCCCCATCGACTAACTTCCTGACCGCATGGATCTTATGGATCGCACACGCCTTCAAACGAACCCCTGACCTTTGACTGGTTCCTGGCGTCTATATCCCAGGAGCAAGGCATGGGAACGATGGGACTTACGTTGCCCTGGGAGGCTAGAATCTCTCCCGTGCCGCGTGAATCGGAGCGCCGAGTGGAACCTTCCCAAGACCCCGCCGCCGGTTCCGGCCCGGGGATCGCCGATGCGCACGCCGAGGATCTCGCACTGGCGGCCGCCTGCCAGTCGGGGGATTTGCGCGCCTTCGAGCGTCTCTACGGGCTCCACGGGACACGCATGAAGAACGTCGCGCGCAATCTTCTTGGAAGCGCCAGCGACGCCGAAGACGCCGTCCAGGAGACGTTCCTGAAGCTCCAGCGCAGCATCGCCAGCTTCCGGGGGCAGTCGAGCTTCGCCACTTGGACGTACCGCATTCTGATCAACACGTGTTACGACACGCGCCGCAGCCGCATGCGCAAGAAGGAAGTGTCGGGCGAAGAGACGGAAGGCTCTCCGCGGCCCGAGCCGCGCTCCCCGGGAGCGCATCCTTCACTGCGGCTGGCGCTCGAACGCGCTCTTGCCACCCTAACCAGGCATCAGCGCGAAGTTTTCTTGCTCTACGAAGTGGAAGGATTCCGCCACGCGGAAATTGCCGCCATGCTCGTCATGACCGAGACGGCTTCCAAGAACACTCTTTTCCAAGCGAAGAAGAATCTTCGTCAGATGCTTGAACCTCCGCGCAGCGGCCCTGCCGGAGCACGGTGAACGCCTATGAACGTAACCTGTAACGATCGCGACCGCATTTTCGAGGATGGCACGCCCGCCGAATGGGCGGCCCTCAACGCTCACGCCGCCGTCTGCACGGATTGTGCCGAGGAACTCCGCGCCTGGAATTCCTTGGGCCTGGCCGCTGAAGAATTGCGCGAATACACCGAGAGTCCGGCCCTCTGGCCACGAATCGAACGCGCTCTCGCCGAGCAAGCCCTCCGCAATAAGCAGCGCGCTTCCGTGTGGGGCTGGCTCTCCTTCTGGTGCAATGTGCCTCTTGCTTGGCAAACCGCGCTGGCCGGAGCTTTCGTTCTTGCGCTTACGGTTTCTGTGGGCTGGTTTTACTTGCATCCGCGAGTTCCCGTGCGCCCCGCGGATGCATCCCTCCTCAAAAGCCCCGCACTCGCGGAGGTGGAGCGCACCGAGTCCGCCTACGTCAAGGCCATCGACAAACTCTCTGCCGAAGCCAAGCCGCAGCTCGAGAATCCGGGAACGCCGCTGCTCGCCAATTACCGCGAAAAACTTCTCGTACTCGACAGCGCCATCGGCGAGTTGCGCGCGCAAGCGGAGCTGAATCCGGGCAACGCCCATCTGCGCCGGGAGCTGCTGGCCATGTACCAGGAAAAGCAGAGCACGCTCGAGGAAATTCTGGAGGAAAGACAATAATGTTCGGATCTCGGCGAATAGCCATTGCATCGATCGGCCTGCGGTGGTGGAAAGCTTTGCCGCTCGCCGCGGCTCTCTTCATCGCCGCAGCGCCTGCCCTTGGGGCGCCGCACGCGTCTCAGGAAGAGGTCACACGCGATTTTCAGAAAACGGTCACGCTGGGTGCAGGCCAGTCCGTCAGCGTCGAGCATCGCTTTGGTGGGGTTCACGTGCACGGTGAATCTGGGCGCGACGTAAAAATCAATGTCACTATCCGCGTGCAGGCGGGCTCCCATTCCGAATCGCAGGATTTCGCGGACAAGATCCAGATTGAGGTGGAACAGACCGGTGAGGGTGTGCGCGTCCGCACGGTGTACCCTGATGAAAAAAGGAGATGGTTCTCGACGGGCGGTCGCACCTCGTACTCCGTGAACTATGACATCGCGATGCCGGCCGACGCGGCGCTCCGCGTGCGAAACAATTTCGGAAGCATCGACGCTACGGGCATCCATGGCGCCAACGACCTCGAGGATAGCCACGGCTCATTGACCGTCCACGACGCCGGGCCTTCGCGGCTCAACAATTCCTTCGGCAGCGTCGAGCTTGCCGGAGCCGGCGGAAATGTCACCTTGAGCGACAACAATGGGTCCGTGAATGTTTCCGACGTTAAGGGCACACTCGAATTGCATAACCGCTTCGGAAATATCACCGCGCGGAACATCCAGGGTGCGGCAACCATCATTGGCGGCAATGGCGGTCTGGAACTCAGCGATTCCGGCGCGGCCATTCTCACCAATTCGTTCGGCGGCGTCACCGCGCGGAACATCCGTGGCGACCTCTCCGTGCACGACAACAACGGCAATGTGGAAATCTCCACGGTTGCCGGCGGCGTGGACATCAACAACAGTTTTGGCAGCGTCACCTTCAGCGACGTAAAAGGACGCGTGAATCTCACCACCAACAACGGCCGCGTGAAGGGCAGCGCGCCCGGTGGTGGCTCGGTGACCATCCGCGATTCCTTCGGCAACATCGAACTCGATACTATCGCCGGCGCGCTGGACGCCGAGACGTCCAACGGAAGAATTGTTTTGCGCGACGCGCGCGGCAGCGTCACCCTCAAAACTTCCTTTGGCGCCATCGAGGCCACGAACATTCCCAAGGGCATTCGCGCGGTGAGCGGAAACGGTGCCATCAACCTCACCGACGTTGGCGGTGATGTCTATGCCAAGACCAGCTTCGGAAGCATTTTGGTTGAGCGCGCCGGGGGTAACCTGGCGGCCGAGAATACCAATGGCTCCGTCACTGCGCGCGGCGTCAAAGGCGACGTCAGTGTTGACACTTCCTTTGCGGGGGTCACACTCGAATCTATCGGCGGAAAGATTCGCGTGGACAATCAAAACGGCGGAATCTCGGTCGTTGCTTCTCGCCCGCCCAGCGGCTGCCGCGACATCTCTTTGAAAACTTCTTTCTCTTCCATCCGCGTCGCCATACCCGAAGGCGTCGGCTACAACGTCAGCGCGCGCACTTCCTTCGGCCGCGTCAACACGGAATTGCCCATCACAGCGACCGGAAGCATGGGCGGCGATTCGCTCTCCGGAACGATCGGCGCCGGCGGCTGCCAATTGCAGCTGTCCGATTCGAACGGCAGCATCGAAATCGCCAAATCCCGCTGACCTCCGGTTTTAGGCGTCTGGTGAACTCTACCGAGCGTCTGGAAATCGGACCTGCGGCGGCTCACCCTGTTCTCCGCAGCGCGCGATCCATCGCAAACGCTTTCCGTATCACTCTCAGCACTGTTTCCGTCAGATGAAATTTCTCCAGCTCCTCTTCTCGTGCATACGCCACATCCGTGACGTCGCTGCCCGCGCGCGGCTCTCCGCTGACACGTTCGCACAAATAATCCACAATCACGAAATGATAGCGCGGCCCCTTTTCTTTCCTGGTTTTTCCGGCGCCTTTCTCCGTAAAGATTCGTTCGAACACTTCAATCTGGCCCAGGACGCGCACCTCGACCCCGGTCTCTTCCCGCAGCTCGCGTGCCACGCCCTCCGCCAGCGTTTCGCCGAGCTCCAGCGTCCCGCCCGGAATCGACCACTCCCCGCGAAGCGGTTCGCTGCCGCGCCGGATCAACAGAGTCCGGCCCTCATGGATAACTACGCCACCCACTCCGACGACCGGGCGCTCCGGATATTCACGCGATGAGGTCATGAGTTTGCCGGAAATCCGGCCGCAGGTTACGCTGGGGACAGCCAGGACGTCAGCAAGAGTTGACTTTGACGCACGCGGTATATAATACCCGAACGGTGGCGCTCGCGGCCCTCGTGACGCCCGACCCGAGAAGACCTTTACGGAGGATTGAGCCTTGATCCGCTGCCCTGAATGTTCCGCCGAAATCGATGTCGATGAAGACGAAGTCGAAGAAGGCGAGATTCTGAGTTGCCCCGAGTGCGAGTCCGAGCTCGAAGTGTCGCAAACCCACCCCGTTCACCTAAACCTCATCTCCGATGAATTGGATGAAGAAGAAGAAGACGAGGAAGAGGAAAAAGAGGTCGCCGAAAACGGGGATCTTCTGGAAGAGGATGACGAGGAAGAAGAGGACGACGAAGAGTAATGCCTTCTCTTTTCGGCGTGGCATCCCTTGGTTTCAAGGCATCATCCAATCAATATCGGTGCAAGGCAATGAATAGCCCGGCGTGGATTCGGGCCCTCTGCACGGCCACGGTTATGGCCGCGCCGATCTGTCTTTGCGCGCAGAATCCGCTGCCCGCACCGGCTTCCCAGGCGCCCGCGCCCACATCAGGCTCCAGCCAGGCGCAATCCAGTTCCGAATTAGTCAGGAAAAAATCATCTCATGCGAACGATTTTTTGATTCGCGGAACCGTCTTTAACGAAAAAGGTCTTTCCTTCCCGGGGGCGCAGCTCCGCATCCGCCGCGCCAGCGAGAAAAAATTCCGCTGGGAAACCTATACGAATTCCCGCGGTGAATTTGCGGTTCGCGTGCCGCAGGGAACCGACTATGAAATCGTGGTGCAGAGCAAGAATTTCTCCGGGCAGACGCGCACGCTAAACGCGAAGACAGGAGCGCGCGAAGAGAGTTTGGTGTTCCGGATGGAGCCGGCGGGAGAAAAAAAATGAACGCCCAAAAATGCTTTATCACGTTGCTGGTCCTCGGCCTGCTTTCTTGCGGCGTAAGCGCCTCCGCGCAGGATGCCAAGCGCGAGTCCCAGCTGCGCACGGTGCACGGCGTCGTACTTGATAAAGCGGAATCGCCGGTGGCAAACGCAGTGGTGTTTTTGAAAAACACCCGCACCAACGCGGTGCGCAGCTACATCGCCGATGAACAGGGGAATTTCCGTTTCAGCGGGCTCGATCCCAACGCCGACTACGAACTTCACGCGGAAAAGGAAGGTGCCAAATCGCAAACGCGCACCGTCTCCAGCTTCGACAGCCGCAAGGATATTGTCCTCAACCTGAAAATCGACAAGAAAAAAGCTTGATCCCCGCTCCTTTCTGATTTCGACAAATTCCGCTCTCCCTCTTCATGGGTTCCCAAAACTGTAGGGGCCTCATTCCACGGCCGGCTCCAGCACTTGTACTCTCGCTGGGGCCACCTCAATGACCGGTGCGAGCACTTGCACTGCCGCGGGTACAATCTCGATTTCCACCGGCGTCATGCCCAGGATTTCGCCGTCGCCATGAAATTCGCACGGCGGATCGGCGATAAGCCGCAGGCCTCCTGCGCGCACCCGGCTGACTAGCGGGCTACGCAATTCCCCGCTGTACAAAAGCCGCGGCATCAGCATCAGCACCTGAAAAACATTCAAATCGCCGACAAAAACCACATCGAGCATGCCATCGTCAACGAGCGCATCGGGAGCGAGCCGCAGACCCGCGCCATAGGTCGGCGTATTCAGCACCGTCGTCAGGAGCGTCCTGGCCTCCACGGCTGGCGGCGCGCCACCCGGAAATTCCGCTCGCACGCGCGGAGCAGCGTAGTAGCGCAACGCCCATAAGCCGGACAGCACGTAGCGCAGCCTTCCCGGGACGCGGCGAAATATCCCGCTCGCGTAGCGCGCCGCCTCCGTGTCCAGACCAATTCCTCCGCCGCCCACGTACAAACGTTCCTGCCAGCTGGCCTGCCCCCCGCCTTGCCCCGCCTGCCCCGAGCCCGTCGGGGACAGTGTGGGGGACACGCGCACGCGGATAAGATCCACGGCGCGCGAGTGCCCGCGAAGAAGTTCTTCCGCGGCGTGAACCGGATTTTTTGGCAGTCCCAGCGCCGCAGCCAAATCGTTGCCGCCGCCCGCCGGCAAGATGCCAAGCAAAGTGTCGGTGCCGAAGGCGGCATTTGCCAGGGCCTGAAACGTGCCGTCCCCGCCCATCGCCAGGAGCAACCGGCGCTTGCCGGCAATCTTTTCGCGAGCGCAGGATTCCAGCTCGCGCACACTCGTGGTGGAGATGAACTCCACCGGAATGCCACGGGCCTCGAACACTTTTTGGATGTAAGGGAGAAGCGCGTTGGCTCGGCCGCCGCCCGCCACGGGATTGACCAACACCACGGCGGGAAATTCGCGCGAAACGATGTGGGACAAGTCCACTTGGTTCGCCATCCTGACGAAGTGCCCTCCCGCCTGTCAACCTGTTTGGGGGAAGGGGGGTGTACGCACCCCCCTTGTGAAGGAAGGAGTCCAGCAACAATATGAAGAGAAAAGAGATAGAGAGCGTTTCCCGTTGAAATACAACGGGAGTCCAACGGGACGACAATGGCCCTTGCATGAGCGACGGAAGGGCCAGGAGGGACGAAAGTCTCGCAACAGTGGGTAGGCTCGCAGAGGTCGTTTCCCTCTGAGGTAGCTCGGGGCAAGCGGAGTAAGAGTGTATAAGCTCTTGGAAACAAAGAGTAGATTTTCAGGAGTATACCCACCCCCCGTGTTTTTGTAAAGAGTGCGGAAGAATATGATTGCAAAGGAGTTGTCGAATGCGCTTGTACAAAAGAGTGCGCAAGAGAGTGAAAAGAAAAGGGATAAGAAACAGCGTTCTGGAGGTTAAAGGTAACTAGTTTGCAAACAGCCTGGCGGGTCGAGGAAGCGTAGGGGCGATTGCCCTGCGCGGAGGACAGCCATACCATAAGACAAAATAGCACAGATCGACTTGACTGCCAAGGTAATTTATTGCATGGTATCGTTCGAATGAGATGGGACGCCGTAAGTGCTATGAGATAAGAGATTTGGAAGGAGTAACGTGCGATTGGGATCGATGCTGCCCCTACAAAAGCGAGGGGTCGTCAAGGGGAGCGATCAGACGAGCAATATTGATCTGCGCGAGGTGGAAGGTCATCAGGAGCGACTCACGAGGAGAGAAGCACGGGTCTGAAGACCCGCCTCTACAAGGAATCGGGCTGCGCGAATGACAGAAAGCCGAGACCCGTTCAAAAGTCGAAGCGGTAGCCGAGGATCATTTTGGCGATCAAGTGATCGGTGGAACGCGTAACGCCAACGCCGAGGCCGAAGTTGACTTCCCAGTTGGGCGAAAGATTGAGGTCAATGGTGGGAAAGATCTGGTGCATCTGCTGGCTGAGGGGAGAGAACTCCGTGGCGGGGCCCATGGAACCGTAATACTCGAAGCCGCCGGTGATTTTTTTGGTGAAGTCATAGCTGAACTTTACGTTCGGCGAAAAGACAAAGCCCTGGTGAACGCTTTGGCCGTGGAAAGATTTGTCGAAGGTCGGATTGAACGACCAATACCAACGGCCGACTTGCTGATCGATGATGGGCCGCATTTCCCAGGTCCAGGTATCGGTGGAGAATTTGGCGCGCTGGTAGCCGACTTCGTTCGAGAGACTAAGGCCGACGGGCCAGTGCCATTTCTTGGGAACGTGCACGCGGGGACGGATGTGGTCGCCGACCCACTGCACTCCCTGGCCGCTGCGCTCGGAAGTAAAAATGTAGAAACCCGTCTCGAACCAGTTGGTGAAGCCGTGCGTGATCTCGATAGTTTCGTGCTCGGCGTGGTTGGTGGGGAGCACGCCGTTCTGGACGGTTTTGCTGCCGTCAATGGTGAAGTTGCTGTGCAGCTCGACCATAGTGTGGCCGGGCTCGACCTGGTCGTAGCCATAGACCTGGATTTCGTAGTTGTCCTGGGCGCGCGCCGGGGCAGAGAGAACGGCGTGAAGGCCAAGGAGGATGGTGAGCACGAGAGAGTGGCGGAGTCGCATAGTGTTTTCAAAAGGCGTATCAGAATAACGCAGCCGCGGGCGGATGCAAAAGCCCGGGCAAAACAAGATAGATGCCATTCCTAGGCGTGGGGATGCGATTTGTCGTAGATGTCCATAAGCTGGCGGATGGAGGCGTGCGTGTACTTCTGCGTGGTGGAAAGAGATTGGTGGCCAAGGAGCTCCTGAATGGCGCGGAGGTCGGCGCCGTCGGCCAGCAAATGGGTGGCGAAGGCGTGGCGGAGCGAGTGCGGGTGCAAGTCCCAGTTAATGTTCACAAGGCGGACATATTTTTTGACGATACGTCCGACGGAGCGCTGGGTGAGGCGGCGGCCGGCGTAGTTGAGGAAAATGGCTTCGCTGTCGGCCTCGCCGCGATGACGGCCGCGCGTGGAGGACGCACGCGAAAGTAGCTGCTCGCGCACCGGCCAGTATTTTTCCAGCGCTTCCTGAGCCTTGGTGCCGTAGGGAACGATGCGCTCCTTGTTTCCTTTGCCGCGAACGCGCAGGACGCGCTCTTTTTGCTCCATGTCGACGAGGTTCAAGCCGGTTAGCTCGCTGACGCGAAGCCCGGCGGCGTAGAGAAGTTCGAGCAAGGCGCGGTCGCGGCGAAGGAGCAGGCCTTCATCGGTGAGTTTGGATGCTCTTCTTGGTAAGGCAGGGGCCGGCAAGCGCGGACGATTTTTTGTTCGGAGAAGAGTTGTGGACTTCCCCATTTCCGCGAGCTGATTGAGGAAACCGTTCATTTCTTCCGCGGAAAGAACGGCGGGGATGCGCTTCGGCAGTTTTGGCGTGGGCACGAGGCGGGCGGGGCTTTCCTTTAACTGGCCTTCGCGCACGCAATATTTGAAGAAGGAGCGCAGCGAGGCGAGCTTGCGCGCGATGGAGCTTTTTTGCAGGCCGGCGTCATGCAGGTGGGCGACAAATTCGCGAATGATGGAGTGCGTTACCCCGGTGAGCGCGGGAGGCTGAACGCCGGGCGGGGAGAGGTAAGCGACAAATTGCTCGAGGTCCTTCCCGTAGTTCAGGATGGTGTGCGGGGAAGAATTTTTAACCGACATCAGATACGCAAGATATTTTTCGATGGCCTGCTTCATTGGCGGCTGTGACTCCACACAAATCACCGAGGAACAGTATAGGCGAGCGAGAACAGAAGTGATGTAGATTCGGGCCTGTTCAGGACTTAACGGCTACCGGCACGGGAGCTTCTTCGGGCTGCGCCTGGGGTTGCGCTTCGAGAATTTCCTGCTCCCAGTCGCAGCCTTCCTTAAGGCAAGCGCGGACGTTGCCGGTCTTGGTGCGCTTTTCGACGATGAAAGGCGCGCCGCACTTCGGGCACGGCTCGGCGAGGGGCATGTGCGGCGTGGTGAAGTCGCAGTCGGGATAGCGTGAACAGCCGTAGAAAACGCGCGGCCGCCCACGGCCACCTTTTCCGGCGCTGCCGCGGCGGACAAATTCGCCTTCGTTGCACTTGGGGCACTTGATCCCCATCGTGATGGGCCGCGTGTACTTGCACTTCGGATAGCCAGAGCAGCCGATGAATTCGCCGAAGCGACCGTGTTTTTTCACCAGGCCTTTGCCGCAGAGCGTGCACTTTTCATCGAGCGGTTCATCGGGCTGGCGGGCCTTGCGGGTACCTTCGACCAAGCGGCGCGTGGTCTTGCAATCCGGATAGCCGGTACAGGCCATGAAGGGGCCGAAGCGCCCGCGCTTGATGGCCATCTCCTTGCCGCAATTGTCGCAGTATTCGACGGTGTTTTCGCTTTCGACGGTCTCGCTGCCGAGCTCCGGCGAAAGATCCTGGATGAAATCACAGTCGGGATAGCGCGAGCAGCCCAGGAAGAAACCGTGGCGGCTGATGCGCTCCAGCAGTTCGCCCTGGCCGCATTTCTCGCATTTTTTGCCGGTGGGGATGCCCGCTTTGTAGGACTGCATCTCGCCGCTGGCTTTGTCGAGGTCCAGCTCGAAGCGCTCCCAGAAATCCTTCACCGACTGGCGCCAGGGGAGCTTCCCTTCCTCGATTTCGTCGAGCTCCTCTTCGAGGCGCGCGGTGAAGCCGACGTCGAAAATGTCTTCGAAGCTTTTCACCAGCAGCCCGCTGACGCGCTCGCCGAGCATGGTGGGCGTGAAGCGCCCCTGATCTTTGAGCACGTACTCGCGCTCGACGATGGTCGAAATGATGGCGGCGTAGGTCGAGGGACGCCCAATGCCCTTTTCTTCGAGGTCTTTAACAAGCGTGGCTTCGGTATATCGAGGCGGAGGCTCGGTGAAGTGCTGGTCAGGACGAATTTTGTCGAGGCGCAAAGTCTGCCCTTCCGTCACTTGCGGCATTGCCTTGCCCTGGCCTTCCTCGTCCTTCTCCTCGTCCTCGGAATCCGCATTTATCGGGAGCTGATAGACGCGCAGGTAGCCGTCGAATTTCTGCACCGAGCCAGTGGCGCGGAAGGTGTAGTCGCCGGCGGAAATATCAATGGTCGTCTGATCGAAAATCGCTGGCAGCATCTGCGAAGCGACGAAGCGCTGCCAAATAAGCTGGTAAAGCTTGAATTGGTCGTCCTTCAGAAACGGCCGGACATCTTCGGGAGTGCGCGAGACATCGGTTGGGCGGATGGCTTCGTGAGCTTCCTGCGCGTCTTTCTTGGACTTGTAGAAATTGGGTTTCTCGGGCAGATAGTTCGCGCCAAAGCGTTCCGGGATCAGTTCGCGCACCTGGGCCAAGGCGTCATTCGAAACGTGGACGGAATCCGTGCGCATGTAGGTGATCAGCGCGACCGAACCTTCTTCCCCCAGCTCGACACCTTCGTAAAGACCTTGCGCCACACGCATGGTGTTCTTGGCGGTGTAACGCAGGCGGTTATACGCCGCCTGTTGGAGCTTGGAGGTCGTAAAGGGTGGCGGAGGATTGCGCCTCTTTTCTTTTTGCGTGACGCTCGCAACCTGCCACTTGGCCTTGCTAACTGCGGCCACAATATTATCCGCAGCTTCCTGGTTCTTGACTTCGATGTCCTCGCCCTTGAACTTCGCCAGCTTGGCTTCGAATAGGGGAGGATCACCAGCGTCGAGCATCGCGTGGATGGTCCAGTATTCCTGGGGAACGAACGCGCGAATTTCCTGCTCGCGTTCGACGATGAGCCGCAGCGCCACGGTTTGCACACGCCCGGCCGATAAGCCGCGGCGGACTTTATCCCACAGGAGCGGGGAAATTTTGTAGCCGACGAGGCGGTCGAGAACGCGGCGGGCCTGCTGCGCATCCACCAGGTTGGTGTCCAGCTGGCCGGGTTTCTCGAACGCGGCGCGAATCGCTTTGGGAGTAATCTCGTTGAAGGTCACGCGGAAGATTTTCTTGGGATCCACTGCCCGGTATTCGATCTTTCTTGCTTTCTTCTTTTCTTCGGGCTTCTTCGCGTCCCCATCTTGTGCTTCCGTGGCCTTTTTCTCTTCATCTTCCGGGACGACGTATCTGTTTGGCTTGGACAGCACCTTGGCAAGATGCGCGCAGATGGCTTCGCCCTCACGGTCGGGGTCTCCTGCCAGATAAACGGCCGGCGCGATGCTGGCAGCCGACCTCAAGTCGTTGATGATCTTTTTCTTGCCGGGAATGATCTCGAGTGCGGGCTCAAAAATATTCTCATCATTGACGGAAAGCCGTTTGACGGGTTTTTCGGCCGCTTTGGTTTTCGCTCCAGATTTGCGCTTTTTCTTTTTCTTGCCGTTCTCGTCGCCGGGGAGAAGGATACCGAGAGTTTTCTTGGGCAGGTCGAGGACGTGGCCGAGAGACGCTTTGACGGTATAGTCGCGTCCCAAATATTTATTGATAGTTTTCGCCTTTGCGGGCGATTCAACGATTACGAGCGAACGAGCCATGTGTTCTTTTGTAACTCCGGAATCTGCTGCAGGAAGGGCCAGTGGCGGCGACTGTGTCCTACTCGCTACCTTATCAAGATGCGGCAGCGGCCCGCGGGGATACTTTGCAGACTACAAATGTCTGTGCGATGACCGCAAGTTTCCACCGTATCTCCAGCTACAGCAACACTTTGCTGAACTGCTTCCCCGGCAACTGGCGGATGATCCCCTTCATCTCCAAGTCGAACAGCGTAGCCAGAACCAGGGAAGAGTTCAAGCCGGAACGCTCGACGATGCCGTCAATGTGCCTGGGCTCCTCCGCGCTAAGCAATTCGTAGAGCTTTTTCTCTGGCCCATTGAGCGAGGCAGCAAGGACTAGATTCCTTTGCTCGGCTTCGGGTTGCTCGGCCTGCACCAGCGCGGCCCGGACCGGTGTGGGGAGTTCCTCGATGACGTCCTCGGCGTTGGTGACCAGTTTGGCACCCTGCTTGATCAACAGATTCGGCGCGAAGCTGACAGGTTGCGTCACGTTGCCTGGGACGCCGAAGACTTCCCGGCCGAACTCCATGGCCAGTCGGGCGGTGATGAGCGAGCCGGAATACTGGGCGCCCTCGACAATCACAACACCCAGAGGCATGCCGGCGACGATGCGATTGCGCACGGGAAAATTCTCCGGCGCCGGGTGCGTGCCGAGAGGGAATTCGCTGAGGATGGCGCCGCGTTCGAGGACTTTTTCGTAGAGCTTGTTGTTTTCCTTGGGATAACAGACATCGATCCCCGTACCGAGGACGCCGATCGCGCGGCCGTTGACGGCCATGGCGCCTTGATGCCCGATGGCGTCGATGCCGCGGGCCATTCCGCTGACGATCACCACGCCGCGGGCGGCAAGTTCGCGGCCCAGCCGCTCGGCCATTTGCGCGCCGTAGAGAGTGGGTTTGCGCGTGCCGACGATGCCGAGGCTAGGAAGGTTCAAGACTTGGGGATCGCCTCGGAGATAAAAGAGGACTGGGGGATCGTAGATTTGTAGAAGTGATTGCGGATACTCGGGCTCGGTCCAATTGATCAGGCGGCAACCGGAGATGCGCCGAACCGCTGCCAATTCCTTTTCCGCGCGCTTGAAGGCTTCTTTCTTGGCTACGGCTTGCGCAACCGGAGCAGGCAGATGGCATTCTTCGAGTTGCGCGAGTGAAGCGCGAAAAACGCCTTCGGGCGATTCGAAGCGGCGCAGAAGTCGCGCGGACAAACGCGAGGCCAGGCCAGGCGTGAGAGAAAGCGCGAGCCAGGAGAGGGAAGAATCGAGTTCCACTGCGGGCCGAGATTACTCGTAGGATAATACTAATGTCAAGTAATAAATGGTGAATAGTGACGCCAATTAAGATTCGTTCGTAAGTTGATCGAAGTGGCAGTCACAAGATATCAGTTGGCCGCCACATGACGGGCACTCCTCTCCGTCGCAGCCAAGCACATGAAACTCGCTCTTGAGAACCGCGCAATCGTGGCAAGCGTGTTCATTAGCCCCCCAATCATCGTGTTCGTCGCCGTAGCGGATACGAGGAACGGCTCGTCCCTCCAGCGTGAGCGACACAGTTTGTTGAGCAGCCGAGATCTTCTCCGGCCAGCCTTCAATCATCCGCACGCCACGGTAGACGATTTTCTTCGGTTGCGCCATAACGATGACTCTTCTTTGCGTCGATTATACCCGCTATTTGTTGATTTCGGGGGCGGGCGGGTGGGGATTGGCGAAGCCGATTTCGAGCGGCGTGTCTTTTACTACCACGACACCGCCTACAAAGCGCGGGACCAAAGATGAAAAAGGATTCTAGAAGAAGGCGGCTTTGAAGGTTTCGTGGCGCTGGCGCGCTACATTCATGAGCCGCGAAAACTCAATTTCGTTGCGCAGGTTATCTAGAAGGGGATCAGTTGCAAAATAGGGATATGAGAAAAAACCGTTCTCGATGCTCTGCTTCAAGACGCGCAACGCCGACGGCTTATCGCCCAATACGGCGTAGGCTTGGGCGATCTTGTAGATCGCTTCGGGATCGCCCACGTGGCGTTCATTGATTTTCTTTTCCAAGGAACGCAGGATTTCCGCAGATTCGGAATCCTGGTGTTGAATGCCCAAGCTGAGAGCTTTTCCAATCTGTGCCTGAAAAAGAGAACGGTCAAGCTCGAAGGTGTGATCGAAGTCTTTCGCCGCCTGGGTGTAGTCGTTCTTGTAGTACTCGCCGAACGCGCGATAGAAAACGAGCAGAGCGGAATCATCGTTCTTGGGGAGACTTCCGAGGAATTTGTCGTACTGTGCGAGGTATAGATAGCCATTCAGCGTCGAGCTATTAAGCTTCACGCCCGGGTCGAGCTGCCGGGCACGCTCCGATTCAGAAACGGATTGCTGCAGCATGCCGGCGAACCGATAGGCATAGCCCAGTTCCCAATGAATTTCCGCGTGATTGGGATTTGTCTTGAGTGCTTCGCGCAACAAGGGCACAGACTTTTCCACCCTGCCCGTGTCGGTGAACATGTTCGCCATATAAATGCGGGCGTCGATTTGGTCGGGCTGGATCGAGAGGGCGCGTTCGAAAGCGGTCTGCGCTTTGCGGTACTGCTCCCCCCCGCCGAATTGAAATGAGGCGTTGGCAGTGTAGGACCTGCCCAGGTTTGCCCAGGTCAGCGCGTAGTCCGGCGCGAGTTCCGCCGACTTCTGCAACATCTTGATGGCCATGGGAAAATCACTTTTCGAATAGAGGTCAATCCCGCGCAAGTAATATTCGTAGGCAAGCGGATTGACGGCTTCCTCGCGCTTCAGGCGCGCGACTTCAGAGGGAGAAAGAGTCAATTCCAAACCCTTGATGATTTGCTGTGCGACGCTGTCCTGGACGGTCAGGAGTTTTTCGTATTTCAAATCGAACGCGCCCTTCCAAAGAAGGTTTTGCGTTTTCACGTCGATGAGCTGGCTGGTGATCCGCAAATCGTCCCCTTCGCGGAGAAAGGTTCCGGTGAGGAGAGTATCGACGTTGAGGTCCTTAGCGACCTTGGGAATATCAATGGTTTGCGTTTTGTATCTCTGGATGGCGTCAGAAGGCCGCACGGCAAGTTCGCTGACGTAGCCGAGCTTGGTGATGATCGCGTTGGCGAGGGAGAAACCGAGAAAATCGTCATCGGAATTCTCTCGCAAGTTATGAAAAGGAAGAACGGCGAGGCGGCGGGGATGTTCCGCAGCTTGCGTTCGGGCGGATCCACCTCGAGCCAGAAAATAGCCCAGCCCAAAAAGAAGAATGAGAAAAAAACTAAGAGCGACAAAGCCGGAAGGAGGCCAAGACTGCTTTTTCGTGTCCCTTTGTAAAACTGTTAGCTTGCTTGCCGGAAGATCCACGCGTT
>Ga0307469_10000296_pt1 | contig 18930 bp, 12 predicted proteins | sample atmos_gasesAM2C__FD_203084 | JGI IMG/M metagenome (GOLD analysis project Ga0307469, IMG submission 203084) | Hardwood forest soil microbial communities from Morgan-Monroe State Forest, Indiana, United States - atmos_gasesAM2C_515 | ecosystem: Environmental > Terrestrial > Soil > Temperate...
CCTTGATATCGGTAGATTTGAAGAGTACCAAGCAGGTCACGAAGGTCTTGTAACAAGTGCTGGTTTTCAGGAGTCTTAGGGATCCGTCCAGCTTGGAAAGCAGTTTCGGAAGCGAGTGTGAAATTTCCCACAAGATTGGAGAAATTTACGAGACCCGCTTCATCAGCTAAGGAAGCCGTATAGGTAACCGCCGCCGCCCGAAGCTCAACAAGTTCAACGACTTCGGAATCCTCAAACGTGTACATTTCTTTCGAGACGATGTCCGTATCGCCGCCGACGGCCCGGGCGAAGAGTTCGGTTGGTTCGAAGACAGGGACGCGGATTTCGCCGAAGCCGAACGTGGCAAAGACTTCGTGCGCCGTTTGTTCGACACGATTCCATAGCGCCGTCTCGGGCGGTAGGAGATCGCGCGTGCCGCGGATCGCTTGGAATTTGCGCGGCTTGTCTTCTTTTTTAGCTGCGCCTTCGCTCACTCCATCCACTCCTTGAAGGCTGACATTGTGCCAAGCCAGGGCGCAGCATGCTGCGCCCCTACAAAAGCAGAGGTATCAGCGCTCATCGGTCGATTCCTTCCGATAAGTATTTTTGTATTCGACGTAGCGGGCGGCGTAGGCGTCGATGGAGGCCTGATCGATCCCGGTGAGCGCGCGCTTCACTTTGCCGGGATGGCCTACGACGAGGCTGCCCGGCGGAATGACGGTGCGCTCGGTTAGCAGCGTGCCCGCGGCGACGATGCTGCCGGCGCCGATGACAACGCCATTTAGGAGGATCGCGCCGATGCCGATGAGGCAGCGCGACTCGACAGTGCAACCGTGCAGGGTGACGGAATGGCCGATGGTGATGTCGTCGCCGAGAATCAAGGGATATTCGTCACGCATGACGTGGAGCACGGAGCCGTCCTGAATGTTGGTGCGCGCGCCGATGCGAATGTGGTGCACGTCGCCGCGAACGACGGCGCAGGGCCACACGCTGGAGTCGTCGCCGATGACCACGTCGCCGATGATGACGGCGGCGGGGTCAACATAGGCAGAAGCGGCGATTTCGGGCCGCTTGCCGCGATAGGAGCGGATCATTGCAACCATTTTCCTCAGGGGCTAAAGCCCGCTTCCCAGCCGGCTTGAATGTCGGAGCTAAAGCTCCGACCCCCGCCGGATCATGCTATTTTCTTGATTCGCCCAGACTTACGGAAGGGCGCAGCGGTGCTGCGCCCCTACAAGAGAAACGCGCACACGTTGGTAGGTCAAGATAGCATCCGAGTATCAAACTGACAAGGAAGAGCGCGGGCGCGTACACGGTGGTTCGGTTTGATTGGAGCACAGCCAAGATCGGCTGTGCCACGAAGAAGAGGCTACCGCTTCAGTCGATTTGGACGGAGGGGCCGGAGGCGGTGGCGCCGAGCTCGGCGAGGCGCGCGGTGACGGCGCGGGCGACGGAGTAGAGGCTTTTTGCGCCAGCGCCGGCTTCGCCGAGCAAGGCTACGGGCTTTCCCGTGTCGCCGCCGATGCGGATGGCGGGATCGATTTCAATTTCGCCAAGAACAGGAACGCCATAAGCCAGCGCGGTCTTTGCACCTTCTCCGTGGCCGAAGATATCGAGCGGCTCGCCGCAGTGCGGGCAGGAAAACGTACTCATGTTTTCGACGACGCCGAGGACTTCGACATTGACCTGGCGAAACATTTCGATGGCTTTGCGGACGTCGGCGAGGGCGACCGTCGAAGGCGTGGTGACGACCACGGCGCCGGTCACCGCGACGGTCTGGATGAGCGTCAATTGCACGTCGCCGGTGCCAGGAGGCAGATCGATGATGAGGTAATCGAGCTGGCCCCACTCGACGCTGCGCAAGAATTGCGTGATGACGCTGTGCAGCATCGGCCCGCGCCAGATCATGGGTTTGTCGCCGGGATTCAGCAGGCCCATGGAGATCATTTTCACGCCCATGACTTCAACGGGAATGATGTGCTTGTCGTGCGTGGCTTGCGGCTCCTGAGTCGTGCCGAGCATGATGGGCACGTTGGGGCCGTAGACGTCGGCGTCCATCAAGCCAACTTTGTGGCCGAGTTTTGCGAGGGCCAGCGCGAGATTTACGGCGACGGTGGTCTTGCCGACGCCGCCCTTGCCGCTGGCGACGGCGACGAGATTTTTTACGCCGGGGATGGGCATCCGTTGCGGCATTTGTTGGGGTACTGGACCTGGAGGCATAAGATTTCTTCCTATCTTAAATCGAAGAGAGATTCCTCGACTGCACAGGACGCTTCGCAAGAGCGAAGCGAGAAAAAAAATCGGCCTGCTTCGCTCGGAATGACAATTGGGTGCATAGGCTGGAGCGGGCACAGGCTGAAGCCTGTGCTACCAAAGGCGAAAAGAGAGCCCTCGACTGCGCGAGCCAAAGAAAGAACAGGCTTCCTCCGCTCGCGATAGCAAGTTTACTTAGAAAATGATTCATACGTTTGCGCCGTGGCATTTTTTGTACTTTTTGCCGGAGCCGCAAGGGCAAGGATCGTTGCGGCCGACCTTCGCGCCGGCGCGCACCGGTTTCGGCGCTTCGGCCTGTGCCGGGCCGGTCTGATATTGCAATTCGCGCTGCTGGCGCTGCTGTTTGCGCTCGAGCTGGCGGGCGACTTCCGGAAGATGCTGCGGCGCAGGTTCGCTGGCGCGCGCGGCGGCGCTGGCGATGGCAACTTGCGCTCCTCCAGAGCGCGGCGGAGTGGGCCCACGCCGAGCCTCAGGCCGCACCTGCATCTCGTCGGGATGTTTTTCCGCCTGCTGGATCTGGATATGGAAGAGGTAGCGGATCGTTTCGTTGTCGATCCGCGCCATCATGTCTTCGAAGAGGATGAACGCTTCCTTCTTGAATTCGACGATGGGATCTTTCTGGGCGTAGCCGCGGAGACCGATTCCCTCTTTCAAATGGTCGAGCGACAGCAGGTGGTCTTTCCACTGCGTGTCCACCACATCAAGGATGATGCGGCGCTCGAGCCAGCGCATCAGCTCGGGCTTAAACTGTTCTTCCTTTTCGACGTAGCGTTTCTGGACTGCATCGGCAAGAGCGTTCGAAAGCTCGTCATGGCCGAGAGTGGCAGGGTCGGCGCCGGCGGCTTTGGCATCAACGCCGAACTGACTGTTTGCCTCGGCGAGGAGCTGCGCGGCGTTCCATTGATCAGGATGCTGCTCGCGCGGGCAGAAGGTGTCCACCAACTCGCGCGCGACATCTTCGGCGATGCCCAGGACGTAATCGCGCTGGTCCTTGCCTTCGAGCGCGGAGCGGCGAATCGAGTAGATCGTCTCGCGCTGCTTGTTCATCACGTCGTCGTATTCGAGGAGGTGTTTGCGTGCGTCAAAATTCTGCGCTTCGACGGATTTTTGCGCGTTTTCGATGCGGCGCGAGATGAGCTTCGATTCGATGGGCACGCCCTCGGTCATGCCGAGGCGGAACATGAGTTGCTTGACGCGCTCGCCGCCGAAGATGCGCATCAAATCGTCTTCGAGAGAGAGGAAGAAACGGGAGGAGCCGGGATCGCCCTGGCGGCCGGCGCGCCCGCGCAACTGATTATCAATGCGGCGCGCCTCGTGGCGTTCCGTGCCGAGAATGTGGAGGCCGCCGAGGGCGACCACTTCGTCGTGTTCGGCGCGGCACTGTTCGGTGAACTGGTCGATCACGGGCTTCCACTGGTCGGCGGGAACTTGAAAGATTTTGCCTTCATTCTGGAAGAGGATCATGGGGACGGCGGGCTGCGCAGCGGCGTCGCCAGCGCCATCCGCGCCGATGACCGCAGGCGCGGCGGCATAGGGCATGGCCAGCTTGTTTTTCAGGAAATGCTCGCGGGTCATCTGCTCAGGATTGCCGCCGAGAAGAATGTCGGTGCCACGGCCGGCCATGTTGGTGGCGACGGTGACGGCGCCCTTGCGTCCGGCCTGCGCGACGACGCGCGACTCGCGCTCGTGCTGCTTGGCGTTGAGCACCTGGTGCGGAATGCCGGCTTTTTTCAGGAGCTCGGCGATGGTTTCGGATTTTTCGATGGAGATGGTACCGACGAGAACGGGCTGGCCGCGCTCGTAATAGTGGCGAATGCCGTTCGAGAAAGAATTATCCTCCTGGAGGATGCCAGTGACGACAGCCTCGAATTTTTCGCGTTCCGTGCGGTAAACGACGTCCGGATATTCCCTGCGGATGAGAGTGCGATTGGTGGGGATGACGACGACATCGAGATTATAAATTTTGCTGAACTCGGCAGCTTCCGTTTCCGCAGTGCCGGTCATGCCGGCGAGTTTTTTGTGCATGCGGAAATAGTTCTGGAAGGTGATGGTGGCGAGGGTCTGGTTTTCGCGCTCGATCTTGACGGCTTCTTTGGCTTCGACGGCCTGGTGCAATCCGTCGGACCAGCGGCGGCCGGGCATCTGGCGACCGGTAAATTCGTCGACGATGATGACTTCACCGTCCTTTACGACGTAATCGACGTCGCGCTTGTAGAGGGTGTGCGCACGCAAGCCCTGGTAGACGTGGTGAATGATCTCCATGTGGGCGGGATCGTAAAGATTGCCGAGACCCAGCATGCGCTCGCACTTGCTTACGCCTTCTTCGGTGAGCGTCGCGGTGCGGTGCTTTTCGTCAAGCGTGTAATCAATGTCCTTGATGAGCTTGGGAATGATCTTGTCGATGCGGTAGTACTTGTCGGTGGATTCTTCCGCGGGCCCCGAAATGATAAGCGGCGTGCGGGCCTCGTCAATGAGGATGGAGTCCACTTCATCGACGATGGCGAAGTGGTGGCCGCGCTGCACGCATTGCGCGAGGTCGTACTTCATGTTGTCACGGAGATAATCGAAGCCGAATTCGTTGTTGGTGCCGTAGGTGAGGTCAGCGCCGTAAGCTGCGCGGCGCTGCTCGTCATCGAGATCGTGGACGATGACGCCGACGCTGAGGCCGAGGCCGCGATAGAGCGGACTCATCCACTCCGCGTCGCGGCGCGCGAGGTAATCGTTGACGGTGACGATATGCACGCCACGGCCGGCGAGTGCGTTCAGCGCTGCGGGAAGAGTGGCGACGAGCGTCTTCCCTTCCCCGGTCTTCATTTCCGCAATTTTGCCATCGTGAAGAACCATGCCGCCGATGAGCTGCACGTCGAAATGGCGCATGTTCAGGAAGCGGCGTCCGGCTTCGCGCACCAGGGCGAACGCCGGAACGAGAACCGGCTCGAACGCCTTCTGCATCTGTTCGCGGAAAGTGGGTTCGCCGGGATCAGCGTCCTTGAGTTGCTCGTGAACCTGGACTTTGAGCGCGGCGAAGCGGTCCTTGAGCTCCGCGTCGCTCAGGGCCTTGATTTCGGGCTCGACCGCGTTGATGGAGACAACCAGCGGCTGCAACTTTTTGATGTCGCGCTCGTGCTTGGTGCCGATAAACCGCGCGATTACGCTGTCGACTACCTTGGCTACATCCATGAATCGATTCGCCGTTTCTTGACCGAATTCTGCGTGCGCGCCTGCACGGGCCGAAGCGAGAGGGCCAGCGCAAACATCTTATTCTAACTGGTTGGAAGCGGGAGCGCCAAGGATGGGGGCACTGGCAGCGATAAAGGATCCGCCAACTGGTTGCCAAGCTGGGGCGCAGCATGCAGCGCCCCTACAACAGATGCGCGCCTGATTCGGGGCGTCGGGTGAACTCGCTGTAGAAATGCGCGCTAGCCGGCAGTAGATGGGTTAGCGGGGGCGGTGGAATCCACATGGGGAGATCCGTTGCCCTGGGAAAGATTTTCGGAGAGCAGGCGGCGGAACTTGCCGCGCTCCTCGAGGTTCATGTCCATAAATTCAAAAGCCATATCATGGGCGCGGTAGTCGCGGGTCAAAGCGGTGGCGTGCAGGCTGCGCATGCCAAGGTGCAGCTTGAGTTGCACTTGCGTTCCCGGGGGGACATGGCGATCGATGGTCGCGACGCCACCCGTGAGGCTGGCGGTCTTGATCTCGAACCGGCAATTCTGCCCAAGGATGGTGCTGTAGGCCGTGAGAGGTTTGCGCAAGCGCACGCGCGCATGGCGGCGCTGGCGAACGAATTTGCAGTTCGAAGAGACTTCGAGGGGGGCGAGCGCCAGGTCTGCCTGCAGCAAGCCGCTGGCCGGAAGGAATTCGCGCACCCATTCGGGCTCGATCCGCTGAAGCGCCTGGAGCGCGGCGATGCGCAATTCCTGGGCGTGCGCCCAGCGAAACATTTTTTTCGATTCCGCAATCCGCTTCAGCGCCGTGATGGATTCGGGCGCGTGGATGCGGCCAAGCGCCTCGATGGCTTTTAAGAGCACGAACGGTCCCGCCCCCTCGGGCATGTCGCCGTCGGCGATGGTCAGCAAACGACCCAGGGCGGCGCGATCCGTAGTCACGCCGATTTCATCGATGAGCAGGGGAATGACGAGCGGATCCACGCGATCCAACAGCGACAATAGAAGCCCGCAGCGTCCAAGTGCGGCGCTCGCACTAATCTGCCGGATGATGCGGTCTTGCGAGGCGCGGGGAAACTCCTTCATGCGTCCCGGGAGAAAAACTTCGACGGCCTGGGAGTCCAGCTTGCTTAGCAAGCCCACCATTTCAATGGCTTCGGCAGCCGGCCCGCCGCGCACGCAGCTGCGCAAATATTGCAGGCCTTCCTCGCCCAAGTCAGACGCGAGATTGGCGATATGTTCTGCATCTTCGCGAAGCGTTGAGCGATTGAAGCGCGCCGCGAGCTGCTCCATAGTGACCTGGGGCAGCTGCTTCAAGACATTGGTAAGCCCGGAGGACACCTGCCGCGCCCGGAGTGCTTCATCCACAAATTCCGGCACGCGCTCTTCGATCCCCATCTTTGTCCGCAGAGTGCGCGTGATTGCCGGCCGCTGCGCCTCGATGCCGGCAATTAGATCGAGCGCTTGCTCCATGGCGGGGAAAAAACGGATTGCGGCGGCTTCCTGGCAAAGTCTGACAAACGCTGCGCTAACGACCGCCTGCAAGTCGGCGCCCTGCTCCATGGTCAGGCGCCAGCCGAGATGCCGCAGAGCTTCCGACAAGAGTCGGGGATCCGCCTTGCCGTAGAGTTCAGCGAGTTCAGCCAGGCCCGCAGCGCTTCGCTTGCGCGCTTCGGGGTCTTCGCTGTCGGTGCAGCCGGCGTAGTTCTTAAGGATTTGGATGGCGTCGGCGTTATTTCCATTCACGAGCAGTTGAGCCACGTAAGAGTTCACGTTGCGCGGCGGTATGCACCACGCTTCCTCGGAGAGGAGCACATCACGTTTGTTGCGCTCCGGGACGCCAGCCCAAAATTGCTGGTCGAGAATTTCGCGGGGCGACGTCGGAAGGAGCCCGGCGCTGGTCATCTTCTCTTCATGAGCACCGAGAACTTTTCTGAGATTTTCAATTTCGCCGTTCATGCGATCGAGCATCTGGCGCACGGCATTCACTTTCACATCGCCGCTCTCGTAGCGTTCGAGGGCAAACCGGATGGCCAGGTGCTCGGCAAGCCTGACGAGCACAGCCTCATCGGGCTTTGCACCGGGAGCCTGTGCCGCGAGCCCGGCAAGGGCCTGTTTCAAGATATCCTGCGCGCGTCCGGGCAACTGCGAAAGGCGTTCCTGGACCTGGCCGCCTGAGGGCGCACCGGCTCCCGCGGAGCTGATTTGTCCCAAGCTGGTCAAGGCGCTCAAAATTCCGAAAATCTCGTCCTCACTCTGCTGGACCGATCCCGCCGGCATCTCGAACGAGGCCTGCGCACTACCGCCAATCACAACAGGAGAAGCCGATGTAGAGGCATCCTTTGCGCTCTGTGCCGCGGCCATCAACTCCAGAAGTTTTTGCGGATCACTCAGCCAGCTCTTGAATTCGTCTGGTTCCCCGCCGAGAGCCGTGGCCGCCATCTGGGCAGCCATGCTGGTCCCCTTGAGGCGCGAATCGGTAGCAACAAAGCAGACTTCATTGGCGCGGATCCCACTTATCCCTGCCAGAGTGGTCTTCAATTGCTGGGCGAGTTCGGAGGGTTTGGCCTTTCCGGTTGGAAATGCCTGGGCGAACCGGCCGAGTTCTTCCTTGGTGACGGAAGGGAAAAATTGCACACTGGCGAGGCCGGCCGTCGAGAGCAGGGTAGCGAACTGCTTTTCCGCGAGCGAGCCTTCCATCGGGACTCCGGCTAGTAGCAACTGCGAACCGGTCGCCCCAATCAACAAACCCTGTTCATTTCTGGGGGAAATTGCGGCCTGCAGCTCGCGAAAAGCGGTTTCCAAGTGTTCGGCGGTGCGGGCGTGGTCAAAGCCGTAGAGGCGGGCAAACTTCAGAAGAATGTTCAAACTGCGAACGAATGCGCGCCCCGATGCGGAATTTGAGTCTGTAGTCATCCTGCCAGGTGCGTGCCCAAATAGGACTTCCTCTCTAGTACCCTAAGCGTGGGAACGTACCCCGGCAATGGTACAGAGGTTCCATTTGTTCGCCAGACAAGCCGAACGAATGAGCGATGCGAAACCTGCACGGTCGGACAGGATTCACACGGGGAAGGACAGTTGAAAACGGGCGCTGCGGGAAGAGACCCAAGAAATTGCGCGAATAAATTCGCTACGAGTTAACTTCGCGTCATTGCCACACGACCCCGACGCCGAGTGCGGTTGCTTACCGCGGCGGGCAGCGGCAGGCCGCCGAATTCCAGCAGCATTTTCCGGAGACGGGCGCGCTCCTCGAGTTCCATTTCGACAAATTCAAACGCCATCGCCTGCGGACGAGCACCGCGGACAATGGCTTGCGCCTTGATGTGGCGCACCCCATGCGTAAATTTCAGTGACAAAAGCGAGCCGGGAGCCAAATGGCGCTCTCCTGAGCCGATGCCGCCCCCGAGATTCAGTTCGGGGATGGTCAAACGAATATTTTCTCGTAGATTGGTGGTCAGGGCCGTGACGTTGCGCGAAAGCTTCAACCGTGCATAACGCCGTTGCCGGATAACGGAGGCATTGGGCTCGGGATCGGTTGGCTCGAGGGTCAATTCCCTACGGTCCAACCCGCTGGCTTGGATCTTTTCCATCGCCATGATGGGTTCAATGCGCTGGAGCGATTGCGCGGCGGCGATGCGCAACTCGCTGGGATAGACCCAACGCCACACTTGTCGCGCTTCTAAAATGTGCTGCAGGGTCGGGCTGGCAGCACTGGCGCGCAAGCGGCCGAGCGCCTCTACGGCTTTTACACGAATAAAACCGGAGGTGTCTTCATCACCGGCAAGTTCCAGCAGCTTCGGAATGCAATCCGGATGTCCGCTCATTCCCATTTCGTCGATCGCCAGCGGGCGGATGGTGATATCGAGTGAATCGTAAAGCGAAACGAGCAACCGGGCACGGCGGTCCACCGGAACGGAAGACAGCTGGCGGACGGTGCGGTCGTGCGCGGAACGCGGCCATTGCGAGAGACGAACTGGCAAAATCTTTTCGACCGAATCGGGAGAGAGCTGGCTCAATAAGCCTACGACCTCCGCTGCTTCCGATGCGGACGCCGTTTGCAAAGTCTCCATGAGGCTCTGGGTGGCCTGGTCCCCCAAGCCGCGCACAATCTCGCCCAACAGCTCGCAATCCTCGCGAAACCCGCAATTCCCGAAGCGATTGGTAATGTACTGAAGGGTGGCCTTGGGCATCAACGTCAAGATGTCCAGCATCCCATCGGCAACATGGCCGCTGCGGAGAGCTTCTTCGACGAACTCCGGCATTCGCTCTTCAGCGCCGATGCGCGGCCGGAGACTCTGTGTCGAGCCCGGGCGCTGGGCTTCCACACTGTCGAGCGAAGCCAGGGCCTGCTGCATTGCGGGATAAGAACGCTTTGCGGCAGCTTCCTGGCTGAGACGTACAAAAGCGGCGCTGACGAGGGTCTGCAGCTCCGGCTCGCGCTCGATGGCCAACTGATTCCCGAGCCTTCGGATCGCTTCCATGAGCGCGCTTCCGTCGCCGCTGCCATAGAGTTCTGCGAGATCAGAGAGACCGATCGCGGTCGTCCGCCGCGCTTCCGGCGCATCCATGCCGACGCACGCCGCGTATTTCATGAGGATTTCATTGACGGTCTTGAGTTCACCGCGGCGAAGCATATCTTCCAGGAAGGCCCGAACGTTTCTTGGGGGAACGCACCAAGCTTCATCGGAGACCAGCACTTCTTTCTTATTTTCTTCCGGCACCTGCTCCCAGAATTCCTGATCGAGGAGTTCCGTATAGGACTGCACCTGAAGCCCAGCCTGCGCCATAGCCTGTTCCTGGGTGCCCAGGATCTTGCGCAGGGCCTCGATTTCCGAATTCATGCGGTCGAGCAGCTGCTTCACGGCGTTCACGCGCAACTCGCCCCGCTCGTAGCTGTCCAGAGCGAAGCGGATGGCCACATGTTCCGCGAGTTTCAAAAGCATCGGCTTGTCCGCTTTTTCGCTAGGCGCTTGCGCGGCAAGTCCGGAGAGTGCTTGCTGAAGAGTGAACTGGGCGCGGACCGGCATGGCACTCAAGCGTGACTGAAAGGTCGGCACATCCATGCGGGCTTCCGGGTCCTTGCGGGATTTTCCGAGCTGGGCAAAGAGTCCGAGCATTGCTCGGACGTCCTCTTCTTCGACGGCATAGCCGGTAGAGGGACCCCCCGATCCTCCCGGCAGCCCGGCACCTACCGGGCCAGGACTTCTCAGGAGGGCTGAGGCAGTGAGCCATCTTCCCGGAGTGGCCGCTCCCTCTCCGGAAGCAACAGCCACTCCTCCTTCCCCGGATCCGCCAGTTCCACCGCTCCCTCCGGAGCCGCCACCTGAACCTCCTCCCGGTCCACCTCCAATACCAGATCCAGAACCACCTCCGGGCCCACCTCCGGTGCCAGTTCCAAACCCTCCACCCGAACCGCCGCCCGGTCCGCCCCCGGTGCCTGAGCCGCCGCTACCGCTTTCCCAGAGATTGCCTCCCCCGCCGGTACCAGAGCCCCTCGAGATGCTGGGGCCGCCTGTGCCACCACCACCGGAACCTCCACTGCCTCCAGAACCTCCGCCCCCGGGAACGCCACCGGTCCCAAAGCCGGGACCACTGCCCCCTCCCCCACCCAATCCGCCGCGGGAACTTTCTGCGGCAAGAATCATTTGGAGGAGTCTATTAGGATCATCAAAAAAATCCTTGAATTTGTCGCCATGCGCGCCGAGTGCTTTCGCGGTGAGCTGCGCGGCCACTTTGATTCCGGCCACGGAGGAATCTTCCGCGACATACCGGATCTCATTGACCTTGATGCTTGATTCTCCGGCGAGCGCGGCTTTGAGTTGTTCTGCGAGAGATGAAGGCTTGGCGTTTCCGCTGGGAAACGCGCGCACAAAACGCGCGAACTGTGATTGGGTCAGATTGGGAGAAAAATGGATGCTGGCAATGCCCGAAGAAATCAACAACTGTGCGAAGCTGCGTTCGCCAGCCGAGGCACCCAGGGGCACACCGTCGAGCAGAATCTGATTTCCGGATGCGCCGAGGAGAACGCCGCTGCCCCCGCTCTCATCAAGCGCAGCGCGCAACTCTTTCCACGCGGTCTCAAATTGGGAGGCCGTGCGAGCGTGGCCAAACTCATAGAGCCGCGCAAACTTCAGCAGAATATTCAGGCTGCGGACAAATGCCCGAGCCGAGCCGCGAGATTCGCCCTTCATACGCTCTGACGAGAAGCCTCCCCTATCTTCCTATTCTTTTACACTAGATTCCCAGGCAGCGGGAGACAAGTATCGCGATAGCCGATGTACTCATCTCAATAACAGGCCAGATGCGAATCTTCTTTGCGACGATGGCTGCCTCTTCCAGTTAGGTGGGCGACGGTGTTCATCGAATCGATTGCCCATCAGACGCTCCGGCCTTACAATACGCAAACAATGATGCTCGGCCCTGCGGCCGGCGCGCATTGTGTGCTGCAACTTGGGCACGCGCTACGATAGTAGCTGGAGCAAACAGCAAGACTATATGCCGGATCGCCCGTCCCCCGAGCGCTTCAAACCAGAAATGCCGCAGATTCCCGGCGTTTCGGGGTCTGTTTCGGCCTCTGCTGCTAAAACGAATAAGACAGCTTTGGTTGTTGCCGGACTGGTGGCCGCTGCGATTATCCTGATCTTCGGTGGGCGCTGGGCGCTGCGGCCAAAGCAGGCAGAACCAACCGCAGCCCCACCACCCCAGATCGAAGTTCCTGCCCCGGCTCCCGATCCCCTTGCGGCGTTGCCCCACGCGAACGAAACGGAGCCAGGTATCGCGACAGTTGGCGAGATGTCTCAACCGTGGTCCAGAAAGGAGTTTTTCTTTCAGAACCGCCTCACCGGACGAGACGTTCCGGCATTTCTTGTTCGCCTGCCAAGTGGTTCGCCGACACAGCCGAGCGGATATTGGGCTTTCGCGAAGAATGCCCCTTACGGCGATTGCCCGCTTGAATACATCTCCGATTTTGCCAAACTCAAGAACGACTACGGTTATCGCTCCGCAAAACACCCCATGGTCGGCAATCCCTGCAGCCGGACGGTTTTCGATCCGCTCAGAATCAGCAACCTGCCGGGAAACGTCTGGGTCCGCGGCGCGATCGTACAGGGCTCGGATTTGCGGCCCCCTCTGGGAATTGAATTGAAGATTCAGGGTAAGCGGATACTTGCGGTGAGGATGGAGTAATTTTCAGTTATTGCATTACTTTGCTGCTGACCTCCCCGTAGCTTTTCACGGCTGGCACACGATTGCTCCAGGCAAGGTGTTACGAAGAACAAAGCGAGGCTATTCGAAGCCCCATTCTCTTTTTATCGCCACGCTAACGAAAGTTCGCGTACCTTGACAAACTATTCCCGGGCCGGATAAACCTCTGTTCGCTATGAATACACTTAGGCTGAACTCTATGCTTGTCTCCTCCAGACGCCGCTTCCTACAAGGCACGGCAGCAGCTTCCGCACTTCTGCTCAATCCCAACCACGGCATTGCCGGAACCGCCGGGGATGATGCCTTGCCCTCGGCGTTTTCGAACTTGAAACCACTCGGGTCCCGCGTTCACCCCATTTCGGCCGAAGAAATCCGTGCACGCCTCGATCATGCTCAGAAACTCATGGCAGAGCCGCCAGCACTTGCGCGAGGGCAAACTTCCCCCGCGAAATACGACGGCCTGTTCTTCGCGCCCGGCACCTCGCTTTATTATTTCACTGGCATACGCTGGGGACTCAGCGAGCGTCTGCTGGGGCTGGTGTTGCCGCGCGCCGGAGCTCCGGTTTTAGTTGTCCCGGCGTTCGAAGAAGGACGCCTGCGCGAAAAGCTGCGTTTCCCGATCGAAGTGCGGGTGTGGCAGGAAGATCAAAGCCCCACGAAGATTGCGGCTGCGGCACTGACCGACCGCGGGATTCGAACCGGGCTCGTCGGCATCGAGGAAACTGCCGGTTTTACCTTTTTCGAGCACCTACGCGAAGCCGCGCCGGGATTCGAATACGTCTCGGCTGACCCGATCACAATCGCGTGCCGCGCGCACAAGTCGCCTCAGGAACTCGATTTGATGCGTCTGGCTTGTGAAGCCACCTGCGAGGTATTCCGCGCTGTTTTCGCATCCTTGAAAGCGGGAATGTCTCAGGAGGACATCGGTCACCTCGTGGAAGGGGGCCATTCGAAAATGGGGCTGCACGGCGGCGCACTGGTGTTGCTCGGCGCCTCGGCGGCGCTTCCCCATGGCACCCAACAGCCCCAGAAGCTTAAAGAAGGCGATGTCGTTCTGATTGACGGGGGCTGCCAAGTGGAAGGTTACGAATCAGATGTGACGCGAACGGGCGTCTTCGGCCCGCCGACAGAGAAAGTGGCGCGTGCGTTCGAAATCGTACGCAAAGCGCAGGACGCCGCGCTCGATGCAGCGCGTGCCGGGCGGCTTTCCGGGACGGTAGACGACGCGGCTCGCGCGGTAATTACGGGTGCCGGCTACGGACCGGACTATAAATATTTCACGCACCGCCTGGGCCACGGAATAGGTCTCGACGGCCACGAACATCCCTACCTGGTTCGTGGCAGCAAGACGGTTCTCGAGCCTGGGATGACGTTTTCGAATGAGCCGGGGATTTATGTTCCGGGGGAGTTCGGCTTGCGGTGCGAGGATGACATGGTGATCACAGCCAACGGTCCCGCGCAACTGTTGACTCCCGGCTTCGCGGTTTCCCTGGAAAAACCGCTGGGCTGACGCAGTCTGCCAGTTCAGGCTTGCTACCCCGTGCTGCCGAGACGGCAGGGAATACGTGACGCGGTTCATGGATGCGAGGCGCTGCCCATCTGTACTCTGTGTTTATCGCAGAAATCCACGATTCTCTGCTCCGCCCAGAATCGCTGCGCGCCGGCATGTTTCGAAATGAAGCCGCAGTGCCCGCCGTGCTTTGGTGCGAGGAACTGGAGTGCCGGGTTAGCTCCTACCCGCGCCTGTAGAAAAGATGGATACGGCACAAAGGGGTCATCCTGTGCGGTTATCACCAGCGATGGCAAGCGCACTTGCGCGACAAGGCGCTTTGCTCCGACAGCTTCGTAATATTCTTGCGCGTCGCGGAAGCCGAATTGCGGCGCGGTAATCTCGTCATCGAATTCGCGCACGGTTCTCACCCGCCCGAACCCGCTCCGCAGATATTTTTCTGGAAATAATTTGGCCTTCCGCCGGTATCGCGCCATCAACCCGAAAACAAAGTGCCGTTGATAGAAAAAATTGTCGGGCCGCTCCAGCGCGTCCGCACAGGCAGCCAGATCCAATGCCGGGCAGACCACACAGATGGCGCGTAGCGCCCGGGGGACGTTGTCGCCGTATTCACCGGCCATCTTAGTGACCAGGTTTCCTCCCATCGAGTAGCCGGCGAAGAAGATCTGCTCGAAGCCATCGCCATTCGAAAGCTCCTCAAACACGGCGCGATAATCCCCGCTCATGCCGGAGTTGTACAGCGTGGGAGTAAGGGACTCAGTGCCGCCGCAGTTTCGTTGATTCATTCGCACGACATGGTAGCCACGATGAAAGGCTTTTTCCGCGATGCCCAACACATAGTTCGAGTCGCTCGAGCCTTCCAGTCCGTGCACGATTACGAGCACGGGGACATCCTGGCGTTTCCCGGACTGCCAGTGGCAGCGCGCCATTAGCCGCGATTCTGCGTCGACCTGGAACAACCGATTCTCGGCCGGTGGCATCCGAAAATGTCGCGGCCAGTAGGCCGCGGCGATTGTCATAGCGTGGCCGTTGGTCAAGAGTGCGTGCGCTTCGAATGGAGGAACGGGGGGCACCATTCAACTGTATTTCACGCTCAACTCTCAGACAAGCCGCGCGGCTCTTGGATTGGACACGCGGAAGATTGCAGGCCATAATTTGAGGACGGTTCATCATTGAGCTTGGAACCGACGCCCTAGGAGGGAGAATGAGTATTTCTCCAAATATCCCCAGTCCGGAAGAATCCTATCAGTATGAAAACACGGGTACTCCCCGCTGGATTACCGTTCTTTTTGTCGTGCTGTTCCTCGGAGTAGCCGCGGTCGGCTACGTTGGCCATACTGCGCAAGCGCGTCTCGAAAGTGATCTGGCCAAGCAGCAGGACCAGAACAAGATGCTCTCCACGCAGCTTGATCAGGCCAATTCGCGCATGGCCGACCTCAAGGCGCAGCTTGAGATCACGGAACAAAAAGTCGGCATGACCCGCACGGAACTCGCGCAAACGAAGAGCCGCGCCGAAGCGATCCGGAAGGAGCAGGTCGAGTCGGATCAAAAGCTGACTACAGAGCTCACGCAAGTCCAGAAGGAGAGCAATGAGAAGATCGGAGCGGTGGCGACAGATGTTTCCGGCGCGAAAAAAGACATTGAAGTCACCAAAAACGATCTGGAAGCCACAAAAGGCAAGCTGGACCGGGCCACCGGTGATATGGGCGTGATGAGCGGCTTAATTGCGCGCAACCGTGACGATCTCGAAGAGCTTAAGCGCCGCGGTGACCGCAACTACTTCGAATTTACCTTGACGAGGACCAAGACTCCACAGCGTGTCGGTCCGGTGCAGATGAATCTCACAAAAACCGACCCCAAAAAATCCAAATACACCATGACTGTTTTTGTGGATGACCGCGCCATCGAAAAGAAAGACAAGACGACTGGCGAGCCCGTACAGTTCTATGTTAACGGCGCCTCGCGCATGGCGCCTTACGAAGTCGTCGTTTTCAACGTCAGCAAAGATAAGGCAACTGGCTATCTTTCGACGCCCAAGGACGCCATTGCACCGGCAGCCCCAGCCGCCGCGGCCACCAAGCCACAGTCCTGAGTCCCCAATCTCGGAAGCTAGATTCTGCCCTGTTCCGTTTTCTGGAAACTGATAACGGAACAGGGCTTCTGTCTTTTATCCCTCGGCGATAGCATGGAGAAAGAAAACATCCTAAACATGGCCAGGCACCGGGGAAATACAATGAAATTCAACGCTCTCCGACACGTCCTTCTTCCACTTTTCGTCTGTTTCTTTGTTCATTGTGGCCAAACATTCGCCCAGGCTCCTCTTGAGCCTTCGCAAATGCCGCCCCGCACAGCCTTTTATCTCCTTTGGCGAGGCGCACCGTCACCCGAGGCTGCCAAAGCGAATGCGCTGTTCTCGGTTTGGGAAGACCCAGACCTTGCACCCACGCGCGCAGCCCTGCTGGACAAAGTCTTTAGTGACTCCGAAAAAAAAGATCCTAAGACCTCCTTGACGCGAGAAGAATTGCAACAATACGCAGCGTTACTCGAGAACCCATTCGTGCTGGGTTATATCAGCGAGCCTGAGAAGCACGCAGAAGCTGCCGCCATTTCGGCGCCAAACGGACCCGGGCCCAAGTGGACGGGAACTTTCTTCGTGTATGACCGCACGGGAAAAGAGGCTCTGCTCTCCAAAGCCATTTTGCGCTTGCGCTCCCAGGAAAAAGAAGCGCCGCAAATCTCTCAAATTGTCATCGGTGACCAACCGGTCCTGAAAGTCGAGCGCAAGGCCAGCACCACGTACTGGGTCGAAACCGGCAAGTTTGCCGTGAGCGCCAATGAACGCTCTGTCTTGGAGGAGATCCTCCCGCGGTTGAGTGCGAAAACTGCCGCGCAATCTTCGCTCGCGCAAACACCGGCTTACAAGGAAGCTGCGCCACTCCTGGGTGGAGGGCTGTTCGAGTTTTTTGTTCGCATACCGAACCTCAAGGAATTGAGTTCCTTCGACGGCACGGCGAAAATTCCGCTCCTATCCATTCTCGAAGCGCTCCACCTCGACGCTGTTCATTCGATTTGCGGCCACTTAACCCTCGAGGGAGCAAAGACGCATGTGCAAGCCGCCGTGTTAGGGGATGCCACCGCTGGCACGCTCTTTGACATCTGGTCGGACGGAGATCAAGCGCCTGCATCGTTATCGTTTGCTTCCTCGGAGGCGATTTCTTACACAGATACGCAGATCAATCTGACGGGCATCTACGATGTTTTCAAACGCTCCCTCCGGGCCGTGTTTCCGCAAGGCCAGCAGGGCAATACCAATATCCTCGAATCCGCCGTGCAAACCCGGCTGGGCATGTCCTTGCCAGAGGCGCTCGCGCTTTTCTCGGGCGAATTTTCTACCTTGCAGACCAGTCCGTCCATGGACACTGCCAAGCAAGTCTATTTCCTGGGCATTCGTAAGAAGCCAGAAACATTGAAGCTGCTCCGCGCTGCTTTTGGCGATCAGCTTACTTCCGAACGCGACGAAGGCGGCACGACCTTCCTGAAAGTTTCCCTCGGCGGTGGAGAGAGCCGTGCCGGCGTCGCGCAGTGGAACTTCTTTAATTTGGCCGTGACGCCAGACGCGATTCTAGGTTCCAGCCGCGCGCAAACCTTGCACGATCTGCTGGCTCAACACGCACAAATGCCGGCCGCGGGTGGACTCGCAGCCTCGCCTACCTATCAGGCCGCCCGCTCCAAATATCCCGGCAAGGTAAGCGGCATGAGCTTTTTCAACTTTCAAAAGGTGGATTGGCAGGCTGCGAAAGACCGTTGGATCGAGGAAGCGAAAGCCGCCCAGGCGAAGGCTGCCAAGAATAGCGGGAAACCAAGCGATACTCATTCTCTCGATTGGCTGGAACAAGTGAATACAGAGGTCTTTCTTCGTCACCTCCACACTGCCTCAGGCGCCTCCTGGAAAGATGCCAAGGGACTCCATTTCGAAGAATGGATTGAATAGCGGGGCGATGCCATCTGCCCACCGACCGTGGGGCGTCGCGGCCGCGGTTCTTACTCTGTTCTGGCTATTTGTGCCGCTCACTGCCGTGTGGGGACAGCAGGATTCGCAAAACCCCGCCGAGGCCATTCGACGCAGTGTCGACCGCGTTAATGTCGGCGTTATCGTTACGGATGCCCGGGGCCAGTTTGTGGAAGGGCTTCATCGGGAGGACTTTTCCGTTCTGGACAATGGCGTCGCGCAACCTCTCACTGATTTCGCGGCAATCGAGGAGCCGGCGCAGATTCTTCTCCTCATCGAGGCGGGCCCCGCGGTTTATTTCCTCGAGGGCACTCATGTGCAAGCGGCTTATGCCCTTTTGAATGGCCTTTCGGCGGGCGATCGCGTCGCGGTCGTGAAATACGCCGAAGCTCCGAAGGCGATCACGGATTTCTCCGCGGACAAAAGCATCGCAGGCTCCGCTCTCGATCAGTTGCGCTTCAATCTGGGATTCGGCTCTCTGAATTTGTCCAGCAGCCTCTCGACGGTTCTGGGCTGGCTCAGGAACGTACAAGGCAAAAAGACTATCGTACTGCTTTCGACGGGCGTGGATACTTCGCCCGAGAGCGAAGCACAGGCGCTTCTCCAAACTCTCAAGATCACCGACGTGCGAGTCCTGGTTGTTTCCCTGGCTGGAGAATTGCGGAATCCGCAACCCACAGGGAAGAAAAAGAAATCTTCCGCCGATAAACCCGCAGAGTCATCGCTCCAGTTCGACCAGGCGGACCAGCTCTTGAAGGAAATCTCGGAAGCTGCCGGCGGCCGGGCCT
>Ga0307469_10000297_pt1 | contig 18909 bp, 17 predicted proteins | sample atmos_gasesAM2C__FD_203084 | JGI IMG/M metagenome (GOLD analysis project Ga0307469, IMG submission 203084) | Hardwood forest soil microbial communities from Morgan-Monroe State Forest, Indiana, United States - atmos_gasesAM2C_515 | ecosystem: Environmental > Terrestrial > Soil > Temperate...
CCGTACAGCTCATACAACAGCGAGCCGCACGTGTAAGCCACCTGCTCTTGGGTGTACAGTCGCGCGGCTTCCTTGTAATCGATCCACTCGAGCGGCATGCCGGCGACGTCGGTCCGCAGGACCAGCTGCGACAGCCCGCGCGCCGCCGGAGTCGCGACTATCGCGAAGTCCTCCGGGAGGCCGTGGTCGGCGCGCTCGAGATCGATGCCCAGCATGGCGGCGTACGATACGGCACTTGTATGCATGAGTTCAACATTGCAAGATCTTAATTCGATTGGGGATTTCCAAACACGTGGCTGGCCGGCCACGACTTACTGCGCGCGAGGGGCGTGAATGTCAGTAACCATTGGCGCGCTGCGCGAGAGCACGCCGCGTGAAACGCGGGTCTGCCTGGTTCCCGAAGTGGCCGACAAGCTGACCCGGGACGGCGCGCGCGTCCTGATGGAGCGCGGCGCCGGGGAGCGTGCCTCATTCCCGGACTCTCTTTATAAGAGTGTCACCTGGGCGGACTCAGCCGCCGGCGTGCTCGGCGCGTCGGAGGTGATCCTGACGGTGCAACCGCTGAGTGTGGAGCAGATCCAGCAGCTGAAGTCCGGCGCGGTGGTGATCGGTTTCATGCAGCCGCACGCGCGCGCCGCCGAGGTGCGCGCGCTCAAGGCGCGCGGCATCACCAGCTTCGCCATGGAGCTGGTGCCGCGCATCTCGCGCGCGCAGTCGATGGATGCGCTGTCCTCGCAGGCCTCGATCGCCGGCTACAAGGCGGTGCTGATCGCCGCCTCTCACCTGCAGAAGTTCCTCCCCATGCTCACCACCGCCGCCGGCACCATCCGCCCCTCGCAGCTGCTGATCATCGGCGCCGGGGTGGCGGGACTGCAGGCGATCGCCACCGCCCGGCGCCTGGGCGCCGTGGTCGAGGCCTACGACGTGCGCAGCGCCACGCGCGAGCAGGTGAAGTCCCTCGGTGCCAGGTTCGTCGACACCGGCGTGAGCGCGGAAGGCTCCGGGGGCTACGCGCGCGAGCTCACCGCCGAGGAGAAGGCCAGGCAGCAGGAGGTGCTGGATGCGCGCATCGCCGCGGCGGACGCCGTGATCACGACTGCATCGGTCCCCGGGCGTCCGGCACCGAAGATCATCTCGCGCGCTGCGGTGGAACGCATGCGCCCGGGTGCGGTAGTGGTCGATATCGCCGCCGAGCAGGGCGGCAATTGCGAGCTCACCCGCCCCGGCGAGGTGCTCGAGCACCACGGCGTGAAGGTGGTGGGACCGGTGAATCTGCCGGCCGAGCTCGCCTACAACGCGAGCGAGATGTACGCGCGCAACCTCTACAATTTCCTCAAGCCCGCCCTGGTCAAGGGCGAGCTGGTGATCGACTGGAGCGACGAGGTGTTCGCGCAGTCGTGTCTGACGAGCGGCGGACAGATCAAGCACGAGCCGACCGCCAAGGCGCTGGAGGGTGCGACATGACCGGGATGGTGGCGCTGTACATCTTCATGCTCGCGGCCTTCACCGGTTACGAGGTCATCTCGCGTGTGCCGGTGATCCTGCATACGCCGCTGATGTCGGGCTCGAATTTCGTGCATGGCATCGTGCTGGTGGGCGCGATGGTCGCGCTCGGCAGCGCCGCCACGCCGCTGGAGAAGACCATCGGCTTCATCGGCGTGCTGCTCGCCGCCGGCAACGCCGTGGGCGGTTATGTCGTGACCGAGCGCATGCTGGAGATGTTCAAGTCGAGCGGCGCGCGAGCGGCGCGCCCGAGGCCGCACTGATGCTGGCCTGGGTTTCCGCCGATCTGGCGATCCAGGCGAGCTACTTCGTCACCGCGGTGCTGTTCATCATGGGGCTCAAGCGCATGAGCTCCCCGGTCACGGCCCGCAGCGGCATCCTGTGGGCCGGCGCCGGCATGCTGGTGGCGACCCTCATCACGTTCCTGTACCCGGGAATGTCCAACTACGAGCTGATTCTCCCGGCGATGCTGGTTGGCGGGGTGCTCGCGTGGTGGAGCGGCAAGCGCGTGGCCATGACCAACATCCCGCAGATGATCGCGCTCTACAACGGCATGGGGGGTGGGGCCGCGGCGGCAATCGCGGCGGTGGAGCTGTATCGCGGCGGGACCGAGGGCTACGCGAGCACCACGCTCGCGGCGGCCGGCGGCATCATCGGCGCGGTCTCCTTCAGCGGCAGTGCGATCGCCTTCGGGAAGCTGCAGGGCCTGATCACGCGCAGCATCCGCTTCCGCGGCCAGCAGCTGCTCAATCTGCTGCTGCTCGCCGCGGCGCTGCTGCTCGGTGCGCTGGTCGCCGCACACCTCAACGCCTCGCTCGCGGTGGTCAGCGGTTTCTTCGTACTGGCGCTGGTGCTCGGGCTCACCATGACGCTGCCGATCGGCGGCGCCGACATGCCGGTCGTCATCTCCCTCTACAACGCGCTCACCGGACTCGCGGTCGGCCTGGAGGGCTTCGTACTCAACAACGCCGCGATGATCATCGCCGGCACGGTGGTGGGCTCGGCCGGTACCCTGCTCACGCAGCTGATGGCGAAGGCCATGAACCGCTCGCTCGGCAACGTGCTGTTCTCGGGGTTCGGCGACACCGGTGCCGCCGCCACCGGCGCGGTCAGCGGCAGCCTCAAGCCCATCGAGGCCAGCGACGCCGGCGTGATGATGGCGTTCGCGCAGAAAGTGATCGTCGTTCCGGGTTACGGCATGGCGGTGGCGCAGGCCCAGCACAAGATCTGGGAGCTGAGTCAGCTGCTGATCGAGCGCGGCGTGCAGTTGCGGTTTGCGATCCATCCGGTCGCGGGGCGCATGCCGGGGCACATGAACGTGCTGCTGGCGGAAGCGGGTGTGCCCTACGACCTGATTTCCGATCTCGATGAGATCAACGCCGAGTTCGAAACCGCCGACGTCGCGCTGATCATCGGCGCCAACGACGTCGTTAACCCGGTGGCGCGCACCGACAAGTCGAGCCCGATCTACGGCATGCCGATCCTGAGTGCCGACAAGGCAAAGAACGTCATCGTCATCAAGCGCGGCCAGGGCGCGGGATTCTCCGGGATCGAGAACGCGCTGTTCTATCTCGACAACACGCGCATGCTGTACGGGGATGCGCAGAAGGCGGCGGCGGAGTTGATCCAGGCGATCAAGGCAGTCGGGTGAAGCGGCGGACACGTGCATCGTAGAACCCTGCTGAAGGGCGCAGCCGCGCTGCCGGTGGTTGCGTTGCTGTCTGCGGCCCTGTCTGCCGTGCAGGCGCGCGCACGCGCGCTGCTGCGGCGCGTGCGTCCGGGGGATGCCGCCTGGCCCACTGCTGCCAGCTGGCGCAAGCTCAAGGACGCCGTGGGCGGCAATCTGCTCGAAGTGCACTCGCTGTTCGGCGCCTGTGAGAAAGAGCCCGGCGCCGCGGCTTGCCTGGAGGCTACCGAGAATATCCACAATCCGTTCCATATCGGCGACCAGCCCGCGGGCACGCAGGTCTCCGGCTGGCTCGATGCCTGGACGCCGGCGCCGAGCGTCTATGCCCTGAAGGCCCGACACACGGCCGACGTGGTCGCCGGCGTCAACTTCGCGCGCCACAACAAGCTGCGGCTGGTCGTCAAGGGCACCGGCCACAGCTATCAGGGCACCTCCAACGCCGCCGACTCCCTGCTGATCTGGACCCGCGCGATGAACCAGGTCACCGTGCACGAGGCCTTTGTCGCCAGCGGCTGCGAGGGCAAGGCGCAAGCCCTGCCCGCGGTGAGCGCCGGGGCGGGCGCCATGTGGATCGATCTCTACGATGCCGTGACCTCCAGGGCGGGCCGTTATGTGCAGGGCGGCGGCTGCACGACGGTCGGGGTCGCCGGCCTCGTTCAAAGCGGTGGCTTCAGCAGCTTCTCCAAAGGCTTCGGCACGGCGGCCTCGGGACTGCTCGAGGCCGAGGTGGTCACCGCGGATGGGAGCGTGCTCACCGTGAACGCCTGCACCCATCCGGACTTGTTCTGGGCAATCAAGGGCGGCGGTGGCGGCAGTTGGGGCGTCATCACCCGCCTCACGCTGCGCACCCACGAGCTGCCGGAATATTTCGGCGCCGCGTGGGGGCTGATCAAGGCGCGGTCGGACGACGCGTTCCGCAGACTGCTGACCGCCTTCACCGACTTCTATGCCGGCAGTCTTTTCAACCGCCACTGGGGCGAGCAGGTTTCGATCGGATCCGGCAACACTCTCAAGCTCTCGATGGTCTCTCAGGGGCTCGACCGGCAACAGACGCAGCAGCTCTGGGAGCCGTTCTTTGCCTGGGTCAACGCGGCGCCGCAGGACTTCACCGTCACCGAGGAGTTTGGCACCGGGGCACTGAAGGCGCAGCACTGGTGGGACCCCGCCGGCACCCATCGGATGGTCCGGGACACGCGTGCCGGGGCGCCCGCTCACCACGCGTGGTGGCAAGGAGACCAGGAGCAGGTGGGGGCATACCTGCATGGTTATGATTCGCTGTGGCTGCCTGCCGCGCTGCTGCAGGAGCCGCAGCGGCAGCGTCTTGCGGAGGCGCTGTTCGCGGGCAGCCGCCACAAGGAGATCGGACTGCACTTCAACAAGGGGCTCGCGGGTGCCCCGCCCGAGGCGATCGCCGCGGCGCTGGATACCGCCACCAATCCTGCGGTGACCGAGGCCTTTGCACTGGCCATCATCGCCGATGGGGAGGGAGCGGCCTATCCGGGGCTGGCGCGCCCCGCGCTGGATCTGGCGGCCGCCCACGAAGACGCGCGCGCGATCGATCGGGCTACCGCGGAGCTGCGCCGGATTGCCCCGCTCGCCGGCTCCTACGTCTCGGAAAGCAACTATTTCAATGCGCAGTGGAGCCGCGCTTTCTGGGGCAAGCACTACCCGCGCTTGCGGGCCATCAAGGCAAAGTACGATCCTGACGGTCTGTTCTTCGTACACCACGGAGTTGGGAGCGAAGACTGGAGCGCCGATGGCTTCACGCGGTTGGCGTGATGTACGAACACCGCCGTCAGCGTCCACTGCCGCGAGCTGCGTTTCTGCTGCGGTTGCTGCGGCACTTCGCCCTTGCCGCGCTGCTGCTCGCGGCCTCCCTCGGGCTCGGCATGCTCGGCTACCGGCACTACGAGCATCTCGAGTGGCACGATGCGTTTGAGAACACCTGCATGCTGCTGGGCGGCATGGGGCCGGTGAACAATCCGCTAACGCCCGCAGGGAAGCTGTTCGCGGGCTGCTACGCCCTGTACGCGGGGCTGGTGTTCATCGTGGCGGCAACCATCATTCTGGCCCCGGTTCTGCACCGCATGCTGCATCTGTTTCATTGCGACGAGCGCGACCCATGAGCCACCCGGCGCCGGCTCCGGGCGCGGCGTGCGCGGGCCTTGCCCTGGCGCTGCTGCTGCCGAGCGCGGCGCTGCACGGCGCGACCCCGGCGAACGAGGTACCCAGGAAGCCGCTCACCGGCGCGCAGGTACTGGCCGCGTCCAGCGCCGCGGACTGGCGAGCGCTCGATCCCTCGAACACCCTGTACCTGGAGCTGCCCTCCGGGCGCGTCGTCATCGAGCTGGCTCCCCAGTTCGCCCCGCACCACGTCGCGAACGTCCAGGCGCTGGCGCGCGGGCATTACTTCGATGGGCTGTGGATCATGCGCGCCCAGGACAACTACGTCGTGCAATGGGGCGATCCGGACGGCAAGAAGCCGGTCGGCGCAGCGCAGCGCACCGTGGGCGCCGAGTTCGAGCGCCCGCTGCGGGGTCTGTCGGTCATGAGGTTTCCGGATCCGGATACCTATGCGCCGGAAGTCGGATTCGTGGACACCTTTCCGATCGCCGCCGATCCGGCGATTGGTCGCGCGTGGCTGGTGCACTGCTACGGCATGGTGGGCGCCGGGCGCGACAACGATGTGGATAGTGGCGGCGGTACCGAGCTGTACGTGGTGATCGGACAGGCCCCGAGACATCTGGATCGCAATGTCACGCTGCTCGGGCGCGTGGTGTCCGGCATCGAGTTGCTCTCGGTCATGCCGCGCGGCAGCGGGACGCTCGGCTTCTACGAGCACGCTGAGCAGCGCACGCCGATCAAGTCCGTGAAGCTCGCCGCGGATGTGCCGGCGGCGCAGCGCACCGAGCTGGAAGTGCTGCGCACCGACACACCGACGTTTCTCGCCTACGCCGAGGCGCGGCGCAGCCGGCACGAAGAGTGGTTCAAGGTGCCGGCCGCACGCCTGGACGTGTGCAACGTGACGATCCCGGTGCGGCCACGCACCAACGGCGGCGCCGCGAAATAAACACCCGGGCGGATCAGCGGTGCGGCGGCGGCGCCTGCGGCGGCCGCAGCACCGGGCCTTTCTGTCGCGCCTCGCGCGCGTGCTCGATCATCTGCCGGCGCTGGGTGGGGTTCGCAGCGCGCCATTGTTCGCGCAGCAGCTGGCGCCGCGCCGGCGGCAGCTGCTGGAACTTGTGAAAATTCTCCCGCACGTTCGCCTGCTCGTTCGGCGGCAGAGCCTGGAATTTCTGCCAGCGGTTGCGCAGCGCATGGCGCTCCTCGGGGGGGAGCGTCTGCCAGCGCCCGAAGCGCTCGCGCGCCTTGTCGCGCTGCTCGGCCGACATCCCGAGCCAGCGCTCGGTGCCGTGCGCGAGCGCCTGCTGGCGCGAGGGCGGCAGGCCGTCCCACTGGCCTCCGAAGCGCGACAGCAGCTTCTGCTGCTCCGGCGAAAGACTCGACCAGGCGACCGGGGCCGGGGGATTCGCGCCGGGAGCGGGCGCTTCCTGCGCAAACGCGGGCGCTGCCGCGAGCAGCAGCAGGGCGAATAGGCACGCACGCCACCTGTTACTCATTATTTTTCGCTCCGGATGCGCTCGGCGGCGGCGGGGGCGGTGCTGCCGGCGGCGCGTGGCCCTTGCCCGCAAGCCGCGCGGCGCGCTGCGGATCTGCCTGCGCGAGATAGTCCGGGTTCAACTCGGCCAGGCGGTCGACGCTTCCCAGGAACTCGAGAAAGCCGGGATCGGGGTCCTCGGGCTGCCGCTTGCGCGTGTCGTCGCTGCGAGCCAGGGTGCAGGCGAGCGCCAACACGGCCAGCACCCCACAGCCCACCCGACGCGTGCACATCAGCCCTCGCTCTGGACATTGTCGGTTTGCGCGGTCGCCCATTCATAGAACGGACCGTCCCAGCCATCCAGCAGTTCCAGTGCTTCACTGTCTGCCAGCAAATCCATGTCCTCCGCCGCGTGCTGTGCCTCGAGCACCGGCGGCTCGCCGGAAGGCTGGCGGTGCCACAGCACGACGGCCACCAGCAACGCGGCCGCCGCGGCGCCCGCGGTCGGCATGAGCGTGAGACTGCGCCACCACGCCGGGCGACGTGCGCCGGCCGCCTCGAGCGCCGCGTGGCGCGCCTGGTTCAGGCGCGAGCGGGTGCGGCCATCGATACGCGACACACTCTCCTCGAGCACCACGCGCGCGTTACGCTCGAATTCCGTCAGTGGCTCATCCATCGGGCTCATACGTAGAGCTCTCCGAGTTGCGCGCGCAGTGCCTGCAGGGCGCGAAAGTAATGCGTCTTGACGCTGCCTTGCGAGCAGCCCATCGCGGCCGCGGTCTCGGCCACATCCAGTCCCTCCAGCGCGCGCAGCAGAAACGCCTGCCGCTGCCGGCCGGGCAGCGCGCCGAGCGCCTTCTCCAGCCCCGCCACGGCCTGGTCGAGCTCCAGCCGTCTCGGGGGTTGCGGCTCCGGGCTCGGCGCCTGGGCGATGGGGTCTGGCTCGTCATCACCCTCGTCGCCGCGGAACGGGAGCCAGGCGATCACCCGTCCCCGCACCGTGCGCCGGCGCTGCATGTCGCGAATGCGGTTCTCGAGAATGCGGTAAAAGAGCGGCTTCCACTGCTCGGCGGGCCGGTGGGCGTAGGCGCGGACCAGCTGCAGCATCGCGTCCTGCACTGCATCGAGCGCGTCGTCCTCGTGCCGCAGCGCCGCCTGTGCCATCTTGAATGCCTTGAGCTCGACGCCGGCCAGGAACTGGTTCAGCGCACGGGATCGCGTCTGGGCTTCAGGATCCGTCAGGTCCACGTCGCCGTGTCGTGCGGCCGGCATGCTATAAGGCGACGCGAGCGTAGCAAACTCGGACATGGCCTGTATAACGCGCGCGCGCGTGACCTGGTTGACGGGCCGGTTGCGGCACAAGTACCTGATTTAACTTACACGTGAGACCCGAGCCCAAAGTCTTTCGGGTGGCGCTCGACACCCCGCTCCGACGGCTGTTCGATTACCTTCCCCCGGCATCCCCCGGCGCGCTGCAGCTGCCCGCACCCGGGTCGCGCGTGCGGGTTCCCTTCGGACGCCAGCGTCTCGTGGGCGTAGTTCTGGCGAGTGCAGACACTTCGGAGGTTCCACCCGGGCGCCTGAAGCCGATTCTCGAGGTGCTGGATGCCAAGCCGGTGCTGGACGCGGCGGCGCTCGAGCTCCTCGGCTGGGCCGCGCGCTACTACCACCATCCCATCGGGGAGGTGCTGGCGGGAGCGCTCCCTAAGGCGCTGCGGCTGGGGGCGAGCGCCACCGAGAGCGAAGAGCGTTGGGTGGCGACCGCCACCGGTACCCAGGCGTGCGCGGCGGGTGAGCCGCGCCGCGCCGCAAGACAGCGGGCGCTGCTCGAGTTTCTGCTCGCAAGCGGTGGCGCCGCGGCCGGCGCCCTGAATGAGCGCCTCGGCTCATGGCGTGAGCCCGCCCGCGCACTGCTGGCGCGCGGCTGGATCGCCCGCACTGAGCGCGCGATCGAGGGTGCGGCGCACGCCGCGCGCGTCCTCGCCCCAGGTCCCGCGTTGCTGCCCGAGCAGAGCGCAGCCGTGGAAGCCGTGGCCGCGTCCCTCGGCCGCTATGGCGCGTTCGTGCTGCACGGAATCACCGGCAGTGGCAAGACCGAGGTCTACCTGCGCCTGATCGAGCGGGTGCTCGCGCAGGGTGAGCGCGCGCTCGTGCTCGTGCCCGAGATCGGCCTCACTCCCCAACTGCTGGGCCGGTTTCGTGAGCGATTCGATGCCCCGATGGCGGTGCTGCATTCGGCCCTGACCGATCACGAGCGCCTGGTCGCCTGGCGCGACGCCTTCAGCGGCCGGGCCCGCATCGTGCTCGGTACCCGCTCGGTGGTGTTCGCCCCGGTGCCGGAGCTCGGGCTGATCGTCGTCGACGAGGAGCACGACCCGTCATTCAAGCAACATGAAGGGGGCTTTCGCTATTCGGCGCGGGACCTGGCGGTGATGCGTGCCCGGCACGCGGCCGTGCCGGTGTTGCTCGGCTCGGCCACTCCGGCGCTGGAGACCCTGCACAACGTCGCCGCGGGCCGCTATACGCGCCTGCGGTTGCTGCACCGGGCGGGCGAGTCCCAGCCGCCGCGGCTCGCGCTGCTGGACCTGCGCACCAGCGCCATGCGCGCAGGCGTAGCGACACCGGCGGTGCTGGCGATCGAGCGCCATCTCGCCGATGACGGCCAGGTGCTGGTGTTCCTCAACCGCCGCGGCTACGCGCCGACGCTGCTGTGCACCGCGTGCGGCTGGATCGCTCCCTGCCGCGAGTGCGACGCGCGCCTCACCGTGCATCTCACCGCCGGACGGCTGCGCTGTCATCACTGCGGCGCCGACGCGCCGCTGCCGCAGCGCTGTCCACAATGCGGTTTCGCCGTGAAACCGGTCGGCCAGGGCACGCAGCGCATCGAAGAGACCCTCGGCACGCTGTTCCCCGGCGTGATCATTGCGCGCCTGGACCGGGACGTCGTGAGAAGGCGCGGCGACCTGGAGGAGGTGATGCGCCGCATGTCCTCGGGCGAGGCGCGCATCCTCGTCGGCACGCAGATGGTCACCAAGGGCCATGACTTTCCGAATGTGACCCTGGTGGTGGTGCTCAACGCCGACCAGGGCCTCTTCAGCACCGATTTCCGCGCACCCGAACGGCTCGCGCAGACAATCGTGCAGGTGGCGGGGCGCGCGGGCCGCGGCGCGAAGCCGGGCGAAGTGCTGATCCAGAGCGAATTCCCGGATCACCCGCTGCTCACCAGTCTGCTCGCGGAAGGCTACGACGGCTTTGCGCGCGCGGCGCTCGCCGAACGCTCGCAGGCGGCCTGGCCGCCGTTCAGCCGCCTGGCGGCGGTGCGCGACTCCGCCACCACAGCGCAAGCCGCGCTCGCCTTCCTCACCGACGCCCGCAAGCTCGCGCAGCGCCCGCCGCGTGGTGTACGCCTGTTGGGTCCGGTGCCGGCGGCGATGGCCAGGCGGGCCGGACGCTACCACGCACAGCTGCTGGTGGAGAGCCCGGAGCGCTCGCGCCTGCACGAATTCCTCGATACCTGGCTGGCGCAGGTCGAGCAGCTGCAGAGCGCGCGCCGGGTGCGCTGGTCGCTGGACGTGGATCCGATCGAGCTGTTCTGAAAACGCGCGCGTTGCGCTGCGTGCGCGGTCACCGCAGCGCTTCGGGTACACTTGCGCGCCTGCCAAACACGCGGATCTCGTCTCTTGAAGCAGGAACTCGAGCAACTGCTGCTGGCCTCCCTGGGCAAGCTCACCGGGAGCGTGCTCGCGCAGATGCCCGCACCTTCCGCGGTGGTCGTCGAGCGCACCCGCGACAACCAGCACGGCGAGTTCGCCACCAACCTCGCGCTGCGGCTGGCGAAGGCGGCGGGCAGGAAGCCGCGCGAGCTTGCGGCCGCCATCGTGGCCGCGCTCCCGGCGAGTCCCTTGCTGTCGCGCGCCGAAGTGGCAGGTGCCGGATTCATCAACTTCCACCTGGCGCCCGAGGCGTACGCGCGCGAACTCGCGCGTATCCACGCGCTCGGTGGCGCTTACGGTGAAAGCAGGCTCGGCCAGGGCGAGCGGGTGCTGGTGGAGTTCGTGTCCGCGAACCCGACCGGGCCGCTGCACGTGGGTCATGGCCGCCAGGCGGCCTACGGCGCGACGCTCGCGAACATTCTCAAGGCGGTAGGGTTTGAGGTCGAGCGCGAGTACTACATCAACGATGCCGGACGGCAGATGGACATCCTCGCCGTCAGCACCTGGCTGCGGTATCTCGGCCTGTGCGGCGAGGAATTGCCGTTTCCGCAGAACGGTTACCGCGGCGACTACGTGCGCCCGCTCGCGCACAAGCTCAAAGCCTTGGTGCGCGAGCAGCTGCGACGCCCGGCGGCGAGCGTGCTCGCCAACCTGCCCGCGGATGCCCCCGCGGGCGACAAGGAGACCTACATCGATGCGCTCATCGCGCGCGCGCGTGAGCTGCTGGGCACGGAGGGTTTCCGCCGGGTGCTGGAGCTGTCGCTGGCCGAAATGCTGGCGGACATCCGCAATGACCTTGGCGAATTCGGTGTGCTGTTCGATCACTGGTCTTCCGAGCGTGCGCTCACCGACAGCGGCGCGATCGATCATGCGCTCGCGGTGCTTGAATCGCGGGGACGGCTGCAGCGGCGCGACGGCGCGCTGTGGTTCCGCGCCACCGAGTTCGGCGACGAGAAGGATCGCGTGGTGGTGCGCGAGAACGGCCAGAAGACCTACTTCGCGTCCGATATCGCCTACCATCTGCAGAAGCGCGAGCGGGGGTTTGCGCGTCTCATCGACGTGCTGGGCGCCGATCATCATGGCTATGTCGCGCGGGTGCGCGCCGGACTGGTCGCCATGGGCCAGCCGGGCGAGTGCCTGGAAGCGACGCTGATCCAGTTCGTGAGCCTGTTCCGCGGCGCCGAGAAGATCCCCATGGGCAAGCGCGAGGCGCAGTTCGTCAGCCTACGCCAGCTGCGCGAGGAAGTTGGCAATGACGCCTGCCGTTTCTTCTTTCTTGTGCGCAGTCACGACCAGCCGCTCGACTTCGATCTCGAGCTTGCCAAGTCGCACACCAATGAAAACCCCGTGTACTACATTCAATATGCGCACGCTCGGGTGGCGAGCGTCATGAAACAGCTCGCCTCCCGCGGCCTGTCCTTCGATCGCGATGCCGGGCTCACCGCCGCCGGGATGCTCGGCGGCGCCCACGAGCTGGCGGTGCTCAGCTCACTCAGCCGGTATCCTGAGATCGTGGAGCAGGCGGCCGTGAACCGCGCGCCGCACACCCTGGTGCACTACCTGAGGGAGCTCGCCAACGTCTTCCACACCTACTACAACGCGGAAGTCTTCCTCGTCGGCGAGACGGCGTTGCGCAACGCGCGCCTGGCGCTGGTCCTGGGGGTGCAGCAGGTGCTGCGCAACGGGCTGACGCTGCTCGGCGTATCGGCGCCGGAAAGCATGTGAGTAGCGCGGCGTACCGCTGGCGGCGTGCATGGCGAAACTGACAAGTCGCGACTACAAGTCCGCGCAGCGGCGCTCGCCGGATTTCAGGCGGCTGCGCGAGTTCGGCTCCGGCGTGCTGGCCGGAATCGTGCTGACGAGCATGGCGTTCGTCTATCTCGGCGGCACGGCACGCAGGGTCCAGAACAGCGCGGACGCGCCGCGCCCCGATCCGCACCGTGCCGCGCCGGCTGATACGGAAGGCGGCGACGTGGGCTCGGGCAGGAGTGCCGAAAAATACGACTTCTACCAGATGCTGCCGAACTTCGAAGTGGTGGTGCCGGAGAAGGACAAGGACGTCAAGCGCGATCTGCCGGCGGCGGCGAAGATCGAACGCCCCGGGGTGTACGTCCTGCAGGCGGGTTCGTATCGCAACGAAGCCGACGCCGAGCGCGTGCGCGTGCAGCTGGCGCTGCAGGGCGTCAACGCCAAGGTACAGCGCGTCGCAGTGGACGCGGATGTCTGGCACCGGGTGCGCATCGGGCCGATCAGCAATCTGGACGAGCTCAACAAGGTGCGCAGGCAGCTGCGGGCGGCCGAGGTCGAAGCGTTGGTCATCCGGGTGGGAGACTGAGGAGCAAGCACATGAAATTCGTCGTAACTGTTGTGCTCGCCGTGTTCGCGAGTCAGACCGCACTGGCGCAGAACGCCAAACCCTCGGAAGCATCGATCCGGCAGCTCTTCGAAGTCATGCACAGCAGCAAGCTTCTCGACGCCTACGTGACACAGATCGACGGCACGGTGCGCGCCTCGATGCAGCAGGCTTTTGCAGGACAACAGCCGACCCCGAAGCAGCAGCAGATCATGGAGACCCTCGGGCACAACATCGCTTCGCTGGTGAAGGAGGAGCTGAACTGGGCGAGCTTCGAGCCCATGATGATCGAGGTGTACCGCAACACGTTCAGTCAGCACGAAGTGGATGGGATGCTGAAGTTCTACCGGTCCGAGGCCGGACAGGCCGTGATTGCCAAGCTGCCCACGGCAATGCAGCAGACGATGGCGAGCATGCAAAGCCACGTCAACACGCTCACGCCCAAGATCGTGCAGCTGGAAAGGGAGTCGGCGGCGCAGCTCAAGGCGGCCGAGGAATCACAGCCGGCGCCGCAATCTCCGCCGGGCGCGCAACCGCCGCAATCACCGCCGCCGCAGCCGCAGCCATAACCAACAGCAGGCGGCCAGCTCGCTACACGGCGCTGCCGATGAGGTGAATCTCGCGCTGCGGAACCGGTATGACGATATCGTGGCTGCGAAACGCTTCGAGCACCGCCCGATGGATCTCACCGGTGGCGGGGCCGTAGTCCGGCACGCGGACCCACGGCCGCACCCCGATGTTTACGGACCACTCACCGAGCAGGATCGTTTGAACGACCGCAGCAGGGTCTTTCAATACGCGCGGATTGGCCTGCAGCACTGCGTTGATCACGCCCAGCGCGCGGTTGAGGTCCGTGTCGTAGGCCACGCCGACGACGACTTCGAGCTGGCGCAGATTGCCGAAGTTGTGGAGTATTTCGCCCACGATCTTGCGGTTGGGAATCACCACGCGTGAGCGGTCGACGTGGGCCAGGGTCGTATTGAACAGCGTGATGCCCTCAACCTGGCCTTCCTCGCCGGCGAGAGCGATGTACTCCCCGACCCGGAAGGGCTTCGTGAAGATGATCGAGAGGCCGGCCATCACATTGCTCAGCACGCCCTGGGTCGCGAGCGCCAGTCCGGCACCGGCCACGCCCAGTCCCGCAATCAGCGGTAAGAGCTCCACGCCCAGGTTCTGCAGCGCCATGATCACGAACAGGGCGAGCGACAGCGCCCACGCAATTCGCGCCAGCAGCAATCGCACCGGCGCCTCGAGGTCGATGCGCCTCAGAGCGCGCTCCAACCAGCGCCTCACCCAGCGGCTGGCCATGAATCCGATCACCAGGATCAGGATCGCGGCCAGGAGTCGGGGTCCGAACCGGATAGCGAGATCGACCACCGTGGTTTTGACCTGATCGATCGAGGCGATCTGCTCGTTCATCGGGGGCTTGCTCCGTGCTGTCGGACTGGGCTCAGCGCTCGCGTTTGCGGCGTCGTTTGGCCGTGGCGCGGCCTGCGCTACGCCCGCGCCGTACGGGCTTCGCGGCCGCGGCCGGCTTCGCCGCCGCCATCGCCGCTGCGACCGAACGACGCGCCCACGCCACCAGCTCGGCGGCATCTTCCAGCACATCCGCCGGTGTCTCGTAATACGTGGTGCTGAGTTGCGGGCTCTCAGGGTAGGGTCGGAACTGACCCATGGCGCGCGTCGTGAAATCCGCGCGGTTGGAATCGTTGACGCGCAGATACAGGGTATCGTTGTCGACCAGCGCGAAAAAGAACTCGTCGCAGTACAGGCCCGCGCCGCCGAACATGCGCCGTGAAGTCACGCCGCCTAACCCGCTGAGCTGATCGCGAACGTAGTCGAGGTAGTCGCTGCTGACGGCCATAGTTCACGCGGCTTACCGCGCAGCTGCTCACCGCGCAACCGCGCTCGGGTTTCAGTCCTCGCTGATGTTGCGGAAGTCGACGCCGAGCGAGCGCAGCTTGCGGTACAGGTGCGTGCGCTCCATGCCGACGCGCTTGGCGAGCTGCCCCACCTTGCCGTTGCACAGCAGCAGCTGCTGCTGCAGGTAGGCGCGCTCGAACTGCTCGCGCGCCTCGCGCAGCGGCAGCGCCAGCAGGTCCTGCTTCACCAGCGGCTCATTGGGCGGCGTCTGCACCGCGAGCTCGCGCTCGATTTCCTCCAGGCGGATTTCTTCCGCGCCACCGTGGATCAGCAGCCGATGCACCAGGTGTCTGAGCTCGCGCACATTGTCCGGCCAGGGATAGTTGCGCAGGCGGTTCTGCGCCGCGACGCTGAAGCGCCGGAAAGGCAGCCCGTCCGCATCGACCAGGCGATCGACCTGATGCCGCAGCAGCTCCGGCACGTCCTCGGCGTACTCACGCAGCGGCGGCACGCGCATGAGCAACACGTTGACGTGGGCGAGCAGATCCCGGCGCAGGGCCTCGCTGCCGGCGCGCTGCTCGATGCCGGGCTGCGCGGAGGCCAGCAGGCGCGCGCGGAAACTCACCGGCTCACTGCCCCCCAGGCGCGTGAACTGTCCCGATTCGAACACCCCCACCAGCAGCCGCTGTGCGCCGGGCGGCAGGTCCTCCAGTTCGTGGATGAACAGCGTCCCGTTGCCCGCCTCCTCGAGAACGCCCGCGACCTTCTGTCCGTCCGCCTGCTCACGGCCGAAGAGGCGCCCCTCGGCGTCCGCGTCACGCAGGCTCGAGGCGATGAGCGGCACGAACGGCGCGCTGGCGCGTGGTCCGTGCTCGTGCAGATAACGCGCGAAGGCCTCGCGTCCGGCCCCCGGCTCCCCGACCAGGAGCACCGGCGAGGGATTGGCCGCCATCTGCTGCAACTCCGCGCGCAGCTGCTGCATGAGCCGGCTCTTGCCGATCGGCACGGCGAGCGGCGAGCCGAGGAGCTTGCCCGACTGGCGGTGCCGCCGGCCCGCATCGAGGGCGCGCTCCACGGTGCGCAGCAGCTTCGCGAGCGACAGCGGCTTCTCCACGAAGTCGAAGGCGCCGAGCCGCGTAGCCTCCACGGCCGTCTCCACCGTGCTGTGCCCGGACATCATCACCACCGGGCAGCCGTCGGCGGCGGCGGCGGACCATTCGCGCAGCAGCGTGATCCCGTCCACGTCCGGCATCCAGATGTCGAGCAGCACCAGATCGGGTATCTGCCGGGCGCGCGAGGCGCGTGCCTGCGCGGCGTTGGCGGCGACGTCCACCTCGTACCCCTCCTCGGAGAGGATCTCTTTCAGCAGACCGCGGATATCCGCCTCGTCGTCGACCACGAGAATGAGTGGACTGCTCATGCCCTTTCCCTCCGCAACTGATCCAGCCGCTCGCGCGCGCCTCCGGTGGCGGACCGGGTGCTGTCCTTTACCGGCAGCACGATGCGCACGCGCGCGCCGCCTTCGGGCCGATTGTCGGCTTCGATTCGCCCACCGTGCTCCTCGATGATCTTCTTCACAATGGCGAGCCCCAGTCCCGTGCCCTTCGGCTTGCTGGTGACGTAGGGGTCGAATACCTTGCCGAGGAGCTCGCGCGGAAATCCCGCGCCATTGTCACATACGGTCACGGCGGCGTACTCGGCATCGGCGCCGGACTCGAGCCGGGTCGCGATATCGAGCGTCGGGGTGACCACGCCATCCAGGGCTTCCAGGGCGTTGGTCACCAGGTTGTTGAGGATCTGGCGCAGCCGGCCGCGATCGGCCTCGATGCCCTCGAGGTGCTCATCGAGGTCCAGGCGGATGCGCGTGAGCGGAGCCTGCGAGCGGTACAGGTCCGCCACCTCGGTGATGAGCTGATTCAGGCTGAAGCGCGTGATCTGCATCTCCGGGGCGCGCGCGTATTCGCTGAACGCGTTCACCATCTGCTGCATGGTCTGCACCTGCTGCACGATGGTGCGCGTGCCGCGCTCCAGGATCTCGGCGTCGCGCTCGTTCATGCCGGCGAGGAGGCGCCGGCGCAGGCGCTCGGCCGACAGCTGGATGGGGGTGAGGGGATTCTTGATTTCGTGCGCCAGGCGCCGCGCGACCTCGCCCCAGGCGGCATCGCGCTGCGCCTGCAGGAGCGTGGTGATGTCGTCGAACACGATCACGAAACCCATGTCACTGTCCTCGCCCGGCAGCGGGGTGCAGGCGCACATGAGCGTGCGGCGTCCGGCGGCGCTGTCCAGATCGAGCTGCTCGCGCCACTCTTCGCGTCCAGCGGCAAAGCGCACCGCGAGCGCGGCGACGAACTGCCCCAGCCGCTCGTTGCCCGCGGCGAGCTCGGGCAGCGCGCGCCCGCTGGCCGCCGACAGGTCCGTCCCGAGGATCGCGCCTGCGGCCTCGTTGGCGGTGCGCACCGTGAGGCTGCGGTCGATGGCGAGCACCCCGGTCGACAGGCGCGCCAGGATGATGGCGAGGCGCTGGCGCTCGCGCTCCACCGCCTGCTGGCTGTGGGTGGCTTCGGCGCGCGCGCGCCGCAGGCGCTTGGTCATGTCATTGAAGGAGTGCACCAGGAATCCCATCTCGTCGCGCGAGGGCAGCGGCAGGCGCGTGCCGAAGTCGCCCTTGCCGACCGCGCGCGTGCCCTCGATGAGGTCCTGCACCGGACGCACCAGGCGCTGCGCGGAGTAGATCGCGCCGTAGATGGCCGCCAGCATGGCGAGCAGCACCACCAGCGTGAGCGTGAGCCGGAAGCTGGTCTTCAGGGGCTCGCGCAGGGCGGCCAGGTCGCCGTACTGGTGGTAGGAGCTCTGCACCGCTTCCGACAGGGCGGCGAGCTGCGCCGGCACGGGGTAGATCGCCACCACGAAGCGCGCGTCATGGCCCGCGGCAGCGTCGCCGAGCGCCGCGCCCGTGCGGATAAAGTAGTGCCCGCCGGCGCGCGGCTCGAGACTGACGTAAGGCCGGCGCTGCTCCACCTGTCGCACCAGATCCGCAGGTGGCGGCGAGGGCATGCTTTCCAGGGGACTCTCGAGGCTCGCGGCGAGAATGTGCTCGTGTGCACCGAACAGCGCGATTTCGGTGGCCTGGCTGGCGCGCCGTTCCGCATCGAGTCTGGACTGCACCTCAAGGGGCGCGGCACCGGTCAGTGCCGCGGCCAGCGCCACCGTTCTGGCGGAGTACTCACGCGCCCGCAGGTCGAGCGCCGCGCGCGACAACCCGAGCGCGTCGTTCAGTCCCTGCTTCACTTCGACCTTGAACCAGCTGTCGATGCCGCGATTGATGAACTCGAGGGATGACAGATACACGATCAGCAGCGGCGCAATGACCAGCGCCCCGAAGATGCCCACGGTGCGCGCCGTGAGACGCGAGCCGGGCACGTGCGCCCGATAGTCGCGCACCAGGCGCCACAGCTTGCGCGCCAGCAGCACGCTGAGCACGATCACGCCGCAGAAGTCGACCAGCAGGATCCAGGGCTGCAGGCGGCCGAATTCCGAGGAGTTCTGCACGCTCTCGGCGAGCAGCAGGAACGCTCCCAGTCCGATGGCGCTCCACAGCAGCGCCTGCGCGACCGCCACCCAGCGCAGCCGCGGCGGGCGCTCGCTCACACCGGGAGTAACCATGAGTACCACTCGCTCACCCGTGCCCAGTCATCGCTCCAGAAGAGAATGGCGCGCAAGCTGGCCGGCAGGTGGCCACGGCGCACGCCGGCGCGCACGCTGATGGTGTAGTTCCCGCCATCGAGCTGCGGTTCCACCAGGATCGGCCAGGCATCCACCTTGCCCAGGTACTGCAGCGCCTCGTCCAGGGTCGCGAAGCTCTCCTGATCGCCGCTGTGCGTGTCGCGCACCATGTAACGGTCACTCACCGCGTGGTAGCTGAGCTCGCGCCGCAGCGTCAGGTCGACAATGTTCACGTTGAACCAGAAGCGCCGATCACGATCTACGCGCGCCTCGAGATCGAACGTGAGCGTCAGGCCGTCCCGCAGCGCGTTGCGGATGGCGGGACCCATCGGGTACTCGACCCGCGCGTGCAGCAGAAACACCCCCTTGTCGAGGTTCACGTATGCGGAACGCACCTCGAGCACCCCGTCGAGCGCGTCGCCGAAACCCAGGCCCCAGCTCGCAAGGGCCATCACGCACACCGTCGTGA
>Ga0307469_10000298_pt1 | contig 18877 bp, 15 predicted proteins | sample atmos_gasesAM2C__FD_203084 | JGI IMG/M metagenome (GOLD analysis project Ga0307469, IMG submission 203084) | Hardwood forest soil microbial communities from Morgan-Monroe State Forest, Indiana, United States - atmos_gasesAM2C_515 | ecosystem: Environmental > Terrestrial > Soil > Temperate...
CGACGGGGCGCCCTTTAGGGGGGCTGGCTTAGCGCTCAGGAAAATCAAGGGAGAGGTGGACGAGGGGCCACCTGGAAAAACTGCGCCGAGATTTTGGCGCGTGGTTAGCTGCCGGCGGCCGCGGCCATATCTGCATGCCGCCGCCGGTTATAGCGGAGCGCGATGTTCATGAACACGCTCCCAATCGGCGTCTCAAAACACATGACGAGCGCTTCGGTGTCTTCACTGCTCTTGATGCCTTCCGCCGACGTGTGCATCACAGGCGGGTGAACGCGGAAATGGAAGCCCTGGTCATTCAACGCAGTGATCGCATTGCCGATGATCTGGTTCGCGAGTTCACAGGCGGTTTCCTTCACCAGCAGATCCGACTCGGGCAAATCGGCTCCCGCCATCTTGCTGGCCACGCGGATCGCGGTGTCCTCATCGAGGTCGATAATAATCCGCCCCTCGATGTCGCCCGTGACCCACACCATGGCCGCTACACCCTTTCGGCGATAGGCTTCCTCTTCCATGCTGAGGTTGCCGATCGACGTAGTGCACTGCAAGCCTTGTGCCAGCACCGCGTCCGCCGAATTGATGAACGGCTGGATCAACTCCATCTTCATCGAGTTAGACTCCCGCTCCAGCGGCGTTCGCGACTGCGCCGTCTTCACCCAGCACGTACTTGATCACTTCGTAGAGCACTTCCGGCTTCACCGGCTTCTGCACAAAATGCCGTGCTCCCCGTTGTAAAGCGGCCACAATGTTTTCCTGGTAGCCGACCGACGACACCATCACGATGCGCGCCTCCGGATGCGACTGCACGATCCGTTCCGCGGCCTCGATCCCTTCCATCTGCGGCATGGTGATATCCATGAGCACGATGTCCGGGTGCGTCCGGTCATACTCGGTGATGGCGGTCAAGCCATCGCCCGCCTCGCCGGCCAGATGTCCACCAAAGGACTCGACCATGCGGGCCAGGTTCTTGCGCGCAAAGACCGAGTCGTCCACGATCAGATAGCGGACCGGCTGCCCGTCCTTGCTGCGTTTTACTGGCGCAAACTGCTCCATAACGACCTCCTGTTACTACTTGCTTACTACACGGCGCTCTCGCCGGCTAGATAACCCTAGTTTTGCCCGGCGCCCGCGCCCTTGCCGCTTGCCCCGGACTGCGTTTCCCCCCGCCCAGTCTCCTGGGCGCACTGCGCAACCAACGTGCTTGCCATAGCTTCCAAACCAACCACCCGGCAGGCATACCCACGATCGACGGCAGCTTTCGGCATGCCATAAACCACACAGGACTCCTCGCTCTGTGCGATGGTCATCCCGCCAGCCGCCTTCACCGTACCCAGGCCTTCGGCCCCGTCGTCTCCCATGCCGGTCATGATGACCGCCACCGTCTGCGGGCCAAACTCTTCGGCCGCGCTGCGGAACAATACGTCCGCCGATGGACGATGCCCGCGAATGCGCGGTTCGTCACTCAGCAAGGCCACGTTCCCGAGCGGCAGCTTCTTGACCTTGAGATGGCGGCTGCCCGGACAAATCAGTACCCGGCCCGGCATCAGCAGGTCGCCCGACTGGGCTTCCTTCACGCGCAGCGCGCAAGTCTCGTCAAGCCTGCGCGCGAACATCTCGGTAAAGTTTTCCGGCATATGTTGCACGACCACGATGCTTCCCGGAAAATCTGCGGGCAGCTGCGAAAACATGTATTGCAGCGCGTGCGGACCGCCGGTTGAGACGCCAATCGCCACGATCTTGGTGGGCGCCTTGGTCGAAGCCACCGGAGCCTTGCCGTATTGCATGGTGTTGGCCAGCGGCTTCATCGTCACACTCTTGCTATTGGCCGCCGCCTTGATCTTCGCAATCAATTCAGCCGCGATCTCGGGCATGCGCGTGGAAACATCCCGCGGCTTGGCGACAAAATCGAAGGCGCCGAACCCAAGAGCCTTCAGCGTGATCGATGCTCCTTCCGTGCTGTGCGAACTGACCACGATCACCGGAACCGGATACAACTTGCGCATGACCTGGCGCAGCATGTCGATCCCGTTCATGCCCGGCATCTCGAGGTCCAGCGTGACCACCTGCGGCTTCAGCTCTTCGATTTTCTTAAGCCCGAAGTTGCCGTCCATAGCGGTGCCCACTACCTCGATCGAACTGTCGGTCGCAAGGATCTGCGGAATCAGCTTGCGCATCAGCGCAGAATCGTCGACCACCAGAACCCGTACCCGAGGACTGGTCATGCCCGCCCCCCCGCAATGGCCTGACTCAACTGGGCCCGGTCAGTGTGTGACAACAGCAGACCGGAACTGACGGCTCCGGCCTCGCTCGGCCGCGAGCGCGCGAAATGATCCACCACTGCAGATAAGTTCAGTATGAGTACAACCCGTCCATCTCCGAGGATCGATGCCCCGCTCACCAGATCGGTTGAGACCGCATGGTCGTCCAACGCCTTGATGACCAACTCTTCCTCACCTTCCAGCCCATCGACAATGAGCCCGAATTTCTTCTCCCCCACGCTGATGACCAGCACGAAAAGCTTGGTGGAAGCCCACTCCGGTCCGTGCGCGCGCGGCCGCCCCAACCGTACCAGGGGCAGAACCTGATTCCGCAGCTGCAACACTTCGCAGTGATCCACCTGGTGCACTTCCGCTTCCTTGGTGCGCGCAATCTCCACAACGGAATTCAACGGGATCGCGTACAGCCGTTGCTGCACCTGGAACAGCAGCGCCTTGATGATGGCCAGCGTAAGCGGCAGCTTCAGCCGGAAGGTCGTGCCCAGGCCAGCGTGCGACTCGATGTGGACGCTGCCCTTCAGCCGGTGCAGCACGCTTTGCACCACGTCCATCCCCACGCCGCGTCCGGACACTTCGGTGACGTGTTCGGCCGTGCTGAATCCCGGGCGGAACACGAATTCCAGAGTCTCCGCTTCGCTCTGGCGCGATGCCTCTTCGATGGTGACCAGTCCAAGTTCAATGGCCTTGCTCTTGATCCGCTCGACATCCATGCCGCGTCCATCGTCCCGTACTTCGACAATCACCTGATTGCCCTGGTGATACGCGCTCAGGCGCAGCGTCCCTTTCGGCGACTTGCCTGCCTTCTTCCGTTCTTCCGGCGATTCCAGGCCGTGGCCGATGGCGTTGCGCACCAGGTGGGTCAGCGGCTCCGCGATCGCGTCCAGAATGCTTTTGTCGAGATCGGTGTCCTGCCCGCTGACCGCCAGTTCGACATCTTTGCCGCACTGCCGCGCCACGTCGCGCACCATGCGTGGAAAGCGCCGGAACAGTTGCTCCACCGGTACCATCCGAATTTTCATCACCGAGCGCTGCAGATCGTTCAGAACCCGCGCTTGAAACGCCATCGCATCGCTGAATTTCCCACGCAATGCGTCCTTGGGATACACGCGCGCCAGTTCATTCAGCGCCTGCTGCAGCATCGACTTGCCGATGATCAATTCGCCGACCAGGTTCAAGACACTGTCGATGCGCTCGGCGTCGACTCGCAGAATGTTTTCGGCCGGCGTGGAGTGGGTCTGGGACGCAGGTTCGGCGGAACTCTCCTGGACCTCCATCGCATGTTCAGCTCTGTCTTCGTGACCAGATTGGGATGCGCCCGAGGAATCAGCTGCCTGCTGGCGGCTATCGGAAGGCTCCGCGGGAACCGCGACTTCGCCGGGTAGCAGGTCGGCTTTTGCGCTGGCCACAATGGTTGGAATCTGGCACTTGGCCGAGACGTCTTCTTCGGCCTTCTGGGTGGCGACCAGGAATTCCACCTGCTTGGTCGCCGTCGGTGAGCCGGCTTCCGGACGCGCTGCCAGAACCTCTCCCAAGGTCGCGAGTGCATTCTGCAGAAGTTGACGTCCGGCGATCGGCATGGCGCAGTGCGGATCAATCTGCGCTTGCACGTGATAAACGAAGTTGCCGGCTTCCTGCGCTTTCTGCACGGCCAGCTTTTCGTATTCCGTCCAGCCCAATGCCTTTGCGCTGACCGCAGCCTTCTTTTTTCCGCCGCGCTTCGTGCCCGGTTCCGCGGCCAGCTTCTTCACCATCTTGCGCAAGGGATCGCGCGAGGGTAGCTTGGCGTGCTTGCGATAGGCGGCCAGCATCGCCGAAAAGAGATCGGCTGCGGTGAATGCGACTTCGGCCAGCGACGCGTGCGCGGCCGCCGATTCGAGCGCCAGCGCATCTTCCAGTTCGTGCGCCACCTCGCTGAGTTCGCGATACCCGCAAGCCGCCGCATCGCCTTTCAGCGTGTGCACGATGCGCCGCAGGCTGCGCACGATCTCGGAGTCGCCCGGATGCTTTTCAAGCTTCAAAGCCTCGTCGTTCAAGGCCTGCAGCAATTCCTGCGCGCTCTCGAAGAAGAGCTCCCGCAGTTCCGCCATGCGCTCGTCGGGTTGGCTCATAGTTTCCCCTCGACGCGCTGGTAGGCGGTGCCACTGTTGCGGTGCACCATCTGGAATTTTTCTGTCAATCCGAGCAGGCTTTCGGCATGGCCGACAAACAGGTAGCCGTCCGGATTCAGGCACCGGTAAAACTTGTTGATCAGGCGCTTCTGCTCGGCTTCATCGAAATACATCATGACGTTGCGGCAGAAGATGACGTCATTGCGCTGCGGCAGGTACTCCGTCTTCAAGTTGTGGAAGTCGAAGTGCACCACTTCCTTGAGCGCCTTCTTGACCGCGTAGCGATCGCCAATCTTGTCGAAGTAGCGCAGCCGGTAGCTGTAGTCCACCGTCGCCATCTGATTTTCGCTGTAGGTTCCGTCCTGCCCGGCGCGCAACACCGAGTAGCTGATGTCGCTGGCCAGAATCTCCACCTTCCAGGGCGCCGGAATCAGCGGCTTGGGCGAGGGCGTCTCCCCCGGCAGCGGGTTGCGCATGTAGTAGTAGGCCAGCGCGTCCGCCACTTGCATCGCCATGGTGTACGCTTCCTGCCCGGTCGAGCAGCCCGCGCTCCAGAAGCGCAAGGAAAAATCCCGCCGCTCCCGCTTCTTGTGGAGCAGGTCTTCCAGAACAAATTTGTGGAACAGGTCGAGCTGGGCGCGGTTGCGGAAGAAACTGGTTTCGTTAACAGTAAGATTTTCAAGCAACTGCGCAAGTTCGCCCCGCCCGGCATCGCTGATCAGCAGCCGGTAGTAGCTGTAGAAAGAATCGACTTGGCACTCTTTCAGTCGGCGCAGCAGCCGGTCCTGCAGAAAGTGCGTGCGGCGCTCGTCGAAATGCATGCCGCATTCCTGGTATACCAGGGCCTGCAGAAGCTTCAGCTCTGCTTCGGTCAGTACGGGGGCCGGTGCTGCGCCTGAGGTTCCCATGGGATTTCCGGTTCAGCTCCGCTTAACGGGCAGCCGCGCCGCGCGCCTCCGTTTTCGAAGCAGCTGCCGGCTTGGCTTCCGCCGCCGCTTTCTGCGCCTTCGTCACGCCGAATTCCAGGAGTTTGCTGGTATCCAGCAACATGATGAGCCGCCCCTGGTACTTTCCCAGCCCCGTTACGCAGCTCATTCCCCCCTCTTGCAGAACGGCGGGAGGCGGTTCGATGTCGCTGGTCGCGATCTTCAGCACCTCCGACGCCGAGTCCACAATCAGGCCCGAGAGCCGGCCGTTGAACTCCACGACCAGGATGCGGTTTCTCCGGCTTGTCCCGGCTTCCTTGATCCCGAAGCGCTTGCGCAGGTCGATCACCGACACGATTTTGCCGCGCAGGTTGATCACGCCTTCCATGTATTCGGGAGCATCCGGCACGGCGGTGATTTCCGGCACGCGCACGATCTCGTGCAGTGCCGTGATAGGCACGCCATAAGTCTCGTTGCCCACCTGAAAGCCCACAATCTGCAGCTCGCGGTTGCTGTGGCGTTCCATGCTCATTGGCCTAAGCCCCTGCGGTGGCGCGGCGTGCGATCTTGCTCGAACTCTTGTCGTTGCTGCGGGTGTGGTCCACGTCCCCAGTTCGGCCGGCGACCCGCTCCAATGCATCCAGCAGCTCGCGCGACATCTTCGACATCTGCTCCGCCGAAGCCGCCAGCTCGGTCGAGCCCGACGTCGACTGCTGGATCAGTTCGCGCATGCGCTCCATGGCCTTCACCACCGCCTGGGCGCCGGATGCCTGCTCCTCGACTGCCGAGTTGATCTCGTGTGTGATTTCGTTCAGCCGCGTGGTCGCCCGCGCGATCTGCGACGACCCATGCGACTGCTCGTTCGTGGCTGCACCAATTTCTTGCGCGAACTTGTAGACTTCGGTGACCACGTTCGAAATCTTGCGCAGCGCCCCGTTCAGCTCTCCGCCCAGTTCCAGGCCTTCGTTGACGATGGTCGTGCTCTCGTCCATGTTCTCGACCGCCTTGCGGGCTTCTTTCTGAATGCTCTGGATCAGTTCGGAAATTTCCTTGGTCGATTGCGCCGACTTTTCGGCCAGCTTGCGGACTTCATCCGCCACCACCGCAAACCCGAGTCCGTGCTCGCCCGCGCGCGCCGCTTCAATGGCGGCGTTCAGGGCCAGCAGGTTGGTCTGCTCGGCCAGGTCGTCGATCACCTCGATGATCTTGCCGATATCGTCCGCGCGCTGTCCCAGCGCGTCAATGATCGAACCCGACGACCGGATGGTGTTGTTGATCTTGGTCAGGCCCTCGGTCGCCTTGTCCATGGTGGTGATGCCGCTGTGAACTTCTTCGCGCGACCGGTTCGAGATATCCAGCAGCACCTTGGCGGTATCCGCCACGCGCTGGATCGACGCGACCATCTGGTCGATCGAAGCCGACGTCTCGCTCACGCTCGAAGCCTGCGTCTGCGTGCTCTTCACCATGTTCTGCACGTTGACGCTCATTTCGTGCATCGTGCTGGTGACTTCATCAATCGCCGAAGAACCCTGCAGGCTGATCTTGGCTGATTCGTCCGAAGCTCCCGCCACCTGGCTCGAAGCGCTCGCCACCTGCGAGGCCAGGTCACGCACGCTGCGCACCAGCCCGCGCAGGCTCTCGACCATCTGCTGGAAGGCATGACCCAGCGTGTCCTGCTTCGAGCGCGGCTCCACTTCCACCATCAGATCGCCATTGGCGATGGCTTCCGAAACCGTCGCCATTTCCTTCAGGTAAGTGACCATGTTGGCGAACGTTCTCGCCAGTTCGCCAATTTCATCCTGCCGCTGCGTGTCGATGTCGATGTTGTGATCCAGGTCGCCCGTGTTGCCAATCTTGTGCGCCACCGTCATCAGCTTCGAGAGCGGATCCGTGATGGAACGGGCCGTGCGGTACGCGATGCCAATGCCCACTCCCAGCGCCAGCAGCATGCTCACGAACGAAACCATGATGGTCCACTTCGCAGCGGTCTCATCCGATCTGCGCCGGTCGTCCACCATCTTGTTGTTTTCCCGGTCGGCCGCGTCCAGGAATTCCGTCGAGTTTTTCACCCACGAGGAAGCGTCTTTCTGCAGGTAGAAAATCTGCAACTCCGCCACGGTGGCGTTGCCGCTGTCCACATCCTTGCGCTTGTCCACCAGTGGCTGGGCGAACTCCTTGGCCCAGTTCTGCTCCAGTTGCTGCACCTTCTCGAGTGAGGTTTTTTCCTGGTCCGAGGCCGCCAGCGCTTGCGTCTTGTCGAGCTTGTCGTTCAGGTGCCGGATGCCTTCATTCATCCGGTCCACTTCCCGCGTGTCGCCGCTCAGGAGGTAGTTGCTCAGGTAAAGACGGTTCTGCATCATCTGGAACTTGACCGCGTCGGTCGCGTCCTTCAGTTCGAGCGACGCCGCCGCCGCATTCTTCGCCTCGTGCTCCCGGCTCACCGCTCTCCAGTTGACGAAGAACATGACCAGGACCATCACCAGGACGGCGCCAAAGTTCATGTAAAGTCTGTTGCGCAGCGTCATCGCTGTTCCTCCCTCGCGAACCTCGAACGCGTCTGCCGGCGGTCGCCCGCAAACGTTCCCGCCCCGGCCTTACTGCGTGGCAATATTGGGATCAAACTTGAACTCCACTACGCCCGTCGTTTCTTCCGAAGCGGGATCGAACCGCCACTTTTTCACGGCATCCACCGCCGCATTCACCAGCAGCGGATGGCCGCCCACGACCTTGGTGCTCTTTACCGACCCGTTCGGCGCAACCACTACCTGCACCTTCACTACCCCGGAAATCGACATGCGCCGGGCTAACTCCGGATAGGCTGGAGCTACCTTGCTCTTCACCTTGCGCGAGATTTCTTCCTGTTGGGCTCTTCCCGGCAGCGGGTGCAAAAAGATCAGCGTGGCGACGCCTGCAAATACGGCTCCCGCCAACCAGCGTTGAATTCGTTGTCGAGACACAAGTCCTCCCGTGCAAAAAATCCTACCCCGGGAAGTGCAAAGGCCGTGCCAGCTTTATCGTTGGGAACGTTACTTTGGTGACCGCGATAAGTCTCTGTGCCAGAAGGGAATGCCCGTCGGAGACAAACAGGTAAAAGGCTCGTGACAAGCTGTCCACGTCTCAACCATTCCCCATCTCAACCGTGACTTCTCATCCTGAGACGTTGACTCCCCACCCGATCGTGGGATTCACACCTCGACACCCCAACCCTAATTCACTTGACTCAAAATGAGATTGCAAGGTACTTTCCCCTTATATTCAAATAACTTGTGAACAGTAGGGAAGGGTCCAGGCGGTGCTTTTCTAACCATGCGCGCGGGAGACACGACGCTCGTCCAAGGACCGAACCCCAGGTCCGACGAAGCTTTTCAGAAGCTGCTCTTGCGCTTCTCCGCAGCCGCTGCTCAGGGCACGGACGTGGCTTCTCTGATCCGTCTCTTCTGTCACGAGACCCGGGACTTCTTCCAGGTGAGCGGAGTTTACTTCTGGCAGTGTCTCTCGCCTGAGGAAATGGTGGGCGCGGAAGCCGATGGCGTCATGGCGGAGAGTTTCCGTGGCCTGCATCTGAAAGCTTCCGAGAGCGCCGTCACCGGGGAAGCCATCCGCCGGCGCCGCACGATCTTCGTCAATTTCCTCGATGCGGCCCGCTTTCCGCGCGCCTTCGAGTTTCACGCCCGCGCCCTGATGGCCGCCCCGCTCGTGGTCTCCAACGAAGTGCTGGGTGCGGTCGCTTTCCTGCACGATTCTGAGCCGGGATTCTTCAGTGAGGATATGGCCGCCAAGGCCACCATCGTCGCCGGCCAGCTAGGCAGCCTGCTCGAGGCTCGCCGCCTCACCGAAGCGTCCCGCGAAGACCACCGCCGGGCCGAAATCCTGGCCGAAGTCGCCCATGCCCTGCACGGCAACCCTGACGTGGCAGCGGTGATCGAGGCCCTCGCCGACCGCATTCGCGTCCTGTTGCGCGCCCGGCTGGTGTGCGTCTTCATGCGGAAGGACGGGCCGTTCGAATTGCGCGGTGTCGCCGCCGAGAACGCCCAACTCGCGAACTCCGCCCGTGCCCGCCACGACCGCACTGCCTTGCGTTTTGCTGCCGACGTTGCCGCTCGTGCCGTCGCTGCCGGGGAGCCGATTACGGTGACCATCGATCCGGCATCCCACGCCCTCGGCGACCTGGTCCCCGCCGGTATGCTGCTGGCTGCGCCCTTGCGCACGTCGCGTACGCAGGGCGCGATTCTTGTTTATCCCAGGTCGAACGGCATCTTCACCGGGGATGAGCGATCGCTGGTGTCCGCCATCGCCGGCTTCGGCGCCGTGGCGGTCGCCAACGCCGAACTGTACTCGACCGCCCGCAACCAGGCTCACGAACTGCATCAACTTCTGGAAATCTCCTCAGAACTCCGGTCGATCGGCAATCTCGACAAGTTTCTGGAAGCGTTCGTCGTCCGCGCCGCTGATTTCCTCGGCTTTGGACGTTGTTTCATCGGCTTGCTCGAAAACGCGAAGTTTCATGTGCGGCTCGGTGCCGAGCGCGGCGAAGCCCGTCACGTCGATCTCGTTTTCCCGGAAGGCATTGCCACCAAGGCTTTGCGCGCCAAGGAAGTCTTCTGGACCGATGACGTCAGCACCCTCCCGAGCACCAACCCGCAGGCCATCGCGGAGTTTGCCATCAAGCAGATCCTGGCCATCCCCCTGCTCGGCTCCGACGGCGAGGTGATGGGCATGTTCGGCATGCTGGACCGTCTCGATCAAGCCGGAATTTCGGAAGAGGACATCCGCCGGGCCCGCGCGCTCGCCGCGCAGGTGTCGGTCGCCCTCGAAGTCATGCGCAACCTGCACCTTTCTGAGCAGCACCGCAAACATGCGGAAGCGCTCATGGGGCTGTCGTTCGAGCTGAGCAGCCTGGTGCATCTGCCCGATTTCAACCGTCGGTTTGTCTTGCGCGCCACCGAGCTTTCCGGCGCAAAGGCGGCGGCGCTCGCATTGTTTGAAGACTCAGTGCTCGGCTCCACCGTTTTGCACGACATCTCCCGCGCCGATCCTCCGGACCGGAGCCTGGAGCGTCGTCTCAGCCACGCGCTTTCCGAAGCGCTGGCCCAGCATCCGGAACGTCTGTACAGCGGTCCGGCCGCGGAGTTACTCGGCACCGCGCTGGCCGCCGCTCTCGACTGGCGTGACTGCACGATTCTCCGGCTGCACGGCGCTGCCGAAGACTCGATTGGCGTGTTATGCCTCGCTGACCGGTCCAAGCCCATCACTCCGGCCGACGAACAGTTGCTGCATGCCATCGCCAGCCACGCCTCGGTGGCTCTTGAGAATGCGCGCCTTTTTACGCGTATGGACAAAGCCAACCGGCACTGGATGGAGATCTTCGACGCCATCACCGACTTCATCGTGGTCCACGACGAGGGCAAGAATGTTCTGCGCGTGAATCGCTCGCTGGCCGAATTCATCGGAGTTCCGCCCAGCGAGTTGATCGGCGTCAACATGCGGGCGCTGGTTTCGCTGGCCAGTGACAGTCCTGCGCCTGGCTGTCCGTTCTGCCGATCTGCCAACGATGACCCCGACGAATACGTCCACCAGGTACTGGAGCGCATGTATCTGGTCTCGACCTCACGCATTCACGCCTCGGCGGGCGAGGGACAGCACACCATCCACGTCTTGAAAGACATCACCGACCGCCGAGAGGCCGAGCGCCGCTACCGGGAATTGTTCGACAACATCCAGGAAGGCCTCTTCTTTGCCGTTCCCGACGGGCACTTCATTGAAGTCAACGACGCGTTGGTGCGCATGCTGGGCTACACCGACCGCGAGGAACTGCTGAAGATCGATATCCCCACCCAGCTGTACACCTCTCCCGAACGCTTGCGCCACCTCAATCAGGTAATGCAGCAACAGGGAGTGCTGCGCAATCACGAAGAGGTGCTCCGCCGGAAAGACGGCGGTGTCATTCACGTCTTGATCAATGCCTTTGCCGTTCCCGATGCCCACGGCCAGGTGCTTCAATATCGCGGTCTCATGCTCGACATCACGGGTCTCAAGACCTACCAGGCCGAACTGCAACACGCCCGCGATTTTTCAGAAAAGATTCTGAACAACACGCAAAGTCTGATCCTCGTCGTCGATACGGCCGGGCTGATCAGCTACGCCAACCGCCGGTGGTACGACGCCGGATACGAGCAACGCCAACTCGTAGGCTGCCCGCTGGCGGATCTCGTCTCCCCCACCCGCCGTCCCGTTCTCGCCGACGCTCTGCACTCGACTCTCTCGGGCCATCCAGTCGATAACCTCGACCTGCAAGTGCTGCGAGGCGACGGGCGGGTCGGGCAGTTCTCTGTAAACCTGAGTCCCATGCGCGATGAGCAGGGCATCGTGACCAGCATCGTGGTGGTGATGACCGACATTACCGATTCCGCCATGCTGCAATCCAAGCTGATTCACGCAGAAAAGATGGCAGCGGTCGGCCAACTCGTTTCCGGCGTCGCCCACGAAGTCAACAATCCGCTGACTGCCATCCTCGGGTTTGCCGATCTGCTGATCGAGAGCCCGGACACGCCTGAGTCCAATCGCAAGGATCTCCGCGTCATCCTGCAGGAGGCCCAGCGCACCAAGCAGATCGTGCAGAATCTGCTCAGCTTCGCCCGCCAGATGCCGCCGCAGCGCAAGCCTGTTCAACTCAACGGCATTCTGCGCCGCACCATCCAGTTGCGTGCCTACGACTTCAACAGTCACGGCGTCGAGATCGTCGAGCACCTCGATGAGAGTCTGCCCCAGGTGGTGGGAGATTCCCACCAGTTGCAGCAGGTCTTTCTGAACATCATGAACAACGCTTATGACGCAGTGCGGGAGACTGGCCGTCCCGCACGCATCGAAATCATGACCGCCAGCCTGGGCACGTACGTGGAAGTTTCCTTCTGCGACAACGGCCACGGCATCAGCCATCCCGACCGCATTTTCGATCCATTCTTTACGACCAAAGATGTGGGCAAGGGAACCGGCCTGGGCTTGAGCATCTGCTACGGCATCGTGCGCGAGCATGGTGGCGAGATTCTCTGTCACAACAATTCGGGAACTCAAGGCGCAACGTTCATCGTTCGCCTTCCTAGCCTTTCTGAGTCGGCCTCCAAGGGAGTCGCCGCGGGAGTTCTGCAACGATGAGTCTGCCAGCGATGAAACCTGAACCTTTGCCCATCCTTTTGATCGAAGACGAGCCCGGCGTCATGGCCTACGTGTCGACCACGCTCGAACGCAATGGCTATGTGGTGGTGTGCGCGAAATCCGGCGCGGAGGGTGTCCGGTTGCTTGAGTCCGGAGAGTTCCTCGGCGTCGTCTCCGATATGGTGACTCCCGGTGGCGTGAATGGCGCCGATGTGCACGCCTGGATCGCCACCCACCGGCCCGAACTGACCTCCCGCCTGGTTTTCATTACGGGCGACATCGCGAATGAACAAACCGTCGAGACGCTCCGCAGAACCGGCGCTCCCTGCGTGGAGAAGCCCTTCCGTGTGCGGCAATTTATTTCCGTTGTTGAAAAGACCATGGGGAAAGCGCTGTGAGTGAAGACCTTCGGATCCGGTTATTGATTGTGGATGATGAGCAAAGCATTCGTCGCCTATGCGTTACCGTGGGTGAGGCCCTGGGATTTGTTTGTCTGGAAGCCGCCAGCGGCGAAACCGCGCTGGCGTTGCTCGAAGAACAACCCGCGCACATGATTCTCACCGACATGGTGATGCCGCACATGTCGGGCCTCGAATTCCTAGAAAAAGTGAAGAAGTTGTTGCCCCGTTCCGAAGTCGCCGTCATGACCGGCCACGGTTCGGTCGAAACGGCCGTGCAGGCCATGAAGCTAGGCGCCTATGATTACATTTCCAAGCCCTTCTCCCCGCTGGAAGAATTGCGCCTGTTCCTGCGTCGCATGGCCGAGAAAGTGCGCCTGGTGGAGGAGAACCAGTTCCTTCGCGATCGGATGGATACGGAAACCCAGCTGCACGGCATCGTCGGATCTTCCGCGAAGATCCAGGACGTATTGCGCATGGTCTCGCGCCTCAAAGATACGCGCACGCCCGTGCTGATCACCGGCGAGAGCGGTACCGGCAAGGAGTTAGTCGCCCGCGCCATCCACTTTCGAGGCTCGTTCGCAAATCGTCCGTTTGTCGCCGTCGATTGCGGATCGCTCGTCCCCACCCTGATCGAAAGCGAACTCTTCGGCTACGAGAAAGGTGCTTTTACTGGCGCCCTGAAATCGCGAACCGGACTGTTTCAGTCTGCTGACGGCGGCACCATCTTTCTAGATGAAATCGGCGAGCTTCCCCTCGAGATGCAGGCCAAGCTTTTGCGCGTGCTGCAGGAAAAAGAGATTCGCCCTGTCGGCAGCAATCAGCGCACCCACGTCGATGTCCGGGTCATCGCCGCCACCAACCGGGATCTCGAGCAGGAATATCGCGCCGGAACCTTCCGCAAAGATCTTTATTTCCGCCTGAACGTCGTGACCGTGCACGTCCCGCCCTTGCGCGAGCGTCGCTCCGACATCCCCATGCTGGCCCACTGGTTTCTCGAACGCTGCGTTCCCGGCAGCAGCGTGCAGGTGACCAACGCCGCCATGAAGTCTCTGATGCAATATGACTGGCCCGGCAACGTCCGTGAATTGGAGAACTGCATCGAACGGGCCGTCGCTCTTGGCGATCAGCAAGTCATCGATGTCGATGACCTGCCGTCCGCGATCGCCTCGACTGCGCAAGTGCCGGATGGCGATCGAGCGAGTTCCGCTCCCGGCCTGTCGACCACCGATCTCGAAGATATTGAGCGAAGCACGATTCAGCGCGTTTTCGAACAAGTGAAAGGCGACAAGGCCCTGGCCGGAAAAATGTTGGGCATCAGCCGTGCAACCCTGTATCGCAAGCTCAAGCGCTACAACATCGGCAGTCGCAGCCACGCCATCTCAAGCCAAGCCCTGCAGTAGTCACGAGCGGCGTGCCCACGTACCACTCCATCCAGTGAAGGGACGGGCGCCCCCGCTCGTCGGCGTGGCGACCGCCACGCTGATTTCTGCCTCAAATGCGTCGGTGGCCAGGGCTGCGCGCCGACTGGCGGGACGCCCGCCAAGCCGGCTGCTCCCTGAGAGAATTGTGAGAAAACGTCTCAGGATGAGACGAAAATCCCTGAGACTCCTTGCCTGCGTGGCGGCGAACAGCCCGGTTTTTATTTGTTTTGAGCCACTTACTACCCGGTACTTCCGATTTTTGCTTTGGTTTTCGCCGTGCATAAAGGAATCACTGTAAGAGCGGACCCGAGGGCTCCCGCAACTACTCTTTCAAACCGGGAAGAGGGGAGCCTGTGACCGCTCTTTGAGGTTGACCTTGGGAAAACCCGCCCATGTCGTCGAATCTTCCACGCGAGCTGTCGTGGTGGCGCGCCCAGCCCGATCACTCTTTTGCCTTTCAGCCCTCCCCCTTGAAACACCGCTGTTGCAGATGTTCCGGAACCGGATTTCGAAACCATGACTGAACTGAGCCAATTAACCGCCGAGTGGAATGCCGCTCGTATTTTGTATCCGACCTACTCTGCCCTGGCACGCGAATTCGTCATCGATCTCACGCCCTGCAATGATCTCGAAACGGGTGTGGAACAGCCGCCTCTGGAATCTGTGGAGCAGGCCCGGCAGTGGCTGAGCGAAATGGATGAGCGCATCCAGATTCATCAGCTGCGCCAGTTCCTGCAGACCACCACCATGGTCACGGCCCAGTTGTTGCAGACCCTGCTCTTGCATCACCTGCATAAAGACGAGAAGTCTCCCTCCGACCGCGACAAGATCGACTTCCTGCTCGTGCAGTTGTTCTCGCTCGCCGCGCCCTCCCGCCTGGAAGACACTTCGGTGACCGTCGAATATGTCGCGAAAACGCTGACCCCGGTCCTGGGCTCGATCGATACCAGCTTGCCGGTCTGGCTGAAGCCCTTGGAGAATGTCCTGCAGTCGGCGCAGAAGGCGCGCACGCTTAACGAACTTCTGCACAGCGGCATCCTCGAGCAAGGGCGCAAATTTAAAGTGCAAAGCGGCGAAAACTATTTCCTGCCGGTCGCCATGATTTCGTTCGCGCGCTTCAGCTTCCTGATGCGGCGCGTGTTCTTCCGCCTGATGCACCAGGACCTGAACGCCATTTTCGACGGGCTCCGCGAACTCGAGCAGCGGGGCATCAGCACCATCGACTGCCGCCGCGCGCAATTCTCCGCCGAAGAGCCGACGCTGCGCCTGCGCATGATCTGCCAATCGTGGAAGGTGATGTTTCAGGCCGAATACTCTTCCGGCCAGCCGCTGCGCATGCTGGTCGATCTGCGATCTGCGATCGACGACGCCCTGGGACGCGGGGTGGCGCAAACCAAGGCTGCTCCAAAAGCGTCTGCGGTTCCAGGCAAGAAAACCGCAGCCCCGGCGCCCGCCGCCAAGCCCGCGCCTTTTGCAGCCCGCGCCAGTGCCGGCGCTTCCGCATCCGCGAAATTCAAGACCGCGGCCGATGCCACTCCCGAATTTGAGGTCTCAAACGGTTCGGACGGCTGGAATCCCAACGGAGAGGGCGGCAACTGACGGAATCCGAGATGACCAGCCTGCAGCAGCGAAAGATTCTCATCCTCTCCGGGGACGCCGGTTTTTCCCGCGATCTCATCCAGCGCTGGCGGAGCGAGCGCGTCATTCCCGCGTTCACGGATGCGCCTGCCCATACCCACAACCTGAATCCCGAGCAGTGCCATCTTGTCGTGGTCGACGTCGCGCAACCCGAGGCTCATCGGGCTGCCCGCCGTGCGTTTGAGCAGAGCGGCCGGCCGGTCATCCTGGTCTGTGCTGGCCTGGACATCCTGCATGCCGCCCGCAAGGAATCGTCCCGTGCGCTGGCCATCCGGCGGACCGAGGACTGGTCTGACGTGGTGGTCCTGCTGGCGTCGGAGATTTTTCGCCGGGTGGAAGCCGTGACCCGCGCCGAGCGCGCGGAACACGTCGGCGCCCTCTTGAAGTGCAATGCGACGCTCGGCCAGTACGTGATCGAGATGCGCCATTCCTTGAACAACGCACTCACTTCCGTGCTGGGGAACTCGGAGTTGCTGTTGCTCGAGCCCGGAGCTTTCTCCGCGGGGGTGCGCTCGCAGATTGACACGATTCGCAACATGGCGATGCGCATGCACGAAATCCTGCAGCGCTTCTCCTCGTTGGAAAAGGAATTGATGTTTGTCGAACAGCAGGCGTTAAAGGAGCAGAAACAACCGGCCCAGGCAGCGGCGGCCAGTTTGTAGGCGCGCTGTCTCCAACAATTCGCGGCTCGCGGCTCTCGTTATTCCTCCTCCAGCCGCGCCGGCATGCTTAAGGCAAAGAATTGGTCTTGCGAATGCCGGTGTCGTCCACGGACTTTGCGTTTTGCATGAACACTGGTTTTCATCTCGGCCGTCCGCAGCGGGGACAGAAGTCGCCCTGCAGCTTTGTTCTCGAGCATGAGCTCTCGGAGCTGCGCCTGTTGCTCGAACGCCAGGCGGGCGTCCTTTTGAACAGCCCGCAGGATGTGCTGGTGGCCAAAGTCGGAGAATACCTGGAAGCGCGCCGCTTGAATTCCATCGCCGATCTGATCGGGCGGCTGCAAACGTCTGACACAGAGTGCGAGCGGCTGCTCGAACAACTTCTGGACGGGGAAACCGGATTCTTCCGCCACCCCGCCGCATTCGAAGCCTTCGAGAAAGAAGCCCTGCCCGGCCTGCACGCGCGTAAAGGCTCCGAGAGCGGCCAGAGTCTTCGCATCCTGAGCGCGGGTTGCTCTACGGGGGAAGAGGCCTACTCCATCGGCCTTGCGATCTGCAACAACGTGAACGAGAACGGGGCCGCGTGGACCATCCACATCCTGGCCAGCGATATCCGCCAAGGGGCACTCACCTTCGCCGAGCGCGGCCTCTACACGCAAAGGGAACTGGCAGCCCTCCCGCCACACCTGGTGCGCGACTACTTTGCCAAGGTCGATCAGCATTTCCTGGCGAAGCCACGATTACGAAACCTGATCACCTTCACGCAAATGAACCTCGCGCGCCCCGCCTATCTCGGCCGGTTCGATTGCATTTTCTGCATGGACACGCTTTCTCACTTCTCCACCGCCCAGCGCATCGCGCTGACCCAGCGCCTGCACCTGTATCTGGAACCCGGCGGCTACCTGCTGCTCGGGGACGGCGAAAAGTTACCCACCGCCGACGTGCCCTTCCAATCCGAATCGAACAAACGCTATACGCTTTACCGCAAGCCCTTCGCCGCCGCCGCAAAAGCAGGAAGACTGTTCTAGAACACACCTTGGCTGCTGCCCGCTGACGTTTGTTCCACGTCTGCTTAGCCACACAACTCCAAAAACAACGATCAATCGCTGCAAGGCTCCGATACGGACTTCCGTATCTGTTTTTCTGGACATTCAGGATTTCCCGATTCCGGAAAGAATCAGGATATTCATCCCGTTTGTGTCCCCGATCACTGTGGGCGGGCAATCCAGCGCCGCATTCTTAAAGCGTCGAACTCACGACAAGCCCGAACAGGGCCTGTAAGGAGCGCCGCTATCTGCGAGCAACCCCCGGTGACGGAACTCGTGAGAACTTCGTCAAGACATTCGTGTGTGACTTGCCATTTTGATTTCATAAGGGAGGAATAATGCGTATCCCATTTCACTGCAAGGTGGAATGCCATTCTCTCCCTACAGTAGTTCCAGTCGGAACGACATCAACAAGAACGGCACCAATAACGAGCGCGTTCTGCCTAATGGGGGGATTGCGCCCCTGTCGACCGTGCCAGGAAAACTCAGCCCGGCCGATGGTTATTTCGACCCCACACAGTGGGCATGGAACAGCGCAACCTCTAAGACCGTCTACTACACCTGCCCGACGAGTGTGAACCAGGGCTTGTGGTGCGATGTTCCGATCGGTCGCAACTCGATGACAGGTCCCGGCTTCAAGAACGTGGACTTCAACCTGACCAAGAAGTTCAAGGTGACGGAGCGTACAGCCCTGTCATTCCAGGCGAACTTCTTCAACCTCTTCAACCACCCGAACTTCAAGTTGCCCGACGGTAATAGGACCTCACCTACATTCGGTAAGTCGGTTGATGCTTACGACCCCAGGATTACCCAGTTGGCTGTGCGACTGGATTTCTAGAGGGATACTAAGCAGCAAAGCAAAGGGCCGGCCTTCGGGCCGGCCCAATTTTTGTTCACCGATCACTCTTACGGCGATGGACTCACAGACCTCAGCATTGAGGCAGCTCCGTCCGGAAGCAGGGAAACACGTTCGGGAGAGTCAGGCTTGAGAGACTTCGTGATTGCTAGGGTTTCCATCACAGCCAGATTCCGCCGTGCCTCTGGCAATCCATGCTCCGCCGCCAAGCGGTACCACTTAGCCGCCTGGTCATCACTCTGCGCCACTCCCGTCCCATGCTCGTATGCGAAAGCAATCTGGTTTTCCGCCGCCGCCGATCCATGCTCGGCTGCTTTGGACAGCCAGCGCAGCCCCTCGGACGTGTCTTGCGCGATGACTTTCCCTTCGTAGTACAGCAATCCCAGCTTGTACTCGG
>Ga0307469_10000299_pt1 | contig 18874 bp, 12 predicted proteins | sample atmos_gasesAM2C__FD_203084 | JGI IMG/M metagenome (GOLD analysis project Ga0307469, IMG submission 203084) | Hardwood forest soil microbial communities from Morgan-Monroe State Forest, Indiana, United States - atmos_gasesAM2C_515 | ecosystem: Environmental > Terrestrial > Soil > Temperate...
GCGCCTGCCGCCGATACCGTGGCGCCATTGACCGTGGTGCAGGTCGTGCCGCTCACTGCTGCGCCGAGGTTGGCGGTGAGAAGCACGCTGCCGTTGTTAGCGCTGCCGGGCGGGGGAAGGAGCAGCGTTTTGCGTCCGGCGCTCAGCGTACCGGCCCCGCTAATCGCGGTCTCGCAGGCCACAAGGTTCGCGGTGAAGCTGCTCATCTGGACATTGTTGTTCGCAATCGAAGTACAGCTATCGGCGGTGTTGGTGATAAATCCGAGGACGGTATTGGTCGGCGGGTTGGTATAGCCCCAGTATTGCGCTTCCACCTGCACCGGCAGCGGCACGAGCTGCGAGCCGTTCGCATTCCTCATGGCAAGCCGACCGAAGCGCATCGACTTGCCCGAGCTGAACGCGATGCCGTTGCCGGCGCTCGCCTGGCCAAAGCGCGCCGGGTTGCTGGCATAGGCCACGCCATCGGCGTCGATCACGTTGATCGCGAGGCTCACCTCGGCATTGAACGGCGCGACCGGCGTCGTGCGCGTGAAGAATAGGCCCGTGCCCGAACCGAACGTCAGCGTTCCTGTCCCGTTTCCGCTGTCTGCAATGACCGGGTCGGTGCCGGTAATGCCGCTCGCGTCGACCGCGCCGCTCGCCGCCGTATAGGCCTTGCTCGTGAGGCTCGTGTTCGTGATCTGCCAGAGCGCGCCTGTGTAGTTCGTCGTCGTGCTGTTGCTGAAGTTCTGCGCCGTCACGCTGATCACGGGCACGGTGGTGTAGGAGAACTTCTGGCCGACGTAGCTAAAGCCGCCCGCGGCGCAGCCGGTGGCGAAGCTCGGCGTGTTGAAAGCCACCGCGAAGTGATCGGGCACGAAGCGCCCCACATTGATCGGGCTTGACGTGATATTCATCTCGGCCGCGCTCGAGCCGTCTGCCGCGTCCACGGCTGCGAAGGTGGAGTCGACAAGCGTCACGGCAACCGAGCCAACACCGCTGTAAGTGGCAACGGTAGAGTTGAGCTGTCCTGCGACGAAGCTCGCACCCATGGTCAACGTTCCAGAAGGCGTGGCGACACAGGCGTTCGAAGCTCCGCAGTTCGCGATCGTGGCCGTTGCCGTTCCGGCGTAGTTAGTGGTCGTGGCCGGCGTCCCGGCGCCGTTCACCGCCGTCGCCTGCACCGTGAATGGTCGCCCCGCCTTGTGCACGGTGCCGGCGGGCACGGTGAGGTTATTCAGCGTGCGCGTGGTCCCCGCGGTCTGCGCATCGGTGTCAGTAACCAGGACGTTGATGAACTGGTTCGGGCGAATAGCGAAATTGTCGGTCGAGCAGCCGATACTGCTGGGTGCGCCGGCCGGGGCACTGATGCGCAAGCGCGCGTTGGGATAGGAATTGGCCTGCGTGAAGCTTATGGTCTTGCGTCCGTTGTCTGAGGCCGCAAAGGTGACGTCCGGCGAGAGCGTCTGGATCAGCGCCCACGTGGAGCGGCAATTGTTGGCGTCGAGCGCTCCGGAGTTATCGCTCGCATCCAGGACCTCGATCCTGACCGTTCCCACGTAAGTGATCGCGACCGCGGATTTCGCTGCATTCAAGGCGGCCGTGTCGAGGCTGACCGTTGTGCCGGAGATCTTGGTCTTGATCACACCGCTGATGGCGCCCGCGCCGGTGGAGGTTTCAAACGCATTGAAGCTTCCCAGCACGCGCCGCAGCGCGAGGATGTGCGCATTGCCGGTGCCTGCGACCGTGGCGGTGGCGCTCTTCGCGCCGCTCGCGCCCGCGGCCGCTTGCAGCACATAGTTCGTTTCGAGAGCGGCGCTGCCTCCGTTCGCGTCGACGGTTTCGGCCATGCCCGCGGGCGGCGTCCAGGTGCTCGCGCTGCCGATGCCGTGCGAAGTGATGATCATCGTGTTCGAGAGCGCCGTGGTGACGCTCGGTGTCGCGCTCGAGGTGCCCGAGGCGGTGTTCTGCCCGTTCTCCGCTTCGATCGTGGGATCTGCCCCCGAGAACGCCTGGATGCCCCCGGCCGCGCCGGTGTTGCCGGCCGAGAACGTCCAGTCGTAGCTCGCCGGCTCGGCTGCGCCCGCGAGCTTGTTGTAGACCGCAAGGGAGTTCGTGGTCCCCGTGGCGTTGTCCATGCGCCGCACCAGCGCCCAGCCGGCAGGCGGGGTGATGGTCACCGTGCTCGGCCCAACATTGATCGACGCGATCAGCACGTCGTTCTGCGCGACGCCCGCGGGCTTCGTAATCGTGAGCGTGCTCGACCCGCCGCCCGACGCGGGACGCAGCGCGAGAATATGGGTGGCGCCCGGATACCCGGTCGCCCCGGCTATGGTCGCCGTCTTTGTCCCGGTGGCCCCCGCCGCAGCTTGCAACACATTGCTCGTCTCGGCCGATGGGCCTATGTTCTGCCCGGTGTGGAACTCGAGGGTCTCGGTCATCCCTGCGGGCGGGGTCCATCCGGTGATGTTGCCCCTATAGACCATGTGGGTGGTGACTAGCAGTCTATTGGCCCCCGTAGTCGTCACGCTCGGCGTCGCATGGGTCAAGGCGCTCGCGGTGACCTGGCCGTTCTCCACATCGATGGGGGTCGTGGTGTCCACGCCGGAGAACGATTGAATGGCGCCGACCCACCCGTTATTCGCGTTGGAGATGGTAAAGGTGTAACTCGAAACGCTGGCATCGGTCGCGTCGGCCACGCGCCGGAAGATGGCCATCGAGTAAGAGGATGACGAGTTGTCCATACGTCGAACGAGCGTCCAGCCCGCCGGTGGCGTGATGGTGGACGTGTAGATGCCGAAGGCGATGGAGGCGATCATCACGTCGCCGGCCACCGTACCGGGCGGCTTCTGGAGGCCAGCAGGTCGGATAGCAAACATGCGCCACATGCCCGCATCGCTGGCTGGTGACGCAGCAGGTGATGCTTGGCGGTTAGTCACTGCTGGAACTGCACCCGCGGTCGCTTGGGTGAGGTATGCGATCGAGCTGGATGAGTCAGCGCCGGTCCCCCCTGCCGAGGCCATGGTTCGCCATTGAGGCTGTCCGCCCGGCTGCGACCATCCGGGGGTCTGGAGGGCCCACGTATTGTCATCGGCCGAGTGCCATTCCGCAAACACCATGGCGTTACTGGTACTGGTGGTGAAGCTGGCCGCGGGGATGGTCACATCGAACGGCGACGCGGGGGCGGCGAAAGTACTTGACGCGGAAAGACTAGCGGCCCCGCAGCAGTTATAGTCGAACCCGTTAATTGAAACATCGGCGCCCCGCAATACGATCATCCAGATTTGGTACGTAGCCGCCGTGGACCCCCAGCTCCAGGCGGGATTACCGCTCCACGTCCCGTTGAAGATGGACGTGGATGTCCTTACGAGTGGATTGGAGCCAGCCGGGAGAATACTGTTGTTCCACAATTGTCCGGCCGCCGAGCTGGTCGATATCGTGGTAGTGGAAGGCACCATTGCGGAGACGAACACGATAATCAGATCGTTCGCCTGCATGCCGGAGGGCGGCGTGATCGACGCGCTCGTTGCGGTCGTAACCGAATCGTCGCTGGCCGGCACCCGCGACTGGCCCACGACTGTCATCGGCGGGCCCCCCGCTGCCGCGGCGCGCAACGTCGGGGTCGCGGGCCCGCTGCCGCTGATGAACGCCGAGCTCGAGCTGCGAAAAGCGATCTGCGCATGCGCGGCGCTGGCGAGCGCCATCACGGCGGCCGCCACGGCGAAGAGCAGGGTCTTTGTCCCTTTCATGGCGTTCCCATGCTGCTCCACCAGCGCGACGACTGCTGTAAAAGAGTGCCCGGGTTGAGGAGCAGTGCACGTTTCATCCGCACGAGCAGCGCGGCGCCGCCGCTGTCGAATCTTTGCATTTGGCAAGCGAGGCCTGAACCTGGCGCTCGACGTAGCTGCTGGAGGGCGAACCGCTCGGACAGCTCCCGCCGGACGGTTCGTTGCACGCCGTCGCCACGACCTGGAACACGCGCACGTTGCGGTTGCCCTCCGTGGTGTCGGCGGCCTGAACGCAAGTCACGCTCACGGTGAATCCCGACAACGATCCGGCCAGCGCGGAAAGATTGGTCGGCGACACCGGGCAGCTCGGCATGACTATCGGCGAACAGGTCGCCGGGTTCAGCGTGTTGTTCGGATCGACCACCTGGTACGCGCCCCATTCCATCCCGGCGCGCGCGGCCTGGTAGGCCCGCACGCCCTGCAAGTCGAGCTGGCCGCTCTGCTGCTGCATTCCCGTCACCGAGGCGATGAGCGCGCCGAGCAGCGCCAGCACCACCAGCAGGAAAATCGCGGCGATGATGCTGAACCCCGTTTGACGTTCAAGGCGCATTGCTGACGTGCACCTGCTGAAAAAGTTGGATCGATTCGCCGCTCTGCGCGATCTGCAAGGTCAATGTCAAAACGCCTTCCCGCTGCGCGGCGCCGCTCGTCGCATAGGTGAAGCTGCAGGCGGCAACACTGCTCGCGAGCAGCGCATTGCTGCCGCCGGCGGGCGGAGTCTGCTGCGGATCCACAATTCCGTAGTTCCAGTAGCGCCGCAGCTCGGCTGTGCCTGGAGTTGGATTGCAGGCGTAGGTCACCGCGTACTGGACCACCTGGAAGCGCTTGCCCGGCGACGGAAACGGGAACTGCTTCGCCGGCGCAAGCGTGATCGTGGTCGCGGCGTTGCTCGAGTAGGCGGCGCGGTTGTCGCCGACGTAGGCGTTCGCGGTGGTTCCGCTGGCAGCCAGGTTGTAGATCACGATGGACTCGCCGCCCGCAAAAGCCGGCATCACGCCGATCACGTCAAACGAGGCGTCCGCAGCCGTGAAGTCGAGGATATCGCCCGCGCCGCTGCTGTCCGGTTGCGCCCGGTAGCGCCCGCCGCCGCTGCTCTGCAGGTACTCGAGGTAATAGACACTGCCCGCGGCACAGCCTGCTGGAACGCATGTGATGCGGATGCTGTTGGGCAGCGCGGTGCGCAGATCGCGCGTCATGCGGCGCAGCGCGGTATCGGCGATGTCGCTCATCTCGGCGCGGCGCGCCGCATCGACGTAGCCCTCTACCGGCCGGCTGATGAATACTGAAACGGCGGCGGCGATGATCGCGGTGATCGCGATCACGATGACCATCTCGATCAGCGTCACGCCGCGTGCGCGGTTGCTTCCTGGTGGCTTAAAGCTAAGGCAGGGCATTTGGCGCGTAGCGCACGCGGTAGCCGTCCAGAACCACGGTGGTGTTGCTGCCCGGCGGCCCGCTCACGGTCACCGTGATGAGAAGGGCATCGCCGCTCGCCGCCGTGATCGCCCCCAATGCCTGGTTGGCGACGGTGACGCCAGCCGTGTAATTCGCGAGCCCGGCAATAGCCGCTCCGGTAATGTCGGTGATGCCGATCATGCTATAGCCGTGATAATCGTTCACGTTGTCGAACGGCGTCGTCCCGCTGGTCCGGGTTTCCGGCCCGTACGGAGCGGTGGGTTCCGGACCAATGGCTTCGGCGCCGCCGGCCGTACATGCTGCCGCACTCAGCGCGGTGGCCGCATTGGGATCATCCGGATCGCAGTAGGTGAAGGGCATGAGCTGCACTTCCTCCAGCAGCGCCTCGGCGATCGCGAGCGCTTGTTTCTGGATCAGGGGGTCTGCGCTGGCGCGCGTCGCCATGCTCAGCGCGCCGAGCACGGCGGCGACTGCGGTGCTGACGATCACGATGAACACGATCAGCTCGATCATCGATATTCCGTGCTCGGCGCGGGGCCGATGAAATCGCGCCTGCCGCTCAGTGAGACACATACCCGGTTTCGGACGCGACCACGATCTGCCGCGCCGGGTCGTCGGTGATGGTGCTGGTGAGCGTGATGGTTGTCGGCGCACTGGGGCGCCCCAAGGCGTCGAAGCTGAAGTTCCCCACCGGCGAAAGCGTGACGCCGGCCGGCGCGGTCGACCTCAGATCCGCGCCCGTCAACGGATGCTTCAGGTAGGCAGGCGCGGCGCAGTTGGCGTTCGAGATCGCGTTGATCTCGGCCGCCGAGACGCACACCACGATCGAGCGCCGCCACGCAATCGCCGTTTTCTGGGCATAGCGCACGACAGCTTGCGCTTCATCGTAGAAGCCGCGCGAGGCGAAGCCCTGCCAGGCGATGAAGCGCGGGGCGGTCACTACGGCGAGGATGCCGATGATCACGATCGTCATCACCAGCTCGGCGAGGGTGAATCCCCGGCGTCTGGCGGGCGGCCGCGGGCTCATTTACTGCGCGAAGTTAGGGGATAACGCGATCGGCGACGGGAAGTCGGTCGGGCATGAATAGACCTGGCAAGCGCCCGCGGAAAAAGCGGTGCGCAAGGGCACGGTCACGCCAGTGCAATCCACGGCGCTGCTCGGGGTAGGACCGCCGAGCAGGCTGCCGACCAGCGTGGCGCAGGTGGCCGCGGTCGAGTAGGTAGTGCCGACATCCGGCCAGCCGGAGGCATTCATCGTGATCGGCGTGCCGCCGTCGGGTGTCACCGTCCCGGTTGCCCCCTTGGCGAGCCATCTCGAGCGCACGATCTGGACCGAGGAGTTGAGGCTCCCCCTGACGCCCTCGCGAGCAGCGGCCGACGCATCCGTGCTCAGGTTGAGATATCGCGGCACGGCAATGGACGCCAGGATGCCGAGAATCACGATCACCATGACCAGCTCGATCAGAGTGAAGCCGCGCTGAGCTCGCTGCATATCGCCTGCTCCCTTCCCCAGTGGCGCTAGTGTATATAATATTCCAAATATATCAAGTGCATGCGAATGCTATTTCGTGAAAGGGTTCACATCGGGTCGATTGTTGACAGGGCAAAAAAAAAGCGCCCGACCGGGCGCTTTTGCGGGGTGACGCTGAAAAGCGGGCTTAGCTGCCTCCCGCCGCGGTAGTGGCTTCGGCGGGCGGCGTCTCTGGGGCGCTCACCGGTACCTCGGCGAGCACCGGCTCGGCCGCCTGCGCCTTGCGGACGTTGTGGTACGCGAGGCCGGTGCCCGCCGGGATCAGGCGGCCGACGATCACGTTCTCCTTCAGGCCGCGCAGCTCGTCGCGCTTGCCCATGATCGCCGCCTCGGTCAGCACCCGCGTCGTCTCCTGGAAGGAGGCCGCCGAGATGAACGAGTCGGTCGACAGCGACGCCTTGGTGATGCCAAGGAGCATGTAGCGGAAGGTCGCCGGCTTCTTGCCCTCCTTCTCCGCTTTCTCGTTCTCCTCGAGCAGCTCGGCGCGCTCCACCTGCTCGCCCTGGATGAACGGCGTGTCGCCCGGCTCGTCGATCTCGATGCGGCGCAGCATCTGCCGCACGATCACCTCGATGTGCTTGTCGTTGATCTTCACGCCCTGCAGGCGGTAGACGTCCTGCACCTCGTCGATGATGTAGCGGGCGAGCTCCTCCACCCCGAGCAGACGAAGCAGATCGTGCGGATCCACCGGGCCGTCGACGATCATCTCGCCCTTGTTCACCACCTGGCCGTCGTGCACCAGCAAGTGCTTGTCCTTGGCGATCAGGTACTCGTGCTCCTGCTTGTCGAGATCGGTGATCACCAGGCGCTGCTTGCCCTTGGTGTCCTTGCCGAAGCTGACGGTGCCGGTCACCTCGGCGAGGATGCCCGCGTCCTTGGGAGAACGCGCCTCGAACAGCTCCGCCACCCGCGGCAGGCCGCCGGTGATGTCGCGCGTCTTCGAGACTTCCTGCGGGATGCGCGCCAGCACTTCGCCGACCTGCACCTGCTGGCCGTCGCGCACGGCGATGACCGCGCCCACCGGGAAGCTGATATTCACCGCGTGGTCGGTACCAGCGATGCGCACTTCTTCCCCCGCCTCGTTGATCAGCTTGACCGAGGGCCGCTGCCCTTTGCTGGCTGCCGTGGTGCGGCGCTTCGCGTCGATGACGACGAGGGTGGACAGGCCGGTCACGTCGTCGATCTGCTTGGCGACGGTAGAGCCCTCCTCGACGTGCTCGAACTTCACCGTTCCGGCGTACTCGGTGATGATGGGCCGGTGGTGCGGGTCCCAGCCGGCGAGCGTCTTGCCCGCGCGCGCGGGGTCGCCGTCGCTGACCTGCAGCGTGGCGCCGTAGGGCACCTTGTGGCGCTCCCGCTCGCGGCCGTTGTCGTCCGCGATGATGATTTCGCCCGAGCGCGAGATCACCACCTTGTCGCCCTTGGCATTGCTGACGTAGCGCATGGTGGGCGTAAAGCGAACCGTTCCGGAGGACTTGGCCTCGACGTGGCTTTGCACCGCGGTGCGCGATGCCGCGCCGCCGATGTGGAAGGTGCGCATGGTGAGCTGCGTGCCCGGCTCGCCGATCGACTGCGCCGCGATGACGCCGATCGCCTCGCCGACGTTGACCAGCGACCCCCGTCCGAGGTCGCGCCCGTAGCACTTGGCGCACACCCCCCAGCGGGTGTCGCAGCTCAGGGCCGTGCGAACCTTGACCTCGTCGATGCCGAGATTGTCGATCGCGTCGACCGCGTCCTCGTCGAGCAGCGTCCCGGCCACGAACAGCACGTCCTGTGTCTCGGGATGCGGCAGGTCGGTGGCCAGCACGCGGCCGAGAATGCGCTCCTTCAGCGCCTCGACCACCTCGCCGCCCTCCACCAGGGCCTTCATCGAAACGCCGTTCTGCGTCGCGCAATCGTCCTCGGTCACCACCAGGTCCTGGGTGACGTCGACCAGCCGGCGGGTGAGGTAGCCGGAGTTGGCCGTCTTCAACGCAGTATCGGCGAGGCCCTTGCGCGCGCCGTGCGTCGAGATGAAGTACTGCAGCACGTTCAATCCCTCGCGGAAGTTGGCCGTGATCGGCGTCTCGATGATCGAGCCGTCGGGCTTGGCCATCAGCCCGCGCATGCCGGCGAGCTGCCGGATCTGCGCCGCCGAGCCGCGCGCCCCCGAGTCGGCCATCATGTAGATCGAGTTGAACGCCTCCTGCTTCACCTTCTTGCCGTGGCGGTTCTCGACCTCCTCGGAGCCGAGCTGCTCCATCATCACCTTGCCCACCTGCTCGCCGCAGCGCGACCAGATGTCGACGACCTTGTTGTAGCGCTCGCCCGCGGTCACCAGCCCCGAGGTGTACTGGATCTCGATCTCCTTCACCTCGGTCTCGGCCGCCTTGATCAGCTCCTGCTTCTGCGCCGGGATGGTCATGTCGTGCACGCCGAACGAGATGCCGGCGCGCGTGGCGATGCCGAACCCGGCCTGCATCAGCTTGTCGGCGAAGATCACTGTCTCGCGCAGCCCGCAGCGGCGGAATGCGGCGTTGATCAGGCGGCTGATTTCCTTTTTCTTGAGCGGCTTGTTGAGCAGCTCGAAGGGCAGCCCGGCGGGCAGGATCTCGGAGAGCAGCGAGCGGCCGACGGTCGTCTCGTAGCGCGTGATCCTCTCGCTGCGCTCGCCGTCCTCGGCCACGTCGACTTCCTTGACGCGCACCCAGACCCGCGCGTGCAGGTCCACCTGGCGCGAATCGTAGGCGCGATGCACTTCGGCAAGGTCGGAGAAGCTCATGCCCTCGCCCATGGCGTTCACGTGCTCGCGCGTGGCGTAGTACAGCCCCAGCACGATGTCCTGCGAGGGCACGATGATCGGCTCGCCGTTGGCGGGGGAGAGCACGTTGTTCGAGGCGAGCATCAGGGTGCGCGCCTCCATCTGCGCCTCGAGCGAAAGCGGCACGTGCACCGCCATCTGGTCGCCGTCGAAGTCGGCGTTGAACGCCGCGCACACCAGCGGATGCAGCTGGATCGCCTTGCCCTCGATCAGCACCGGCTCGAAGGCCTGGATGCCGAGGCGGTGCAGGGTCGGCGCACGGTTGAGCAGCACCGGGTGCTCGCGGATCACCTCCTCGAGGATGTCCCACACCTCGGGCACTTCCTGCTCGACCAGGCGCTTCGCCGCCTTGATCGTCGTAGCCAGCCCCAGCAATTCCAGCTTATTGAAAATGAAAGGCTTGAACAGCTCGAGCGCCATCTTCTTCGGCAGCCCGCACTGGTGCAGCTTGAGCTGCGGGCCGACCACGATCACCGAGCGGCCGGAATAGTCGACGCGCTTGCCGAGCAGGTTCTGGCGGAAGCGCCCGCCCTTGCCCTTGATCATGTCGGCGAGCGATTTCAGCGGGCGCTTGTTGGCCCCGGTCATCGCCTTGCCGCGGCGGCCGTTGTCGAGCAGCGAATCGACCGCCTCCTGCAGCATGCGCTTCTCGTTGCGGACGATGATTTCAGGCGCCTTTAATTCGAGCAATCTTTTTAATCTATTGTTTCTGTTGATGACGCGCCGATAGAGATCGTTCAGGTCCGAGGTGGCAAAGCGGCCGCCATCCAGCGGCACCAGCGGGCGCAGCTCCGGCGGCAGCACCGGCAGCACCTCCATGATCATCCAGTCGGGCTTGATGTTCGACTGCTTGAAGCCCTCCAGCACCTTCAGGCGCTTGGCGATCTTCTTGATCTTGGCGTCGGACGAGGTGGCCTCGAGCTCCTTGCGCAGCTCGTCGAGCGACTTGTTGAGGTCGAGCGAGCGCAGCAGCGCACGGATGCCCTCGGCGCCCATCGCCGCGGAGAAGTCGTCGCCGAACTCCTCGACCTTGGCGAGATAGTCGTCTTCGGTGAGGAGCTGGCAGCGCTTGAGCGGCGTCAGGCCCGGATCGGTGACCACATAGGCCTCGAAGTACAGCACGCGCTCGATGTCGCGCAACGTCATGTCCAGGACCAGTCCGAGGCGAGAGGGCAGCGACTTCAGGAACCAGATGTGCGCTACCGGGCTCGCCAGCTCGATATGGCCCATCCTTTCCCTTCTGACTTTCGCCAGGGTGACCTCGACCCCGCACTTCTCGCAGATCACGCCGCGGTGCTTCAGGCGCTTGTACTTGCCGCACAGGCACTCGTAGTCCTTGATCGGCCCGAAGATCTTGGCGCAGAACAGGCCGTCGCGCTCGGGCTTGAAGGTGCGGTAGTTGATGGTCTCCGGCTTTTTGACCTCGCCGTAGGACCACGAGCGGATCTTCTCGGGCGAAGCGAGCCCGATCTTGATCGCGTCGAACTCCTCGTCCTGCTGGACCTGCTTGAAGAGCTCAAGAAGCGCTTTCATCAGTACCTCTCCAGATCGATGTCGATGCCAAGGGAGCGGATTTCCTTGACCAGCACGTTGAACGACTCGGGCATGCCCGCGTCGATCTTGTGGTCGCCCTTGACGATGTTCTCGTAGACCTTGGTGCGGCCGGTGATGTCGTCGGACTTGACCGTGAGCATCTCCTGCAGCGTGTAGGCCGCGCCGTAGGCTTCGAGGGCCCACACCTCCATCTCGCCGAAGCGCTGGCCGCCGAACTGCGCCTTGCCGCCGAGCGGCTGCTGCGTGACCAGGCTGTACGGCCCGGTCGAGCGCGCGTGCATCTTGTCGTCGACCAGGTGATGGAGCTTGAGCATGTGCATGTAGCCCACCGTGACCGGGCGGTCGAACTGCTCGCCGGTGCGGCCGTCGTAGAGCGCGACCTGCCCGGACACCGGCAGGCCGGCCATCTCCAGCATGGCGTTGATCTCGCCCTCGGCCGCGCCGTCGAACACCGGGGTCGCGAACGGCACGCCTTCCTTGAGGTTGTGCGCGAGCTGCAGCACCTCCTCGTCGCTCAGCTTGGAGAGCTCCTCTTCCTTGCCGCTCGCGCCGTAGATTCGCTCGATGATTTTCTTGATTTCAGCGATTTTTTGCTGTTGCTTGATCAGCTCGCCGATCTTCAGGCCCAGCCCCTTGGCCGCCCAGCCCAGGTGCGTCTCGAGAATCTGGCCGACGTTCATCCGCGAAGGCACGCCGAGCGGGTTGAGCACCAGGTCCACCGGCGTGCCGTCGGCCATGTGCGGCATGTCCTCGACCGGCACGATCTTGGAGATCACGCCCTTGTTGCCGTGACGCCCCGCCATCTTGTCGCCGGGCTGCAGGCGCCGCTTGACCGCCACATACACTTTCACCATCTTCAGCACGCCGGGCGGCAGCTCGTCGCCCTGCGTGAGCTTCTTCCTCTTCGCCTCGAACATGGCGTCGAACTCGCGCCGTTTCTGCGCCAGCGATTCCTTCAGCCCCTCGACCTGCGCCGCCGCTTCCTCGTTGGCGAGCCGGATGTCGAACCAGTCGTACCTTTCGACCGTGCCGAGGTAGTCTTTGGTCACCTTGGTGCCCTTGGCGAGGCGCTTGGGGCCGCCGTTGGCGGTCTTGCCGGTCAGCAGCCGCTCGAGGCGCTCGAAGGTGTCGCTTTCCACGATCCTCATCTGGTCGGCGAGGTCGGTCTTGTAGCGCTTGAGCTCGTCCTCGATGATCGACTGGCTGCGCTTGTCGCGCTCGATGCCTTCGCGCGTGAACACCTGCACGTCGATCACCGTGCCGGAGATCCCGGATGGAACGCGCAGCGACGTGTCCTTGACGTCACTCGCCTTTTCTCCAAAAATCGCGCGCAGCAGCTTCTCCTCGGGGGTGAGCTGGGTCTCGCCCTTCGGCGTCACCTTGCCCACCAGCACGTCGCCCGCCTCGACCTCGGCGCCGATGTACACGATGCCCGACTCGTCGAGGCGAGCGAGCTGCGCCTCCGAGAGGTTGGAGATGTCCCGCGTGATCTCCTCGGGTCCGAGCTTGGTGTCGCGCGCGACCACCGTCAGCTCCTCGATATGGATCGAGGTGAAGCGGTCCTCGGCCACCACCCGCTCGCTGATCAGGATCGAGTCCTCGAAATTGAATCCGTTCCACGGCATGAAGGCGACCAGCATGTTCTGGCCGAGCGCCAGCTCGCCCAGGTCGGTCGATGCGCCGTCGGCGACCACGTCGGCTTTCGCGAGGCGCTCGCCCTGCTTCACGATCGGGCGCTGGTTGATGTTGGTGTTCTGGTTGGAGCGCGTGTACTTGGTCAGCTTGTAGATATCGACGCCGACGTCGCCCGCGACGGTCTCGTCGTCGTTGACGCGCACCACGATGCGGTTGGCGTCAACGTAGTCGACGAGGCCTCCGCGCAGCGCGATGACGCAGGTGCCGGAGTCGATCGCCGCGGTGCGCTCGACGCCGGTGCCGACCAGGGGTTTCTCCGGACGCAGGCAGGGCACCGCCTGGCGCTGCATGTTGGAGCCCATCAGCGCGCGGTTGGCGTCGTCATGCTCGAGGAACGGGATGAGCGAGGCCGCCACCGAGACGATCTGCGACGGCGCCACGTCCATGTACTGGACTTCGTCGGGCGACTTCAGCTCGAACTCGTTCTTGAAGCGGCACGACACCAGCGTGTCGACCAGGCGGCCGTTCTTGTCGATCGAGGCGTTCGCCTGGGCGATGACGTAGTTGCCTTCCTCGATCGCCGAGAGGTAGGCGATCTCGTTGGTGACCTTGCTGTCCTTCACCTTGCGGTACGGCGTCTCGAGGAAGCCGTACTTGTTCGTGCGCGCGTAGAGCGCGAGCGAGTTGATGAGGCCGATGTTCGGGCCTTCCGGCGTCTCGATGGGGCACACGCGGCCGTAGTGCGTCGGGTGCACGTCGCGCACTTCGAACCCCGCTCTTTCCCGGGTCAGACCACCCGGCCCGAGCGCGGAGACGCGCCGCTTGTGCGTGATCTCGGACAGCGGGTTGGTCTGGTCCATGAACTGCGACAGCTGCGAGGAGCCGAAGAATTCCTTGATCGCCGCCGAGATCGGCTTGGCGTTGATCAGGTCGTGGGGCATCAGGTTCTCGGATTCCGCCTGCGAGAGTCTTTCCTTGACCGCCCTTTCAACCCTCACCAGACCGGCGCGGAACTGGTTCTCGGCCAGCTCGCCGACCGAGCGCACGCGGCGGTTGCCGAGATGGTCGATGTCATCGATCTCGCCGCGGCCGTTGCGCAGCTCGACCAGGATGCGGATCACCTCGACGATGTCCTTCGGGGAGAGCGTCAGGCGCGGCTCGACCTTGACCTCGAGCTTGCCCTTGTCGATGCCCTTGGCTTTCAGGTCGTGGAACATCTTGTCCACCACCGCCTGGGCCTCGGCCTCGGCGCCGATGCCCTCGAGGCTCACCTTGCCGAGCGACAGCTCGGGAACATGCTTGAAGTAGGCGCGCAGCTCCGCCTCGGCTTCCTTCGACAGCGCGACGCCCTTGAGCCGCAGCTGCCAGCTCTGCTCGCTGGGCGCGCCGATGCGGCGGTTGAACTTCATGCGGCCCACCGCGGAGAGGTCGTAGCGCTCCTCGGCGAAGAACAGGCCGTTGAACAGCGCCTCCACGGCGTCTTCCGTCGGCGGCTCGCCGGGCCGCATCATGCGGTAGATCGCGACGCGCGCCGCGTTCATGTCCGCGGTCTCGTCCGCGCGCAGCGTCTGCGAGACGTAGGGGCCCTGGTCGAGGTCGTTGGTGAACAGCGTCTGGATCTTGCCGACTCTGGCCTCGCGCAGCTTGGCCAGCAGCGTCTCGGTGATCTCCTCGTTGGCGTTGGCGATGATCTCGCCGGTGTCGCTCGCCACGACGTTGTGCGCGAGCGTGCGGCCGAGGATGAAGTCGTCGGGGGCGGTGATTTTCTTGATGCCCGCCGTTTCCATGTCGCGGATGTGCTTCACCGTGATGCGCTTGTCCTTGGCGACCACCACCTTGCCGGCCTTGTCGGTGATGTCGAAGCGCGCCACCTCGCCGCGCAGCCGCTCGGGCACGACTTCGAACAGCACGTGATTCGGCTCGACGTGGAAGGCATCGAAGGCGAAGAATTCCTTGAGGATCCGCTCCGGCGTATAGCCGAGGGCCTTCAGCAGGATCGTCACCGGCATCTTGCGGCGCCGGTCGACGCGGAAGAACACGATGTCCTTGGGATCGAACTCGAAATCGAGCCACGAGCCGCGGTAAGGGATGATGCGCGCGGAGAACAGGAGCTTGCCGCTGGAGTGCGTCTTGCCGCGGTCGTGCTCGAAGAACACCCCCGGCGAGCGGTGCAGCTGCGACACGATGACCCGCTCGGTGCCGTTGATGATGAACGAGCCGGTGGTGGTCATGAGCGGGATCTCGCCCATGTAGACCTCCTGCTCCTTCACCTCCTTGGTGGTCGGCTTGGGCGCCTCCTTGTCCATGATGACGAGGCGCACTTTGGCGCGCAGCGGGCTGGCATAGGTCAGGCCGCGCTGCTGGCATTCCTTGACGTCGAACGGCGGCTCGCCGAGCGAGTAGCTCACGAACTCGAGCCTTGCATTCCCCGAATGGCTGACGATGGGGAAGATCGAGGTGAACGCCGCCTGCAGGCCCTCGTTCCGGCGCGACTCGGGCGCGACGTGCGCCTGCAGGAACCCGGTATAGGACTCGAGCTGGGTCGCGATCAGGAACGGCACCTTCTGCACGATGGCCCGTTTCGCGAAGCTCTTGCGGATGCGTTTGCGCTCGGTCAAGGAATAGGTCATGAATACTCCTGAATACTCACTTCAATACAAAGGCTTTTACCTTCGCAAGCAAATCCGGGGGGGGTCTCTGTGACCCTCCCCTGCTGCCGAAGTTCCTTACTTGATTTCGACCTTCGCCCCGGCATCGCTGAGCTTCTTCGCGACGGTCTCGGCCTCGGCCTTCGAGACGCCTTCCTTCACCGGCTTGGGCGCACCGTCGACCAGGTCCTTGGCCTCTTTCAGACCGAGGCTCGTCACCTCGCGGACCGCCTTGATCACGTTTACCTTGTTGTCGCCAACGGCATTGAGCATGACCGTGAACTCGGTCTTCTCCTCCGCCGGGGCGGCGGCCGCCCCGGCGCCGGCGGCCGGCGCCGCCACCGACACGGCTGCCGCGGCGGACACGCCGAACTTCTGTTCCATGTCCTTGATGAGCTGCGACAGCTCGAGGACGGTCATCTTCGAGATTTCTTCCAGTATTTGCGTGCGTTCCATTGCTTCTCTCCTGAGATTAGGTTCCTGATTTGGCGTCGCGCAGGGCGGCGAGGGTGCGGACGAACCTGCCCGGCACCTCGTTGAGCGTGCGCGCGAGCCTGGCCATCGGCGCCTGCAGCGTGCCCATCAGCTTCGCCAGCAGCTCTTCGCGGCTCGGCAGCAGCGCGAGCGCCTTGACGTCCTTGTCGGACATCACGCTGTTGCGCATGGCGCCGCCGCGGATCACGAACCGCTCGTTCTCCCTGGCGAACTCCGACAGCACTTTCGCGCCGGCGACCGGATCCGCGGCGATGCCGTACATCAGCGGACCGACCATCTTCTCGGCCAGCTGCTCGAACGGCGTGCCCTGGACGGCCCTGCGCGCGAGGGTGTTCTTGAGCACCCGCAGGTACAGCCCCGACTTCCTGGCCCTGGCGCGCAACTGGGTCACGTGCTCGACGTCGAGGCCGCGATACTCAGCGACGATGACCGCCTGCGCGTGCGCCAGCCTGGCCGCGACTTCCGAGACCATTGCTTGCTTCTGCTCCAGACTAAGACCCAAGGTCTACCTCTCTTTCGTTGAAAATCGGCGACCCCGAATCAGCAGAGTTATCAGGAACGCCGTCTGCGTAGGACACGGCTGGATTAAGCCCCTGCGGGCTCCTACGGTCTTTGACAGCACTTGCCAAAGTCATTGCTGGGCCGAGAGCGATGCCGGATCGACTTTGACGCCGACCCCCATCGTGCTCGACACGGAGAGCTTCTTCAAAAAGTTGCCTTTCGTTGCGGGCGGCTTGGCGCGGTTCAGCGCTTCCACCAGCGCTGCAAGGTTGTCGCGCAGCTGCTCGGGCGTGAACGAGGCGCGGCCGATCGTGCATTGCACGATGCCCGCCTTGTCGGCGCGGAACTGCACCTGGCCCGCGCGCGCGTTCTTCACTGCCCCGGCGACGTCGGCGGTGACCGTCCCCACCTTGGGGTTCGGCATGAGGCCGCGCGGACCCAGGATCTGGCCGAGCTGGCCGACCACGCGCATCGCCTCCGGCGCCGCGATCACCACGTCGAAATCGATCTTGCCCGCCTTCACCTGCTCGGCGAGATCTTCCATGCCCACCAGATCGGCGCCCGCGGCTTTCGCGGCCTGCGCCTTGTCGCCCGGCGCGAACACCGCGATGCGCACCTTCTTTCCGGTTCCCGCCGGCAGCACCACCGAACCTCGCACCGTCTGATCGCTTTTCTTGGTATCGATGCCGAGGTTGACCGATGCATCGACCGCCTCGTCGAATTTTGCGGTCGCGGTCTCCTTCACCAGCCTGAGGGCGTCGATGGCGGGATAGGACTTGCCGTGGTCGACCTTGGCGGCGATCGCCTTCCTGCGCTTGGAGAGGTGCGGCATTACATGCCCTCCACGATCACGCCCATCGAGCGCGCGCTGCCCGCCACGATGCGCATCGCCGCCTCGAGATCCGCCGCGTTCAAGTCGGGCATCTTCGCCCTGGCGATTTCCTCGACCTGCTTGCGGGTGATCTTGCCGACCTTGTCGGTGTGCGGCCGCGGGCTGCCCGACTCGATGCCCGCGGCCTTCTTGATCAGCACGCTGGTCGGCGGCGTCTTGATGATGAAGCTGAAGCTCTTGTCCGCATACGCCGTGATCACCACGGGCAGCGGCAGTCCCGGCTCCACCTTCTGCGTCTGCGCGTTGAACGCCTTGCAGAATTCCATGATGTTGAGGCCGCGCTGGCCGAGCGCCGGGCCGATCGGGGGCGAGGGGTTCGCCTTGCCCGCCGGCACCTGCAGCTTGATCAAGCCGACGATTTTCTTTGCCATTTAAGCCTTCTCCACTTGACCGAATTCCAGCTCGACCGGAGTCGAGCGACCAAAAATCGTGACCGCCACGCGCAGGCGGCTCTTCTCGTAGTTCACGTCTTCAACGGTGCCCTGAAAATCGGTGAACGGGCCATCCTTCACCCGCACCATCTCGCCGACCTCGAACAGCACCTTCGGCTTGGGCTTCTCCACGCCCTCGCGCATCTGCTGCATGATCGCCTCGACCTCCTTCTCGGGGATCGGGGCCGGCTTGGTGGCCGTGCCGCCGACGAAGCCGGTCACCTTGTTGGTGTTCTTCACCAGGTGCCAGGTGTCGTCGTTCATCTCCATCTCGACCAGCACGTAGCCGGGGAAGAACTTGCGCTCGGACATGTGCTTTTGGCCGCCCTTCATCTCGACCACTTCCTCCACGGGCACCAGGATCTTGCCGAACTTGTCTGTCATGCCGGCGCGGTTGATCCGGTCTTCGAGCGCCCGCTGCACGGACTTCTCGAAGCCCGAATACGCGTGCACCACGTACCAGCGCTTGTTTCCGTGTGCGGTCATGTCTTTTTCCAGCCGAGAACCAACTCGTACAGAACCCATTCCAATGTCTTGTCGCTGAGCCATAGAAAGATCGCCATCGCCACCACGAACGCGAAGACCGCGGCCGTGGTCTGCATCGTTTCCTTGCGCGTCGGCCAGACGACCTTCTTGACCTCCTCGATCGCCTCGCCGGCAAAGATCGCGAACTGGCGGCCCGGTTCGCTCGTCCACGCCACGGCCGCCCCGGCCAGCATGCCGGCAACGACGGCCAGGATGCGCAGCAGCAGCGCGCTGTCGGCCAGCCAGTAATAGCCCCAGATGCCGGCGGCGACGAGCGCCGCGGCAATCACTAGCTTGATCTTGTCGGTCATCGTGCGGTGCTGGCAGGGGCAGAGGGAATCGAACCCCCAACCTTCGGTTTTGGAGACCGACGCTCTGCCAGTTGAGCTATGCCCCTTTTACTCAATGATTTTCGCCACGACGCCGGCGCCCACGGTCTTGCCGCCCTCGCGGATGGCAAAGCGCAGCCCCTGCTCCATCGCGATGGGGGTGATCAGCGTCACCACCATCTTCACGTTGTCCCCCGGCATCACCATCTCGGTGCCCTTCGGGAGCTCCACCGAGCCGGTCACATCGGTGGTGCGGAAGTAAAACTGCGGCCGGTAGTTGTTGAAAAACGGCGTATGGCGCCCGCCCTCCTCTTTGCTCAAGACATAGACTTCACATTCAAACTTCGCAT
>Ga0307469_10000300_pt1 | contig 18787 bp, 19 predicted proteins | sample atmos_gasesAM2C__FD_203084 | JGI IMG/M metagenome (GOLD analysis project Ga0307469, IMG submission 203084) | Hardwood forest soil microbial communities from Morgan-Monroe State Forest, Indiana, United States - atmos_gasesAM2C_515 | ecosystem: Environmental > Terrestrial > Soil > Temperate...
CATTGCCGGCGCGAGCAACTGCTCCACGGGTCCTTGCGGTTTCGTTCAGGACGATGACGTGGCGCTCATCTGGCTGCAGGATCAAGGCCAGACCCAGGCGGTTGCCGATTACCTCAACGCGAACGCAAGCCAGCTTTTCATCCACTATGTCCTTGCCGGCGATTCGCTGAAACTCAAGTTCAACAGCCCGCTGGCCGACAGCAGCACTCCCGATCTCATCGTGCAGCCCGAGTACGGCACCATCTACACCGGATCGACGAAGAAAAATGCCGAGCACGGCGGCTTCAGCTTTGGCGACACCAACGTCGGGTTGATCATTTCGAACCCTCGCTTGCCTGCCCGCACCATCAAGACCCCGGTCGCGACGTCCCAGGTCGCGCCGACGATCCTGGAAGCTCTGGGCCTTGATGCCGAGGCTCTGGGGGCCGTGCGCCTCGAGCACACACTGGTGCTTCCGGGCTTCGGCGATTAGGATCGACGACCATAGACAGCGCCGCGCCGGCAAAACGCAGACCGCGACTCAGGCGGACTTCTTCTCGCGGTTGATTTGCACTACAGTGTCCGCGGGCGGCTGCTGTGCGGCTTCACGCTCCTTGCGGACGCGTTCAAACGTTTTCCGCACATCTGTTTCGTGGCTGGGGACGTAGCGGAAAGAGCGGTCGAGAATGCGCTTCGATGGCGGCAGGGCCGAAAACATGGACACACTGTCTGCGCTCCGGTCATCGAGAAGATTTCAGAAGTGGGGTGACTCCGTTTCGGCTGTAACGAAGGGACGGTAAACCGACACGAAGTCGGGATGAACCGGCGCCAGGCTAGCCTATGGGCCTCCCATTCAATCCGGAATACGGCCTGATTGCGGTCTTTTCCGTCGTCCTGGTGCAGCAGCTCGGAGCGCCGCTCCCCGTGCTGCCGGTGATGCTGTTCGCCGGGGCGCAATCGGCGCGCGATCCGGTGTTTGGCGTCTACTCGCTCGCCCTGGCGATCGTGGCCTCGACCGTCGGCAGCATGCCCTGGTTCTGGGCCGGACAGCGCTTCGGCCATCGCGTTCTGAAGCTCACCTGCCGCGTTTCGCTCTCTCGCGATAGCTGTGTGCGCCAGACCGAGACCGCCTTCGAGCGCCATGGCGCGACCGCCGTGCTGATCTCGAAGTTCGTTCCCGGGCTCGCCCATGTCGCCCCGCCCCTGGCGGGCGCATTCGGGTTCACGATGCCGCGCTTTCTTTTTTATAACGCCGTGGGGGCCGCGCTCTGGGCCGGCGCCGGCCTGATCCTCGGGCTGCTCTTCTATCCGCAGATCGACTGGCTCCTGGTCCAGTTCTACGCCTTCGGCGGCCACGCGCTTGGGCTGCTGGCCGTGCTGGTCGCGGCGTATTTCGCGTACCGCTGGCTTGCGCGCCGGCGCTTCCTCAAGACCCTGCACGCGTCGCGCATCGAGGTGGCGGAGCTCCAGGAGATGATCGGCCGCGGCGACGCGCCGATCGTTCTCGACGCGCGCTCGGCCACGCACCGCAAGCTCGACGGGCGGATGATTCCAGGCGCCCAGGCGCTCGACCTCGACGATCTCGAGCGGCCGCTCGCGCAGATCTCCGCCGACCGCGACGTCGTCGTGTATTGCGCGTGCCCGAATGACGCAACTGCGGTCAGGGTCGCGATGCTGCTCAAGCAGCGCGGCATACGCCATGTGCGTCCCCTGGCGGGAGGCATCGACGCCTGGACCAGCGCCGGGCTCATGACAGAGCGCCAGCCGCTATGACGGCCTGCCCTGGCTGCGACCTGCTGCAGCGCTTGCCGACGCTACCGGGTGGCGGGCGGGCGCGCTGCCCGCGCTGCGGCGATACGCTCGCCATCGAGCCGGGGGAGGGCTCGCTCCAGCGCGCGCTGGCCCTTGCCGCCGCGGCGGCAATCGTTTTCATCATCGGGAATACGACTTCACTGATGGGGCTCTCGGTCGTCGGCCGTCACGCCAGCACGACCATCCTCGGCGGTGCGTACGAGCTTTGGCTGCAGGGCTTCCAGGTCACGGCCGCCCTCGTCGCACTCGCTTGCGTGGTCGCACCGGCCGCCTATCTCTCCATTCTCCTCGCCCTGCTGTGGATGAGCACGCGCTCGCCGGTGCCAAAGTGGGGCGGCAGGCTGATGCGCCACGCGAGCTTCATGCTCGGCTGGTCGATGCCGGAAGTAATGCTGCTCGGCATCCTGGTAGCGCTCATCAAGATCGCCGCCCTTGCCACGGTGGTCCCGGGCGTCGGGCTCTACGCGATGGGTGTCCTCGTTATCCTGCTCGCGGCCATCAAGCTCACGTTCGATCCGCGGCAGATCTGGCAGCGGCTAGCGTGGCACTGAGCGCTGCCGAAGCCGGCCTCGTCGCTTGCCAGTCGTGCGGCTTGCTTTCCCGATCCCCCGGCGAGCAGCTTTCACGCTGCCCGCGCTGCGGTGCCGGGCTGGCGTCGCGACAGCGGTATTCCATTCAACGCACCTGGGCGCTCGCGATTGCCGCGGCGATCTGCTACGTCCCCGCGAACCTCCTGCCGGTGCTGACGACGCAGACGCTCGCCTCCTCGAGGTCGGACACCATCCTGAGCGGTGTGGCCGTGCTCTACACGTCGGGGTCGTGGCCGCTGGCGCTGATCGTGCTGGTGGCGAGCGTCATGATTCCGCTGGGGAAGCTCGCCGCGCTCGCCTACCTGCTGCTCAGCGTGCGGCTCGGCTCGGCGAACGGCGCTCGCGACCGCACGCGCCTGTACCGGATGATCGAGCTGATCGGGCGGTGGTCGATGCTCGACGTATTCGTCGTCACGTTCGTCGTCGCGCTGATTCAGTTTCAGCCGCTGATGGCATCGCAACCGGGCCCCGGGCTGCCGTTCTTCGCCGCGGTGGTGATCCTGACCATGCTTGCGACGACGTCGTTCGATCCCCGGCTCATCTGGGATGCTGCGCATGACTGACCAATCCGATCTGCGCCATCTCCCGGAGGCGATCGCGGTCCCGCGCCAGCGCGCGCGCGTCTCGGCAGTCTGGATCATCCCGATCCTCGCGGCGCTGGTAGCGCTGGGAATCGTCATTCATCGCGTCTGGAGCGAAGGCCCGACGATCACCATCCTGTTCGATGCCGCGCAAGGCATCGAGGCGGGCAAGACGTTCGTCAAGTACAAGGACGTGAAGATCGGGCAGGTCACGGCGGTGCAGCTCTCCGAGGAGCCCGGCAAGGTGGAAGTCACTGCCAGGATCGCGCGGAGCGCCGCCGGGCTGTTGGTCGAGGATGCGCAATTCTGGGTGGTGCGGCCGCGCATCGGGCTGAGCGAGATCTCCGGGCTCGCCACGCTGCTCTCGGGCAATTACATCGGCTTTGAAGCGGGCACCTCCAGGAACGAAAGGCGCAGCTTCACCGGTCTCGAAGTGCCGCGCATCGTCAGCGCGAACGCGCCGGGACGGGAATTCCTGCTGAAGGCGCGCGACGTGCGCTGGTCGAGCGCGGGTGCACCCGTCTATTACCGCCGCGTGCCGGTCGGCCAGGTCGTCGCCTACGACCTCGCGCCCGACGGCAAGGCGGTCGATATCAAGCTGTTCATCAACGCGCCCTATGACAAGTACGTGAGCTCGGAAACGCGCTTCTGGGACGTCAGCGGCCTGGACATCTCGGTGGACACCAGCGGCGTGGAGCTGCGCAGCACTTCCCTGGAGGCGCTGATCGGCGGCGGCGTCGCGTTCGACACGCCTGCCTACGCCGACCCGCCGGCGCCGGCAGTGGACGGCACGCCATTCACCCTCTACAGGGATCGCACCACGGCCATGCGGCATCCCGATGCCGTCGCCACGCCGTACGTCCTGCATTTCGACGAGTCGTTGCAGGGGCTGTCGGTGGGCGCCCCGGTGACTTTTCTGGGCATACCGGCGGGCGAGGTCACCGAAGTGGGCCTGTCGTACGACGCGGCGACGCTGGATGTGCGTCCGCGCGTGGCGATCATCCTCTATGCGGACCGTCTTCTGGAGAAATTTCCCTCGAACCTGAAGAAGGGCCGCGCCGTGGTGCAACGGCTGGTCGAGAAGCGCGGCCTGCGCGCGCAGCTTCGCAGCGTGAACCTGCTGACCGGCAAGCGCTACGTCGCGCTCGACTATTTCGCCGACGCGCCAAGGGCCCGGCTCGACCTGAGGCGCGAGCCGCTTGAGCTGCCGGTCGTGGTGAGCACAATGCCGGACCTCGAGGCGAAGCTCGCGAGCCTGCTCGCGAAGCTCGACCGGCTGCCGCTCGAGTCGATCGGCGCCGACCTGAAGAACGCCCTCGAAACGCTCGACCAGACGATGAAGAACGTCGACAAGACCTTGCCCGGCGTGCAAACCACGCTGGAGGAGGCGCGCCGCGCCATCGCCTCCGTCGACCGCCTCGCGACGAATGCCGACACCACGCTGATCGGCCCGAATGCGCCGGCCCAGCAGGAGCTGCGCGACGCGCTCCAGGAAGTGACCGCCGCGGCGCGTGCGCTGCGCGTGCTGGCTGATTCCATCGAGCGCCATCCCGAATCGCTGATCCGCGGCCGGCTCGAAAAAGAATGATCGCGCGCCGGCTCGGAGCCATGCTGTGCGTCCTCGCGACAGGATGCGCGACCACGCCCCCCGCGCGCCTCTACAGCCTCAGCGCCTCTGCGACACCCGCGCCCCTATCGTCAGATCTTTCGGTGTCAGTCGGTCCGGTCTCGATTCCAGCTGCCGTCGATCGGCCGCAGATTGTCGTCGCCACGGTTGACAATCACGTTCAGCTGGACGATTTCAACCGCTGGGCCTCGCCGCTGCAGGAGAATCTTTCCAGCGTGATAGCGGACAATCTTGCCGCTCTGCTGGGCACGTCGCGCGTGACGCGCTTCCCGAGGACCTCGAGCGCGCAGGCGGACTTTCGCGTCGCCATCGAGGTGACGCGCTTCGAATCGGTCCCCGGACAATGGGCGACGCTGGACGCGGCCTGGACGGTTCGGCGAATGTCGGACGGCGTCGTGCAGACGCACCGCACGAGCGCGCGCGAACCGGTTCAGGACGGCAGCTTCGACGCCTTGGCTGCCGCTCACAGCCGCGCGGCCGCGCGCCTGTCTCAGGACATCGCCGAGGCCGTGCGGGCGTTGTAAGGGGTGTACTAGAATACTTCTGGATGAGCACGCAGTCGCCGTGGAGCCCGCTGCGCATCGGGCTCTTTCGCAGCCTGTGGATCGCGACGATTGTCTCGAACATCGGTACCTGGATGCACGAGGTGGGTGCCGGCTGGCTGATGACCTCGCTCTCGTCGTCGCCATCGATGGTGGCGCTCGTCGAGGCGGCGGACAGCCTGCCTGTCATGCTGCTCGCGCTGCCTGCCGGGGCGATCGCCGACATCGTCGATCGCCGCCGGCTGCTGATTGCCGTCCAGGTCTATTTCCTGATCGTTATCGGCGCGCTTGCGCTGCTGACCGCTCTCGACAGGACGACTCCCTGGGGGCTGCTGGCATTCACCTTTGCGGTTGGCGTCGGCGCGGCGATCACGATACCGGCGTGGGCCGCGATCGTCCCGGAGCTCGTCCCCGCCGACGAATTGCCATCGGCCATTGCGCTGAACAGCATCGGCATCAACATCTCGCGCGCCATCGGTCCGGCGATCGCAGGGGTTCTCGTCGCATCCGCCGGGGTGTGGCCGGTGTTCGCGTTGAACGCATTGTCGTGCGTCGGGATCCTCGCGGTATTGGTGCGGTGGCGGCACGAGCATCGCAAGAGCTCGCTGCCTGCCGAGCGTTTCCTGAGCGCCATTCGCGTCGGCTTGCGTTTCGTCACGCACACCCGGGCGCTGCAAGCCGTGCTCGTTCGCGGCGCCGCGTTCTTCGTCTTCGCCAGCGCGACCTGGTCGCTCTTTCCCCTGGTCGTGCGCCGCGAGCTCGGGCGCGGTCCGGAGGTCTATGGACTGTTGCTGACATGCATCGGAATCGGCGCGGTGGCCGGAGCCATGCTGCTGCCTCGAGTGGGAGAGAAGATTTCGCGCAGTGCCATGGTCGCCTGCGCGAGCGCGCTTTACGCGCTTGCCGCCCTCGCGCTGGCGTACCTGCAGAACGTCGGGTTGCTGATGGTGGCCATGCTGGCGACGGGGGTTGCGTGGATCGCGATCCTCGCCGCGCTGCAGGTCTCGGCCCAGCTGACGTTGCCCGCCTGGGTGCGCGCCCGCGGCCTCGCCGCATTCGTCGTCGTCTTCATGGGCGGGATGGCGCTCGGCAGCATCCTGTGGGGGCAGGTCGCCACCCGGATCGGGATTCCGGCCGCGCTGACGACGGCCGCCATTGGGCTGGTGGCTGCCATCGGGCTGACATGGCGGTTCCGGCTGGTCGACGGCCGCGCGCCCGATTTCACGCCGTCGATGGATTGGGCGGCGCCGCTCGTGGCCGAAACTCCCGAGCCCGACAGCGGGCCCGTGCTGGTGACGATCGAGTACCAGGTCGATCCCGCTCGGCGCGCGGAATTCGTCGCCGCGATGCGCGACGTGCGCGAGATGCGTCGGCGCAACGGCGCATTTTTCTGGGAGCTGTTCCACGACTCGGCGCACCCCACCCGATTTCTCGAGTCCTTCATGGACGAATCGTGGACCGAGCACCTGCGCCAGCATGAGCGCGTGAGCGTCGCCGACCGCGAGATCCAGCGCCGCGCAAACCAGTTTCTCGTGAAAGGCGAATCCACGAAATCGACGCACTGGCTCGCCGACCGCTAATGCCGCAGGCCGGCGTAACGAACGGCGAGCAGCACGCACAAAAGAGACGGGACCGCGAGCGCACCCAGGCCAGCGAAGGCGTAGCCGGCCGCGCCGCTCGCCGCCCCCAGCGTAAACGCGACAATGGCCGGCCATTCGCGGAAGGATCTCGCACGCGCGTCATTTCTCTTTTGAATGTCCGTGCTGCTGACGATGGTCACGGCGTCGATCACCGCTTGGGTCACGTTGATCGTCATGACCGTCGTGGATGGCAGCGCGGTGAGCTCCAGGCGCATCATGGCGTTCTGCAGGCCCATCGCCGCGCAAGCTAGCATCCCGATCGCGAGCGCCGACGCGTCGCCTGAATGCGCTGCTGCTTTCAACGAGAACGACGCCGCGGCGGACATGAAAAGAAAGAAGGCCTCGAAAGCGAGAATGGCCACGACCGGGTTTCGGCCCCTCTGCTTTAGAGTGTCGACCGCCATCGCCGCGGCGGCGACCGCGAGCATGAAAACCGGAAGCGCCAGCAACTTCGACAGAACGTCGCCGCTATGATGGACAAGCTCGGCGCCTATCAGGACGAAATTGCCGGTCACGTGAGCCGTAAAGAGGCCGAAAAGCCCGACAAATACGCACGTGTCCACGAACCCGGCGATGAAACCGAGGATAGAGGAGTCGATATTAGTGCTGGAAGAGGTCACGTGTGGAATGTCCTTATCGAAGATTAGGGACAGAAAGGTCTTGTATCCATGATTTCCAAAGACGCCGACTTGATCCTAGTCAACGGACGCATTGCCACGCAAGACGAGCGTCGCTCGATGGTGCAGGCGATCGCAATCAGGGACGGACAGATCCTGGCGATCGGCAGCGACGCGGAGATCAGCCGCTATCAAGGCTCGAAGATCGACTTGAACGGCCGCACGGTAATTCCCGGACTCATCGACTCGCATTCGCATCCGATCCGCGGCGGGCTGTACTACAACCTTGAGCTGCGCTGGGACGGTGTGCCGTCCCTCGCTGACGGCTTGCGCATGCTGCGCGAGCAGGCGCAGCGCACGCCGCCCAACCAGTGGGTGAGGGTGGTGGGCGGCTGGTCGGAATTCCAGTTCGCCGAAAAGCGCATGCCGACGCTCGACGAGCTCAATACGGCGGCGCCCGAAACACCAGTGTTCGTGCTCAACCTCTACGCGATGGCGCTCCTCAATCGGGCGGCGTTGCGTGCAGTGGGCTATGACCGGAGCACGCCCAACCCGCCGGGCGGGGAGATCCAGCGCGATGCCGCCGGCAACCCGACCGGCGTGCTGATCGCCAGGCCCAACGCATTCATACTGTACTCGACGCTCGCCAAAGGGCCGAAGCTGCCCTTCGACGAGCAGCTCAACTCGACGCGGCATTTCATGCGCGAGCTGAACCGCCTGGGCGTCACCAGCGTGATCGACGCCGGCGGCGGCTTCCAGAATTACCCGCAGGATTACGAGGTCGTCACCGCGCTGAATCGCGAGGGTCTTTCGACGGTGCGACTCGCAGCGAATCTCTTCACGCAGCGCAATGGCCATGAGCTCGAAGATTTCGCGTCGTGGACCAAGAGCGTGAAACCCGGCCAAGGCGACGACATGTTCCGCATCAACGGCGCGGGCGAGATGCTGGTCTATTCCGCGGCGGACTTCGAAGATTTCCTCGAGCCGCGGCCCGAGCTGCCGGCGCGCATGGAGGGCGACCTTAGCGCTGTGGTGCGCCTGCTCGCCGAGCAGCGCTGGCCATTCCGGCTGCATGCGACCTACGACGAAACGATCACTCGAGCGCTCGACGTATTCCAGGCGGTCGATCGCGAGATCCCGCTCGCCGGCATGCACTGGTTCATCGACCACGCCGAGACCATTTCGCCGCGCAACATCGACCGCATCCGAGCCCTCGGCGGCGGCATCGCGATCCAGCACCGCATGGCCTACCAGGGCGAGCGCTTCATCGAGCGCTATGGAAAGGCGACGGCCGAGCAGTCGCCGCCGGTGAAGCGGATGCTCGCCACCGGCGTTCCCGTGGGCGCGGGCACCGACGCGACGCGCGTCGCGAGCTACAACCCGTTCGTGTCGCTGTACTGGCTCATCACCGGCAAAACCGTCGGCGGCACGCCGCTTTACACCGACGCGAACCGGCTGGAGCGCATGGAAGCGCTGCGGTTATGGACGGCGAGCAGCGCCTGGTTCTCGAGCGAGCAGGGCAGGAAGGGCGCGCTCGTTCCCGGGCAGCTCGCCGACCTCGCGGTACTTTCGGCGGACTACTTTTCCATACCGGACGAGGACATCAAGCGCCTCGAGTCCGTTCTCACGCTGGTCGGCGGCAAGGCCGTTCACGCGGCTGCCGAGTTCGCCGCGCTGGCGCCGCCGGCGCTGCCGGTGCTGCCGGCCTGGTCGCCGGCGGCGAAGTTCGGCGGCTACGCCGCGCCCCTCGCGATGTCGGGCTGCGCGTGCTCGCTCTAAAGGGATGCGTTACCAGTCGTTTACAACTGTAACGAGGACGCTCGTGTTCGACACCGTAGCGGCATGGATCGATTTCACCATCGGTGCAAATGCTTACGCTGTTTACCCGGCTGCGTACCCGATTGATTGGCGCCCTCGCGAGTTACCTCGCCCAGCCGGTCAAGCACTACAGCCCAGCGACAAACGCCGATCCGCAATCGCTCTCCGCAGTCCTGCATCACGGCGATGTGCTCCTCACCGAGGGCAACACGCGCGTCGCGGCGCTGGTCAAACGCATTACACGCTCGACCTGGTCTCATGTCTCGATGTACGTGGGTCCGCTTGAAAAGGGGCCGGACCCCCTGTGCATCGTCGAAGCCGACATCGCGGCGGGCGTCAGGCCAGTACGACTCTCGGAGCTGAAGGGATTGCATGTCCGGGTGCTGCGGCCGACCGGGCTGAACGAAAAGGATCGATCCCGCCTCGCCGAATGGGTCGTAAGCCGGATCGGGCGCGAATACGACCTGGCGCATGCGTGGGCGCTTGCGCGGAAGTTGTTACGCTTGCCGGCGCAGGTGCCGCCGCTGCACACGATGGCGGAAAGCGCCACGCGATTCATTTGCTCGAGCTTGCTGGCACACGCGTTTGCGTTGATCGGAACCCCGATCCTGCCGGCGGACCACAGATACCTCACTCCGGGCGACTTCGCGAGCGCGTCGCTATTCGAGGTGGTCAACCCGACCGACAACGTCCACCGCGGGTGAAATGAAATCCAAGCTCTTTTCATTCTTGCTCATGTGGGCTTTCCTGCCGCTCGCGTCTGCGCAGGAAGCGGGCCCCGATGCCCTTGTCAAGAGGTTGTCCGAGGAGGTCATCGCGGCAATCAGGCAGGACAAGGCCATTCAGGCCGGCGATGCCGATAAGATTGCCGCGCTGGTCGAAGCCAAAATCCTGCCGCATTTCGATTTCAGGCGCACGACACAGGTCGCAATGGGGGTCAACTGGCGCCGCGCGAGCGCCGACCAGCAGGAGCGGCTCACCAGCGAATTCAAGCTGCTCCTGGTTCGCACGTATTCCGGAGCGCTAGCCAGCTATCGTGATCAGACCATCGAGTTCAAGCCGTTTCGCGCAAGCGCGGGCGACTCCGAGGTCACGGTCCGCTCGCAGGTCAAGCAGTCGGGCGCCGCGCCGATCACCATCGATTACGCAATGGCAAAGACGGCCTCGGGCTGGGAAATCTTCGATGTCAGCATTGACGGCATCAGCCTGGCGGCGAATTACCGGACCGCGTTCGGCGAGGAGGTGCGCAACCGCGGCGTCGAAGGCCTCATTGCTCTGCTGGCCGACAAGAACCGCCGCCCCGGATCTCGCCTCTGAAAGCGGCTATTATGGGTGGTCAGTCCATTGCGCAAGCGAGGTCTACCGTGGAACAGCAGGGAAAGGATGTGTCTGTACTCGCTCATATCCAGCGTCTGGTGGCGGAAGAGCACCGGCTGTTCGAGCAGGGCGAGCTCGCTCCGGACAAGAGCAAGCGCCTGGCAGAGGTCCAGGTGGAGCTGGACCAATGCTGGGATCTTTTGCGCCAGCGGCGCGCCTTCCGCGAAACCGGCGGCGATGCGTCCCAGGCGCACGTCCGGCCGCCCGAAGTCGTGGAGAAGTACATCGGCTGAAATGCAGTGCACTCACCTCGGTCTGGTGAAGACCGACCGGCCGCGCAGCAAAGGCTGCGAGGAATGCCTCAAGATGGGCGATACCTGGGTGCAGCTGCGCCTGTGCCGCACCTGCGGGCATGTCGGCTGCTGCGACGAATCCAAGAACAAGCATGCCACCAAGCACTTTCACGCCGCTAAGCATCCGATCATTACCTCGCTCGAGCCGGGAGAAGGGTGGAGCTGGTGCTACGTCGACGAGGTGGCGATGGAGCTGAAGTGATGGGCCCGCGCCGCGACAGCGATGGCTGAGCCCGCGTCGCCGACGCTCGACGCGCGCCGCGCGCAGACCTTCCCGATCCTCGCGCCCGACGAGATCGCGCGCATGCGCCGCTTCGGCACGCCATGCCGCTATGCCGCCGGCGCGCGGATCTATGAGACGGGCAAGCCGACCCCCGGCATGCTGGTCGTGCTTTCGGGGACGATCCGCATCACGGGCCGCGACGGGCACGGGCACGATTTTCCGGTGGTCGATCACGTCGCGGGAAGCTTTTCCGGCGAGCTCGGGCAGCTTTCGAGCCGGCGCTCGCTCGTAGACGGCGTTGCGGTCGGCGACGTGGAGGCGCTGCTCATCAACCCGGAGCAGCTGCATGCCTTGCTGATCGCGGAGGCCGCGCTCGGCGAGAAGATCATGCGCGCACTGATTTTGCGGCGCGTATCGCTGATCGAGACCGGCACCGGCGGCCCGGTGCTGATCGGCGCAGCGTCCCTGGGCGATGTCGCAAGGCTGCGCACTTTCCTGAGCCGCAACGGCATTCCGCATCTCCTGCTCGATCCCGCCAGCGACCATGACGCGCAGGCGTTCATCGAGCGCTACGCGCCACGCGCCGGGGACCTGCCGCTCGCGGTCTGCCCTGACGGCTCGGTGCTGCGCAATCCCACGGAAAGCGCGCTCGCCAAGTGCATCGGCATGCTCGATGCCGCCTCCGGCGCGGATCGCGTCTACGACCTCGCCGTCGCGGGCGCCGGGCCCGCGGGACTGGCTACCGCGGTGTACGCGGCCTCGGAGGGGCTGTCGGTGCTGGTGATCGACGCGCGCTCGTTCGGCGGCCAGGCGGGCGCCAGCGCGCGCATCGAGAACTATCTGGGCTTCCCGACCGGCATCTCGGGCCAGGCATTGGCCGGACGCGCCTATACGCAGGCGCAGAAATTCGGCGCAACCATGCTGATCCCGGCGGAGGTCGTGCGCCTCGACTGCGAGCGCTCAGCCGACGGCAATCCGTTCGCATTGCAGCTTGCCGACGGCCGCGCGGTGCAAAGCCGTGCGGTCGTCATCGCCACCGGCGCACGCTACCGCCGCCCGGACTGCGCCAACCTCAAGGCCATGGAAGGGCGGGGTGTCTGGTACTGGGCCTCGCCGATCGAAGCGAAGATGTGCGCGGGCCAGGAGGTGGTGCTCGTGGGCGGCGGCAACTCCGCGGGACAGGCCGCCGTGTTTCTCGCCGGACATGCGTCGAAAGTCTGGCTTCTGGTGCGCGGCGCCGGCCTCGCCGCGAGCATGTCGAAATATCTGATCGAGCGCATCGCCGGCATCGCCAACATCGAGCTGCGCACGCGGACCGAGGTCATCGGGTTGAGCGGTGAGCGCGAGTCCGGCGTCGAATCGGTGACCTGGCGGCACCGCGACACGAGCCAGAAGGAAACCCGGCCGATCCGCCACGTCTTCATGTTCCTCGGCGCGGATCCCACCACCGAATGGCTGCAGGATTGCGACGTCGCGGTCGACGACAAGGGGTTCGTAACCACCGGCAGCGGCTCCCGGCTGCCTCTGGAAACCAGCGTGCCCGGCGTCTTTGCGATCGGAGACGTGCGCGCCGGGTCCGTGAAGCGCGTCGGCGGCGCGATTGGCGAGGGAGCAGCAGCGGTCGCGCAGATCCACGCCTTCCTCGCTGCCTAAGGTTCAGGCTAGGACGCGCTCGACGCGGCGAAAACGCTCCTCCTGGTCCTCGGTGAGCGGGCCACCGGCCCCGGCGACGAGCCGGGCCCCTTCAAGCGCCTCCCGGCGCGGCTGGCCCTCGGGAAGAAGCTTGGGCAGCGCCGCGACCGCGCGCTCTTCATTGAGCGCGAGCACGAACGCCTGGCGCTTCACCGCCGCCTTCAGCTCGTCGAGCGAAGGCCGCGCCTGCGGGCTGCGCTGGTCGATCATCCGGCGGGCGAGGTTGTACGGCCGTTCGTCGAACACCTGCTGCTCGCGCGCGACGTAGAGCGCGATGCGCACCCAGCCATCGAGCGCCGTGCCTTCCTCGATATGCGACTCGGCCATCAGCCGCTTCAGCCGCTTGAGCTCCTGGTATTCCCAGCTCGGCGACTTCGGCCCGCGGCGCCGCACGCTGTCCGCGCTCAGCCCCACGGCGGTGGCGAGCCACGGCGAGCCGTAGATCGCCTTGAACGCGCCCTCGTACATGGCGTCGCGGCTGTCGCGAAAGGCGTCGAGCGCCTGCTCGATCCGCTCCGAGGCTTGGCGCTCGGCCTGGACGAACGGATTGTGGGCAGCGGCAGGGCGGCGGTTCTCGCGCACGGTCCCGGCCATCGCCTTGACCCAGTGCATCCAGGGGTTCAGGTCGGAGAACAGGTAGCGCTCCAGCCGCGCCGGGTTGAGGGCACGGAGCGTGCGCGCCGACCCCTCGTTCGACATGCTCTTCACGAGCGGCGAGGCGAAGGTGTCGTAGAGCCCCTGGTTGATCTCGCTCACGCGCTTCACGACCTCGAACGCCCGCTCGTCGTCGCGGCCGTCGTCGAGCGCGAGGATATCGTCGATCGTCCGCGGCACGAACTTGATCAGGTACCGGCCGCTGACCAGCTCGAGCCCCGGCGTCTCCGGGCGCGTGTCCTCGATCACCGCCTCGTACAGTCCCGGCGGCAGCGTCTCGATCAGGTCGAGCGCGCTCGCGAGCTCGGCGGTCTCGCGCTTCGCCACGCCCGCCGACACGAAAATCCCGAGGTGCCCGATGCTTTCGTGCAGGCAGTAGACGATCGTCTGCTCGTTGGCGCGGATCTCGTCGACGCTGCCGTAGACATCGGGGATCCAGTTGAGCGCCTGCTGCGGAGGCGTGATGTTGTCGCCCCAGGACGCGAAGACGACGATCGGTTCGCGGATGTTGCGGAGGTCGATGCGCTGTTTGCCGTCCGATGACTCGATCTCGCCGGCGCTGAGCTTGTTGCCGACGAAGAGGTTCTGGGTAATCCACTCCATCTCCTCCTTGGCCATGAGGAAATGGCCGCCCCACCACTTCTCGAACTCGAGAAACCGCCCGCGCTCGGTATCGACCTTCGAGTAGAGGTTGTAGAGCTTGCTCCAAAGGCTGTTCGCGGGATTGAGGCCCTCGAAGTTATTGACGAGGTAGGCGCCGTCGAACTTGCCGTGGCCGAGGTCGCCGGCGAGCGACGCCATCCAGGAGCCGCCGAGGAGTCCGCCCGTGTAGCGCATCGGGTTCTTGCCGGCGACGCCCGCCCAGTATGAGACCGGCGAGGCGGCGAGGAGGATCGGACCGACGAGCTCGGGCGCGAGCGAGGCGAGCATCATGAGCGCCCAGCCGCCCTGGCAGTTGCCGATCACGAACGGCTTGCCGTCGGCGTCCGGATGCAGCGCGTTCACCTTGCGGAGGAATTCGATCTCGGCGGCGCGTACGGACTCGATCGTCTGGCCGGGGACCGGCTGAGGAAAGAACATCACGAAGTAGCACGGGTGGGCGGTATTGAGCGCGATGCCGACCTCGCTGTCCATCTTGAAGCCGCCGATGCCGGGGCCGTGCCCGGCGCGTGGATCGATGACCACGAAGGGCCGTTTCGCCGGATCGGTGGGCGGCGACCCGGCCGGCGGCTTGATGCGCGCGAGCGCGTAGTTGGCAGGGCGCTCGAGGTTGCGGCCGTCCATGACGATCTCGTAGTCGAAGGCGAGCACCGGCGGCTTGCCTGACTTCTCGTGCTCGATGTACTGGTTGCCGCGCTCGCGCAGCACGTCCCAGGTGAGGATCGTGCGCTGCCACGCGTCGATCCAATAGTCGATCGCAGCCCTCATGGTCCCATGGTCGATCCCGCGCGCTTGCGGACCATGTCAGCGAGCCGCATCCAGGTTACGGCTGCAACGCAGGCCTACGAGTTTATGGGTCGAAGATCAGGCAGGTCGTGGTCGCATGCGCATACAGCTTGCCGTCCGGGCCCACCAACCGTCCTTCGGCGGTGGCGACCTGCCGGCCGGCATGGATCAGCTTCCCTTCGGCACGCACCAGCGGCACCGCATCGGTGAGGGCGCGAACGATGTTCAGCTTCAGTTCCAGCGTCGTGTACGCCTTGCCCGCCGGCAATGTCGAATGCACGGCGCAACCCACGGCCGAATCAAGCAGCGTGGCGAACCACCCTCCATGGACGGCGCCCAGGGGGTTGTAGTGCTTCAACTGCGGGCGGCCCTGGAACACGGCCAGGCCGGGCTCGATGTGGATCGGCACGAAGTCCAGCGTGTCCCCGATCGGAGGGCGGGGCAACTGTCCGGCGAAGATCCCTTGGAATACCTCCATCCCGGTACGGCCGCGGATCTGCTCCGGGCGCGCATAGCCGGCCGCGGCGGCAAGCCGCGCTCGCACCGCCTCCTCTTCCGCCCGCCAGCGGGCTAGGGTCTCTTCGGCGCTCATAGAAAGTACTTGCATATACAAAAGTTTCAGGTACAATAATACACATGGCCGAAACCGTCAAGCCCCGGGGCTGCACCAACCACAAGCTGCGTCAGCTCAGCCGTGTCGTCACGCGCCACTACGACGCTTACATCGCCGCCACCGGACTGAAGAACACGCAGTACTCGCTGCTCTCGCACGTGGTCCAGCTGGGGCCGATTCGCCCCTCCGACCTGGCGCAGCGCATGCGCCTGGACGCCTCGACCCTGACGCGCAACCTGCAGCCCCTGCTGGCGCAAGGCTGGCTGCGACAGGGCCCCGGTGAGGATGCGCGCAGCCGTCTGGTAGAGGCGACCGCCGCAGGGCGCGCCAAGCGGGCAGAGGCCCAGCGCGCCTGGAAGCAGGCGCAACTCGCCCTCAACGCGCGAGTCGGCTCCGGGCGCGTGGCGGCGCTGCACGCGCTGCTCGACGATTGCCTTGGACGGCTGGATTAACTTTCAACACCAGGAGAGGGCTTATGAGCCATCACAGAGTCGCCATTGTTGCCGGCGCCCGCACGCCTTTCGTCAAAGCCGGGAAGGCGTTTGCGTCGCTCGGGCCACTGGCGCTCGCAAGACATGCGGTGCGCGGACTCCTCGAGCGCCACAATGTCGATCCGAAAGGGATCGACGCCATCGCCTTCGGCGCCGTGGTGCCCGAGCGCCACAAACCGAATCTGGCGCGGGAAATCGTCTTCGAGGCGGGCCTGCCGGCGCGCATCGAGGCGCAGACCGTCTCCTCCTACTGCATTACCGGCTTGCGTACGGCGACGATCATCGCCGAGGCCATCTCGGACGGGCGGATCAGCGCCGGCATCGCCGGCGGCGTCGAGTGGCTGAGCGGGTCGGATCCGAGCACGTTCAACGAGCCGAGCACCGGCCTGTCCATGGGCCAGCACACGGAGATCACGCGCAGGGAGTGGGGCATCTCGAGAGCGCGCCAGGACGAGATTGCCCTCGCCAGTCACCGCAACGCGGTGGCGGCGCGCGAGCGCCTCGCTCAAGAGATCGTGCCGCTCGACGGCATAACCGGCGACACGGGCCCGCGGCCCGATACATCGCTGGAACGGCTTGCCACGCTGCAGGCCGCGTTCGATGCCGGCGGCACGATCACTGCCGGCAATTCGTCGCCGGTCACCGACGGGGCATCCGCCGTATTGCTGATGAGCGAGAAACGCGCGCGGCAAGAGGGCCGGGCGCCCCTCGCCTTCATCGAGGCCATGGAATACGCCGCGCTCCATCCGAGCGAAGGGCTGCTCATGGCCCCGGCGATTGCGGTCCCGCGACTGCTCGACCGCGCGGGTCTGCGGCTGAAGGACATCGACCTGATCGAGATCCACGAGGCGTTCGCCGCCCAGGTGCTGGCAAACGCCGCGGCATGGGAAAAGGGCTGGAAGGGTCCCGCCACCGATCCGATGAGCTGGGAGCGGGTCAATGTGAATGGAAGCTCGATCTCCGTCGGGCATCCGTGGTCGGCGACCGGCGGACGGATTCTCACCACCCTGGCCTATGAGATGGCGCGCCGCAACGCACGCTATGGGCTCATCAGCATGTGCGCGGCGGGGGCCATGGCAGGGGCTTTTCTTCTCACGCGCGAGTGACGCGATGGACCCGCGTACACGAGTATTGCTGGAGGCGCCAATTGCCAGAACGCTGCTGCGCCTCGCGGTGCCAAACATGCTCGTGCTCGGAGCGCAGGCCTCGGCAGGCCTCGTCGAGACTTATTTCATCGGCAAGCTCGGAACCGAGTCCCTCGCAGGCGTTGCGCTCGTTTTCCCTGTCGTGATGCTCATGCAGATGATGTCGGCCGGCGCGATGGGCGGCGGTATCTCGTCCGCCATCGCGCGAGCGCTCGGGGGCTCGCGCCGCGCCGACGCCAATGCACTGGTATTGCACGCCCTCAGCATCGCCCTCGCGTTTGGGCTCACTTTCATGCTCGCCGTCCTTGGCGGTGGCCGCTGGCTTTACGGCGTGATGGGCGCCAAGGGCCCGTCCATGGACGCCGCCTTGACTTACTCCAATTGGATTTTCGCCGGCGCAGTGCTCGTATGGCTCTTCAACTCGCTGGCGGCCGTGATCCGCGGCACGGGCAACATGGCCGTGCCGGCCGGCGTGACCCTGGCCGGCACAGCGATCCTGATTCCACTATCGCCGGTGCTGATCTTCGGCTGGGGGCCATTCCCGGCATTCGGGATCGCCGGCGGCGCCATTGCGCTGCTGTCCTATTACGCCGCCGGGACCGGCGCCTTATGGGCGTATCTGTGGTCAGGCAAGAGCGTCCTGCGCCCGTCCATTCGCGGGGTGAAATTTCGCTGGCCGCTTTTCCGCGACATCCTGCGCGTCGGCGCGGTCGCTGCCCTGGTCACCGTTTCGACGAATCTCACGATCGTGATCGGGACGGCATTGGTCGGGGAGTTCGGCACCGAAGCCATCGCCGGTTATGGGACCGGCGCACGGCTGGAATACCTGCTCGTCCCCCTGGTCTTCGGCTTGGGCGCCCCGTTGGTGGCCATGGTCGGAACCAGCATCGGAGCGGGCAACCGCGAGCGCGCCTTGCGCGTAGCGTGGATCGGCGCGGCCATGGCGAGTGCCCTCACCGAGGCGATCGGCCTGTGCGCCGCGGCCTTTCCTTACGCCTGGCTGTCTCTGTTCGATACCGACCCCGCCATGCTCGAGAGCGGAGCGCGCTATTTGCGGGCGGTCGGACCCTTCTACGGAATGTTCGGCCTCGCGCTGTCCCTGTATTTCGCTTCGCAAGGCGCAGGCCGGCTGCTGTGGCCGCTGGTCGGCAATCTGGTGCGTCTCACCATCGCGGCTGCCGGGGGCTTCGTGGCGCTGCGCTTGACCGGTGATCTGTTCCATGTATTCCTGGCGCAGAGCGCTGCGCTGGCGGCCTTCGGACTGATCAATGCGGCCGCGGTCGCCGGCGGAGCCTGGTTCGGCGCACTGAGCTGGCCGACGAAGTACGGTAATTTTCGAAAGGACACACACTATGGATAAGATCAAGCCGCTCTTTACCGCTACCGCGACCGCCATCGGCGGCCGCAACGGCCATACCGAGACCAGCGATGGCATCGTCAAAGCCGATCTGTCGCTGCCCAAGGCCTTGGGTGGCCCGGGCAAGCCAGGCGCTGCCACGCCGGAGCACCTGTTCGCTGCGGGCTACGCGGCCTGCTTCGGCGGTGCGCTCGACTTCGTGGCGAAGCAGCAGAAGCGCGACGCCGCCAAGGCGAAGATCACCTGCGCCGTGACGATCGGCCCTCGCGAAGGCGGCGGTTTCGGCCTCG
>Ga0307469_10000303_pt1 | contig 18709 bp, 20 predicted proteins | sample atmos_gasesAM2C__FD_203084 | JGI IMG/M metagenome (GOLD analysis project Ga0307469, IMG submission 203084) | Hardwood forest soil microbial communities from Morgan-Monroe State Forest, Indiana, United States - atmos_gasesAM2C_515 | ecosystem: Environmental > Terrestrial > Soil > Temperate...
GCGAAGTCTGGGTCGGCAGCCAGGCCCTCGGGCGCGCCCAGGCCACTGCCGCAAGAACCACCGGACTGCCTCTGGACAAGGTCGTGGTCCACAACCACCTCATCGGCGGCGGGTTCGGTCGCCGGCTCGAGGTCGACGGCGTGACCCGCGCGGTCCAGATCGCGATGCAGGTGGAAGGTCCGGTGAAGGTCGTGTGGACCCGCGAGGAAGACATCCAGCACGACATGTACCGGCCCGTTTTCTTCGACCGGTTATCCGCCGGCCTCGACGCGAACGGACTGCCGGTCGCCTGGAACAATCGCTTCGCGGGCTCCTCGATCATCGCGCGATACCTTCCTCCGGCATTCAACAATGGTCTCGACCCGGACACGACCGAGGGCGCGATCGACCTGGTCTATGCGCTGCCGAATCTGCACGTCGAGTACCTGCGCGTGGAACCGCCGGGCATTCCGACGGCCTTCTGGCGCAGCGTCGGACCCTCGCACAATGTCTTCGTGACCGAAAGCTTCATCGACGAGCTGGCGGCAGCGGCGAAACAGGATCCGGTCGCCTATCGCAAGGCCCTCCTCGACAAGACGCCCCGCGCCAAGGCCGTCCTCGAGCTTGCCGCGCAAAAGGCCGGCTGGGGAAAGCCATTGCCCAAAGGCGTCGGCCGCGGCGTCTCCCTCCAGCACGTCTTCGCGACCTACCTGGCGCAGGTTGCCGAAGTCGAGGTGTCGAAGGACGGAACGGTTCGCGTGCGGCGCGTCGTCTGCGCGGTCGATTGCGGCACCGTCGTCAATCCCGATACCGTGCGGGCGCAGATCCAGAGCGCGATCATCTTCGGCGTCACCGCGGCCCTCCGTGGAGAGATCACGCTGAAGGGCGGTCGTGTCGAGCAAAGCAATTTCCATGATTACCAGATGCTGCGGATGAACGATGCGCCGGCGATCGAGGTTTACATCGTAAAAAGCGGCGAGGCGCCGGGAGGAATGGGCGAGGCCGGAACCTCGGCGATCTCACCGGCGCTGACCAACGCGATCTTTGCGGCGACCGGCAAGCGCATTCGCAAGCTTCCGGTGGCGAATCAAGCTGCCGTCTAGCGGTGGCTGACGTCCTGATATTGCAGGCGCGGATGCGCCCGGTGGGCCATCTCCAGGTTCGCCGCCTTCTCCCCGCCGCGAAAAGGCAGGCCGTGGGGCCGTTCCTGTTCTTCGATCATTTCGGTCCGGAGGAGTTCGAGCCCTTCAAGGACGCCGATATCGGTCCGCACCCGCATATCGGCCTGTCGACGGTGACCTACCTTTTCGAAGGAAAGCTCGTGCACCGCGACAGCATCGGCTCGGTCCAGGACATCGAGCCGGGCGCGATCAACTGGATGACCGCGGGCCGCGGCATCGCGCACTCGGAGCGCACACCGCCGGAGCTGCGCGGGGTGCGCCGCCGTGCCCACGGCCTGCAGCTCTGGGCGGGCATGCCGAAGGCTTTGGAAGACGGAGAGCCGAGCTTCACGCACACGGGCGGGCCGGCCATTCCCGAGGAGCAGAGCGAGGATGCGCACGTTCGCGTCCTCGTCGGCAGAGGATGGGGCATGGAATCTCCGGTTACGCCGGTTTCGGAAACGCTGTATGTCGACATATCGCTCCCCGCGGGCGGCCGATTCGACATTCCTCCACTCGCCTCGGAGCGAGCGCTGTACGCGGTCGATGGCGCCTACCGGCTCGAGGGCACGCCGATGGAGCCCTACGCGATGGCCGTGCTGCCGGCGGGCGATACAGTCCGCGTGGAAGCCGAGACGCCCGCGCGGATCATGCTCATCGGCGGAGAGCCGCTGGATGGGCCGCGCTTCATGTGGTGGAACTTCGTGTCCTCGAGGCGCGAGCGCATCACGGACGCGGCCTCCGAATGGAGCGCTCACCAGACACCGCGCATAGAAGGCGAGAAGGACTGGGTGCCGCTGCCGAGCTCTCCTCCGCTTTAGCGGCACTCCCCTCCGTCGTCGGGGCGCCATGGATTGGAGAACGTGCTCAGCGATTCGAGAAAGACGACGAGGTCGGTCTGCTCCCGCGCCGTGAGGTTGAGCGGCTTCGCCGGTCTGCCGTCCTTCGCGTGCAGCGCGACCGGATCGACACCGGCGTAGTGGCGCACCACCTCGGCGAGGGTCTCGACGCTGCCGTCGCGGCCGTACGGAGCAGTCAGTATCAGGTTGCGCAGGGACGGCACCTTGAACTCGCCGGGGCTCGCTTTCTCTAGAGATGCCTGGCGCGTGCGCGCCGCGCTCGTTCCCGACTTGTCGTCGTTGTAGGCGCCCAGCAGGTTGTAACGGCTCTCCACCAGCTTGCGGATTCCGGCGTCGCGTCCGGGATCGGCTTGCCCGCGCGGAGCAAACCGCGACAGGCCGGTGCGGAAGAACTCGCCGCTCGTGAAATTGGGTCCGGAGTGGCAGTTGGTGCAGCCGCCTTTGCCGATGAAGATCTTGAGCCCGCGCTGCGCCGGCTCGGAATAGCTTCCAAGAGGCGGCCGTTCTCCCTGCGCGAGCGTGTCGCGAAACCGATCGAACGGCGTGCGTCCGCTCACCAGAGTTTCCTCGAAGGCCGCCAGCGCCTTCCCCACGTCGACGAACACCGCTTCGTCGTCGGCTGACGGCCGGGCCCCGAACGCCTTTCGGTACCGGCAGGACAGCTGCTCGTCATCGCGCACCAGCTGGGCCACGTGATGCGGCGTCGCCGCCAGCTCGCGCTGGTCGAGGATCGGGCGCAGGCTCTGCGACCACAAGCTGTCCGAGGCGCCGTCCCATCCGTACCAGCGGCTCGCGAGGAGATTCATCAGCGTCGGCGTGTTGCGATCCACCTCGCTCCTGCCGACGCCGCGCGTGAGGTTGTCGGACCAGTTGCGCTCCGGCACGTGGCAGCTCGCACAAGCCATCGTTCCGTCGCGGGAAAGGCGTTGATCGAAGAACAGGCGCGTCCCGAGCTCGATCGCTTCCGGTTTGCCCGATACCCGATTGGTCGGATCGCGCTGCGCGGGCGCCGGCCACGGCCCGTGGGACAGGATGATCCTGATCTCGCTGTCGGAAAAAACAGGTTTCACAGCGAGGTCCTGCTCCGCGAGGCTCGTCCCCGCGAGCAAAGCGCAGACTGCGCCGATGGCGGCCCTCGCCTGGTCACGTTTTCTTGTCATTTCGGCTAGCATAGGCTGATCCCCAGCGCCGGACAACGGGTCGCCGCATCCACCTGGTCTCGCGCCGCGGGTATGATGTGCACCCATGGACGAGGTCCTGCTCCTCGCTCGGGCGCAGTTCGGGCTGAACATCGGGTTCCACATCCTGTTCCCGACCCTGACCATCGCGCTCGCCTGGCTGCTCCTGTACTTCCGCATCCGCTACGCCCGCTCGGGCGATCCCGCGTGGCTCGCCACCTACAAGCTCTGGACCAAGGTGTTCGCGCTGACGTTCGCGATGGGCGTGGTGACCGGGATCACGATGTCCTTCCAGTTCGGCACCAACTGGCCGGGGTTCATGAACAAGGTGGGCAATATCGCGGGCCCGCTGCTCGCTTACGAGGTGCTGACCGCGTTTTTCCTCGAGGCGACTTTCCTCGGAATCATGCTGTTCGGCATGAACCGCGTGCCGGGGTGGGCGCATATTCTCTCCGCTGCGATGGTCGCGCTCGGCACCACGCTCTCCGCGTTCTGGATCCTCGCGCTCAATTCCTGGATGCAGACTCCGGCGGGCCACGTGATCCAGGGCGGGCAGATCGTGGCGGGTGACTGGTGGCAGGTGATCTTCAATCCCTCCTTCCCGTTCCGCTTCACGCACATGCTGATCGCCTCCGGGCTCACTGCGTCTTTCGTGATGGCGGGCCTGTCCGCGTGGCGGCTGCTGCGGGCGGGCGAGGACGCATCGGCGCGGGCGACGCTGCGCACCGGGCTCGTCCTTGCGGCCGTGCTCGCGCCGCTCCAGGTTTTCGTGGGCGACCAGCACGGCCTCAATACGCTCGAGCATCAGCCGGCGAAGATCGCCGCGGTGGAGGCGATCTGGAAAACCGAAAGAGGCGTGCCGCTCGTTCTTTTCGCGGTGCCCGACGACGACAAGCGCAGGAACGACTTCGCGATCGAGATTCCCAAGGGCGCAAGCCTGATCCTCAGGCACGATCCGGACGCGGAGGTGAAAGGCATCGACGCCTTCGCGCCGGATGTGGCTCCGGTCGCTCCGGTGTTCTTCGCGTTCCGGGTGATGGTGGGGATGGGCGTGCTGATGCTGCTCGCGGCGTGGTGGGGCGTCTGGGCGACGCGCCGCGGCATGCTGCCGCCGCGCTGGATGCTGTGGGCGCTCTCGGGCCTTACATTCGCCGGGTGGGTCGCGACGCTCTCGGGCTGGCTCGTCACCGAGATCGGCAGGCAGCCCTGGCTCGTCACCGGGATCCTCCGGACTGCGGATGCGGTAGGCGGGGCCTCGGGCGCGCAACTGGGCGCGAGCCTCACCGGCTACGTGATTACGTATACAGCGATGTTCGCCGCCTACATGGTGGTGCTCACCCATCTGACCGGCAAGGGGGCCCAGACATGAATCTCGACCTGCCGCTCGTTTTCGCCGGCCTGATGGGCCTCGCGATGCTCATGTACGTGGTGCTCGACGGCTACGACCTGGGCGTGGGCATGCTGATGCCCGCGGCCGACGCGCGCGAGCAGGACCTGATGGTCGCCTCGATCGGGCCGTTCTGGGACGCGAACGAGACCTGGCTCGTGCTGGGCGTGGGCATCCTGCTGGTCGCCTTCCCCGTTGCGCACGGCATCGTGCTGGGCGCGCTCTATCTCCCGGTCGCGTGGATGCTGATCGGCCTGATGCTGCGCGGCGTCGCCTTCGAGTTCCGCGTCAAAGCCGAGGGCTGGCACCGCGGGCTGTGGAACTGGCTGTTCTGGTTCGGCTCGTTCCTCGCCTCGTTTGCCCAGGGGTTCATGCTCGGCCGCTACATCACCGGGTTCCACTCGGGGTTCGTCTATACGGTTTTCGCGCTGATGGTCGGAGCGAGCCTATGCGGCGGCTACGTCCTGCTCGGCGCGACCTGGCTGATCCTCAAGACCCAAGGCGTGCTCCAGAGGAAGGCGCTCGCCTGGGCGCGCTGGGGCCTCGCGTGGGTCGCGCTCGGCGTCGCGCTCGTGAGCCTCGCGACGCCGCTGGTGAGCCAGTCGGTGCAGGAGAAGTGGTTCGATTTTCCCCGCACCCTCGCGCTCATGCTGCTTCCGCTCGCGACGCTCGCCGCGGGATGGCTGGTCTGGGGGGCCACGGGCCGCCTGAGGCGCGGAGAGCCCGAGCCCGACTGGGTTCCGTTCGCGGCCGCGGTGGCGATCTTCGCGCTCGCGTTCGCGGGCCTCGCCTACAGCCTGTTTCCGTTCGTGGTGATGGACCGCATGACGATCTGGGAGGCGGCGGCGCATTCCTCCGCGCTCGAGTTCATGCTCGTCGGCGTGGTGATCGTGCTGCCTTTCCTCGTCGGCTACACCGCGTTCGCGTATCGCGTGTTCCGCGGCAAGGCGCAATCCGGGCTGTACGAGTAGGCGCGGGCGCGTCTCCTTCTCAGCCTTCCTTGAGCGGCGCGAGCGTCACCTCGACCCGCCGGTTCGCGGCGCGGCCCTGATCGGTCGAGTTGCTCGCGATCGGGTGATCTTCGCCTCCGCCGGCGGTCATGATCCGCGCCGCGGCGACGCCGCGGCTCTCCAGATATTGCGCGACCGAGCCGGCGCGGCGCTGCGAGAGCTGCATGTTGTACTCCGAGCCGCCGACGTTGTCGGTGTGACCCGCGACCTCGATGATGGTCTTGTCGTATTTCTTCGCCACCTGCGCGACTCCGTCGAGCACCTTGAAGAACTGCGGATTGAGATCGGCGCTGCCGGTGCGGAAGGTGACGTTGCCGGGCATGTTGAGCACGATGTCCTCGCCTTTGCGCGTCACGCTGACCCCGCTTTCGCGCATCTGTGCGCGAAGCTCGGCCTCCTGCTTGTCCATGTAGGCGCCGACCGCGCCGCCGCTCAGCGCGCCCACGCCCGCGCCGATCAGGGCGCGCTGCTTGCGCTGCTTGGCGTCATGGCCGGAGATCATGCCGATCACCGCGCCGGCGCCGGCGCCGATGAGGGCCCCGTAAGTGGCGCTCGAGGTCTTCTTCTCGCCGGTATAGGGATCGACGGTCTCGCAGCCGGCGGCGGCTGCCGCGACGAGCAGAATTGCGACGATGGTCCTTGGTGCGGGCTTGGCGATGATCACGGTCGTGGTTCTCCTACCGTATGGCCTTGCGGTAATAGCTTTCGTCGATGTACTTCGCCGTATCGGTAAGATCCTTCTGCGGCTTGGCGAATTCGCTGCGAAGCTTCAGTACCGTGCGGCAACCTTCGAGGTCGATCTTCGCTTTCTTCTGGAAGCCTTCGTTCGCGGCGAACATCACCTCGTAGGCCTTCTGCGCCGCGGGGCGCGAGGCGTTGGGGACGTGCTTGACGTAGATCGCGATCGCCTCGTCCTTGTTGGCCGGTTCGTGCAGCCAGTCCATCGCGGACACGTACGAGCGGATGAAGGCGACCAGCTGGTCGCCGTTCTTCGCCGCCCATGAGCGGCGCGCCACGCCGATCGAGGCCTGGTACGGGCCGAACGTAGCCGTCGTGTCGCCCAGGCGCGTGTAGCCCTTGGATTCCGGAAGCAGCTCCGAGGGCGAGCTGATCATGGTGCCCGCGATCTTGCCCTCCATCAGGGCCTGCACGCGCGCGGGCGTGCCGCCGAGCTTCTCGACCTTGTAGTCGGAGGCCGCGAGGCCGTTCAGCGCCGCTAGCTTGTACAGAATGAACGCGAAGCCGGTGGTCGCCGCATCCACTCCGACCGTCTTGCCCTTGAGTGCCGCGTAGGTCTTGATGTCGGGCTGCGTGACGAAACGCAGCGACCCCGAATAGCCGCCCATAAAAGCGAACAGATCGGGCTGCGCGGCCAGCTCGGTTTCGCCTTGTCCTTCCTGGTACGCGACCACGTTGTCATACGCGGTCGTGCCGAGGTCGTACTTGCCGGACATCAGGTTGCGGATCTGCTCGACCGAATTCGGCGTAAACGAGAGCTTCACCGCGATCCCGTTCTTCGCGAAAAATCCTTTCTCCTGCGAAGCCCACACCGGCCAGTTGCCGCCGCCGCCGAAAGCGATCAGCTCCAGTTGCTTGGGTCCTTGCGCGAGGGCTGCGCCGGCTGCGAGCAATAGCGGCGTGGCCGCGGCGATTTTCTTGAGCGTGTTCATGGCTCCTCTTCCGAACAATTCTCGAAACAGTATAAGGCTCATCCGCGGCGCTCGCGCGGATCGAGCACGTCGCGAAGGCGGTCCGCGACGAGGTTGATGCCGACGACCGCGAGAACCAGCGCGACTCCTGGAAAAAAGCTGATCCAGTAGTGGCCCGAGAGCAGATAGTTGAAGCCGTTCGCGATCAGCAGGCCCAACGAAGGCTGGGTGATCGGCAGGCCGACGCCGAGGAAAGAGAGGGTGGCTTCGAGAGTGATCGCCGCGGCGACCTGAACGGCCGCGAGCACGATGAGCGGAGGCAGGCAGTTGGGCAGCAGGTGGCGGAAGATGATGCGCGCGTCCGAAAACGCGAGGGCGATCGCGGCCTCGACGTATTCCTTCCTGCGCTCGACCAGCGCGGACGCGCGCGCTACGCGGGCGTAATACGCCCACTGCACCGCCACGAGCGCGAGGACGATCTTCTCCAACCCTTGCCCGAGGAGCGCGAGCAGGACCAGCGCGATCAGGATCGAAGGGAAGGAGAGCTGGAGATCGGCGAGGCGCATGATGAGCGCGTCGAGCCAGCCCCCGAACCAGGCCGCGGCCAGGCCCAGGCTCACCCCGATGGCAAAGCCGAGAGCGGTGCTCGCGAGTCCCACCGCGAGGCTGGTGCGAAGGCCGTAGAGGACGGCCGACAGCATGTCCCGGCCCTGGTCGTCGGTCCCCAGCCAGCGGATCGCGCCCTCCGCCGAGCGCGCGAGCGGCGGCAGGCGCGAGTCGAGAAGCTGGAGCTGGGCCAAGTCGTAGGGGTTCTGCGGAGCGATCCAGGGCGCGAGCACCGCGGCGAGCGCGAGCAAGGCGAGCAGGGCGAGCGCGGGCCTCACCGTTCCGCCCCCAGGCGCACGCGCGGATCGAGCCACGACACCAGCAGGTCCACCGCGAGATTGATCGCGACGAACAGCGCGACGACGATGCACAGATAGCCGACGATCACCGGCCGGTCGAGCACGTTGATCGAGTCGATGAGGAGCTTGCCCATGCCGGGCCAGGCGAAAATCGATTCGGTGACCACGGCGAACGCGATCACCGAGCCGAATTCGACGCCCGCGACGGTGGCGACGGGGACGAGCACGTTCTTGAGCACGTGAACGCCCACCACGCGGCGCTCCGACAGGCCCTTCGCGCGGGCGAACCGGACGTAGTCCTGCTGCATCGCCTCGCGCGCGCCCGATCGGGTGAGCCGGGCGATGAGGGATAGGTTGAAGAGCGCGAGGTTGGCCGCCGGCAGGACGAGATGGCGCAGGCCCTCGATCGAAAGGAAGCTCACCGGGATCCCCGCGATGCTGGTGGTGGGTCCGCGGCCCGAAGTCGGGAGCCAGCCGAGCCACACTGAGAACACCATGATCAGCATCAGCCCGACCCAGAACGTGGGCAGGGAAAATCCGAGAATCGATCCCGCGGCGATCATCCTGCCCGCCACCGACCGGGGCGCGATTCCCGCCCACAGCCCGAGAGGGATCCCCAGCGCGAGGGCGATCAGCATCGCCGCGGTCGCGAGCTCGAGGGTCGCGGGCATGCGCTCGAGGATGAGGCCGATCGCCGGGACGTTGAAGGCGAAGGAATTGCCCAGATCTCCCGTGGCGGCGCGCGCCAGGAAGACGAAATACTGCTCTGCGAGCGGCCGATCGAGTCCGAGCGCGGCGGTGGCTCGCGCGATCTCGCTCTGGTCGGACTGCGGGTTGACGAGGATGTCGATCGGATTTCCGATCGCGTAGACGCCCGCGAACACGAGCAGCGACATGATCGCGAGCACGGCGAGGCTCTGTACGATGCGGCGCGCGACGTAGGCGAGCATCCGGGCCCGAGCCTATTTGGCTCGCACGTGGTGCGCGAACGTGAACTCGTCGGTACGCGGCGCGTAGGCGAGAGGCTTTCTCGTCGCCCACGTCGTGACCTGATGGTGCAGCGGGATCACGGCGTAGTCGCGCATCGCGGCGCGCATCGCCTCGCGCGCGATCTCCTCGCGCCGCTTGTCGTCGACGCTCGCGAATGCGCGCTCGAGCAGCTCGTCGACCCTGGCGCTCGAATAGCCCGACCAGTTGAACGCGCCGAATCCCTTGGACGGGTCGGGCGTGGCGACGAGGGCGCGCAGCGCGAGGTCGCCCGAGAACGAGCCCCAGCCCAGCATGGCGAACGCGAACTCGCCCTTGGCTCCCTTGGTCAGGTAGACGTTGAGGGGGAAGGTCTCGACCCGGACGCGGATGCCCGCGCGCGCGAGCATCTGCGCCACGGCCTGCGCAATCTGCTCGTCGTTGACGTAGCGGTTGTTGGGTGCCGAGAGAGTCATCGCGAATCCGTCGGGATATCCGGCCTCGGCGAGCAGCCGCCTCGCGCCTTCCGGGTCGAAGGCTTCGGGCTTCAGGTCCGGCGCATAACCGAACACGGGCGGGGAAACGAGGTTCGAGGCCGGGATCGCCGCGCCGTCCATCAGGCGCTCGGCGATCGCCTGCCGGTCGATCGCTTTCGACAGCGCGCGCCGCACCCGGAGATCGTGGAAAGGCCCCCCGTCGCGGCGCTGGTCGAGGTGGAAAAAGATCGTGCGCCATGAGACCTTCTGCGCCGTCGCGAGCCTCGCGTCGCGCCGGATGCGCTGCAAATCCGCGGTGGGGACCTGCTCGATGAGGTCGAGGTCGCCCGAGAGCAGCCCCGCGAGCCGCGCGGGGTCGGTGGGAACGATGCGGAAGGTCACCTTGTCCCATGGCGGAGCGCCTCCCCAGTAGCGTTCGTTCTTCGCAAGCTCGACCCGGTCGCCGCGCGAAAAGCGCAGGAAGCGGAAGGGCCCGGTGCCGATCATGGCCTTGCCCGAGTCGAAATCCTCCGGGCGGGCGCGCGCGGCGGCTCTCTTCGAAACGACGAACACGGAGTTGAGGTCGTAGGGCACCATCGCGTAAGGCGTCGCCGTCTTGAGCCTGAGCGTGTACGGGTCGGGGCTCTCCTTGCCGACGATGCGCCGCGTGAAGATGCGGAACTGGCCGTTCGGGACCTCTAGCGTGCGCTCGATCGAGAACACCACGTCCTCGGCGGTGAGCTCGCTGCCGTCGTGGAAGCGCACGCCGCGGCGCAGCTTGAACTCCCACGTCGTCGCGTCGAGCGCGCGCCAGGAGACGGCGAGTCCCGGGATGAGGCGCGCGTCCTCGTCCACGTGCGTGAGGGCGTCGAACACGTGCCAACCGATGTTGACGTTCGGCGCGAAGTTCAGGAAATGCGGGTCCATCGAGGTCACGTCGGCGGCGAGGCCGATGCGAAGCTCAGCGCCTTGCGCGCTGGGAATGCAGAGAAGCGTTCCCGCGAGCAGGGCGCGAAACACGTTCATGGGCGGGGATTTACTTGGCCGCGAGAGGGCCGATGGTCTGAACCAGCTGGACGAAAATCTTCGGGTTGCCGCAGATGATCCGGCCCGATTCGAGATAATCCGCGTCGCCCCTGAAGTCGCCGACCAGGCCACCTGCTTCCTGCACGAGGAGCGCCCCCGCCGCCATGTCCCAGGGCGAGAGCCCCATCTCCCAGAAGCCGTCGAGCCTGCCGGCGGCGACGTAGGCGATGTCGAGCGCCGCCGCACCCGCGCGGCGGATGCCCGCGGTGCGCGCAGTCAGTTCGCGGAACATCGCCAGGTACTCGTCGAGGCCTTCGAAGTCGCGAAAGGGAAACCCGGTGCCGATCAAGGCTTCGGCGAGCTGGGTGCGCTTGGAGACGCGCATCCGCCGCTCGTTCAGGTACGCCCCGCGCCCGCGCGTCGCGGTGAAAAGCTCGTTCTTGGTCGGATCGTAGATGACGCCCTGGGCAAGCACGCCTTTGTGGCGCAGCGCGATCGACACCGCGTACTGCGGAAAGCCGTGAATGAAATTGGTCGTCCCGTCGAGAGGGTCGATGATCCACGTGTACTCGGATTCTCCCGCCTGCCCCGCCGTCGCACCGGATTCCTCCGCGAGGATCGCGTGGTCGGGGTAGGCGCCGTGGAGGATCTCGATGATCGCCTGCTCGGCGGCCCGGTCGACCTCGGTGACGAAATCGTTGTGGCGCTTGCGCGACACCGAGAGCAAATCGACGTCGCGCGCGGCGCGGTTGATGATCGCGCCGGCGCGCCGCGCGGCCCTGACCGCGATTCCGAGCATCGGGTGCATGTTTTCCGTCCGGGAATTTCAAAGAGCTGGTGTTGCCGAGCGCCGGATTCTATTATGAAATCCACGCGAATAGTTGACCAAATCACTAAGGTTTCCCATAATGGGCGCTCACGACACGAGGATCAGCGATGTTTGCCCGAATTCGCGAAGACATTGCCTGCGTGTTCGAGCGCGACCCTGCGGCGCGCTCGACCTGGGAAGTCATCACCTGCTACCCGGGGTTTCACGCGCTTCTCATCCACCGGCTGGCGCACGGCTTGTGGCGCTTGAGGCTGCGCTGGCTGGGGCGCTTCGCCTCGCACTGCTCGCGGTTTCTCACCGGGATCGAGATCCATCCGGGCGCCGTCATCGGCCGGCGCGTGTTCATCGACCACGGCATGGGCGTGGTGATCGGCGAAACCGCGGAGCTCGGCGACGACTGCACCCTGTATCACGGCGTCACGCTCGGCGGGACGACCTGGAACAAGGGCAAGCGCCACCCGACCCTGGGACGCGGCGTGGTCATAGGCGCCGGCGCGAAGGTGCTCGGACCGATCGCGGTCGGCGACGGCGCCCGAATCGGCTCGAACGCAGTGGTGGTGAAGGATGTTCCGGCCGGGGCGACCGCAGTGGGCATTCCCGCCCGAATGATCCTCGACGAGAACGACAAGACGCGCGAGGAGACAGCCGCCAAGCTCGGGTTCTCCGCGTACGCCGTCACCTCCAAGGCCGAGGACGATCCGTTCGCGAAAGCGGTCCAGGGCTTGCTCGACCACAGCGTCGAGATGGACAAGCGTATCGAATTGATTCTGAAGGAAATCGAGTCGTTGAAAGCGGAGAAGGACAGTGCCTTGTCGGCCACTCGCTGGGGTGATCGCAAGGTAGTAGGGAAATAGTTGACTGAATTTGTCGGGAACTATATAGTTGAGCGGTTTTCTCAGGTATTGGACGCTTGAGGAGCGCATCCCATGAGACTGACCACTAAGGGAAGGTTTGCGGTGACCGCGATGCTCGACCTCGCTATGCACGGAGGCAAGCGCCCGGTGACGCTCGCAGGCATCAGCCAACGCCAGAGCATTTCGCTCTCGTACCTCGAGCAATTGTTCGGCAAGCTGCGCCGCCATACGCTGGTCGAGAGCGTGCGCGGGCCGGGCGGGGGCTATACGCTCGCGCGCGAGCTGGAGAAGGTATCGGTCGCCGACATCATCATCGCGGTCGACGAGCCGCTCGACGCGACGCAGTGCGGCGGCAAGGAGAACTGCAAGGACGAGCAGCGCTGCATGACCCACGACCTGTGGGCAAAGTTGAACGACAAGATGTACGAGTACCTGGATTCGGTGAAGCTCTCCGACCTCGTCGCGCAGCAGGCGTCGCGCAAAGAGGCGGTGAATGTGCTTCAGGACAAGCGCGGCAAGGAAGCCGCGGTGTCGGCGTGACGAGGACTTCATGAAATTTCCGATCTACCTCGACTATTCGGCGACGACGCCGGTGGATCCGCGCGTCGCGCAGAAAATGATTCCCTTTCTGACCGAGCAGTTCGGCAACCCGGCGAGCCGCTCGCACGCCTTCGGCTGGGAGGCGGAGAAGGCCGTGGAAGAGGCGCGCGAGCACGTCGCGGCGCTCCTGAACTGCGACCCGAAGGAGATCATCTGGACCTCCGGCGCGACCGAGGGCGACAACCTCGCGATCAAGGGCGCGGCGAATTTCTACAAGAGCAAGGGCAAGCACATCGTCACGATGAAGACCGAGCACAAGGCGGTGCTCGACACCGTGAGGGAGCTCGAGCGCCAGGGGTTCGAGGCGACCTACCTCGAGCCCGAGCAGAACGGCTTGCTCGACCTGGAGAAATTCAAGGCGGCGCTGCGTCCCGACACGATCCTCGTCTCGGTGATGATGGTGAACAACGAGATCGGCGTGATCCAGCCGGTCGCCGAGATCGGCGAGATCTGCCGCGCCAAGGGCATCATCTTCCACTGCGACGCGGTGCAGGCGGCCGGAAAGATTCCGATCGACCTGCAGAAGCTGAAAGTCGATCTTTTGACCGTGACCGCGCACAAGGTCTACGGGCCGAAAGGCATAGGCGCGCAGTACGTGCGCAGGAAACCGCGTGTGCGCATCGAGCCGCAGATCCACGGCGGCGGGCACGAGCGCGGGTTCCGGTCGGGAACGCTCGCGACGCACCAGATCGTCGGCATGGGCGAGGCCTTCCGCCTGGCGAAGCTCGACATGGCCGTCGAGGGCGAGCGCATCCGCGCCCTGCGCGACAAGCTGTTGAACGGCTTCAAGGACATGGAAGAGGTGTACGTCAACGGTGACATGCAGCGGCGCATCCCGGGAAACCTCAACATCAGCTTCAACTTCGTCGAGGGCGAGTCGCTGATCATGGCGATCAAGGACATCGCGGTGTCCTCGGGCTCGGCCTGCACCTCGGCGAGCCTCGAGCCCTCGTACGTGCTGCGGGCTCTCGGGCGCTCGGACGAGCTCGCGCACAGCTCGATCCGCTTCACGATCGGCCGCTTCACGACCGAGGAGGAGATCGACTACGCCGTGAAGCTCCTGCGTGCCAAGATCGGCAAGCTGCGCGAGCTTTCGCCCCTGTGGGAGATGTACAAGGAAGGCGTGGATTTGAATTCGGTTCAGTGGGCTGCACATTAATGTAGGAACAGCAGGAGTCGAACATGGCATACAGCGACAAAGTCATCGATCACTACGAGAACCCGCGCAACGTCGGATCCTTCGACAAGGCGGACGATCAGGTCGGCACCGGAATGGTCGGCGCCCCGGCTTGCGGCGATGTGATGAAGCTGCAAATCAGGGTGAACGAGGCCGGCATCATCGAGGACGCCCGTTTCAAGACCTACGGCTGCGGATCGGCGATCGCGTCCTCGTCGCTGGTCACCGAATGGGTGAAAGGCAAGACGCTCGACGAAGCGGGCAAGATCAAGAACACCCAGATCGCCGGGGAGCTGGCGCTGCCGCCGGTGAAGATCCACTGCTCGATCCTCGCCGAGGACGCGATCAAGGCGGCGATCGTCGATTACCGCAAGAAGCACGGGCTGGAACAGCCCGCGGAAAAGGAAGCGAAGGCTGCTTAAGGAACCATGATCACTCTTACCGAACGCGCCGCAAACCACGTCAGTTCGTTCCTCGCGAAGCGGGGAAAAGGCGTGGGCCTGCGCCTGGGCGTGCGTACTTCGGGCTGCTCCGGCCTGGCCTACCGGATCGAATACGCCGATGCCATCAACCCGGATGACCAGACTTTCGAGAGCCACGGCGTCAAGGTCATCGTCGATCCCAAGAGCCTGCAGTTTCTCGACGGCACCGAACTGGATTTCACGCGCGAAGGCCTGAACGAGGGCCTGAAGTTCAACAACCCCAACGTGAAGGATGAGTGCGGTTGCGGCGAGTCCTTTAACGTTTAGCGAGGCCCGGCCTCGCGGTACCGAGAAAGGGGCGAATGCCCCTTTTTTTCTATTCCGGAACCCGAAATGAACCTGAGTCAAAACCATTTCGAGCTGTTCGGCCTGCCGGCGCGTTTCTCCGTCGATGCCGCGGCGCTCGAGGCGCGCTATCACGAGCTGCAGCGCGAGGTGCATCCGGACCGTTTTGCCGCCGCGCCAGACGCCGAGCGGCGCGTGTCGATGCAGCTGGCGACGCGTGTGAATGAAGCCTATCAAACCCTGAAATCGCCGCTCAGGCGGGCCGTCTATATCCTGCAGCTGCGCGGCGTGGACCCGAAGTTCGAGACGAACACGGCGATGCCCACCGAATTCCTCATGGAGCAGATGAGTTGGCGCGAACGCATCGAAGCCGGTTCGGAAAAGCCCGACGCCTTGCTTCGATTGCAGGCCGGCTTGCGCGACGAGAGCAGGAAAATCTACGAAACTCTGCACGTCCAGCTGGACGAAGGCCGCGACGGCGAAGCCGCTTCGCAGACCACCCGCATGCTGATGTTCTACGAAAAGCTGGCCGAAGAGATCGACGACAAGCTGGCGGAACTCGAGACATGAGGCCCAGGATCTGACATGGCGCTGCTGCAGATCTCCGAGCCCGGCCAGTCGCCCGAACCGCACCGGCATCGCCTCGCGGTCGGCATCGACCTCGGCACGACGAATTCGCTGGTCGCCGCGGTGAGGAACGGCATCGCCGTGGTGCTGAACGATCACGACGGGCGCGCGCTGCTGCCGTCGATCGTGCGCTATCTGCGGGACGGACGAACGGTCGTCGGCCGCGAGGCCGAAGCCGAGCTTGCGCACGACCCGAGAAACAGCATCGTGTCGGTGAAACGCTTTATGGGGCGCGGACTCAAGGACGTGAGGCACGTCGAGAACAGCCCCTACGATTTCCTGGATTCACCCGGGATGGTGCAGATCCGCACCGTAGCCGGAGTGAAGAGCCCGGTCGAAATCTCGGCCGAAATCCTCAAGGCGCTGCGCGCGCGCGCCGAGGAGAGCCTGTTCGGGAAATCGGGCGGCGAGCTCGCCGGCGCCGTCATCACCGTCCCTGCGTACTTCGACGACGCGCAGCGCCAGGCTACCAAGGACGCCGGCAAGCTCGCGGGCCTGAACGTGCTGCGTCTTTTGAACGAGCCGACCGCGGCGGCGATCGCCTACGGCCTGGACAACGCCGCAGAGGGCATTTACGCCGTCTACGACCTCGGCGGGGGCACTTTCGATATCTCGATCCTGAAGCTCTCCAAGGGCGTGTTCGAGGTGATGGCGACCAACGGCGACGCGGCGCTCGGCGGCGACGATTTCGATCAGCGATTGTTTTGTTGGGTCGTGGAGCGCGCGAAGCTCGCTCCGCTTTCGGCCGAGGACACGCGGCTCCTGCTCACCAAATCGCGCGGCGCCAAGGAATTCCTCACGGCCAACGCCGAGGCGCGCGTCTCCGCGACGCTCGCGAGCGGCGAGACGGTGGATGTGACCGTGACGCAGAAGGAATTCCAGGACATGACGCGCCCGCTCGTGGCGAAAACGCTGGGCCCGACCCGCAAGGCGCTGCGCGACGCGCACCTGGAATGGAACGACGTGAAGGGCGTGGTGATGGTCGGCGGCGCGACGCGCATGCCGCACGTGCAGCAGGCGGTGGCCGGGCTCTTCGGCCAGGCGCCGCTCAACAATCTCGACCCGGACAAGGTGGTCGCGCTCGGCGCCGCGATCCAGGCCAACGTGCTCGCCGGCAACAAGGCGCCCGGGGACGAATGGCTGCTGCTCGACGTCATCCCACTTTCCCTCGGAATCGAAACGATGGGCGGGCTCGCGGAAAAAGTCGTCCCGCGCAATTCCACGATCCCCGTGGCGCGCGCCCAGGAGTTCACCACCTACAAGGACGGCCAGACCGCGATGAGCCTGCACGTGGTGCAGGGCGAGCGCGAGCTCGTGTCCGACTGCCGCTCGCTCGCCCGTTTCGAGCTGCGCGGAATTCCGCCCATGGTCGCCGGCGCCGCGCGCATCCGCGTCACCTTCCAGGTGGACGCCGACGGACTGCTCTCGGTCTCGGCGCGCGAAGCCACCACCGGCGTCGAAGCGGCGATCGCGGTGAAGCCCTCTTATGGGCTGGACGACGAGCAGATCACCCAGATGCTCAGGGACTCCTTCGACCACGCCAAGGAAGACGTGCATCTGCGCGCCCTGAAGGAACAGCAGGTCGAGGGCGGACGCATGCTCGAGGCGACGGAGGCCGCATTGCGCGAGGACGCCGATCTGCTTTCCGCGGAGGAATCGGCCGCGCTGCGCACGGAGATCGAGGCTCTGCGCAAGACGCTCTCCTGCACCGATCACCGCACCATCAAGTCGGGCATCGAACGCGTCAACCGCGCCTCCGAGGCCTTTGCCGGCCGGCGCATGGACCGCGCCGTGAAGCGCGCGCTCGCCGGCAGGAAGATCGAGAGCCTCTAGGTCTCCATGCCGCAGATCATCGTCCTGCCCCACGCGGAGCTGTGCCCCGAGGGCACGGTCATCGCGGCCAAGAGCGGCACGTCGATCTGCGACACCCTGCTGGAGAACGGCATCGAGATCGAGCACGCGTGCGAGAAATCCTGCGCCTGCACCACCTGCCACGTGGTGGTGCGCGAGGGCTTCGACACGCTCGACCCCTCGGAGGAGAACGAGGACGACATGCTCGACAAGGCCTGGGGCCTCGAGGCCCAGTCGCGCCTGTCCTGCCAGGCGATCGTCAAGGACGGCGATCTCACCATCGAGATCCCCAAGTACACCGTCAACATGGTGAGCGAGAACAAGTAAGCGAGGCCGCCGTGAAATGGACCGACACGCTCGAGATCGCGATCGCGCTCTCGGAAAAATATCCGGACACCGACCCGCTGACCGTGCGCTTCACCGACCTGTTCAAGTGGGTGCAGGAGCTGGAAGGCTTCGACGACGACCCGGAGCGCTGCGGCGAAAAGATCCTCGAGGCGATCCAGGCGGCCTGGATCGAAGAGGCCGAGTAGGGCGGGCGCGGGCATGCGCCTCGCCGTGGTGACGCCCGACCCCGCGCAGTGGTTTCACGTGCGCGCCTTCGACGAAGTGGCCGAAGCGATCCACGCGGGGATGCTCGGCCTGGGCGTCGACTGCGCGCGCAGCGTGGGCCGGCTGGTCGAAGGGCGGATCAATGTGATCCTCGGCGCGCACCTGCTTCCGCCGGGAACCGCGCTGCCCGCGGACAGCGTCGTGTACAACCTCGAGCAGATCGTCGACGGGGCGATGTGGGTCACGCCGAGCTACCTGGAGCTGCTGCGCCGCCACCGCGTTTGGGACTACAGCGCGCAGAATGTCGCCGCGCTGGCAGCGATGGGCGTGCGCAGGGCGCTCCACGTGCCGCTGGGACACGCCGCCGCACTCGAGCGCATCGCTCCCGCGGCCGAGGACATCGACGTGCTGTTCTACGGCGCGTACAACGAGAGGAGGCTCGCGCTCCTCGAGCGCCTGTCGCGGGCCGGCTGGAAGCTGGCCCGGTCGAACGGTGTATACGGCGCGGAGCGCGACGCCCTCGTCGCCCGCTCGCGCATCGTGCTCAACGTCCATTTCTACGAGGAGTCGCGGCTGGAAGTCCCGCGCTGCCTCTACTTGATGGCGAACCGGCGCTTCGTGCTCTCGGAGACGAGCCCGGATGCCGAGGACAGCGGGCTGGCGGGCGGCATGGCCTTCGCGCCCTACGCGCGCCTCGAGGAGGCGTGCGCGCGCTACCTCGAGCGCCCCGCGGAGCGCGCCGCGATCGCCTCCGCGGGGTGGGATCTGCTTCGCAGCCGGCCGCAATCGGCGCTGCTCGCGACGGCGGTGGCGGCGCTTGCCGCGGGATGATCAGGACGGCCTGGCCACGAAGCGG
>Ga0307469_10000304_pt1 | contig 18704 bp, 25 predicted proteins | sample atmos_gasesAM2C__FD_203084 | JGI IMG/M metagenome (GOLD analysis project Ga0307469, IMG submission 203084) | Hardwood forest soil microbial communities from Morgan-Monroe State Forest, Indiana, United States - atmos_gasesAM2C_515 | ecosystem: Environmental > Terrestrial > Soil > Temperate...
AGGCTGGCACTGCACCGATGAGTACGACCGCATGTGCTACCAGGACTCGTCGACCGTCACGATGACGTACGTCTGCCCGTCTTCGCACGAGCACAACTTCGACTGCAACCACGACGACTACTACAACACGGCTCCGGCGGCGGGCTCGTACCTGGCGACGCACTGGGACAGCACGAACAACGTCTTCCTCGCGCCGGTTGCCCCCGACTCGTGGTACGACCCGAGTGGCGGCACGACCCCATCCCCTTCGCCCTCACCGTCGACCACGCCGACACCGTCCCCTTCGACGTCACCGACGCCTTCACCGACGCCTTCGACATCCCCCACGCCGTCACCGTCGCCGTCCACGTCACCGACACCGGCGCCCACACCCGGGCCGACCACGGTCACCTACAGCGGATCGTTCAACAAGAAACAGACGAGCCGGAGCTACAGCGTTAGCGCCGGGACCGGAACGCTGACCGCCACGGTGACCGTCTCTCGGGGAACGACCATGTCGATGACGGTCACAGACGCATCAGGCAAGGTGGTCGCGCAAGGCTCGAGCAACAGCACGTTCTCGCTGAGCGCCCCGGTCACGACGGGTTCGTACACGGTGACGGTGTCCGGCACCGGCGGGAGCTTCACGCTGACGGTGACGTACCCGTCAGCCGGCTAGCTCCTCACTCCCGTCATCGGGTTGGAAGACGTCTTCGATCGCGAGCTCGAACAGGTGCGCGATCTTGAAGGCGAGCGGAAGGCTCGGGTCGTACTTGCCCTTCTCGATCGACACGATCGTCTGACGCGAGACCTCGAGCCGCTGCGCGAGATCGGCCTGTGTCCACGCGCGCTCGGCCCGCAGCACCGGCAGCCGATTGCGCATCAGCGAAGCGCGCGGTGCCGCCGGTTACTCGACGGCATAGAGCCTCCGGGGTCCGACACCGTGCAGATCGTGCGATCCGCGGTCCTTGAGATGAGCGGGGTCAGCGGCCGTTGCGGTTGCTTCGGACACGAGGATCTGTCCGGCGTGCGCCGCGCTGCAGATGCGCGCCGTTTCGTGGACGGCGAGACCGACGAAGCGGTTCCCGACGGCGAAGGCTTCGCCCGTGTGTATACCGACGCGGATCTTGACCTCGTGTCCGTCCGGCCATGGTTCGCTCGCGATCGCGCGCTGCGCCGCGAGTGCGGCGGTCATCGCGTCATCGGCTCGCAGGAACGCCGCGAAGCACGCGTCGCCGGAGTCGTCGACGACGCGTCCGCCGTGTGATGTGAAGACGTCGATCAGGATCTCGCGATGCTTACCGAGGACGCCGACGTAGTCCTCACCGAGCTCCGTCGCGAGGCGCGTCGAGCCAACGATGTCGCTCATCACGAACGTCGCGGTCGTTCGCTCCGTCTCCTCACTCGCCGCAGGGAAGATGTCCTCGACCGCGACGCGGAAGAACCGCGCGAGTTCCTTCGCGAGCGGAAGGCTCGGGTCGTACTTCCCCTTCTCGATAGAGACGATCGTCTGCTTCGAAACATTGAGCTCCTGCGCGAGCTTGGCTTGCTCGAGGCCGCGCCTCGTCCGGAACGACTCGAGGCGGTTCAACATCGGAGGCTCACATGCGTCTCCGGAGGACGTAGAGCGCCGCGAGCCACGCGCCAACGGCTGTGAGCAACACGTATGAGGGTTGGAGCGTAGGTCCGACGCCGGTCGATTGCAGAAGCGCGAAGAAGACCACGAGCGCGAGCGTGGCGAGGAACGCGATCGCCATCGATCCGTTGGCGATCGCCCGGTCACGCTCGTCTTCGTTCCGCCGCCACAGGTAGACCCCCGCGGCGATCGACACCATGACGCACACGAGGATCACGATCGCGAACGCCGTCAGCCACCACGGCCTCGCATGGTGATAGTTCGGCGTTGCGCGTTCGAAGGCGAGGATCAGTCCGAGGTTGATCGTGAAGCTCTTCGATGCGGGGCCCTTCCCTGGGTGGAGCCTCTGCCAGGTTCGAACACCGTCGATCGCACCCGAGACGAAGAACGCGAGCGCAGCAAGCGCGCGGACGCGCGGCGGGGCCGGCTTCGAGCCTTCGAGGAGGAGCTGCGCGACTCCTCCTACGAAACCGGCCGTGGAAAGAAGACCGAGCAACCCCCGAAGCACGGATCGCTCGGTGCGGACGGTCACGTCCGCACCCGAATCGCGATTCGCACAAGCATCAGGTGTACCGCCGCCGGAAGACCATCGTCGCGATCGCCCACGACCACATCCCGACGGTGAAGACGACCCACATCGAGAGCTTCGGGGCCTTGATCCACGCCTCGAGCAGCGCGTAGGCAAGGGAACCGAGCATCGTCACGAAGAACGCGACCGAGATCGACTCGGTGAAGAGCAGGCGGTCGAGCTCTTTGCTCCGCCTTCCCGAGAGGAAGGCGAGGAACGTTCCCGTGACAGACGTGACGATCGTAGCGACGGCGATCCCGATGAGAGCGCCGGTCGGCCGTGGATGATGCGACTGCAGCACGCTGCCGACCCCGACAAGCGCCATGTACGCGCCGAAGCAGATGATGATCGCGTTGCGGCCGGCGATCACAAAGACGACGCACAACGACACCCCAAACGTGATCCCGAGGACGGCGCCGACGGCGCGCCAGCCGTGAGGAGCGAACCCTTCGATCAGCCCGAACCCGAGCGCCGAGACGAAGATCCCGATGGTTGCGAACCAAGCGATCCGGCCGGCAGTCGCGCCGGCCTTGAAGGCGCGACTCTCCTCGTTGATGTTTCGACCTTCGGCCCCCATGCGCCGAGAGTAAAGCAACCTTTACTTCATGTCAAGGGTGCTTTACAGGCTCTCGCAGCGCGCTTCCAGGGCTTCGTCCAACAGTTCCTTCTTCGACGGCATGGAGAACGGCTCGTCGGTGTCGATGTCGAACCGGGCTGCGTCCATCGCGAGGAGTTGCCAAAGTCCGGCGTCGGTTGTCACTTCGACCCACGCATCGGTCACGGCGCTCACCTCCTTCGACCCTCAGGGTGAGCGTACGTCCGTTGCGTTCAGGCGCAATCCGTGGCGCGCACCTACGACATCCGATCGACGATGGCCTGGCCGAACTCCGAGCACTTCACGGGATCGACCTGCGGCTCCATCAGTCGCGCGAAGTCGTACGTCACGACCTTCTCTGCGATCGCCCGCTCGATGCCGTGCTCGATGAGGTCCGCCGCCGCGTCCCAGCCGAGGTGACGGAACATCATCACGCCGGACAGGATCACGCTCGACGGGTTCACCTTGTCTTGGCCCGCGTACTTCGGCGCAGTGCCGTGCGTCGCTTCGAAGATCGCGTGTCCGGTGTCGTAGTTGATGTTGCCGCCCGGCGCGATGCCGATGCCGCCGACCTGCGCGGCGAGCGCGTCCGACAGGTAGTCGCCGTTGAGGTTCATCGTCGCGATCACATGAAACTCGTCGGGACGCGTCAGCACCTGCTGCAGCGTGATGTCCGCGATGTTGTCCCACACGAGGATCTGACCCTCGGGAGGTTTGCCGCCGCAGTCGTCCCACGTCACAGCGCGACCGTCGAACTCCTTGCGAACGAGGTCGTATCCCCAATCGCGGAACGCACCTTCGGTGAACTTCATGATGTTGCCCTTATGGACGAGACACACGCTCTGCCGCTTGTACCGCAGCGCGTACTCGATCGCCGCCCGGACGAGGCGCTCGGTCCCCTCGCGCGAAACGGGTTTGATGCCGATGCCGCTCGTCTTCGGGAAGCGGATCGTCTTGACGTCCATCTCCTTACGCAGGAACTTGATGATCTTCTTCGCGGCCTTCGACTCGGCTTCCCACTCGATCCCGGCGTAGATGTCCTCGGTGTTCTCGCGGAAGATCACCATGTCGACCTTCTGCGGTTCTTTCACCGGCGACGGAACCCCCTGATACCACCGGACGGGGCGCAGACACACGTACAGGTCGAGGATCTGCCGGAGTGCCACGTTCAGCGAACGGATGCCACCGCCGACGGGCGTCGTGAGCGGGCCCTTGATCCCGACGAGATAGGTGCGGAAGGCCTTGACGGTGTCGTCCGGGAGCCAGTTGTTGAAGCGGTCGAAGGCGTCCTGCCCCGCGTGCACCTCGAACCAGTTGATCTTCTTCTTGCCGCCGAAGGCTTTCTCCACCGCAGCGTCGAAGACGAGCTGGGACGCATGCCAGATGTCCGGCCCGGTGCCGTCGCCGCGGATGAACGGCAGGACCGGGTCGTCCGGCACCTGCAGCACGCCTTTGTCGATCGAGATCGTTCCGCCCTGCGAAGGCGGGGTCACGTCCTTGAACGCCATGAAGTCCTCCAAACCGGGCCCGATAACGTAGGGAAGAGATGAGACTACGCGCTTGCGTCGCCGGCGTGATGACGGCTGCGCTGTTCGCGGCACCCGCGAACGCCGGCACATGGTGGCAGCCGACCCCGGGGACGACGTGGCAGATCCAGTTCAGCGGGGCACTCGATACCGCCGACTACAACGTCCAGGCGTTCGACGTAGATATGTTCGACACGTCGGTTCAGCACGTGGAGGACATCCACGCCAAACCGGCGAAAGCGATCTGCTACATCGATGCGGGATCGTGGGAGAACTGGCGTCCCGACGCCTCGAAGTACCCGAAGCGCGTACTCGGACGGGCACTTACGGGGTGGGCCGGTGAGCGGTGGCTCGATATCCGGCGCATCGGTGTGATCGGCCCGATCCTCGGCGCGCGCGCGGACGACTGCGCGGCGAAGGGCTTCGACGCCGTCGACTTCGACAACGTCGATGGGTACGCGAACAACACCGGCTTTCCGCTGACGGCCGCCGACCAGATCCGCTTCAACAGGTTCATCGCGAACCTCGCGCATAACGCAGGCCTCGCCGTCGGACTCAAGAACGACCTCGGACAGGTGCGCAGGCTCGAACCGTCATTCGACTTCGCCGTCAACGAGCAGTGCGTCCAATACAAGGAATGCGGACGACTCAAGCCGTTCGTCGATGCCGGCAAGGCCGTCTTCAACATCGAGTACCGGGGCAACATGACCGCGATCTGCGTCGTTACGCGGCCGCTCCAGCTCAGCACACTGAAGAAGCACCTCAGTCTGGATGCGTACTCTGAGGTGTGCCCTCCGTAAGAGATCTGCGCGCGCTCCCGAAGACGGACCTACATCTGCATTTCCAGGGGTCCGTCCGCGTGGCGACGCTCCGCGACTTCGCATCGAAGCACGGCTGCGAGCTCCCGCCCGGACTCGACGGTGATCGCTACGTCTGGCAGGACTTCATCGACTTCATCCGTCAGTACGGCCACGTGTGCAACGCCGTACGCGAGCCCGACGACTATCGCCGCGTCGCCGTGGAGATCTGCGAAGACCTCGCGCCGCAAGGTGTTCGGTACGCCGAGGTGACGCTGACCACTCGCGAACCGACACCCGTGGCCGCCGCCCTCGACGGCTTCGACGAAGGGTTCGAGCGGTTCGGCGTCCGATGTCGCTTGGTGATCGATCACGTCCGCGGCTTCCCCATCGAGGAGGCGGAGCGCGTGCTCGACGTCGCCCTCGCGTACCGCGAACGTGGCGTCGTCGCGATCGGCCTCGGCGGGCCCGAGGCGCAGCCGGGAGCTCCGGTCGCATCGATCTTCCGACGAGCGCTCGCCGAAGGCTTGCACTCCGTTCCCCACGCCGGCGAAGCGATGGGGCCGGAGAGCATCCGCGAGGCGATCGATCTCCTGGGGGCCGAACGGCTCGGGCACGGCTTCCGCGTGCTCGAGGACGACGCGCTGACCGAAGAGGTCCGCGAACGAGGCATCCCGCTCGAGGTGTGTCCGACGTCGAACGTGGCGACACGGATCGTTGACCGATTGGACAACCATCCACTCCCACGCCTGATCGACGCCGGGATGATCGTCACTCTGAACTCCGACGACCCCGCGATGTTCGCCTCCCCGGTCCTCGGGGAGTACGAGGAGGCGCGGTCGGTGTTCGGCTTGCCGGACGGATCCCTCGCGGCCCTCGCACGCGCGGGTGTACAAGCCTCGTACGCTGACGAGAGAACGAAACGACAGATGACCGAAGGCATCGACGCCTGGATCCGGGAGGAAGCGTGAGCAAGAAGCCCATCAAGGTCGCCGTGAGCGGCGCGAGCGGAAACGTCTCGTACGCGTTGCTGTTCCGCATCGCGTCGGGACAACTCCTTGGGGACGACACACCGATCGCATTGCAACTGCTCGACATCGACCCCGCGCTCCCCGCACTCGAAGGCGTCGTGATGGAACTCGACGACTGCGCATTCCCGCTGCTCCGTTCGGTCGAGATCACGTCGGACGCGAAGAGTGCGTTCAACGGCGTCGAGTGGGCACTCCTCGTGGGCTCGATCCCACGTAAAGAAGGCATGGAGCGCGGCGATCTGTTGAAGATCAACGGCGGGATCTTCGGTCCGTACGGACAAGCGCTCGCCGCGGCAGCCGACCGAGACGTGCGCATCCTCGTCGTCGGCAACCCGTGCAACACGAATTGCCTCATCGCGCGCGAGAACGGACGCGACATCCCTGCCGATCGCTGGTTCGCGATGACGCGTCTGGACGAGAACCGCGCGAAGGCGCAGCTCGCGAAGAAGGCGGGTGCGGACGTGGAGGACGTCACGAACCTCGCGATCTGGGGCAATCACTCCGCCACGCAGTTCCCGGACTTCCAGAACGCGCGCATCGACGGGAAGCGTGCGCCGAAGGTCATCAAGGACGATGCATGGCTCCAGGGTGACTTCATCGCGACTATCCAACAGCGCGGTGCGGCGATCATCACCGCCCGGGGACAGTCTTCCGCCGCGTCCGCAGCGAACGCTGCTGTCGACTCCGTCCGGAGCATCTGGCGGAAGACCGACAAGGACGACTGCACGTCGCTCGCCGTGTGCAGCGACGGTTCATACGGGGTTCCCGAAGGGTTGCAGTTCAGTTTCCCCGTCCGGAGTAAAGGTGAGTCGTGGAAGATCGTCCAGGACTTCGAGCACGACGACTTCGCGAAGGAGAAGATCCGCCTCACGACGCAGGAACTGGTCGAAGAACGTGACGCTGTGAAGGAACTGCTGCCGACGTAACGCAAAGGAGGTACGGCATGTTCGTACAGGTCATACGCGGCAAGGCGAAGGACGCGGACGCGCTCAAAGCGGCCGGGCAGAAGTGGCAGGACGAACTCCGTCCGGGGGCGAAGGGCTACCTCGGCGTCACGACGGGTGTCGCCGACGACGGCACCGCCGTCACGCTCGTCAGGTTCGAGTCGGAAGCTGCGGCGCAGGCCAACAGCGAACGGCCCGAGCAGAACAAGTGGTTCGAAGAGAACATCGCTCCGAACCTCACGGATGTCACGTTCTACAACTGCCCCACGGTGGATCTCTTCGCCGGGGGCGGGTCGGACGCGGCCGGCTTCGTCCAGGTCATGTTCTACAAGCCGAACGACGTCGAGGCGCTGCGTGCTCTCGCGAAGTCGTTCGAGAACGTCGCCGGGGACCGTCCGGACATCTTGGGTGGCGTCCTCGCCGTCGCGACCGACGGAACGGTGATCGACACGAACTACTTCACGTCCGAAGCGGAAGCCCGCGCGAACGAGAAGAAGGAGATGTCGCCGGAGATGCAGGCGACGATGCAGAAGCTCGGCGAGATCGCGGGGAACATCGAGTTCGTCGACCTCCGCGACCCCGAAATGCACTCGTGACGGTACATAACACGTTCCTGACTCTGCACATCATCTCCGTCGTTACCTGGGTCGGAGGCGGGATCATGATGCAGGCGTTGGCCACTCGAGCCCGCGCGGCAGGGTCAACCAGGCTCGTCGATTTCGCGCAGGACGCGGCCTGGACGGGGAACCATGTCTTCATGCCCGCGTCGATCGCGACGCTCGTCTTCGGCATCCTGACGGCTACGGTCGGCGCGGGTCACGTCGGACTCAAGCTCCTCTGGATCAAGCTCGCCTTCGTCGGATGGTTGCTCACGGCGGTGAACGGTGGCGCAGTGCTCGGTCGGATCTCACGGAAGCTCAGGAATGAGACGAACGAGCACGGTCCGGACGCACCCGTCGTGCGCGACACGGCGAAGCGCCTGCTGATGGCGATGAACATCGATCTCGTGATCGTCGTCGCGGTCATCGTCGACATGGTCTTCAAGCCGGCGTAGTGCGCGTCGTCGCGATCGCGCTCAGCGCATGGATCGGCTGGCGCTGGGTGGGGTTCCTGCTCGGCGCCGCTCGCGTGCGTTCGTTCGAGAAGGGACCCGTCCGGCGCGAAGCGCGACGAACGGTCATCGCACGCGGCGCGATCAACGTGTTCCTGTCGGTCGGGCTTCTCTACCTGTGGGCGTCGATCGACCGCATGCAGCCGAGCAACGTCTTCGTCGGCTTCCTCGCGGCGGCGATGATGTGCTCGCTCGCGATCGGTGTAGCAAGCGCGTTCATGCAACCGCAAGAACGAACACTGGAGACGCTCGATGTGTGTCGCGTCTTCAGACGGAGAGCTCGGCCGCCCGAACCGTATTCCACATGAGCATCGTCCGGGTCATCGGACCGACACCTCCGGGGACCGGCGTGATCGCGCGCACCTTCTGAGATACGGCGTCGAAGTCGACGTCGCCGATGAGCTTGCCATCGGCGTTGGCCGTCGTCCCGACGTCGATGACGACGCAGTCTGCCTTCACGTGGTCGGCGGTGATCATGCCCGGGCTCCCGGCCGCCGCCACGAGGATGTCGGCGGTGAGCGAGTGTTGCGCGAGGTCCCGCGTGCCCGTGTGGCAGAGCGTTACGGTGGCGTTGGCGTCGGCCATCTTCGACGACAGCAACACCGATAGCGGACGACCCACGAGGTTGCTCCGTCCGACGATCACGACGTGGCGGTGCTCGATCTCGAAGCCGGACCGGACGAGCAATTGCTGCACGCCGAACGGTGTGCACGACACGAAGCGCGGCTGGCCGCGCATGAGGAGGCCCTGGTTCGTCGACGTGAGCCCGTCGACGTCCTTGCGCGGATCGATCCGCTCGAGCATCGCCGGTTCATCCAGATGCTTCGGGATCGGCGTCTGCAGGAGGATCCCGTGGATGGACGGATCCGCGTTCAGCGAATCGATGAGCTCCTCGAGGTCGTCGGGCTCCGTCCCGGACGGCATCTTGTACGTGACGGCTTCGATGTTGGTCTTCTGCGCGTCGTTGTTCTTGAGGCGGACGTACGTGGCGGACGCGGGGTCCTCCCCGACGAGGATCACGGCGAGTCCCGGCTGGACACCCTTGTCACGCAGGACCGCGATCCGGTCCTTGAGCTCCGCGCGGACTTCCTTCGCGACCTTCTTGCCGTCGATGATCTCCGCCATAGGCCCGTAGCGTACTTCGCGTCACGGACGCGGGTGAACCGGATGAGGCCCTGCGGTGTCGTAACAGGTGAGGGATGCAGCCAGACGATCAGGGGCGGTTCGAGCGTTGGGTCACCGAGCACCAACCGGTGGTGTTCCGAGCCGCGTACTTGATCCTTCGCGACAGATCGGGGGCCGAGGACGTGGCACAGGAGACCTTCATCCGAGCCTTCCGGTCCTTCGAGCGGACGGACCCGGGCGAAGCGGTACGTCCCTGGCTCTACCGCATCGCGGTGAACACGGCACTGAACGAGCTGCGGCGCCGGAAGCGCGAGGCCAACGCGTACCTGCGCGCCGTCGGACCGGACACGACCGATCCGACGGCAGCGTCCGAGACCCGTTCCATCGTCGCTGACGCGATCGACAAGCTGCCGGACAACCTCCGGGTGGCGGTCATCTGCCGCTACTTCCTCGATCTCTCGGAGCAGGAGATGGCGTCGGTGATCGGCGTTCGGCCGGGGACCGTGAAGTCGCGGCTCCATCTCGCGCGCAAGGCCCTTGCGGGCAATCTCGAGGCGGTGAACTCATGAACGAAGCAGACCTGCGGACGACGCTCGCGCTGATGGCGCACGAGGTCGACGTCCCGGACGACCTCGGAGCCGTGACGATGACACTGATCCGGAGCGCGCACCGCCCGAGCCCGCGCGACCGCCGGCTCGCTCGGCGGGACGCGCGCAAGCTGTCACCGCGCGGACCTCGGCGCTGGACATATGTCGCCGCGACAGGTGTTGCGGCCGTCTCGTTGCTGACCGCGGGGACGTTGATCGCCGTGCGCCGGCCGGTCCCCCCTCACGCGCACAGCGCGAAGATCGTCGCCGGAGCCGAACGCGGCGGAGGCACGCAGAACACGAACGACGCTCTCTCGTCTTCGGCGTCCAGCGGCTCTGCGTCGGGATCCAACAGCATCTCCGGCCCGGCAGTCTCGTCGCCGGTCTCCGTTGTCGGGTTGAACGATCTCCCCCAGATCGTCCACACGGCCGACATCAAGGTCCAGGTCAAGGACTTCGAGCGTGCGTGGGGTCACGCGAACGACGTCGCTCAGAACGACGGGGGCTACGTCACGAGCTCGAGCACGAGCGAATCGTCCGATCACACCGGGAGCGGAACGCTCACCGTCCGCGTCCCGAGCGGGAACCTCGAGCAGGCGCTGCACGATCTACGCGCACTCGGCACGATGACCGCTCTGACGACGTCGGGCAACGACGTCTCGGCCCCCATCGCCGATCTCAACGCACGGAAGAAAGACGCGGAGGCCGAAGAGGCATCGCTCCAGAACCTTCTGAACAACGCGAGCAGCGTGTCAGACGTGCTCGACATCAAGAGTCGCCTGAACGACACGCGGAACGACATCGAATCGATCGAGGGGCAGCTGCACGGCTACCAGAACCAGGTCGACTACGCGACCATCCACGCGACGGTGTTCGACGAAGCCGCGACGCCGCACAAGCCGCTGCTCGGTTCGGGAACACTTGGACGAGGCATCCACACGGGCGGGCATCTCGCCCTCGCCGTCATCGCGGGTGCGTCCGTCGTCCTCGGCGGCCTGCTGCCGGTCGCGCTGCTCGTCCTGCTCGGATGGTTCGTCGTCCGGAAGGTTCGGCACCGGACGCGTTAGCTCCGCCCGACCGGGTATCTGTAGGCTCGGCCCCCATGCGCGTCGTCCTGGCGAATCATTCGAGCTACCCGCGCGTCGCGTCGGCGGCCAACGGCACACGGCTGCGGCGCGCATACGCGAACCGTGAGACGGGCAAGATCACGGACAGCGACTACGACGAGGTCGCCCGCGATTACATCGCCGAGATCATCAAGGAACAGGAAGACGCCGGCGTCGAGCTCGTCACCGACGGCATCGTGACGTGGTACGACCTCATGTCTCGTCCGGCGTCGCGGCTCGCGGGTGTCGAGATCAACGGCATCGTCCGGTTCTTCGACACGAACACCTATGTCCGACAGCCCGTGGTCGTGGGCACCGTCGAGGGCGCCTTCGGGCTCGCCGACGACTTCGCGACGGCGACGTCCCTCGCGGCCACCGAGGTCAAAGCCATCCTCACCGGGCCGTACACGCTCGCGCGGCATTCGATCATCCGCAGCGGCGGGGACCTGTCATCGGTCGGATTGGCGTACGCCGAGGCACTCCGCAAAGAGCTCGTCGCACTGGAGAAGGCGGGCGCGCGGGTCGTCCAGATCGAGGAGCCGTCGCTCCTGCGCAACCCCGACGACGCCGAACTCGTCCGGTCGCTCCTCGAACGCGCGATGCAGTCGAAAGGCACCCTCTTCGTCTCGCTCGCGACGTACTTCGGCGATGCAACGACGGTGTACGGCGAGCTCCTCAAGATGCCGGTCGACATGATCGCGCTCGATCTCGTCTACGGACCGCGCCTCGTCGAGACGATCGTCCATGAAGGAGCGGACAAACCACTCGCGCTCGGACTGATCGACGGGCGCAACACGAAGCTCGACGACACGCAGGCCGTCGCCGCGGCGCTCGGACGCATCGCCGAGGCGCTCGATGTGCGCGGCGTCCGCGAGGTGCACCTGCAGCCGTCGTGCGGGCTCGAGTTCCTCCCGCGTGACAGAGCGAAACGTAAGCTCGAACGCATGCGCGAGATCAAGGACGCGGTCGCATGAGCAAGGGACGCGACAAGCTCGCGACGCTCGGCCTCGAGCTGCCGATGCTCCCGATCACGGCCGTCGGCAGCTACGCGAAGCCGCAAGCCCTCACGCGAGCTCGCGCACGGTTCGTCAAGGGAGAGATCGACGCCTCAGCGCTCCGCGCCGAACAGGAAGAAGCGACCGCCATGTGGATGGGCTTCCAGAACGAGATCGGCGTGGACGTCCCCGTCGACGGCGAGATGTACCGGACGGACATGGTCGAATTCTTCGCCGAGAACATGGACGGCTTCGAGATCGGCGACTGGGTGCGCAGTTACGGCAACCGCTACTACCGCAAGCCGATCATCAACGGCGAGGTGCGCTGGCGCGGCCCGATGACCGTCGACTGGTGGCGCTTCGCGCAGTCCCTGACGGACAGACCGGTGAAGGGGATGTTCACGGGCGGCTACACCGTCATGGACTGGACGTTCAACGAGCACTACCCCGACCGTCGCGCGACGGCGATCGCGCTCGCACACGAGTTCCGCAAGGAGGTCGAAGCGCTCGTCGACGCCGGTTGCAAGATCATCCAGGTGGACGAACCCGCGGTCTCCGTCCGCGCCGACGAGATCGACATCGCCATCGAAGCGATGGCCATCACGTGCGACGGCATCGACGCCTACTTCATCACACACGCGCTCGAGTACGGCTACCCGCAGACCGTCTTCCCGGACGTCCTCGACCTCGCCGTCGACAACTTCGACATGGAGTTCGCGAACTCCGACTTCGTCTTCCTCGAAGGGTTGAAGCGCTTCGGCTTCGACAAGGACCTGTCCATCGGTCTCGTCGACAGTCACACACACGAGATCGAGCCCGTCGAGCTCGTCGAGGAACGTCTGCGGCGAGCCGTCGACATCCTTCCGGCGGATACCATCTGGCCCGACCCGGATTGCGGGCTCAAGACGCGGACGGTGGAGGAAACGATGGCGAAGATGCGCGTGATCGCGGAAGCGACGAAGCGCGTCCGGACGGACCTCAACGCACGTGTCTGATCTTTCCGGGCGCGTCGCGATCGTCACGGGTTCGTCCCGCGGGATGGGACGAGGCACCGCCGCGCACCTCGCGTCGCTCGGCGCTTCAGTGGCCGTGTGCTACGTCCGGTCGAAAGACCTCGCGGAGGAGCTCGCCGAAGAGATCCGAACTTCCGGCGGTGACGCGCAGGCCTTCGGCGCCGACCTGACCACTGAAGACGGCGCGCAGGGGCTCATCGACGCCGTCGTCGCGCATTTCGGCCACCTCGACACCCTCGTCTGCAACGTCGGCGGCTTCCTGCGCAAACCGTTCGACGAGACGACCACCGACGAATGGCGCGAGCAGTTCGCGCAGAACACGGACACGATGTTCTTCTGCATCCGAGCGGCCTTGCCGCACCTGCGCGCGTCGAAGACCGGGCGGATCGTGAACTTCGCCGCCGCGGGGGCCGAGCAACCCGCACGCCAAACGAACTTCGCGGCATACGCCGCCGCGAAAGCCGCCGTCGTCGGCTTCTCGCGCGCACTCGCGCGCGAACTCGCGCCGGACGGCATCACCGTGAACGTCATTTCCCCGGGCATCGTGTCGGACAATGCCCCGACGCGCGAGGACGCGCGCGCGATCGGTCCCGTGAAGCACACGCCGGTCGGACGCGTGGGTTCGTTCGAAGACGTTGCCGAAGCGGTTGCATTCCTCGTGCGTCCGCAGGCCGACTACATCACAGGGGCCGTACTGGAGGTCGCCGGAGGCTGGCGGATCTAGTGCTTCAGCACGATCGCGACGATCATCCCCGCTAAGCCGAGGAAGAGCGTGATGTTGAACGTCAGCATGCGCTGGTAGATCCGAGCTTCCAACGCTGAGAGTTTGCCGTCGATCCGCGACTCGAGCCGCTCCAAGTCGCTCCGGAGAAGGACGACGTCCATCTTCGTTGCGAGATCGTTCAGTGGTAGCGCCTCTGCCACCATCCGTGCGGCCTCCTCGCCGACCGTCGGCTTCGAAGCCTCATACAGCTCGACTTCAGTAGCCATCGTAGTCCCTCCCTGAGCATGGGGAAGTCCGATGGGAAAGTGCCTGCAGCGTAGGACGAGCCGCCGACATTACCCTCACCTCATGAAGATTGGATTCATCGGACTCGGCACGATGGGCGCACCGATGGCGCGGAACCTCGTCGCCGCTGGCCACGATGTCACCGTCCACAACCGAACGCGCACCAAGGAAGAGGGGTTCGCGCAGTGCGCCACGACTCCCGCGGAGTGCGCAACCAACAAAGACGTCGTGATCACGATCGTCTCCGATACGCCGGACGTCGAGGAGGTGCTGCTCGGCCCTCACGGTGTCGTACACGGTGCTTCGTCCGGTGCGCTCGTGATCGACATGTCGACGATCTCCGCGGAGGCCACGAGAAGCTTCGGCGCGAAGCTCGCGGCGCGCGGCGTCCGCATGATCGATGCGCCCGTGTCCGGCGGATCGGAAGGGGCCGAGAAAGGCACGCTCACGATCATGGTCGGCGGCGACGTCGCGGATGTGGAGCGCGCGCGCCCCGTCCTCGAGGTGCTCGGCGCGAAGGTCACGCACATCGGCGACCTCGGAGCCGGACAACTCACCAAAGCCGTCAACCAGGTGATCATCGCGAGTTACTTCGAGGGCGTCGCCGAGGGTCTCGTCCTGGCGATGAAGTCCGGGCTCGATCCGTACAAGGTCATCGAGGCGCTCTCGGCAGGGATGGCGAGGTCGGCGGTCCTCGAGATGCGCGCGAAGAACATGATCGAGCAGACCTATCCCCTCGGATTCAAGCTCGCCCTCCACCTGAAAGACCTCAAGATCGCGCTCGAGAGCGGGATCGACCTCCCCGTCGCGAAGATGGTCAAGGACGTCGAGGAGCGGCTCGCCGCCGACCACGGCGACGAGGACATGTCCGCATTGGCCATCGAAGTGCGCCGGCGGGCAGGCTTGTGACGATGCTCCCGACGAGCGCGATCGAGATGGAGATGGCAGCGCGCGACCGGATGTCCGCCGTCGCGTACGCGTTCTACGCGTCCGGCTCGTTCGCCGAGACGAGTGTCGTCGAGAACGTGACGGCGTGGTCGCGGTGGTACGTCCGGCCGCGCATGGGCGTCGACGTGCAGACGATCAACGCCGGCACAACGATCCTCGGCACGCCGATCTCGATGCCCGTCTTCCTCGCACCGTGCGGGTTCAACAACCTCGCGCACGAAGAGGGAGAGCTCGCCGTCGCTCGAGCGTGCGCGAAGGCCGGCACCGTCCAGGTGCTCTCGTCGGCATCCGGACGCGATCCGCACGAGGTCTCGAACGCCAGCGATTCGCCGAAGTGGTACCAGCTCTACGCCGACAACGATCCTGCTGTGACCGACGAACGCGTCGCGAGCGCCGCGGAGGCGGGCTTCGAAGCGATCGTCATCACTGTGGACACACCGCAACTCGGCGTTCGCTACCGAGGCATCGCCGACTTCGAAGCGTTCTTCAACGAGCTCATCGCGAAGAAGATCGTCACGCCGGTCACGACGTTCTGCGATCGCCTCGACTGGACGGAGCTCGAGCGCATCGCGTCGAGCACCGACCTCCCGGTGGTGCTGAAAGGCGTGCTGCATCCGGACGATGCGCGGCGCGCACCGGACCACGGTGCAAGCGCGGTCATCGTCAGCAACCACGGCGGCCGTCAGATGGACGGATCGATCCCGCCGATCCTCGCGCTCCCTGACATCGTCGAAGCCGCGGACGGACACATCGAGGTCTACGTCGACGGCGGCGTCCGCACGGGCGTCGACGTGCTGCGCGCACTCGCGCTCGGCGCGCGCGCCGTGCTCATCGGACGTCCATACCTCTGGGCCCTCGCGATCGGGGGCGAAGCCGGTGTGACCGAACTCCTTGAACGCTTCCGCGGAGAGATCACGAACGCGATGGCCCTCGCCGGACAAACCGATGCGCAGCGCATCGATCCGTCCATCGTCGTGTCGGCTTCGAAGTACTGAGCCGTGCGATCGTTGGCCACCGACTACCTCGTCGTGGGCGCAGGCGCTACGGGCATGGCCTTCACTGACGCGCTGATCGACCACGCGGATGTGCACGTCACACTCGTCGACCGTCGCCACGTGCCCGGCGGGCATTGGCAGGATGCGTATCCATTCGTCCAGCTACACCAAGCGTCGGTGTTCTACGGCGTCGCGTCGACCATGCTCGGAAGCGGAGCGGTTCAGCAGAGCGGCCCGGAGGCTGGACTGCAGGCGCGGGCGCGTCAACCGGAGATCCGGGCCTATTACGACGACATCCTGCAACGCCGCTTCCTCGCCGGAGGCCACGTCGCGTTCCTCGGGGGGAGCGAATATCACACGGACGGCTCATCCCATCTGGTGACGTCCCGCGTGTCAGGTGAGACGGTGCGGGTCGACGTTCGACGCCGCGTCGTGGACGCCGCCTACGTTGCGCCGACCATCCCGGCGACGACTCCTCCACCGTTCGGTGTTGCTGACGACGTCCGCGTCATCCCCATCAACGAACTCGCCACGCTGGGCGTCGCGCCGAAGAGCTTCGTGATCGCCGGATCCGGCAAGACCGCCACCGACGCGATCGTGTGGTTGTTGGCCAATGGCGTGTCGCCCGACGGCATCGTCTGGGTGCGCCCGCGTGATCCATGGATGCTCGATCGCGCCGTCGTTCAGCCAGATCCGTCGGTCGCGCTTGGGCTTGTTGCAGACACCATGGGTGCCGCCGCCGATGCCGAGTCGCTCGACGATCTCTTCCTACGCCTCGAGGCAGACGGAGTGATGCTTCGGATCGATCCCGACGTCGTCCCGACGATGGCCAAGACACCAACCCTCGGCGCATGGGAGCTCGATCTGCTCCGCACGATCGAGAACGTCGTCCGACTCGGACACATCAAACACGTCACTCGGCGAGAGCTCGTGCTCGACGGCGGTTCAGTTCGCTTGCCGCCGGATCCGCTCATCGTGCACTGCGCCGCGTCCGGACTGCAGTACCCGCCACTCGTTCCGATCTGGGAGCCGGACACGATCCGGCTCCAGACGATCCGCGCCGGCTTCCCATGCTTCTGCGCGGCACTAGCCGGCTATGTCGAGGCAACCCGCGACGACGACCGCGAGCGCAACCGGCTGTGTCCGGCGAACATCCTTCCCGACACCACCGCCTCCTGGGCTCGGATGCAGGTTCGCGGAAGCATCGCTACACGCCGCTACGGAGCTGAACCGGACATCGCCGCTTGGGGCAACAGCTGCGCCCTGAACCCGGCGCGCATCGATCCATCGCAACGCGACGATCCCGCAGTGCAGTCCGCTGCCGCCCGTCTGGCTGACATCGCCGAGCCTGGGCTCGCGCGGTTGGCCGAACTCGCACACGAGCCACTGTCGAGCGTCGACAAAACGATGGTGTGACCCGGCCCGACCCTCTGACCAGGCACGTTCCCGGAGGGGCAAGTGGCGTCAATCACCCGCCGATACTTCGGCTAAAGATCATCCGCGAACGCTTCGAAGAGCACCGGAAGTCGCAACGCCGGAGACTGCTCCGCCCAAAAATGACCTCAGCACCGGGCGCGTTCCGAGCGCGACACGGCTCACAGTGGCCTCGGAGCCGACCGATACTCAGTACGTGAAGGATGTGACGGGCGTCGGGCGGCGGCTCGTCGTCTGCGCCATCGTCGTCTCGACGGTCATGGTCGGCCCGCTGGCCGAGGCGGGCACGCGTTCGATGGCGTCGACGCCTCCGACCTTCCCGGCGATCACCGACCTTCTCACGACCAACGGGTCGGTCTCGACGACGACCGGCGCCACCGCCACAACGACGGAGGTTGCGGCGTCCGGCGCCTCATGGTCGGTCAGCGCACAGATCTGCGGCCCGAACAACTACACGACGCCGACCGCACCCGACTGCGTGAATCATCCGAACGAGCTCGACAGCGCGACGGGAACGATCTCGGGCTCACAGATCACGTTGCAACGCGGCACCATCACAACGACCGGCGTTCCTCATGGCACGGCGCGCGCCGGGACGGAGACGACGATGGCCACGACGGTAACCCTTATGACGAGCACGGACGAGGTATCGAACGTGCCCTACAACGGCGTCTACTCGGTATCGACGGGGCTCAGGATCACGAACCTCGCCTCGCTCGGGGCGTGGAAAGCGTTCTGGGTGACCACCGAGATCAACTGACTCCGTCCGTACTCAGGCCGCCACTACGAACAGGCGCCACTCGTCGGGCCCCTTCAGCGCGTGCGCCCGCCCCGAGACCGCCCGCGTTCTGAGCGCATCCCGAACTATGACCTCGGGAAGCGTCACCGGGACTTGTCCAAAATTCAATCCAGGCGGCCCGAAAGCGTTGTGCGATCACGGGCTACACGCGCCCCGGGCCGTCGAGGAACTCTCCGACTTCCCGTTTGGAACGCAACACGTGCAGTGCCACGTGCTGTCCGTACTGCGACACGATTGCGAGTTCTCGTTCACGGTCCGAGCGACGGCGGCGCCAGACCTTCCCGACGATCCCCCATTCATCGCGCAGACGTCGCCAGGCGGAGTCATCGCAGCCGTCGGGCATGATCGACCCCGGCGGACGGCGGAGCCCACGAACGAAAGCGCGCCGCGCGCATGTCCACCAAGGCGTGTCGAGGTATACGACGGTGTCTGCGCGCTCGAGCCGCAGGGCGAGTGTGGCGTGGTAGTTGCCATCGGCGATCCACGCGTCTCCCGCGAGAAGGGCG
>Ga0307469_10000305_pt1 | contig 18677 bp, 20 predicted proteins | sample atmos_gasesAM2C__FD_203084 | JGI IMG/M metagenome (GOLD analysis project Ga0307469, IMG submission 203084) | Hardwood forest soil microbial communities from Morgan-Monroe State Forest, Indiana, United States - atmos_gasesAM2C_515 | ecosystem: Environmental > Terrestrial > Soil > Temperate...
CTGTGTGAATGAGGCCAGCCACTCGAGTTCCGGCGCAAACAGCGAATCGCCATTTTTAATTCTCCCTCTTCCATTTTCAGTCGGCGCTGGGAAGTTCCGCGGCTGAAACGCAGTCATTTGCGTTACCGGCGCCTTGCGGTTCCAGGGGCACACATCTTGGCAAATGTCGCAGCCGATTACAGCGCGTCCGATGGCAGGGCGTAGCGATTCTGGGATGGCGTCGCGCAATTCGATGGTGAGGTAGGAGATGCAGCGGCGCGCGTCGAGCACGTAAGGCTCAGGGAAAGCTTGCGTGGGGCAGGCATCGAGGCATAGCCGGCAATTCCCGCAGAGATCGGGGGCAGGAGGTTCGCCCGGCTCGAGCGTTGGGTCGAGTGCAAGCGTGGTGATGATGACACCCAGAAAGAGCCACGACCCGAGCTGCTCGTTGATGAGGCAGGTGTTCTTCGCCAGCCAGCCAAGCCCTGCGTATTTCGCGGCGACGCGCTCGACCACCGGGCCGGTGTCAACATAGGCGCGCGCTTCGAATGGATCCATAAATTGCGCGCGCATGGCTGCGAGTAGGGTGTCGAGTTTTTCGCTGAGCACTTCATGGTAATCGTCGCCCCAGGCGTAGCGCGAAATCCATCCTTGCGGGGGCTCGTCGCCAGTGGTCGCAGGCGTTTCCGTGGAATACGGGGGCTGGGTGTTGTAATTCAGCGCGATAACGATCAGGCTGCGCGCACCTGCCAGGACTTGCCGGGGATCCGCCCGGCGTGGGTCGCGCAGGTAATCCATCTCGGCAGCGTAACCCCTCTCAAGCCATTCCGGCAAATGCGCAAGTTCTTCCAGCGCATCCACCGGCGCCACGCCGCAGAGGTCGAATCCAAAGGCGCGCGCCCGTTCGCAAATCCACCGGGTTCGTTCAGCCGCGGTCATGGCTTCCTCGCGCCCTATCATGCCTCATCATGAACTAGCCGGCTAGCTGCCGGAAACCGCGTATTCATTGGCCTATGTCGCTATCGGCTGCTACAATGCTCGGCCATGGCTGATTGGCGGCAAATCCAGGCGCGCATCCGGAAAGCGAAAAACGCACCCGATGCGCATGCAAAGCTGTCTGAACTTTTCCAGCGCACGCGCGATGCCATGGTCGCATGGGAGCTGGCGCTGATCGAAGAGAAAGCGGAGCGCACCGATGAAGCGGGGCGATGGTACACCATTGCGGCGCAACGATTCCGCCGCGCTGAATGGAAGAAAAAGGCTGAAGAAGCGCTCACAAGATTGGGAATTGCCCTGCCCCCGCCGGGTGAGGAGCCTGCAGCCCAGCCGCGTGTTGAGGTGCGGGAAGTAACGGAGCAAGTGAGCTTCCCCCTAGCTCTCGGAGAAATTCCTCATATCCCAGAGGCGGATCCAAGCACGCACACATCCGAATCGGAACCCGAGTCGCCTGCAGTGTTGACTGGCGCAGCTGAAGTCAGTGAGGGCGGGAAAAAGAAACGCCGTCGCGGACGGCGTGGTGGCCGAGGCCGCCGCCGCAAAGGCGCCGCTGCTGCACCGGCGCTTCCATCACAAGCGTTCGCAGAATCAACCGCACCCCCGCGAGAGCAGCATGCGCGGCCGCATGTGGCTCACGTGCAACCGCCGGTGCGGACGCCGTCACCCTCCTTTGCGCCTCCTGAACCTCCGCGACGCGTGCATGTCGAACCGCCGGAGCCTACGCTACCCTCGGAACGAACAGCGCACGGCCGTGCAGGTGACCCGGCGCTGGCTTCACGGCTCGTGCATCTTGAAGCCATGTTGCGACGGCTCGTGTCGAGCCCGCTCCACCGATTGGACGAAGCGGATGAGGCTCCGGCCGGCCCAGGCGTATTTCTGCTATCCGATTCCGATCAGATCAGTTCCTATTACGTGGAAGCCTGCCAAACGCTTCGCGTCGGCATTGGAAACCTGGTGCGCGGGGGACGCGGAGGGCCTGGAAGCAGCAAGGGCAGCCGGGGTGGACGAGGCGGCTATTCCTCTGACAGCGGCCTCAAGGCTAAGCTGGCCCAGCATCTGGAGATCAGCGAAACCAAGGTGGGGCAATATTTGAAGGAGCATTGCGTGGTCAGGTGGATTCAGCTCGACGATGACGCTCCGCTTTTGGCACATTTCGCCATCGCTGTCTTGCGCACCCCGCTCAACATGAATTGATCGCAACAGATGGGCCACTTTTTACCCCTGTCAAGTCTTCCAAATACCTTAGAGGAAAGGGCTTCCGCCGTATGCGGGCCTCTCCGTTGGCTGCACACTAGCGCCGTTCAGCCCCCCGATTGCACCTTTGGGCGCACAACGCTAGACGGAGGGTTGGGAACCGGGCAAACTTTGGTACCGTGACCATTTGCGGGTTTACGCTCACCCGGCGGGGGTCAGGCTCTCGGGGGGACTCAGCGGTCGCAGTTCGACGAGGAGAGGTGGAGGATTATGCCGAAGACAGTAGGCAACCAGCTTTGGAAAACATTCGACTGGGCGCTTTGCAAGACAGCGGGGGTGGCCTTCGATTCGATTCAGTACTTCAACAAGTACCGGCCGCACCCTTCCTTTACGCCAAAATGGTCGGATAAGCCGCTGCTGAAGTCTTGGGAGAAGTCCAAGCCGACTCTTGGCTGGCCGCGAACCACTGACTCGCTTTGTCCCGACTGCGTAAGAGAAGCGCGCGATGCCATCATCAACGGCACGAAGGACTGGACTGACCTGGTCCACGAGAAGGTGGGCGAGATCAAGGCTCAGATTATCGAGCGCGACGGACAGGTCTGGATGGTGAAGGAATGCCCCATCCACGGAAAGTTTGAAGACCTGATGGCCGTTGATGCCAAATTCCTCGAGTGGATCGAAAAGAACTTCCCCGGGCGCGATATCCCGGCGCACAACGACGAAGATCTGCACCGCCATGGCTCGAGCACCGTGCGCTACGGCCGCGGCTCGGTCCTTACCGTTGACTTGACCAACCGCTGCAACATGATGTGCGACCCTTGCTTCATGGACGCCAACCAGGTCGGTTACGTCCACGAGCTTGGCTGGGATGAGATTCAGGAAATTCTCGACAACGCGCTGCGCATTAAACCACGACGCCAGATGTCCGTGCAATTCTCCGGCGGCGAGCCGACCATGCATCCCTACTTCCTCGACGCGGTCCGCTATGCGCGCAAAGTGGGCTACAACAGCGTGCAGGCGGCGACGAACGGCATCGAGTTCGCGAAGAGCAAGGACTTCTGCAAAAAGGCATTCGAAGCCGGCATGCGTTACGCCTACCTGCAATTCGACGGCATCGGCAACGACGCGAACAGCCACCGCCAAGTGGGCAACCTGTTTGACGTGAAGCTGCGCGCGATTGAAAACATGCACGAGGCGGGAATCGAAATCGTGCTGGTCACCACCATCGTCAACAACGTGAACAACGATCAGGTGGGCCCCATTGTCAAGTTCGCGATGGACAATCCCAAGAAAATCTCTTTCGTTTCCTTCCAGCCGGTTTCGTTCACCGGCCGCGATGAAGAAATCACTCCCGAACGCCGGATGCGCCAGCGCTACACGCTTTCGCATTTGGCAAAGGATGTGAGCCAGCAGGTAGGCAAAGTGGAGCCTACGCGCGACTGGTTCCCGATTTCTTACATCGCCACTTTTGCGGGCTTTTCTGACCTCGCGCACGGCCCGGATTCGCAGTGGGGCTCGCTTTCCTGCGGATGCCACCCGAACTGCGGCGTGGGCACGGCATTGATGATTAACAAGGAAACGAAGGAATGGGCGCCGGTGCCGCGCTTCCTGGATGCGCCGTCACTCACGAGAGACGTTACTGCGATCACCGACGCGGCCCGCGGAAAGAATTTCTCGAATTTCATGATGGCACTCGCGCTGCTGAAAAATTACAAGCCCTTCCAGGCGCCGCCCAGCTTGAAGCTGAAAGACCTGTGGATGAAATTCGACAAGACCTGGGCGCTCACGAAAGGCGCTGACAAGAAATATGGCCGCAGCAGCCCTGAGCGCACTTTCGAAGACGCCATGAAGCGCCGCAAGCAGGACCCTTGGAATTTCCTGTTTATCGCCGGCATGTGGTTCCAAGATCTTTTCAACTACGATTTCCGACGCACCGAGATGTGCATCATTCCCTACGCGACGCAGCAGGGCGAAATTTCCTTCTGCGCCTACAACACTGGCATCGGCTGGCGGAAGATCATCGAGAACATGTACAAGAACGCGACTGTCGCGCAGTGGTACAAGACGCACGGGAAACACGAGATTTACGCCAAAGGCAAGAAGGTGGATCTCACGAGTTACGAGCACTCGCTCCGGATTGACGCTGAAGATGCTTCACGCGTCCGTCATCTGGAGCACGATATCCCCCAAACCGCAGCCGAAGAAGACCGCGCGCGCCGCAAGAAGGCTTTCGAAGAGGCCGCCAAGGTGCGCAAGATTTACGAAGAGCTCGTTCTGAAGAAGCCCACGGAAGCCGTGGTGCAGATTGGGACGGTGCAACAAATCCAGATGGCCGTTCCCGGCGCAGCCGTGAAACCGGTGCAGATTACGCCGGCAAACGGCAATGGGCATTCGAATGGTCACCAGGGCAGCAACAGAAGTGGCAATGGCGATGCTCACTCCGAGAAGGCCGAGCCCGCCGTCGCCGGCGACTAAATCACCCATCTCCGCAAACAGCTTTACTCAAACAGCCCCGGTTAGAGCCGGGGCTGTTGCTTTATTAGGGTGGAAAGTCCCACGCACCGGCCCGTACATTTCGGTTAGAATTTAGTCGAAGGGAATTTGAAGATGCCGATTTACGAATATGTTTGCGATGAATGCGGCGAGCGGTATGAGCGCATCGTGATGAGCCAGAGACAGGCGATCACCTGCCCGAAATGCTCGAGCGCGAAGAACACGATTCAGCTTTCCGTTTTCACCTCGCCATCAAACGGCAGCAAATCCTCCGCTGGCTCTTCAACTTCGACGGCCTCTGGCGGCGGATGCGGCTGCACTCCTCGCACTTGCGGCTGCCACTAATCCACCGGTAAGAGCTTTCGGCAGTTTGCCCGACATTCTGCATCGTGAACCAGTTTCACTTCGTGTATGCGCGGTGCTGCGCAGCGAGCCAGGGAACAAGATCCGGCTCGGCGAAGGCTTTCTCCCAGACGTTGTGGCCGACGCCGGGGTACTCTGTGTACTTTGGCGTGCCACCCGCTTTTCGCAGTGCTGCCACCCAGTCTCTCGCGCGCTCGATCGAAACAATTTCATCCGCCGTACCCTGGAAAATCCATACTGGCACTTTCGCGCCGGGCGCGGTCATGTCGTCGAAGCCGTCGCTGCAAAGAGCCACGGCCGCGGCGAACTCCCCTGGCCTGGCTGCGAGCACAGCCCAGACTCCTTCGCCACCCATGGATTGTCCCGCGACATACACGCGGTCGAGGTCAATCGCGTATTCCTTTTCAACGCCATCGAGGATTTCGAGGGCCAGGCGAATCGAGACGGAGGGAGTGTTCGCGTGCGGTCGGGCCCACATTTTCGTATCTGAGACTTGCGGTGCGAGGACGAATGCGGGAAATTTCGCCTGATTTTCTGGTGTAGTCCAGGCGTGTGTGCCCAGGAAATTGCCAGCGGAAATTTGGAGCAGGTTGTCCGACCCGCGGCCTGCGGCACCATGGAGCCAGAGCACGAGTGGATACTTTCTTGATGCGACGTAGCTCGGTGGTACGTACAGACGATAAAGCATCGTCTCGCCGCTCGGGCTGTGGTACGAACGGGCGAGAAAGCCTGCTTCTGGTGAACTCGGGTCCCGAGAGTGCACGTGGGATGCCGACACCGAGAGAACCAACAGAATAAAGCCGGCGAGCAAACGCAGTGGTTGGCGCGTCAAGATCTCTCCTTACCTGTGATTCATAATCCGAGAGAAATCTTACCTCAGCAGCCGCGGCCGGAATTATTTTTTGCGGGTTACGGCAGGACGCGACTCAAGGGCTGACGAGAACTATTTGTGATAATTAGCGGGAATAGTTCTCCGCATAGGCAGGGGGCGCGATCTTCTGTTCGAGGCTCGGATCGGCGATGGGTGCGCCGGGCACGAGTTGTAGTGGAACGACACCTGCCCAGATCGGCAGCGAGTAATCCTCTTCATCGTCTTTGGGCGGGCCAGTGCGAATTTTCGCAGAGACTTCCACAAGCGGAAGCGCGAGCACGGTGGTGGCCTTCATCTCGGGTTCCGTTGGCTGGCGCACGTCCTTCCAGCGACCGCGAACAACATGCTCGGTGAAGGCTTCGAGCGCCGCCAGCTTTTCTTCCCGCCGATCCACGAGTGTGGCGCGGCCCAGTATCACCACCGAGCGGTAGTTCATCGAGTGATGAAAAGCGGAGCGCGCGAGCACCAGTCCATCCAGCAGCGTCACCGTGACGCAGACCTGCACGCCCTCGGAAAGCGCGCGCAACATGCGGCTGGCAGCCGAGCCGTGAATGTAGAGCATCTCGCCCACGCGCGCGTAGCCAGTGGGAATAACGAACGGCTGCCCATCAACCACGAACCCGACGTGGCAGAGGAAGGCTTCATCCAATATCTTGAAAACCGGCTCGGAATCATACGCGGCGCGATTCGGCAGCCGCTTCAGTTGGGTTCGCTCGGTCGGTGTGTATTGAGTCATGTGAGCAGCGTAGTGCCCCGCTGCTAAGGCTACAAGAGCCAATCTGGCTGGGTCTGTGCGCTGGCGTCGTTAAACACGACGGCAAGCGTCTATTCTGATTGCGCCATCGAGCAGAAAAATCCTCGCTCGGTTAGAATAGTTGTGCGAAATCTGAGAGGCAGGTGCAATGTGGCGGACCGAGCGGGCATTTTTTCGAGCGAGATTTTCAAATTTTTCCGCGAGCTGGGGCGCAACAATCGCAAACCCTGGATGGACGCGAACCGCGAGCGGTATAAAACAACTGTCGTCGCGCCGTTCCGCGCTTTGCTCGAACGGCTCTCGCCAGCCGGGCGCAAATTGAATGCGGGCTTTGCGACCGCCGGGCGTGTGGGCGAAAATTTCTCGCGCATCAATCGCGACATCCGGTTTGCCCGCGACAAATCGCCCTACCGATCCCAGATGTATCTCTTCTTCGCCGAACCGGGTGACGAAGGCGGCCAGCTCTACGTAGGCCTCTCGGCTGAATCGGTGACCTCCGGCTTCCGCATCTACGGCGGAAGCAAGACTTCTGCTCTCGCGCAATTGGCGCGCCCCCGCGGACGAGAGTATCCGAAATGGCTAGAGGGTCAGAGACGCCGTCTCGGAAAGAAGTACGAGAGCTATTGGTATTCAACCGAAATGGGCGAATGGACAAAGCACGCGGGGTGGCCCGTCCACTCGGCTGATTGGAAAAAGTTGCAAGGCTGGATTGTGCGCCGCAAGCTCCGGCCAGTTGCGGCAACTCGCGACGGATTCGAGCGCGAGGTAGCGAAAATTTTCCGTGACATGTACCCGCTGTGCCGGTTCACGTCATCGCCGGACTGGAAATCGTAAAGGGAAAGGAGCAAACGCTATGGCCATGAACCGCGAACAAGCTCGAAGCGAGCACACAACAAAAACAGGTCATGACCAGTTCAGCGAGACGATTTACGGGCTGGTCTGCGCTGCCTGCCACAACTATATTCTGATCGATCGCACGAATTGCCCGCCATCGTGCCGCGAGCACGAACCCTGCCGCCAGGCATATTCCTAGAATTTCGGCCGAATCCTGTGAATGAGGCTAAAATGGACTTGCAGGCATTGTGACGCAAAGACACAGGAAGTTCGCAGCAGTGAAAAGCCCGAGGGTAATCCGCCGCTTGATACTTCCAGCTGTTCTGTTGTGCGCGGGCGGCGGCTGGGCGCAGGCGCAGGAAGGCGCCCCGACCCCCGCCCCTTCCCCGGATTCTCACCCGGAGTTGACCCACAGACCGGGTGCGACAGAGAAACCTCCGACGCCTGAGACGCTTCCGTTGACGGTGCCCAAAGGCACTCCTCTACAAGTCGCACTCGACAAAGAAGTGCGCGTGGAAAACATTGGGCAGGTATTGCACGGCCGAATCGTCGAGCCCGTATATGCGTTTGACAAGATTGTCTTGCCGGTCGGTACGGAGGTATCGGGTCAAATCGCGAAGCTCGACAGCGTGTCCGGGAAACAGCGCACCCTCGAAGCGCTGGACGCAGACTTCACACCAGCACGCAAAGTACACGTTGAATTCGAGGAACTCGTGCTCGCAAGCGGGCGACACATTCCGATCCGGACAGTTGTGACGCCGGGGTCAGGGCAAGTAATCCAGTTCGTGATGGCAGCCGACGAAAAGAAAAAGGGCCTGAAGGATTCGGCGGCGGAAAAGACGAAACAGGCAAAAGAGGAAGCCAAGCGCGAGTGGGACGCCGCGATGAAACAAGTGCATGAACCCGGCAAAATGCACAAGATTGAAAGACTCGCAGTCGCTCAATTACCCTTTCACCCGCAGTACATCGATGCGGGGACAATTTATTTCGCCGAGCTGCAAGAGCCGCTGGATTTTGGGACCGAACCCTTGACGCTGGAGCTTGCATCTTCGATTAACACGCCGCCTCCGCCCGGCAGCTTGGTTCATGCGCGGCTGCTGACGGCACTCAACTCGGCGACGACGCAGAAGGGCGAGGAAGTGGACGCGGTGCTTTCCCAACCGCTCTTCGATGGAAACCGGCTCATCATCCCGCAGGGAAGCCAGTTGAAGGGATCAGTTGTGCAGGTGCGCCCCTCACGACACCTCAGCCGCAATGGGCAGCTCCGAATGGTGTTCCATGAGTTGGTCCTGCCGGATGGGGTTGAGCAGAAAGTTCACGCGATCCTCGAAGGCATTCAGGCGGGGAGAGAACAGAATCTGAATTTGGATGCAGAGGGTGGTGCTGAGGCCACTCCTCCTAAGACAAGATTTCTAGCCACTTCAGGTGCGGTTGGTCTGGGCGCCATATCGTTCCTAGGCGACACATTTGGCGACACGGGCCCTCGAGTTGCCGGTGGCGCCGCAGGGTATAAGCTGATCGGCATCGCCTTGGGTGCTGCCATCCACTCACAGGAATTCGGCATGGCCATGGGAGCATATGGCGGGTGCAGGTCCATCTATTCCCATTTCATTTCCCGGGGCCATGAAGTGGTGTTTCCGAAGAATACAGCGATGGAGATTGGAATCGGCACGCGGATTGAGGGTCCGACGAAGCCTGCTGAGGAAGGGCCCACGAAACAATGACGATCACTGGCTTAGCGCTGCGCCCAATCCCCGCAAGATTGCGCATAGAGTTCGTTGACGGAAGCGCGGATAAACCGATATAATGGGGGTTTCTCAGTTGCTTTGGGAGGCAGCATGTACGCCGTAATTCGGAGTGGGGGAAAGCAATACCGCGTCGAGCCGGGCGAGACCATCCGTGTGGAACTACTCGAAGGCAAGGTCGGCGGCAAAGTGACGTTTGAAGACGTCCTGGCTGTCCGCACCGACGACAAGAAAATTGTTTCCGGCGCGCAGGCTGCCAAGGCCAAAGTGATCGGAAAAATTGTCTCGCAGGGCCGCCGGCCGAAGCTCAAGGTATTGAAGTTCAAAACTGGCGGGCAATACAAGATCCAGCGCGGCCACCGGCAGGGATACACCGCCGTGCAGGTCAGCGACATTCAGATTCCATAGAGGCCGGCGATGGCACACAAAAAAGGCGGCGGGTCATCCACAAACGGACGCGACTCGCAGGGGCAGCGGCTCGGAGTGAAGCGGTTCGGCGGTCAAGTAGTGACCGGCGGAAGCATCCTGATCCGGCAGCGCGGCACGCGGTACAAAGCCGGGAAAAATGTTGGACGCGCAAAGGACGACAGCCTGTTTGCGCTGATTAACGGCGTGGTCCGGTTTGAAGACAAGGGTGAGCTTGGGAAATATATCAGCGTGCTGCCGGTTGAAGCTGTTGCGGCCGCTCCCGAGAAGAAGCCTGCTGCAACGGCTGCCAATTGAAACCGTGAATTTACTTACGCGCCCCTATTCGCCGGGGCGCGTATTTTTGTTTTTACTCCCGACCCTGGCGTATGCTTTCTGCGAAATCTCTCTCTGATCGAGTGACCCGTGTTTGCAGATGAAGCGAAAATTCTGGTGAAAGCCGGCGACGGCGGCAATGGCTGCGTTGCATTTCGCAGGGAGAAATATGTCCCGCGGGGCGGTCCCGCAGGCGGCGATGGCGGGAATGGCGGGGACGTGTGGCTGGAGGCGAATCCGCACGACAACACGCTGCTGCGCTACCGCTACAATCGCGAATTTCGCGCCGAGCGCGGAGGCCATGGGGAAGGCTCGAATTGCCACGGGAAAATGGGCGGCGATTCCATACTCGCGGTGCCTGTTGGAACGGTTGTATTCGATGCCGACACGGAAGAGCAAATCTGCGATCTCAAGGAAGCTGGACAACGTTTTCGTGCCGCCCGGGGCGGACGTGGCGGGCGGGGAAACGGAAACCCTCATTTTGTCCGCCCTTGGCACCAGGCGCCGCGGGAACACGAAGACGGCCGCCCCGGAGAAGAACGTCGCCTTCGCCTCGAATTGAAGTTGCTTGCGGACGTCGGGCTGGTGGGCTTTCCGAATGCGGGGAAATCTACCTTAATATCGCGCATTTCCGCCGCGCGTCCGAAAATCGCGGCGTATCCCTTCACCACGCTCGAGCCGCATCTTGGCGTTGTCTCCGCGGATCCCGGCGCAGCGCCCGGCTCGGGCCGGACGTTTGTGGTTGCCGACGTGCCTGGCTTGATCGAGGGCGCGCATGACGGCGCCGGGCTGGGCACGCGTTTTCTAAAACATTTGGTGCGAACGCGGCTGATCGCGCACCTCGTAGATACAAGTGGTGCCAACGACCGCGATCCGGTACGCGATTTTGAAATCATCGAGAATGAACTTGCGTCGTTCAGTCCGACTTTGGCGAAGAAGCCGATGATTGTGGTGGCGACAAAACTCGATGCGACCACGAATCGCGATCACCTGGAAGAATTGCGCGCGTTTGCTGCGAAGCGCGGCCTGGAGTTTCATTCGGTTTCGGCGGCGAGCGGCGAAGGCATCGTCGAGCTTGTTCGCGCGATGGCTGATGCGCTCGACCGGATTCCAAAGTCGGCGGCTGCGGCGGGCAGCGGTGAGGAAATCGAAGAAGCATCTGCGGTGTCGGCAGCGGAAAATCATACGCCAGCAGCTCCGCATCGGGAGGAGCGTTGACGTCGCACGCCGCGCATAAGCCCCACGGACACGCGCATCACCGATCGGTGGCCCTCTTCGGCGGGACATTCGATCCTGTCCATTCGGGGCACATCGCGGTGGCCCAGGCCGCGCAGAAGCGTTTCCATCTCGACGCCATATATTTTATTCCGTCCTCGCGTCCTCCGCACAAAACCAAGCCGGCGCTTACGCCATTTGTGCATCGCTATGCAATGGTTGCACTGGCCTGTGCCGATCATGCCGGATTGTTTCCCTCGCTTGCGGAAGGGCCGATGGATGGAGCTGCGGCGCACGTGTTTTACACCATCGATACTGTGAAGCGTTTTCATCGCGAGCACCCGAACGATCACCTGTATTTCATTCTCGGCGCAGATCAATTTCTAGAAATCCCCACGTGGAAGAGTTATGAAACGTTGATGGATTCCTGCGATTTTATCATCGCGAGCCGCCCAGGGTTCCGGTTGGACGCGTTGCGGCTGGTGGTGCCCCCTGAGAAACTTGGGCGCGCGCCGTCACACGACCCGCACAAGATTGTGCTGCGCAAATCAGTGGTGCACCTGCTGACCACAGTTTCCAGCCACGTTTCCTCCACCGAAGTGCGCCACCGGCTTGAACGGCACCAGCCGATCCACGGGCTTGTGCCCGCGCGCGTAGAAGAATACATTCACGGGCAGGCCCTGTACCGGTGACGCTCAACTCTCTTCGCTCGGAAATTCGCTGGGCCGTGGAAGCGGCTCAAGACAAGCAGGCTGTGGACATCACCGCACTGAAGCTTGCCGGCACCGGCGCGTTTGCGGAATATTTTCTCTTGTGCTCCGGGCAAAGCCATCCGCAGATTCAGGCAATCGCCGACGCCATCGAAGAACAACTTAGACGCCACGGAGTACGGATGGCGCATCGAGAAGGAAAATCCGGCGCGGAATGGGTGCTTCTCGATTACCGCGATTTCGTGGTGCACATATTCAGCGAGCGTGCGCGCCAGTACTACGACCTCGAGCGGCTCTGGCGCACTGCTGAGCGCGTAGATTTTCCTTCGCCCACCTTACCCGCTGAATCGCGCGGCGAACCAGAAAGCGGCACAGCACAACGATGAGCACGGCGAACATTGCGTGGGTGGCTGTCGATCCCGCCTCGCGCCATGTTCTCGAACTCGCCGAAAAACTTGCTGACACCTCTACGACGCTCCTCATCACAGGTGAAAGCGGAACCGGAAAGGACCAGCTTGCGCGATGGATTCATGAGCGCGGGCCTCGCCACGATGCCCCATTTCTGAAAATTGATTGCGCGAGCCTGCCAGCGGAATTGGTGGAATCCGAGCTGTTCGGGCATGAGCGCGGCGCGTTCACGGGCGCGGTGGCGCGCAAGCTGGGGCGGCTGGAGATGGCTGAGGGAGGAACAATCGTCCTAGATGAAGTAGCGGCACTTGCGCCTGCGATGCAGGCGAAACTGTTGCGTGTGGTCGAGGAGCGGACATTTGAAAGACTGGGCGGAACCGAGGTGCTGCGCGTGGACGGGCGCCTGATGACGCTGACGAACACGGACTTGACCAAGGCCGTCGCAGACGGACGCTTCCGCGAAGATCTGTACTTTCGATTGAGTGTGCTGGGTGTTGCCGTGCCGCCGCTCCGCAAGCGCCACGGCGATATTCCAGCGCTGGTCTCGCATTTTCTTGCGCGGCTCGGACCGGTACACGGAAAACCTGAAGCGACGCTCGACCCAGCGGCGCAGCGCCTGCTGGAATCTTACTCGTGGCCGGGGAATGTGCGTGAACTGAAGAATGCGATCGAGCATGCGCTAGTGTTTGCGAAGGAGCCACTGCTCACGCCGCAGGATTTTCCTGAAATTGTCAACGCGACCGATGATGCGCGCGGGCCCTCGACGCCGCTGCGTTCACTCGAAGATCTAGAACACGATGCGATCAAAGAAACGCTCGAAGGAACGCACTACAAAATCGGGCGCGCCGCTGAGATTCTGGGGATCAGCCGCAAGACGCTACTCGAGAAACGCAAGAAATACGGCCTCCTCTGAAGTTGCTGCAACTCTAGCCCATGAAGATACGTCTGGTGATGTTGGGAAAAATGCATCGCGCGGAATCGCGGGCGCTGCTTGAGGACTATGCGGGGCGCATTCGGCACTACGCGGAAATCGAAATCGACGAGCTGCGCGATGCGGGACCGGTGGCGGTGCGAAAGCTGAAGCTGGAGCCGGGCGCGACGGTGGTCCTGCTGGATGCGGCGGGGAGGCAATTCACGTCACAGCAATTCGCGCGCTGGCTGGGTGACTTACGGGATCGTGGGATGCGCGAGCTCATTTTTTTGTGTGGCGACGCGGAAGGATTCCCGCAAGACCTCCAGGCGAGCGCCGCGCAGAAAATGTCGCTCTCGACGCTCACTATGCCGCATGAATTTGCGCGTGTCGTGCTGGCCGAGCAAATTTATCGCGCGTTCGCGATTCTGGCGGGCCACCCCTATCCGAAGTAGGCGCACTTCTGTAAGAATATCGGGAATATGACGACTAAAATTTCACACGACGCAGGGGCACCAACGGCTTCGGTGGAACTAATGATCACGCGGCCACTGCCGGACTACGACCTGGAAGAAGTGGGAGCGCCCATTCCCCGGGAGGTGGACCCGATGCTGGCATCGCAGGGATTCAAGGACCTGCTGGATGAGGCGCGCGTGATTTTGGAGCGCGAACTCGCCGGGACCGGGCTCGAGATCGCGCAGCTAACCGGCGCGATTTGCCACGACGGGGGCGTCCACCGGCCGGGAATCTGGCTGGTATTGCGCGAGCGCGGCACGGCGAAGGAAATTTCCGCGAGCGCCCGCGAGCACATTGCAAGAATCGCGGAGACTCTCCGCAGGAACCTTCAGCTTTCCTGATTTCCCGCGCCTATTTTTTCTCGGCGATTTCGATGGAAGCGCGCGTCGTCTCCCAATCCAGGTGCACGGTGCAAGCCGAGTCAGCCTGGTCAAACCCGATGGTGAAATTCTCGACGGGTGACGGGAGCTTCGAGACCTTCATGTCCGCGCGGGCGAAGTCGTCCGCCGCTCCTGGGTAAGGGTCACCCCACTCGCCGGTTTTCTTGCTGATGATGAGTGTCCATTTGTCCGAGTCCGGAATGGTGAAGATCGTGTAGCTCCCTGCCGGCACGGCCTTGCCGCCGACGGTCAGGTCAGTGTTGGTGACGAACGTGGTGGCTTCATTCGCGCCCGCGCGCCACACTTTTCCATAGGGGACGAGTTCGCCAAAAATTTTGCGGCCCTTCATGCGCGGGCTTGAGTAGTCCACGGTGATGGTCTTGCCGTCGGCGAATTTGCAGCTGGTACTGGCCGGGGGGCTGGGACGCTTGCTCTTGTCTTGCTGCGCGAGTGCGGCGGGGGCTAGAACGGCGAAGCTTAGGAACAGCGCGAGAAGATATTGAAAGCGTTTCTGCATAGTTTGCTCCTCAGAGTGAATATCGAATCGATTTGAATAAGTTCAGCCGGCCATTGAATGGCAGCCACGGCCAATGATTTTGGCCGGGTTCGTGGGCCGAGTCAAATGGTGACGGGTTCCCAGAAGGAGGGGTCCGCATGAAGCCCGCTATTGACGGTGATAGGTTTCGTACATCGTGTCGTCCAACATCGACATGCCCTCGAAATCTGTTTGCCGACGGATCTTAAGCGTTTTGGAGTCCGCGGACAGCTCCCATCTTTGAGTTTCGCGGACGGTAGTCCCAGTCGGCAATCGATAGGAGGAGTGTATGGCAAGCGTCTTACCCTTAGTCTCAGCCTTGTCAGTTGTGGGAGCGCCCGCGGACGTAAGGTTCTTTGTCTCGCCACCATTGAGTGTGTATTTCTTCGTGACGGTTTTCCCTTCGTCGTATGATTCGACGATTTCCAACGAACTTCCGCTCTGGACGACTTTCAGCGTGATTTTCGGAAGTGCCTTGGCAATGTGCTCTCCCTTTTGTGCTGTCAAAGAGTAGGTGCCGGAAAAGTTAGGGGTATCTTGAGCGACGGTCGTAACGGCAAACAGGATCAGGCAGCAAGGCAATGAAACTATCTTCGTCACGCGAACCTCGCGGGCTAACATGCGTTGACGCGATTGATAATCGCCTATTCACTGGTTTTTGCCAAGTACAGGAAGATAAAGTTACGGACGCGCCATCTGAGGCCAAGGTCGCTTGACGTTTCGGCGGGGTGCGACCACTATTGGGAATTGTGTGCGCGGGGCCTAGCGAATGCCGGAAGGCAAGGGATTGCTGATCGTTTACACCGGGCCGGGCAAGGGGAAGACGACTTGCGCGCTGGGGACGGCGTTTCGGGCGGTGGGGCAGGGGCTGCGAGTGCTGATGGTGCAGTTCATCAAAGGCTCGTGGCACTATGGCGAGCTCGACGCGGCGAAGATGCTGGGGGACGACAAATTCGAAATCCGGGCGATGGGGCGCGGGTTCGTGAAGGTGGGCGGGGCGGAAACGGACCCGGAAGACGTGCGCATGTGCGAGCAGGCTTGGGAGTACGGGCGGGAGCAGATTTACAGCGAGAAATACGACCTGGTAGTGCTGGATGAGATCAATTACGTGATCAGCTACAAGATGCTGCATGCGGAACGGGTGGTGGAGTCGCTCGAGAAGAGGCCGGAGCGCGTACACGTGATTTGCACCGGCCGGAACGCGCATCCGAAGCTGGTGGAAGCGGCTGACCTGGTGACGGAGATGCGCGAAGTGAAACATCCCTACACCAAGGGCATACTGGCCCAGCGAGGAATTGACTATTAGCTATGGCCTGGTTCAAGCGAGACAGGAAACCAATTGAAAATCCCACACCGGTTGAGGAGCGGCGCGTCCGCACGGAAGGTATGTGGACGAAGTGCAGCTCCTGCCGTGCCGTCATCTGGAAAAAGGACCTCGAAGCAAACTGGGAAGTTTGCCCCAAGTGCGAGCATCATTTCCGGCTGGGTGCGCGGCGGCGGCTCGAGCTCTTACTGGATGACGAGCAATACATCGAGCTCGATGCCGAGCTGGCTTCGAGCGATCCGCTCAAGTTTTCCGACACCAAGCCCTACGCGCAACGGCTGAAAGATGCACAGCACAAGCTGGGCATGAAGGATGCAATCCTGACCGTTGAAGGGCGGCTGAATGGGCGACCGGTGATCTGCTGCTCGATGGAGTTTGGATTTATCGGCGGCTCGATGGGCGCGGTCGTGGGCGAAAAAGTTGCGCGGGCGATCGAGCGCTCGTTGGCGCAGAAGGTGCCGCTAATTGTCGTGTCCTGTTCGGGCGGCGCGCGGATGATGGAAGGTGCCGTCAGCCTGATGCAGCTTGCGAAAGTGTCGGCAGCGCTTGGACGGCTGGATGACGCGCGTGTGCCATTTATCTCGCTGCTCACGGATCCAACCACCGGCGGCGTCACGGCCAGCTATGCAATGCTTGGCGATCTGAATATTGCGGAGCCGGGCGCGCTCATTGGATTTGCCGGGCCGCGCGTTATCGAGCAAACTATCCGCCAGAAATTGCCCGAAGGATTTCAGACCGCCGAATTTCTACTTGAGCACGGGTTCCTTGACGCCGTGGTCCCCCGCAAAGAATTGAAGCCTTACATCGGTCAGGCTCTCGACTTTTTCCTGGGATAGTTTGATCGCAATCATCAAGGCAAGAAAATTCAAATGCCTAATCAATTTCAATTCGAAGAGTGGGCCGCCAACCAAGCCGCCGAAGGCTTTGGGACCCTCAAAGCCGGCGAGCGAGCGCGCAAGCCTGACGCGCTGGCTGCAAAATGAACTACGAAGACTCCGTCCGCTCACTCTTGGCCCTGGGAAGGGAACTTGCAGCGCCGCAACAGGCGAGTGTGCAGAAGTTCGGCCTCGAGAACATCACGATTCTCTCCGCTGAATTGGGCAATCCACACCGCGCCGTACCGTGTGTCCACATTGCCGGGACGAACGGTAAGGGTTCAACGGCGGCAATGCTTGAATCCATATTGCGCGCTTCCGGACTGCGCACCGGGCTTTATACTTCTCCCCATCTCGAACGGATCAACGAGCGCATCCGCATCACCGGCGAAGACATTTCGGACGAAACCTTTGCTGCAGTATGGACACGGGTGCGGGCTTCGATCGAATCGCTGATGGCGGCTGGGAAACTTGCCGCTCATCCGACCTACTTCGAATGCCTGACTGCGATGGCCTTCCTTGCCTTTGCGGAACAACGCGTAGATTTCGCGGTGTATGAAGTGGGCCTCGGTGGTCGGCTCGATGCGACGAACATCGTGAATCCAGAAGTGGCCGTCATCACACCGGTTGATTTCGACCACGAGAATTTTCTTGGCCATTCGATTGAAGAGATCGTGGGGGAGAAAGCGGGGATCATCAAGTCGGGCGCGTGCGTGGTCAGTTCGAGCGAGCGACCAGAGGCGCGTGCGGTTATTGCGCAGCGGTGCGCAGCGCTTGGTGCCCGGCTGGTGGAGGTGGACCATGTCTGGCAAATCGAAAACGTCCGGGCCTCCGACGGCTGCTACAGCGCTTCCGCGATCTCTACCGAGTTAAGCCGGAGAATCACGGTCGAGCCGGCGCTGCCCGGACGCTTCCAAATCCGCAATGCGCTGGCCGCCGCAACCGCCAGCTACCTGCTGGAGGAACGCGGATTCCCTGTGGATGACGGAGCGATTGCGCGCGGCATCGCCAGGGTGCGCTGGCCGGGACGGCTTGAACGGCTTTCTGTTCAACCTGCTGTGTATCTCGACGGGACTCACAATCCAGCCGGGGCGCGAGAGTTATCGAAATTCTGGGAAGAGAATTTTAAAGGCCGCCGCATTTTGCTTGTCTACGGGGCCATGCGGGACAAGGCCGTTGATGAAATCGCCGGCCTGCTGTTTCCGCGAGCGGACAGTGTGATCCTGACGGAGCCGCGGCAGCCGCGTGCGATATCCGCGCCGCTGCTCGCCGAGATCACCGGCCACCTCGCGGTGCAGTCCACTGTTGTGCGGGAACCTGGTGAAGCGCTGGAGCGCGCATTGGGTACGGCCGGGCCTGACGACGCCGTCTTTGCAACGGGCTCGCTTTATCTCGTTGGCGATCTGCGCAGCTATTGGTCGGAGCGCCTGGGCAAAACGATCTCTTTGGCGGCGAAGGTCAGCTCCTGACCCAGTTTCACTAACCTTAAGATTTTCCCGTAAGCCTTAAGATCTCCCAATTATTGAAGATTTGTGCGAAATCACTAATTTTGGCCATGAAATGTCCCATTTCGCGAATCTGGTTAGGACCTCTTTTCCCGGACTCGGACGGGCTCTTCCCGCGCGCGGACACAGCCAGGAGGCATTCCGGCGAGGTGGTGACCAAGTCCAAACTTTTGAGGCGCTTTCCGCGCTTACTAAAATGTAGCCGGGCAGCCAAATTGCAGATTCTGCGTCTAAGTAATTGTGCGGGAGGGCCCTATGACACGCGAGGAGAGACGACAAAAATTGGAGTCATTCGGTTGCGCGCCTTCTTTGCTATCCGCCGCGCTGCG
>Ga0307469_10000307_pt1 | contig 18656 bp, 13 predicted proteins | sample atmos_gasesAM2C__FD_203084 | JGI IMG/M metagenome (GOLD analysis project Ga0307469, IMG submission 203084) | Hardwood forest soil microbial communities from Morgan-Monroe State Forest, Indiana, United States - atmos_gasesAM2C_515 | ecosystem: Environmental > Terrestrial > Soil > Temperate...
CGTGGAGCTGCGCGGCGCGGCCTACGAGGCGGTGATCCTCGATGACCCGCTGCCCGATGGCGACGGGCAGGCGGTGCTGCGCGAGCTCTCCGCCGCGGGCGCCAACCGGCCGCGCGTCGTGCGCCTCGTCGGTTTCACGAGCCTGAAGCCCGTCGCGGCCGGCGGCGAGCGTAACTCGTGGTTCGACGCCGAGCTCACGAAGCCGCTGCGCCTGCGGCAGCTCAACGCGGCGCTCACCGGGACCAGGGCGGGGGAGCACGGCGGACAGCTTGCGGAGCAAGCGACCGCATTGCGCAAACCCACCCTGAGAGGACGGGTTCTGGTCGTCGAGGATCAGGAGCTCAACCTCGCGGTGGCACAGGGAATGCTGGCCGCGCTCGGTGTCGCCTCCGAGACGGCGGCCAACGGTCAGGAGGCGCTGGCGCGCCTCGAACGCGAGTCGTTCGACCTCGTGCTGATGGATTGCGAGATGCCGGTCATGGACGGCCTCTCGGCGACCGCCGAGCTGCGCCGCTCCGAGAGCCCGGGAGAGCGGCTGCCCGTGATTGCGCTCACCGCCGACGCCACCGCCGAGGGCCGCAACGCCTGTATCGCCGCGGGAATGGACGACTACCTCACCAAGCCCTTCACTCGCGAGGCTTTGCGGACCATCCTTGGCCGCTGGCTGGCGGAAGCGCCGGCGGGCGGGGCGACTCCCGCAGCCGCGGTGGATCCGGCGGCGGAGCTGCTGCTCGATCGCGCGACGCTCGAGGCGCTGCGCACGCTCCCGCCGCGCGGCTCGGAGCCGATCCTCGACCGCGTGGCCGGCGCCTACGCCGTCAATTCGGAGCGGCTGCTCGCGGCGCTGGAGAAGGCCATCGAGGCCGGTGAGCGTGGTGCGCTGGCGCGCGCGGCGCACGCCTGGCGCTCCTGCAACGGCAACGTCGGGGCACTGGGACTGGTGGAAATATGCCGCGAGCTCGAGCACTGCGCGCGCGGTGGCGACATGATTGGTGCGCGGGACCTGTTCGAAGCGGCGCGCGAGCTCTACGGCCGCGTGAGCGCCGAGCTCGACACCGAGCTGCGGAGATCCGCGTGAGCGCCGCCGCCCCGGGGAGGATTCTGGTCGCGGACGATGACGGCATGCTGCGCGACATCGCCACCGCGATGCTCGAGAACGCCGGCTTCGCGGTCGAGACGGTCGGCAGCGGCGATGCGGCGCTCGCGGCCTGCCTGCGGGAGATGCCGCAGCTGCTGCTCCTCGACGTCGAGATGCCGGACGGCAACGGCTACCAGGCCTGTACCAACATCCGTGCGCTGCCGGGCGGACGCGACGTGCCCATCGTCATGGTGACGGGCTTCGACGATGCGACGTCGATCAACCTGGCCTATGACGCCGGCGCGACTGACTTCGTCGTGAAGCCGATCAACTGGGCCTTGCTCGCGCACCGCATTCGCTATGTGCTGCGCGGCGCCCGGACCGTCGAGGCGCTGCGTTTCTCGGAGCAGAAGAACTCCGCGCTCCTCAAGGCGATTCCCGACGGCATCTTCCTGGTGGACGCCGCGGGGCTCATCAACCACTGCTACTCCCCCATCAAGGGCCTCGCACTGCCGGCTTCCGCCGCGCCGCGCCTCGACGAGCTGGTTCCGCCCACTGAGCGGCCGCGCGCCATGGAATGCCTCGAGTCGACTCTGCGCGGGGCGCCGGCGGCCTTCGAGTTCTCAGTGCCGCGCGAGGGCGAGGCGCGCCATTTCGAATGCCGCTACCTGCCGAATCCCGGCGGGCAGGCGCTCGCCATCGTGCGCGACGTGACGCAGCGCAAGCAGACTGAAGCGCACATCCACCAGCTCGCGTACTTCGACGGACTCACCGGGCTGCCGAATCGCGAATGGATCAGCGAGTACCTGTCGCAGGCGCTCGCCGAGGCGGCGGGAGCCGGACAGAACGTCGCGCTGCTGTTCCTGGACCTCGATCAGTTCAAGCGCATCAACGATACGCTCGGGCACGAGACCGGCGATGCCCTGCTGCGGCAGGTCGCAGGACGACTGAGCAACGCGCTCACCGGCACGGGCGCCGCGGGCCGCCTGGCGCGGGTGGGCGGCGATGAGTTTATCTTCGTGCTCACCGGACCGACCGGCCTCGCCGCGGCGGAGAAGGTGGCACAGCAGGCGCAGGCGGCGCTCGCCACCCCCTTCGTCCAGGGAAGCTACGAGCTCGTGGTCACGCCGAGCATCGGCATTGCGCTCTATCCCGAGCACGGCGCGGATACCCAGACCCTTCTCAAGCACGCCGACACCGCCATGTACGAGGCCAAGGCGAGCGGCCGCAACCAGGCGCGCGTCTACACCAGCGCACTCAATAACCGTGCCGTGAAGCGGCTGTCGCTCGAGATGGAGCTGCGGCGGGCGTTCGAGGGCGAGCAGCTCGAGGTGCACTACCAGCCGCAGTACGAGGCGCACGGCCTCAAGCTCGCCGGTGCGGAGGCGCTGCTGCGCTGGTTCCATCCGCAGCGCGGGCAGATTCCGACCGCCGATTTCGTCGCGGTGGCCGAGGAAACCGGGCTGATCGGGGAGATCGGCCGCTGGGCGCTGCAACGGGTGTGTCGCGACCTCAGGCAGTGGCGCGAGCTGAAGCTCGCCCTACCGCCCGTCGCGGTCAATGTGTCGGGCCGTGACTTCATGCGCCAGGACGTGCTGCTGCGCCTCTCGGGCGTGGTGGAGGCGGCGCACCTGCCGGCATCCCTGTTCGAGCTCGAGCTCACCGAGGGAGTCCTGATGCAGGACGTCGAGAGCGGCCAGCGCTCGCTGCAGGCGCTCAAGGAATTCGGCTTCGCCCTCGCCATCGACGACTTCGGCACCGGCTACTGCTCCCTCAACTACCTCAAGCGCTTCGCGCTCGATACGCTCAAGGTCGATCGCGCCTTCGTCAACGACATCACCGTCGATACCGACGACGCGGCGATCGTGCGCGCGATCATCGGCTTAGGCCACAACCTCAGCCTCAAGATCGTCGCCGAAGGCGTCGAGACCCCCGCGCAGCTCGAGTTCCTGCGCGACGCCGGGTGTGATCTGGTGCAGGGGTATCTGCTGAGCCGGGCGCTGACGCCCGCTGCGTTCCTCGAGCGCTTGCGTCTCGGCGGAGCGCCGGGGGACATCGTGGACGCCGGGGCTGCCGCCGCCCACGCCGCGCGCACGGCCGCGAGCGGCTGAGGAGCCGGCCGCGCCCGCGGCCGAATCAGTTGCGCGGCTTGCGCTGGCCCTTCCTCGGACCCTCGCCCTCGGCGCCGATCTCGTAGTCCTCGAAGTCGCTGGTGAGCTCGGCGGTATGCTTTTCCTCGAGCAGCCGCTCGAGGCGCCGCCACGCGGGGTCGCCGGCCTTCTGGCCGCGGCGCTTGGCAAGGTCGAGGTCCTTGATGACCTGGTCGAGGTCGACGTCGCCGTCACCGATGACGGGCTCGTCGGCTTCTTCCTCCTCGAATTCGTCTGATTCCGGCTTCTCGCTCATGCGGGACGGCTGTCCGGCAGGAATTGACGGCGCGAACTTAAATCAGATCCCCATACATCCGCAATGTCACACGTGCGGATTTTGTGAACCGTGTCCGGTATCAGGCCCCGGCGCCCGCCGGCGGGCCCCCGGACACTCGCAGGACCACCTCAGTGGATCAGGTTGTTCATCTCGAAGATGGGCAGCAGCATTGCAAAAACGATGCCCATGACGAACGCGCCCATCAGAATGATGAGCAACGGCCCGAGCAGGCCCACCATGGCGGCGAGCAGGGCATCGAGCTCGCGCTCCTGGCTGATGGCGGCCCGCTCGAGCATGCTCTCGAGCTCGCCGCTCGATTCGCCGCTCGAGATCAGGTGAATCGTCATCGGCGGAAACATCCGGCTCACCGCCAGCGAGCGCCCGATCGGTGCGCCCTCGCGCACCCGCGCCGCAGCATTCTCCACCGCGTCCCGCATCGGCAGGTTGGTGACCACCTCGCCGGCGATACGCAGCGCTTCCAGCACCGGCACCGCGCTCGCCGACAGGATGCTGAAGGTGCGGGTGAAGCGCGCGGTGTTGAAGCCGCGGGTGAGCTTGCCGACCAGGGGCACCGTGAGGAGGAAGCGCTGCAGGCGCCGCCGGGCGGCCGGGTCGCGCTGCCAGCGGCGGAACAGCCACGCCGCCACCGCCAGCGCGATGAGCAGATAGAGCCCGTATTGGCGCAGGAAGTCGCTGGTGGCGATCAGCGCCCGGGTGATCAGGGGGAGCTTGCCCTTGGCGGACTCGAACACCGCGACCACCTTGGGCACGACGAACACCAGCAGGCCCGAGACGATCGCAAAGCACATCACCGTGAGGACGATCGGATAGAGCAGCGCCGCCAGGACCTTCTGGCGGATCTGCTCGCGGCTCTCGGTATAGTCGGCGAGCCGCTCGAGCACGTTGTCGAGATGGCCGGCCTGCTCGCCGGCTGCCACCGTCGCGCGGTAGATCTCGGGGAATACGCGGGGAAATTCCGCAAAGCCGTCGGCGAGCGTGTGGCCCTCCATGACGCGGGCCCGCACCCCGAGCACGATGCTCTGCACGCGCGGCTTCTCGGTCTGCTGCGAGACGGCGAGCAGCGATTCCTCGAGAGGGAGCCCGGCGCGCACCAGCGTCGCCAGCTGGCGGGTGAAGAGGGCGAGGTCGGTCGGCGAGACGCGGCGGATCAGGCCGAAGGAGCGCTGGGCCTTCGCCTCCTTCTGGGCGACTTCGGCGACGGTGACCGGGAGCAGTTGCTGCTCGCGCAGGAGCTGGCGGATGTGGCGCGGGGTGTCGCCTTCGAGGATGCCCTTGCGCTCCTTGCCGGTGGCATCGAGCGCCGTATATTCGAAAGCTCCCATGTCTATTGGCCGAAAGCCGCCTGCGGCGCTTTCGGCGGAAGGCGCCTCAGCTTCGCCGGACCCCGGGGCGAAAGGCGCGGCTTTTGCCCCTCATTGGCAGGTCGCAAGCTCAGTGCCATCAATCCTCGCGCGTGACCCGCAGGATTTCCTCGAGCGTGGTGTCGCCGCGCAGCACGCGGGCACGGCCGTCGTCGCGGATCGAGGGCGTGCTGAGGCGCGCGTGGCGCTCGAACTCGTGCTCCGACACCCCATCGTGGATCATGTCGCGCATGGCGTCGTCGACCACGATGAGCTCGTAGATCCCGGTACGACCGCGGTAGCCGCCGGCGGAGTCGCGGCCCGGCCGGTAGAGCGTCGGCGAGGGATCGCCGGCAGCGAGGTTCAGCAGTCGCCGCTCGCGCTCGCCCGCCTTGAAGGGCTGCTTGGTGTCGGGGTTGAGCACCCGCACCAGGCGCTGCGCCAGCACGCCGATCAGGCTCGAGGACAGGAGGAACGGCTCGATCCCCATGTCGCGCAGGCGCGTGATGGCGCCGGCGGCGGTGTTGGTATGGAGCGTCGAGAGCACCAGGTGGCCGGTGAGGCTCGCCTGCACCGCGATCTGCGCGGTCTCGAGGTCGCGGATCTCGCCGATCAGCACCACGTCCGGGTCCTGGCGCAGGATCGCGCGCAGGCCGCGCGCGAAGGTCATCTCGACCTTGGTGTTGACCTGCGTCTGGCCGATGCCGTCGATGTAGTACTCGATCGGGTCCTCGACCGTCATGATGTTCTGGGTGTTGTCGTTCAGGCGCTCGAGCGCCGCATAGAGCGTCGTGGTCTTGCCGGAGCCGGTCGGGCCGGTCACCAGGATGATGCCGTGCGGCTTGTGGATCAGCTCGTCCATCGCGCCCTGTGTGGTTGGGTCCATGCCGAGCGAGCCGAGGTCGAGCTTGCCGGCCTGCTTGTCGAGGATACGCAGTACCACCCGCTCGCCGTGGCCGGAGGGGATGGTCGAGACGCGCACGTCCACCGCGCGGCCGGCGATGCGCAGGCTGATGCGTCCGTCCTGCGGCAGGCGCTTCTCGGCGATGTCGAGCCGCGACATGACCTTGACGCGCGATACGACCAGCGGCGCCACGGCGCGCTTCGACTGCAGCACCTCGCGCAGCACGCCGTCGATCCGGAAGCGGATGACGAGCCGGTTCTCGAACGGCTCGATGTGGATGTCGGAGGCGTTCTCCTTGACCGCCTGCGTGAGCACCGCGTTGATCAGTCGGATGATCGGAGCGTCGTCCTGGCTGTCGAGGAGATCGGCCTGCTCGGGCAGCTCCTGGGCGAGGTGCGCGAGATCGGCGGTCTCATCGAGCCCCTCGACCGCCTGCATGGCGTCCGAGCCCGCCTCATACGCGCGCCGCAGCAGCAGATCGAATTCCTCCTCCGGCACCCGCTCGACCTTCATCGGGCGGCGCAGATAGCGGCGCACCTCGGCGAGCGCGAGCGGCGAGGCGTCTTCGCGGCACACGCAGTCCGCAACTCCCTCGACGATGCCCCGCACGAGCACCCCGTGGCGCTTGGCGAAGGCAAACGACAGCCGCCGAGCGTCGGAGGCCGTGGCTGCGTTGGTCTCGCCGGGAGTGACCGCGTTCATGCCGTGACCGTACTCATGGCCTGGGAGGCGGCTGGTCGGCCGGCGTCGCGGCCGGGCTCTCCGGAGCCGGCGTCCCGGGCGCGACCGAGGGGCCGGGCGGCGGCTGAGGTGCCGGAGGGTTATTCGCCGGCGGCGCCTGACTCGCGGGCGGCGGGCTCGCCTGCGGCCGTGAGGCGGGCGCCGAGCCGCCCGCGGGCAGCGGCGGCAACGACCCGCGGGTCACGCCCGGCAGCAGGGGCACCGCCTCGCGGCTCTGCCTGTCGATCTGCTTCTCCTGCTCGAGCATGTAGTTGTATTTGAGGTCGGTCTCGAAGGCCGCCTGCGCGGCGTCGCGCAGGATCTTCGGCCGGATGAAGATCATCAGGTTGTTCTTGGTCGACTGCTCGTTACGGGTCTTGAACAGGTAGCCGATGATCGGGATGCTGCCGAGGAACGGCACGCGGTTCTCGCCCTTGGTGGTGTTGTCCTCGGTGAGCCCGCCGAGCACCACGATCCCGCCGTCGTCGATCATCACCGTGGTGCTGACGGTGCGCTTGTTGGTGACCAGATCGACCGCGCCGGCGGGCTTCTGGCCGATGGTCGAGCTCTCGATCGAGATCTTGAGCATCACCGCCGTCCCTTCCGGCGAGATGACGGGCGTGATCTTGAGGATGGTGCCGACTTCCTCGCGCTGGATGGTCTGGAAGGGATTGACCGAGCCGCCGACCACGGCGGTGTTGTTGGCGGTGTACTGGCCGGTGATGAACGGCACTTCCTGTGCGACCTTGAGCTCCGCCTCCTGGTTGTCCATGGTGACCGCCGAGGGCGTCGAGATCACGTTGTCGTTGGTGTCGGCGCGGATGGCGCGCAGGATGGCCGCGAAGTTGGTGCCGTTGCTGCCGCCGATGCGGCCGACGCCGATGGTCGTGCCCTGCAGCAGCGTCGTGGTCGCGTTGGCGGGATTCTGGATCGCGCCGGCGAGGTCGACGATGCTGGTGCCGCCGACCGGGCTCACGAAGGCGCCGGCCGGCACGTTGCTGCCGTTGTTGAGGAAGGCCGCCCAGTTGACGCCGAGCTCGGCGTCCTTGTCGAAGTTGATGTCGGCGATGATCGCCTCGACCAGCACCTGCGGCCGGCGGATGTCGAGCTTGTCGACGATGTCCATGACCGCGCGCATGACCTTCGGCGGCGCGGTGATCACCAGCGCATTGTTGGTCGGGTCCGCCCACACCATCGCGTTCTTCTCCGCCTGCGCCGTCGGGTTGGCGACGCCTGCGCCCGCCGTGCCGGTGGAACCGGAGGCCTGCGCGATGCCGGTGATCTGCTCCTTGAGCTTCGGGGCCAGCTTCTCGGCGTTGGCATAGTGCAGATAGCGCACGCGGGTGTCGCCGCCGCCGCCGAGCGGCGTGTCGAGGTGCGCGATCAGCGCACGGATGCGCAGCCGCTGCGCCTCCTGACCGCTTACGAGCACGGTGTTGGAGCGCTCATCCGCCACGACCTTCACGGTGCTGCCTTCGGCGGCGTTGCCCTGATAGAGCGAGTTGATCACGCGGACGATCTCGGCCGCCGAGGCGTTGGTGAGCGGCACGATCTCCGGGTCCTGATTCCCGACCTGATCGATGCGGCGGATGATGCGGATCATCCGGTTGACGTTGCTGGCGTGGTCGGTGATCACCAGGATGTTGCCGGCAGGGTAGGCGACCAGCGAGCCGTACTGCGGCACCATCGGCCGCAGGATCGGCACGAGCTGCGCGGCGCTCACGTTCCTGACATCGAGCACCTGGGTCACGATCTCATCCGAGGTGGAGCTCACGTGATCGGGAAGATCGATCGACGGGCTGGTCTTGGCGTTGGTATCCGGCATGATCTTCACGATGTTGCCCTGGGGCACCGCGATGAAGCCGTAGACCTGGAGGATCGACAGGAACGCCTCGTAGAACGCCGGCGGCGACATCGCAGTCGAGGACAGCATGGTCACCTGCGCGCGCACGCGCGGATCGATGATGAAGTTCTTGCCGGTGGCGGCGGCCACCGCCTCGGCGACCTGCGTGATGTCGGCGTCCTTGAAGTTGGGGGTGATGCGCTGCGGCTGCTGCGCCGAGACGATCGAGCCCGCGAGCAGGATGATGAGCGCGCACGGAGCGAACGGGCGAAGGCGTGTCACTGTTGTTATCCCCTCAGAGTGCGCGCCCCGCCTAGTGGGGCTGAATATCCGGCGTGTTGGGCGGCTCGGACGAGGGTGTCGGCGATGCCGCGTTCACCGCGCCCGTGCCGGTCGCGCCCGTGTTCGCCGGAGGCTGCAGGGGCGCCCCCTCAGGCGCCGTCCCAGGCGCCTGGTTCGGCGGCGGCGGCAGCGCCGCCGCGCCCGGCTGGGCGGGCGCAGCACCCGGCGCAAAAAACTGGCTCGCGTTCGGCATCGCGGGCGTTCCGGGTTGCAGTCCCGCCTCCGCTTCCTGGGCGACCTGGGCGATGTTGAGCGTGAGGTCCTGCTGCTGGCCGTTGCGGATCACGGTGACGCGCGCCTCGGGCGAGCTGCCGAGCGTATTGAGGATCGCCTGGCCGCGGTCCTGGTCATCGAGCGGCGTGCCGTTGATCGCGACGACCTGATCGCCGGGGCGGAGCCCCACGCGCGCGAACGCGAGGCGATTGCGTCCCGGGTAGACGCGGAAGCCCTTGACCTTGTCCCCGTCCATGACCGCCTGCGGCCGCAGGAGATCGGCGATCAGGCCCGGCTGCTCGGTGAGTGCCTTGCGCATGCGGTCGAAGACGGGACTCTGGGTCGGGAGCGAGGCGGCCGAGGGCGCCGGCGCGGTGCTGCTCGCCTGGCGCGGCAGGACCAGGGACTCGAGCTGCCCGTTGCGGTCGATGATCACGCGGTCGGTGTACACGGAATGGAGTCGTGCGCCCCCGGGAACGGTGTCGCCAACTGCATGCACTTTGGCGGTCTGTGCGTTCGGTCCCAGGATTGCCAGGCCGTTTTGGGGATCATTGCCGGCGATGATTCCGGTGAGCACCAGCGGCATGCTCGTCTCCGGGGCGTTGCTGTCGCTCTGTCTCGCCGCGGGAGCCGCGCCGAACAGGTGGGCGTTGGTGATCGCGGCGACGTCGGTGAATCGCGACCGCAGCGGTTGCGCGGGGGGCGCCGCGTGCGGTGCACGCCCTGCGCCGGCGAGATCGGTGACGATGAAGGCCGCCTGGACGCCGAGCGCGAGCGCCAGCATCCACGTGGCGAAGCGCGGCGCCTCGCGCAGCCGGGCGCGCCAGCGCTCGGACGCAGGCAGGCCCTCGAGCCAGGATGCGGCGTTCATGGAGCCAAAAGCATGAGCTTAACGGAGGTTAGCAAGACTCCTCGCACGTGGCCGAACACCCGCCGCGCAGGGGTGCCCGCGGCCAAACCGTCCAATCATACGGGCCGGCTGCTTGCGCTCTCAAGCGATTGTTTCTGCAGGAGTAAGGACATGACATTGTTCCGCTCTTGTGTTGCCGTTTCACGACCCCTATAAAGATCGCCATGCCCGAGCAGCATCCGGTCCGCCCCGACTCCGGCATTGCCGTAGAAGAGGCGCAGCCGGAGGTCAAGCAGCCGCCGCTGTACCGGGTGGTGCTGCTCAATGACGATTACACCCCCATGGAGTTTGTGGTCGATGTGCTGGAAAAGTTCTTCGGACTGAACCGGCCGAACGCCACCCGGATCATGCTCGAGGTCCATACCAAGGGTAAGGGCGTTTGCGGGGTCTTCACTTACGAGATCGCAGAAACTAAGGTGGCGCAGGTGACGACCTACGCCCGGGATCACCAGCATCCGCTGATGTGCACCCTGGAAGAGGCGTGAACGGACGCACGGGACACTGAAAGGCTCGGCTCAAAGTGCTGTCGAACGAACTGGAATACTGCCTCAATGACGCGTTCCACCAGGCACGCGAGGCGCGTCACGAGTACCTGACGGTCGAGCACCTGCTGCTCGCCATACTGGACACGCCCAAAGTGCGCGAGGTGCTGCGCGCCTGCGGGGTGGACTTCGCCAAGCTCCGCCAGGAGATCAAGGAGCACATCGACCAATCCACCCCGCGCCTCGAGGACGGCGAGGAACGCGAAGTGCAGCCGACGCTCGGCTTCCAGCGGGTGCTGCAGCGCGCCCTGTTCCACGTCCAGTCGAGCGGCAAGAAAGAGGTCGGCGTGACCAACGTGCTGGTCGCCATCTTTAGCGAGAAGCAGAGCCACGCCGTGTTCCTGCTCAACCGCCAGCACGTCACGCGACTCGACGTCGTCAACTACATCTCCCACGGGCTCTCCAAGATCGCCGAGGAGAAGACCGAGAAGGATGAGGCCTCAGCAGAAGGCGAGCGCGACGCCGAAGGCGGCAGCGCGCTGGAGAAGTACACGACCAACCTCAACCGCATGGCGCAGGACGGGCGCATCGACCCGTTGATCGGGCGCAAGCTCGAGGTGGAACGCACCATCGAGATCCTGTGCCGCCGGCGCAAGAACAACCCGCTGTACGTCGGCGAGGCCGGCGTCGGCAAGACCGCGATCGCCGAGGGCCTCGCGCGGCTCATCGTCGAAGGCAAGGTGCCCGAGGTGCTGGCGGACTGCACCATCTTCGCGCTCGACATGGGCGCGCTCATCGCCGGCACCAAGTATCGCGGCGATTTCGAGAAGCGCCTGAAGGGTGTGATCACCGAGCTGAAGAAGCTCCCCGGGGCGGTGCTGTTCATCGACGAGATCCACACCGTGATCGGCGCCGGCGCCGCCTCGGGCGGCGTGATGGACGCCTCCAACCTCATCAAGCCGGTGCTCTCCAACGGCGAGATCCGCTGCATCGGCTCGACCACCTACAGCGAGTACCGCGGCATCTTCGAGAAGGACCACGCACTCGCCCGGCGTTTCCAGAAGATCGACGTGGTCGAGCCCTCGGTGGCCGAGACGATCGACATCCTGTTCGGCTTGAAGCCGCGCTTCGAGGAGCATCACGGCATCACTTATGCCGACGAAGCGCTGCGCGCGGCGGCCGAACTGGCCGCGCGTCACATCAACGAGCGGCACCTGCCCGACAAGGCCATCGACGTAGTCGATGAGGCCGGAGCGCGTGCGCGCCTGAAGCCGATCGCCGAGCGCGAGCCGGTGGTCGGGGTGAAGCAAATCGAGGACGTGGTGGCGCGCATGGCGCGCATCCCGGCCAAGAGTGTTTCGATCTCCGACAAGGAGGTCCTCAAGAACCTCGAGCGCAATCTGAAGCTGGTGATCTTCGGCCAGGACAAGGCGATCGAGGCCCTCGGTGCTGCGATCAAGATGGCGCGCTCGGGCCTCGGCGAGGCGCGCAAGCCCGTCGGCAGCTTCCTGTTCGCCGGCCCCACGGGGGTTGGCAAGACCGAGGTCACGCGACAGCTCGCGATCGCCATGGGCGTCGAGTTCCTGCGCTTCGACATGTCCGAGTACATGGAGCGGCACACCGTCTCGCGTCTGATCGGCGCGCCCCCGGGTTACGTCGGCTTCGACCAGGGCGGGCTCCTCACCGAGGCCATCGCCAAGCACCCGCACTGCGTGCTGCTGCTCGATGAGGTCGAGAAGGCGCATACGGACGTGTTCAACCTGCTGCTGCAGGTCATGGATCACGGCACGCTCACCGACAACAACGGCCGCAAGGCCGACTTCCGTCACGTCATCATCGTGATGACGACCAACGCCGGTGCCCAGGAGATGGCGCGGCCCTCGATCGGCTTCACCAACGCCGACAACGCCAGCGACGGTATGGAGGCGATCCGGCGGATCTTCAGCCCCGAGTTCCGCAACCGGCTCGATGCCGTCATCCATTTCGCCGCGCTCGATGCGCCGACCATCGAGCGCGTGGTCGACAAGCTGATCCTCGAGGTCGAGGCGCAACTCGAGCAGAAGGGCGTCACGATCTCACTCGACGATGCGGCGCGGCGCTGGGTGGCGAGTAAGGGTTACGATCCGAAGATGGGCGCCCGTCCCATGGCGCGCACCATCCAGGAGTACATCAAGCGGCCGCTCGCCGAGGAGCTGCTGTTCGGCCGTCTGGCGAGCGGCGGACACGTCAGCGTGTCGGTCAACGCGGATGGGTCGGAGCTCGTCCTGCACTGCGAGCCGGCGCAGGTGCCCGCGGTCACGGTCTAGCGCGACTTTTGCCGGCTGCGCGGTGCGTGGGCTCAGCGCCCTCGGTAGATGATGCGGCCCTTGGTCAGGTCGTAGGGGGTCATTTCCACCGTCACCGCGTCCCCAGTCAGGATGCGGATGTAGTTTTTGCGCATCTTCCCCGAGATGTGCGCGGTCACGACGTGGCCGTTCTTCAGCTTCACCCGGAAAGTCGTATTGGGCAGGGTCTCGACGACCTCGCCTTCCATCTGAATCGCATCTTCTTTGGACATGGTGCCCTTAACGACTGCGGGGGCGCGAATTGGAGCACAAAGGCCGCTGGTAAGGCAATTTGCGCACCGGCCCTGTCTACGCCAGGGGTGCTGGCGGCAGGGCCACCTGCTCGCGCAGGAGTCGCTGGAACTGCGTCCGCGGAATCGTGCGGGCGCCGAGACTGCCGAGGTGGCGCGAGTAGAGCTGGCAGTCGATCACGACGATGCTGTTGCGCACGCACACCGCCACCAGGTGGGCGAGCGCCACCTTGGAGGCATCGCGCACGGCGCTGAACATGGACTCCCCGAAGAACACACCCCCGAGGCGCACGCCGTAGAGGCCGCCGGCGAGCGCGCCATCGCGCCAGACCTCGACGCTGTGGGCGCATCTCAGGCGATGCAGCGTGAGGTACGCGGCGCGCATGTCGGAGGTGATCCACGTGCCCGGGCTCGAGGTGCGCGGCGCGGCGCAGCCGTCGATTACGGCGACGAAGTCGCGGTCGATCGAGGTGCTGAACCCGGCGTTGCGCAGCGTCTTGGCGAGGCTGCGGCTGCAGTGAAACTCCTCGGGGAAGAGCACCGCGCGAGGGTCGGGCGACCACCACAGCACCGGCTGGCCGGGCGAGTACCAGGGAAAGATGCCGCGGCGGTAGGCGGCGAGCAGCCGCTCGGGCGAGAGGTCGCCGCCGGCGGCGAGGAGGCCCGGCGGGTCCTCGAGCGCCTGCTCGGGGGGAGGGAACCACTCGGGCGCATCGTGCGCGGAGATCCAGGTGACGGTTTTCATGCCCGCCGTCGTGCCCCGCGCCGTCCGCGATACGGGACGTGCTCCTGGACCTCGAGCGCGTAGCTCTCGACCGCCGCGCCCTCGCGCTCGAGGTATTGGGCGATGGCGGCGCGGAACTGCCGGTCGGCGAGGAAGTGAGCGGACCAGGTGAGCTGCGGCTCGAAGCCCCGGCTCACCTTGTGCTCGCCCTGGGTTCCCGGCTCGAAACGCCGGATGCCGCGCTCGATGCAGAACTCTATCCCCTGGTGATAGCAGGCCTCGAAGTGCAGGCTATGGAAATCCGCGGCCGCGCCCCAGTAGCGGCCGTAGAGCGCTTCCTGACACCAGAAGAAGATCGCCACCGCCACCACGGCGCCCCCGTACACGGCGAGCTTCACCATCAGCGATTCCGGCAGACGTCGCGCCACCTCGGCGAAGAACTCCGGTGTGAGATACGGCTCGTGCCCGTGACGCAGGAACGTATCGCGGTGCAGGGCGTAGATTCGCTCGAGGAGCGGCGCGTCGAGCTCGCCGCCGAAGCGCGTCTCGAAGCGCACGCCATTCTCGGCCACGCGCCGGCGCTCGCGGCGCGCTTTCTTGCGCTTCTCGGCGGTAAAGGACTCGAGGTAGTCCTCGAAGCTCGCGTAACCGCGGTTGCTCCAGTGAAACTGGCAGTCCCGCCGCAGCAGCCAGTCACGACTTGCGCAGGCCGCGCGCGCGGGCTCATCGAGAAACAGCGCGTGCACCCCCGACAGGGAGCGGGCGCGCGTTTCGCGCTCGAGCGCATCGAGGAGCGCGTCGGCGATGGCGGTGCCGTCGAGCCCCGGGCGCGCCAGCAGGCGCGGACCGGTCGCGGGAGTGAAGGGCACGGCGAGAGTGAGCTTCGGGTAGTAGCCGCGCCCGAGCCGCTCGTACGCCTGCGCCCAGCCGAAGTCGAAGACGAATTCCCCGTAGGAATGGGTCTTCAGATAAGCGGCGGCCGCGCCCGCGAGGCCCTCGCGGTCGCGCAGCGCCAGGTAGTGCGGCTGCCACCCGGTGCCCGGCCCGACGCACCCGGCGTGCTCGAGCGCCGCGAGGAACTCGTGACGGGCGAAGGGATAGGCTCCGCCGGTGAGCGCGTTCCACTCCCGCGGGTCGAGCTCATCGATGCTGGAGCAGAACTCGATCCGGGCGGCGGTCATGGCGGGTCGGAGCCGCTACGTGTGGGCGCGTGCGTCGAGCGTCTCGAGGTAGCGGTCGGCATCGAGAGCGGCCATGCAGCCCGAGCCCGCGGAAGTGACCGCCTGGCGGTAAACGTGGTCGGCCACGTCGCCGGCTGCAAACACCCCCGGGACACTGGTGGCGGTCGCATCCCCATCGAGTCCGCCGTTCACGGTGAGGTAGCCGCCCTGCATGGCGAGCTGCCCCTCGAAGAGCGCCGTGTTGGGGGTATGGCCGATGGCGACGAAGAGGCCGGTGACTTCCAGAGACTGCAACGCGCCCCCTGGGAGCGAGCGCAGGCGCACCCCGTTCACGCCCTGCTCATCGCCGAGCACCTCGTCCACCGTGTGGTTCCAGATCACCGACATCTTCCCGGCCTTCACCTCGTGGAACAGGCGATCCTGAAGGATCTTCTCGGCACGCAGCTTGTCGCGCCGGTGCACGAGCGTTACGTGCCGCGCGATGTGCGAGAGATACAGCGCCTCCTCGACCGCGGTGTTGCCCCCGCCGACCACCGCGACGCGCTGGTCGCGGAAGAAAAAACCGTCGCAGGTCGCACAGGCCGAGACGCCGCGGCCGCGGAACCGCTCCTCGGACGGCAGGCCCAGGTAACGGGCGCTCGCGCCGGTCGCGATGATGAGCGCATCGCAGCTGTAGCGGCCCGCCTCGCCGACCAGGGTGAGCGGCCGCGCCGTGAGGTCGACCGACACCAGGTGGTCGTTGACGATCTCGGTGGCGAAGCGCTCGGCGTGACGCCGCATGCGCTCCATCAGGGCCGGGCCCTGCAGGCCTTCGACGTCGCCCGGCCAGTTGTCGACGTCGGTGGTGGTCATGAGCTGTCCGCCCGGCGCCATCCCGGCGATGAGGAGCGGTGAGCGATTGGCGCGCGCGGCGTACACCGCGGCGCTGTAACCCGCCGGTCCCGATCCCAGGATAATCAAGCGGCTGTGCTTAGGTTTCGTGTAGGTCATCTCTGCCATCGGTGCATGGTACCAAGCCCTATAATGCGGGCCGTCTATCTTAAGACTTAAGACGAGGCGGTGAAGATTGGCTGAGACGCAGGTCCAGGCACGCAACGGCTCGCGCCTCACGGCGGCGGTGTCCCGCGCCCTGCGCGAGAGCGCGGTGATCGCGCTCGCGATCATCGCCCTCACGCTGTTCGTGGCGCTCGCCAGTTACAGCCCCGACGACCCGGCGTTCTCAAACAGCCCGGAACACCCGGGGTTCTCTTCCGCGGCCAACACGGCGCCGATCCACAACCGCATCGGCGTCGCGGGCGCGTGGGCGAGCGACTTGCTGTTCTCCCTGTTCGGCTGGCCGGCGTTCCTCCTGCCGGCGGTGCTGGCGATCTCGGCCTGGGGACTGCAGCGGCGGGTGCAGGGCGCGAGCGTCTCGCGCGTCAACACCGCGGTGCGCACGGCAGGGTTCGTGCTGCTGCTCGGGGCGAGCTGCGGCCTGACGACGCTTCACTGGGAAGCCGGCGTCCTGCGGGAGACGGCGGGCGGCGTGGTCGGGGGGATGGTGGGCAAGGGGCTGGCGGCCTGGCTCGATTTTCTCGGGGCGACGCTGGTGCTGATCGCCGCCTGGATGGCGGGCCTCTCGGTGGCCTTCCACGTGTCGTGGCTCGCGGTGATGGACCGGCTCGGCGGGCTCACCTGGGCGGGCATCGCCTGGCTGCGAGCGCATCTGGCCTCGCGCAAGGATGTGGCCGAGGGACGCGAGCGGCGTCAGGCGCGCAAGGACGCCGTCGAGATCGAGCAGAGGAAATCGGCGACCCGCGCGCCGCCGCGCATCGAGCCGCCGCTGCCCGTGGTCGAGAAGAGCGCGCGCGTCGAGCGCGAGCGCCAGGTGCCGCTGTTCGATCCCCCGAAGGCCAACGAGCTTCCGCCGCTGAAGCTCCTCGACGATCCGCCGGCGCGCGAGCCGCTATATTCGGCCGAGGCGCTCGAGGCCCTGTCGCGCCTGGTAGAGATGAAGCTCAAGGACTTCGGCATCGACGCCGAGGTGGTAGCGGTCCAGCCGGGACCGGTCGTGACGCGTTTCGAGCTGCGGCCGGCGCCGGGGGTCAAGGCGAGCCAGATCACGGCGCTCTCCAAGGACCTGGCGCGGGCGCTCTCGGTGCTGTCGGTGCGCGTCGTGGAGGTGATCCCCGGCAAGAGCGTCATGGGGCTCGAGATCGCCAACGAGAAGCGCGAGGTGGTGACGCTCGGGGAGATCATCCGCTCCCGGGCCTACGACGAGATGCACTCGCCGCTCGCTCTCGCGCTCGGCAAGGACATCGGCGGGCAGCCGGTGGTCGCGGACCTCACCCGCATGCCCCACCTCCTGATCGCGGGCACCACGGGCTCGGGCAAGTCGGTGGCGCTCAACGCCATGGTGCTGTCGCTCCTCTATAAGTCCACGGCCGAGCACGTCCGGCTCATCATGATCGACCCGAAGATGCTCGAGCTCTCGGTCTACGAGGGCATTCCGCACCTGCTGGCGCCGGTGGTCACCGATATGAAGCAGGCCTCGAACGCGCTGCGCTGGGGTGTCGTGGAGATGGACCGGCGGCATCAGCTGATGGCGGCGCTCGGGGTGCGCAACATCGCCGGCTTCAATCGCCGCGTGCGCGATGCGACCGATGCCGGCAAGCCGATCCGCGACCCGGTGATGACGGCGCGGGCGGCGAACGATCCGACCATCGACCAGAGGCTGATCCCGGATCTGACTCCGCTGCCTTACATAGTGGTGATCGTCGATGAGTTCGCCGATCTCATGATGATAGTCGGCAAGAAGGTCGAGGAGCTCATCACGCGCCTGGCGCAGAAGGCGCGCGCTTCCGGAATCCATCTGGTGCTCGCGACGCAGCGGCCGTCGGTGGACGTGATCACCGGCCTCATCAAGGCCAATATTCCCTGCCGCATCGCCTTCCAGGTCTCGGCGCGGGTCGATTCGCGCACCATCCTCGACCAGATGGGCGCGGAGACACTGCTCGGGCACGGCGACATGCTGTATCTGCCGCCCGGCACCTCGATGCCGACGCGTGTGCACGGCGCTTTCGTCTCGGATCAGGAGGTGCACCGCGTGGTCGATGCACTGAAGGCCCAGACGCCGCCGAGCTACATCGACGAGGTCCTGTCGGGGCCGCGCGGCCCCATTCCGGGTATCTCGGAGGAGGAGGGCGAGGCAGAGGGGATGGGTGGCGAGGACGATGCCGAGCAGGATCCGCTCTACGACGAGGCGGTGCGCATCGTGACGACCGAGCGCAAGCCGTCCATTTCCTACGTGCAGCGGCGTTTGAAGATCGGCTACAACCGCGCGGCGCGGCTGCTCGAGGCGATGGAGCTCGCCGGGCTCGTCGGGCCGCTGCAGGCCAACGGCGCGCGCGACGTGCTGGCGCCGTCGCCTCCGGGGGATTGACCCGGTGCGGGCGTGCGCTCTCCGTCTCGGGCTGGCGCTGGCGCTCGCAGCGCACGCGCCGGTCGCCGGAGCATCGCCGGCCGCAGCAGCGGTGGCAACGCAGGCACCGTCCGCGCAGTCGCAGCCGACGCAGCTCGATGCGTATCTGGATCATCTGAAGACGCTGCGCGCGAGCTTTGTGCAAACGCTGGCTGACGGCCAGGGGAAGGAGATCGACCGCGCGAGCGGGACGATCATCGTGCAGCGGCCCGGCAAGTTCAGCTGGGACATCCATCCGCAGTCCGGCGCGGGCACCGCCGGTCAGCTCATGGTCTGCGACGGGCGCAATCTCTGGTTCTTCGACCGCGACCTCGAGCAGGTGACGGTGAAACCGGTCGATGCGGCGCTGTCGGCCACCCCCGCGCTGCTGCTGTCGGGCGCGGTCGACGTCCGCAGGAACTTCACCATCGCTGCGGCGGGCGAGCGCCTCGGGCTG
>Ga0307469_10000308_pt1 | contig 18643 bp, 13 predicted proteins | sample atmos_gasesAM2C__FD_203084 | JGI IMG/M metagenome (GOLD analysis project Ga0307469, IMG submission 203084) | Hardwood forest soil microbial communities from Morgan-Monroe State Forest, Indiana, United States - atmos_gasesAM2C_515 | ecosystem: Environmental > Terrestrial > Soil > Temperate...
CGATCTCGGACTGCTGCGCCAGTCTTTCAAGGTCTTTCCCCGGCGTCGCCGTATTCACGAGCTGGAAGCAGCCGTGATCGACAACCCTTCGGCGGGAAACTACGAGGAGCTGGCCGATCTCTACATGGAGGATCGGAACTTCTCGAAAGCCCGCGCCTGCTATGACAAGGCAATTTCATCCCGCACCGATTCGCTCGATCCTTTTTACCGGCGCGGCGTGTGCGAGGTGGAACTGGGTGACTTTACAGCGGCAGTCTCCGACCTTGAGCGAGTGGTCAGCAACGATCCCGGTTACGACTTTCATCGTGCCAAAGGACTGCTGGCGCACGCCTACGCGAGTACTGGTCAGGCGGAGAAGGCGGCGGAGCTTTTCCAGCAAGTGACCATTATTTCCACCCTGTCGGAGACTTATTACAACTATGCATCCTTTTTCGATGCGCAAGGAAAAACTGCCGAAGCTCGTGAGTGGACGCAGAAGATTCTTGCCAAGAAGCCAACCATGCCGGGCTACCTGCGGCGTCGCGAGCGACCCTGGTTCCGCAAGGCCGCAGGGCTGTTGAAACGCCTGAACGCAGCGTGATCCGCTCCGCCCGATCGGGTGAGATGCTAGACTTTTTCTTCCATGGCTCGCGTCACGCACCTTGAATGCACCCGCTGCGGACAGTCCCTCAGCGCGGGCACACCGCAGACCGTCTGCCCGAAAGATGGCGGAGTGCTCTACGCCCGCTACGACCTGGTGGCAATTAAGAAGAACGTTTCTCGTGAGCAGTTGCAGAGCGGACCCGCCAGCATGTGGCGTTACGCCAATGTGCTGCCGGAAGCGCCCCCCGTCTCGCTCGGAGAGGGTTTCACCCCCATGCTTCCGAGCCGCGAATATCCGAACGTGTTCATCAAAGATGAAGGCCTCAATCCGACCGGCTCGTTCAAAGCCCGTGGACTCTCCGCGGCGGTCACCATGGCCAAACACTACGGCCTCAAGAAACTCGCGATTCCTTCCGCGGGCAATGCGGCGGGCGCCTTGGCTGCCTATGCTGCTGCGGCCGGCCTGGAGTCGTACATCTTCATGCCGAAAGACGTTCCCATGGCGAACCGTATTGAATCCGAATACTACGGAGCACACGTCACGCTCGTGGACGGTCTCATCAGCGACTGCGCGCGCATGGTGGGCGAGCGCAAGGAGAAAGAAGGCTGGTTCGACATTTCCACGCTGAAGGAGCCTTTTCGGGTCGAAGGCAAAAAGACGATGGGCTACGAGGTCGCCGAGCAGTTGGGCTGGAGGCTTCCGCAGGGAATCATTTATCCCACCGGCGGTGGTGTCGGGATGATCGGCATGTGGAAGGCCTTCGATGAGATGCAGGAACTGGGTTGGATCGGATCAGAGCGCCCGCAGATGGTCAGTGTTCAATCAACAGGTTGTGCGCCCATTGTTAAAGCTTGGGATGAAGGCAAGGGTGCCTCGGAAATGTGGCAGCACGCCACCACTTCCGCGTCCGGCCTGCGTGTGCCCAAGCCATATGGCGACTATCTCATCATTGACATCCTTCGTAAGAGCGGAGGGATTGCTGTGGCGGTCACCGATGACGAGATCATCGATGCCCTCCGGAACTGGGCGCGCGTGGAGGGGATTTTCGCAGCGCCAGAGGGAGCGGCGGCGTTGGCTGCTTACTGGAAGTTGCGAGCCGGCGGTTTCTTCGGAACCGACGACCAAGTGGTTCTGTTCAATACCGGTACCGGCTTGAAGTACCTGGACACGCTGGAAAGCCAGAACGGCGCAACACACCGCGAGTTACCCACCAGCCGCCAGATCGCCGGGATCATTGGACCGTACTAGTCCTTCGTGAAAGGTCGGGTTGCTGCAGCCCGAGGTAGTCTCACCCACATCTAGCCTTGGATTACCAATAAAATAGTGTGTATGACGGACCGCCTCTATTATCACGATTCTTTCCTCTATGACTTCGAGGGCGAAATCACCGAAGTCGTGCCGGCGGCAGAAATCAATGCGCGGCACGGAGTCTTCCTTGATCGCACCGCGTTCTATCCCACCAGCGGCGGACAAGTGCATGACACGGGCTGGCTTTCTCCGGCAGCGGGGAATCGGGAGGACGGGTTTCGGGTTACGGAGGTTGCGGAAGAAGAAGACGGCCGAGTGGTCCACTACATTGAGGCCGACAAAGCGCCGCAACCGGGCACGAGAATTCTCGGTTCCGTCGATGTGGCCCGCCGCCGCGATCATATGCAGCAGCATTCGGGGCAGCATGTTCTCTCAGCTGCCTTCATCCGTCTCTTTAACATGCCAACGGTCTCATTCCACATGGGCGAAGACGCGTGCTCGATTGATCTGGACACTCCAGTCCTGCAGCCCGAACAGGTCGAGGAAGTGGAGTTGTTTGCGAATCAGATCGTGCAAGAAAACCGCCCGGTGGAGATCCGGTTTGTCACGCAGCAGGCGGCCCAGGACCTTGGGCTGCGCAAACCTCCGCGGGCCGATAAGGACGAGTTGCGGCTGATCGATATCCAGGATTTCGATCTGTCCGCATGTGGGGGCACGCACGTGGGAAACACAGGGCAGATCGGCAGCATTCTTCTGCGCAAAACGGAGAGAGTGCGACAGGGCTGGCGCGTCGAATTCGTATGCGGCCAGCGCGCCGTGAAAACGGCCCGGCGTGATTACATCACGCTCACCGAGGCGGCTGCGCAGTTCTCCGGGCACATCTGGGATGTCCCTCAACAGGTGAAGAAGTCGCTTGAAGAAATCCGCAGCGCGAGCAAGGTCAGCGAACATCTGCTGGAGGAATTGGCTGAACTGCAAGCGGCTCGGCTACTGGCGGAGGCCGATTCTTTAAATGGACGGAAAATAGTCGTGCGTTCGTACGCCGATCGCGATCTTGGATTCATCCGGTTGCTGGCTCAGAAGCTCACACGGATGGAAACGAATGTGGTTTCTTTAATGGGTGCAGGTCAGGGGCAGCCGTCACTGGTGTTTGCCCAATCGAAGGGGTTGCCCTTCGATATGGGTGCCTTGCTGAAGGATACCGTCGCCACGTGCGGCGGGAAGGGCGGCGGCAGCAAGGATATGGCGCAGGGGGGCGTTCCCCGGGGTGACCTCCTGGAAGAGGCTATCGCTTACGCGGCTGCGAAACTCAACTCCTGAGGGTCGGGATCGTTGGCCTACTCGTGATGACGAGGCCCCCAGCGATTTGGGCCAGCGGTTCCTCTCCGGTCTTCGTGCTACAGTTCCTTGAGTTCTCTGTATGCCTGACCAGAAGCTCATTCTCGTCAATCTGCTGATCAAGCTCGGCGTCGCCGCTGCGGTTTCGAGCACGCTGGTGCGGTCGCGCGAGTTTAAGAACCTTCTGTTCCGGGAAGAGCGCACCACACGGCAGAAGATATATCTGGCCATCTGGTTTGGCACCCCTATCGCGCTCGCGGTGTGGATTCGCTTTATCCAGAGGAGTTTCTTAGCCGGTGACTTGTCGTTTGAAACCACTTTGCTCCTGGGTGTCATTGGCGGCCGTTTGACCGGCTCTCTGGGCGGAGCCCTGATGGCCTTCCCGGCGCTCCTGCATGGCGAATGGGCGACCTTGCCATTCAACGTATTCTGCGGCCTGGCGGCGGGACAGCTGCGCACGCTGGCACAAGATAAGGAAGATGTCTGGTCCTTCTCTCCATTTATCGATCTGAGCATCTATCGCTGGATTCGTCGCAATCTGCCCAAGCCGCGTTTCGATTGGCAGATCATGTTTTTCGCGACCATCGTAGCTTTCCGATTTCTGCACAGCGAACTAACCCGCGTGTTCCCCCGCGCCACTTTCAGCCTGGAGAGTTCGAATCTGTGGGTGCAAGCGGCGATCTACGCCACCTCCGTTATGGTGGTTGGTACTGAGCTGAAAATCTTCAATGGAGTGCGCATCCAGATGAAGCTCGAGGAGCAGCATCTTCTGTTGCTCCAGGCGCGCATGGAGGCATTGCAGAATCAGATCAATCCTCACTTCCTTTTCAACACGCTGAACTCTGTTTCCTCGCTGGTACGCTTCGATCCGGATACCGCGCGAGAGTTGATCATCAAACTGGCGCGGATTCTGCGCCGACTGCTAAACAGTTCCGAATCGTTTGTGCCCTTGCGCGAGGAAGTCGAATTTATCGACAACTACCTGGATATTGAAGTAGTACGTTTCGGGCGCGACAAGCTGCGCGTCGTGAAGGAACTCGAGCCGGAATCCCTAGAGATGCTGGTACCTGCGATGCTCCTGCAGCCGCTGGTGGAGAACTCCATTAAGCATGGGCTAGCCTCGAAGGTAGAGGGTGGCAGCATTGTTCTGCGTAGCCGGCGGGGTGCGAAAGCGGTCATCATCGAAGTTGAAGATGATGGTGTGGGAATGGGTGCCGGGCAAACCAACGGGAAGCCCAACGGCACCAGCGGCACAGGGATCGGCATGGCCAACATTGCCGAGCGTCTCAAGGTCCTCTACGGAGACACGGCCCGCATGACCATCGATAGTCACGATGGGAAGGGAACGCTGGTGCGTCTGCGTCTGCCTATTTTGGAGGACGGCTCGGGGATCCCGCCTGCACTCTACGAAGAACGTTCCAGCACCCGGCGATAAAACGCTTCGTATTGTGGGATGATCTTGCTGGCGCAGAACTTCGCCTGGGCCCATGCGCGTGCCTGCACGGCCATCATGTTCAGCTTCTGATCGTCGCTGAGCAGGTCGATGGCATACTGCGCCATCGTGTCTACATCGCCCACTTCGGCCATGAAGCCGTTCCTCCCGTGCTCGATCACTTCGGGAAGGCCGCCGACGCGGGTGGTAATCGGGACAACTTTGCAAGCCATGGCTTCCAGCGCGGCCAGTCCGAAAGACTCCAGTTCACTGGGAAGCAGCATCACGTCCGAAATGGCGAGCTTTTCCTGCACCCGGTCCTGCTTCCCAAGGAAGATCACGTGATTGTGGATACCCTTCTGCACGGCCAGCCACTCAGCCTTGGAGCGATCCGGACCGTCGCCGACCAGTAGCAATTTGGAGGGAATTTTCTTGCGGACCCGGTCGAAAATTTCCACCACGTCGGTGAGCCGTTTGACCGGCCGGAAGTTCGAGAGGTGCACCAGAATCTTTTCGTCGGGAGACGCATACTCCAGGCGCCGTTTAGGAGCGTCCGCATCGCGCACATAGAGATCACAATTGACGAAGTTGTAGACGACCTCAATGTGGTTCTTGATGTCGAATTCTTTCAGCGTAATATCCCGTAAGTATTGCGAGATGGCCGTGACGCCGTCGCTCTCCTCGATGGAATAGCGGGTGATGGGGAGGTAGGAGCGGTCAAGACCGACCAGCGTAATGTCCGTTCCATGCAGCGTCGTCACAAACGGGAGCCGGCGTCGCGAAGGCCCAGCCGCCAGCATCTGGCGCGCGAGCAGGGCGCTGACCGAGTGAGGAATCGCGTAGTGAACATGCAGCAGGTCCAGGTCATACAGTTCGGCGACTTCCGCCATGCGCGTCGCCAGCGCCAGGTCGTAGGGCGGGTAGTCAAACAGCGGGTAGCGCGACACCTCAACTTCGTGGAAATGAATGTGCGGCTGGGGTTCCGTGAGGCGAATCGGTTGCGCGTACGAAATGAAGTGAACGTCGTGTCCGCGCTGCGCCAGTTCCAGGCCCAGTTCGGTCGCCACCACTCCGCTGCCACCATACGTCGGATAACACGTAATTCCGATCTTCATTTTGTCTCCGGGACCTTTTGTTTCGATGGCGAGTTTACGCGGGCGATTCAGATTTTGGCCGGAATTGCGGCGAAAGACTGGGGCTGAGGCGCTTTATGCCTGCGGAGTGCGCTCGAAGATATTGGCTCGCAGCGGGTCGACTTTGTCGAGATGATTTTGCACGCGGGCCTTGGTGTCGGGGGTGAGCCCCGTGAATTCGATGCCATTTCCGACCCCGGGGTCGCTGGTGCGCACGACTGCGGTAGTGGAGATTTTCTCTTCTCCAATCCAGAACTCGACTCGCAGAGTCGTCCCGATCGCAAGCGGCAAAATGGTTTCCACGTAGCAGCCGTTGCCACTGACGTCGGTTGCATTGACGCGCATCGGAGTCTTCACGCGTTCATCCCTTAGCTCCAAAGGGAAAGAGATGCGATGGCGCGCATATTTTCTGCGGTTGTTGGCATCGGGTTGAGCGATGATTTGTTCCGGCTTGAGTTCGCTCTTCCAGGGGCAGTCCTGATCGGCAACAATCTGCACGCCGACCTGCACCTTCTGCACCGGGCCGCCGTCCATTACCCAGATGACGCGACAGCGCGACTTGCGATCGCCGTATTGCACGCCGATCACATCGCCCACTTTTACCTCGTGTTCCAGTCCGGAGAATAGCGCGCCCGAGATGCTGATGTTGCGCGCGCGAATGTGTTGGGAAAAGGTCTGGCCGCTGGCCGCCATGCCCCAAACTCGCACCGAGAGATCTGTACTGACTCGTGGATCCGGTCGATGTTCACTCATAGCGACGGCGATAAATCCTCGCCAGCTCTAATCATAGCCCGACTTTAACGAAGCGGTGGTTACCGAAGTTACTCGGTTTGGTTCGGAAAGCGTCGAAAGTGGCATCGAAAAATCTCATGCATCACAGTTCCCTGTAGGAAATCAAACCGATACCCCGGGCTTCCAGTGTCGCACGTGCTTCGGGGGATGTCAGGATGGCCAGTTCTTCCTCCCGCTGTTGACGCAGGCGCGTGCGAATCGTTCTCAAATCCTCGTCCACGTAGCCGGGATGACAAACAAACTCCCAGGTTCCTTCTGGCATGTTGTCGGCAATGTCTCGAAACAGGTTGGCATTGAGATGGCCCGTAGCCACGATGCCGAGCGTGCCGTCGGGGGTCTTCAGTCCGGCCTTGGTGACCGCTCTGCGGAAACTCCCCGCCAGGCCTCGCAAGGTCTTTACCTGCGCATAGCGCTTCCACAGCCCGCTCTGGGCACGCGCGAAGTTGGCGGCAACCACTTCGAAAGGATTACGAATCGCACGGATGCTGCAAGTCCGCGCGGCGCGCAAAATCCCTTGCAGAGCCGCCGGAAAAATGTGCGTGTGTTTGTGTGTGTCAACGTGGGAAACGGTGAGGCCGTGCGCCTGCAGTCTACGAATCTGCGCGGTCGTTTCGGCCTCCACTTGGTCGGGGTCGACCCTGCCGGACATCGCCCGAACGGCGAACCCCGCGACTCCATCGCGAAAGGAGTTCCCACTTGTCGGAACAACCAGGCTTGGAAGCCTGGCCGGATCGATCAGCGGTTGGCCATCGAGCAGAACAACATGGCAGCCAACACTCCACTGGGAATTGGACTTTGCGAATCGGACTGCCTCTTCGAAAGCCATCGAATTCGCCATGAGCGTGGTGGAGGTTACGACTCCATGCTGGTGAGCCTCGACGATGGCTCGATTCACACCCGAGGTGAGCCCGAAATCGTCCGCATTGATGATCAGGCGACGCACGGGAAAAGTGTAGCAGCCAGGACCGAACTGCCCTCGCCCTATTGTTTGACCCCCATTTTCGGCCCCGCGTATACTCGAACTTCAACGCATCACGTGTGATCTGGTACGCGCTTCGGGCTCTTCGGTTTACCAGAAACGAAGGGCGGTTAGCTCAGCTGGTTAGAGCGCCTGGAGTACCTAGCTTTCGCCCGCCATTCCCACCGTTTGACTTTTCTTGTACTTAGCTTCCGCTACGGCTCAGTCCTGTTCCCTCGTTTGGACAGGTTTGGTCTAGCTTAGGCACCAGTTGGGCACCGCTACAGCGCGGCGCGAACTGACTCAACGGAGGGCATCCCACGGCTCGCTCAAGCCGCAGCAAACACGCCCGCTAGAGCCCTAGCGTGGCCTTCGCGGATAGTCGCTGAACGCCAACTAGTGGCTGGGCAGTGCCCGCTTCGGAGCCGGTAACTTTCTGGCAAGGAGCGCTCCCCTATGGCCGCAGACGAAAACGAAATGTCGGTTGAAGCTCAAATTGAAGCCACTGAACTTGATCCTCTAAAGCCCGAGAAGCGCGGCTACGAATCCTTGCGCGGTGTGCGTCGCTCAACCTACGTCAAGCGCAGTTTGCTCCGGCTGCTCTCCAAGGCTCCTGAAGAGCTGGAGGCCTACAGCCCCAAGAATGGCTTCGAGATGATTGCGCGGAACATGATTCTCGCCAGCAATGCGAAGGATCGGAACGCAGCGGTCGCGGTCGCTGTGTTCAAGGAAGTTAAGGAGGCGTTAGGCGAGAAGATCGGCACGAATTGGCGGCAGACTGTTGACGAGCGCCAGCGCCAGAACGCGCCGACAATCGTCGTTGATATGCCCATGCCCAAGGCAGACGTAAACTGAACAGCCTCCTTCAAGCGTCAAGTCGAGCAGTTTTTCGTCTCTGTCTGTCGTCATAACGCTTCGACGGAGTTCTGAGTGTAATCGCCTCATAACAACAGTTGAGCGTAAGGGCACAATTCCCAATAAAATCGCCTTCAAATGGCAGCCGAGAATCTGAACGATGATGCGCGCGTTTATCTTGCGTTCCACTCTGCGGCCTGCGAACCTGGGACCTCGAAGATCTCAGATAGGACGCGACCCTTCATCTGAATCGGTTGGGGTATCCCGTATAGGTTCAGGATCGTCGGCGCAATATCGAAGACGCTGACGGTAAACCCCATCAGTCGCACATCTCTCTTGATATTTGGGCCTATCGCAATGAAAGATCCGGGCACATCATCGCCATCCTCGAAGTCATGTTTGGCAATGATCGGAGTATTGCCGCCGTGATCATGAGCTGAGTGATAGGGACGCCTACTCTCCTCAAACTCGCGCAGCGGCTTGATTCCGTGGTCAGAAATGATGAACAGATAGGTGTTTCGGTCTACGTACTGCAGGATTTTTCCGAGAACCTTGTCCAGTGCTCGGTACTGGTTGGGAAATGCATCCACACGAATACTGTGCAGTTTCGGGTCATAGCCTACGTTGTAGGGCTGAATGGGATAAAGCCAGTGCCCGACGCGGTCCTCGCAGGATTGCACGAGCATGGTGAAATCAGTTCGATGGTGGCCGAGCAAGTAGTCAAACAACTTCGCCTGCTGAGCACGGACTTGCGACACCTGCTGGAGCCAGTGGTCGATCGTCGCCGCTTCCTCGCCTTTCAGTTCCTCCGCAGTCGGCATGCGTGAGCAATCAATCCAGAAATCGCCCACATTCGCTTCTAGTTCAGCTGCCAAGCTCGGCGGATACACCGCCGCTCCCCCTTGCACCTCCGACAATTTCGGCGAACATAGGATTCCGTCCTCGCAGCCCTTGCCACGGGTAAGCATGCCACTGATCATGTAGCCGTTTAATGGCATGACGGGGAAGGTCGCGGGCACGTTCGCCATTCCTACCGTCACACCATGATCTGAAAGAATCGACCACAGGGGCTTCCGTTGGAGCATATCGGTGCTTGCGGTCTTTCCAGCAACAACAAAACCCGTAATGCCGTTCTCCTCCGGGGGACTACTCGTGGCAATGGCGCTGTAGACCTTCGGACAGTTCGGACCCGAGAGGGTCCTCATTTTCCCATAGACGCCACGCTGGATAACGTCAGCCAGATTGGGGAGATCGCCTTTTAGCAACAAGGGACGAATGATGTCCCACTCCATTCCGTTGACGCCCATGACGATGACGTGAGGTTGCGACTTGGTTTGGCTACCAGCCGGGATGACTCCCATCATCAAAAGAGCAACCATGGCGATCAGGAAATTCAGGAGATTGTTGTTGCACCGTACAGCGATTCTTACTGACATCATTCCCTCACCCGTCTATTTGTACAACTCCGCCGAATTCGTATCTGATCCACCGCTCACAAGCACTCGACCGTCTTGCAACAAGACAGCGGCCGGAAGCCCCCGAACTGCTTCCATACTTCCTGTTTGGGTAAACGTTCCGCTCCCGGTACTGTAGAGCTCAGCCGTGAAGTCGCTGATGCCGCCTGCCACCAGCACAGTGCCATTTGCCAACAGGATGGCAATATGGGAATCGCGTGCCGTCATCATAGTTCCGGTTGCGGCGAAGCTGCCCGCGACAGCGTCGTAGACCTCTGCGCTCGATAACAGGACGTTATTGACTGAGCCCCCCGTGATAAGCACGTTGCCAGAACTTAGTATCGTAGCCACGTGAAACGCACGCTTTCCCACCATGCTGTTAGCCGCACTGAAGTTCCCCGTGGTGGGGTCGTACAGTTCTGCTGTGGCCAGCTCACCTGTGGAGTTGGAGCCGCCTGCGATAAGAACCTTCCCGTTCACGAGGAGAGTCGCGGTATGCGAGGTTCGCGACGCAGCCATAGAACCCGTGGCGGTAAAGGTTCCGCTATTTGGGTCGTACAGTTCGGCCGTATCGAGCTGCCCGCTAACGTTCTGGCCACCGGCGATAAGTACTTTTCCATTGCTCAGAAGCGTCGCCGTGTGGGAATCACGAGCAACGCTCATGCTGCCCGTAGCAGCAAACTTCCCCGAAGTCGGATCATAAAGCTCAGCGCTCGTGCCGTGTCCACCCGTCACCAGCAGCTTGCCATTACTGAGCACTGTGGCCGTGTGGAAAACACGCGTCACTGACATACTCCCAGTAGCTGAGAATGTGCCAGCGACGGCGTCGTAAACCTCCGCCGAGGACAGCGGACAAGCCTCGTAATAAGAGTAACCGAACATGCAGGCGTCGCCTCCGGCGATAAGCACTTTTCCGCTTTTCAGGAGAGTGGCCGTGTGCGCCGTGCGACCAGTACTCATATCCCCAGTGGGCCGAAATCCAGAAGGCACAATAGTTACCTTCGCAGTCGCACTCTTGGTCGGGTCCTGGACACTTGTGGCAACCAAGTGGAACAGCCCGGTGTTGTTTGGACCCGTGTACCGACCGCTGGCCGTAATGGAGCCACCCGCAGCTCCCTCTTGCAAGTTCCAGGTGACATTCGCGTTTAAGGAAGTATTAACTTCAGGCCTGAAGGTACGAACCCCCAATAGTCCTAACACGTCGCTTGGTGGGAAGATCGACACCACGAGTGGCGCGACCGTAACAGCTGCGATCACCTGTTGCGTAGCATCCGCCTGGCTTGTCGCAATCACATGAAACGTTCCTTGCGTCCCAGGAGCCGTGTAGATGCCCGAACTAGTGATGCTGCCGCCAGACGCATTTTCTTGTACGGCCCACGAGACCGCCGTATTTACCGTCCCCGTTACGTTCGCGACGAATGTGAATTGATTGCGAACGTCAATCGTCACGTCGGTTTGGTTCAAGGCGATAGCTACTGGAGGAACAGTCACCATCGCCGTAAATGACTTAGTCTGGTCGGCCTGGCTGGTTGCAATTACGTGAAAAGGGCCGGCCTTGTTCGGGGCGGTGTAAACCCCCATGCTTGTGATCGATCCTCCCGGTGCACCTTCCATCACGGTCCAGTTCACGGCAGAGTTGCTGGTGCCGGTGACCCTGGCGGTGAATGACTGGGTCCCGCCTTGAACAACCTCTGCAACCGGAGGAGAAATCGAAACCGCGACAGGTTGCGGGACAGGTTCCGCGTCCCCCCCACAACCAGGTAGCACAACGAGTAGAACAAGCGGAACAAGGGCCCCAATCATGGCTCTCATAAGAACCTCCTTGTTTACACACGGCGTCGTGGACCAACTTAGTTGCCAGGATATCTGTTGCTACCTCGGCGCTAAATTGGCGTACACAGTGGTGGCTCGGGCATGCCGAGCTAGGGCCGCAAGGATACTGGCAGAGAGGCGTCTAACAAAGGCGTGCGCAATCGCGAGCCACAATGTCGTAGGCTGGATGTAATTGCAGCGTGCGTGGCCCCGCCAGGAAAGTTGAGGGAACGGGAAGCGCGCCCGGCAATAAAGGAGGAATTGCAAGACCGACCTGAGTCATCGCCCGCTTAGACGTTCGCAGGGTAGTTAGCTGGAGGTCGGACCAAGGCGACACTACGGACGCCGCGACTATGACTAGAAGAACGAGGCCGACGATCTGGACGATGCGACCCCACATAGGAATGACATAGTAATGCTAAGGCCGCCAGACGTCAACCGGAGCGGTTGCGATTGCTGTCGAAACATTCCCATTACGCTCACTGACCTCGGAGTTTCCAGTCGTCCCTCTAGTACAATTCCGAGCCATGACAAATCTAAATTCCGTACTCAACCAACTAGAGCAGGAACGCAGCCGTCTCACAGCCCAGGTCGAACGTCTGAACAGCGCAATCTCGGGGCTCAACGGAACAGGCATTAAGCGAACTGGCAGAACCTTGTCTACCGCCGCCCGTGCCCGCATAGCTGCAGCTCAACGTGCTCGCTGGGCAAAGGCCAAAGGGCAGAAGGTCGTCTCCATCGCCAGCCTCAGAAGACGCAAGATGTCAGCCGCTGCAATCGCTCGTATCCGTGCGGCGCAAAAGGCCCGGTGGGCGAAGTGGAAAAAGCAACAGAAGAAGGCGTGAGCGTCTAGGGTGAGGCGGCGCGTCCTTATTAGGCTAGGCAGACTTCTTTAGTTGGACACGGAACTCGATCAGCTTTCCGCGTTTTTGCGGAGGAACCCATTTCACTTTTCTCTGAAAGTGTTTAGGGACGTAAAAGTTGATTACCTTTGCCATGAGTCGCTGTGCTGCCTTTTGCGCTGAAATCTGGGCCTCGTCGTCCGGGCTTGCAACCGGACTGCCGCATTACAAGGGAGCAGGTTCGCTCCCATGTGCTCTGCCTAACTCCTGTCACCGCTTGGCGAAGCCGGTTAGCCTCGGAAAGCTGCTTTCCAATCTATAGTGTGTTTGATTCACGAAATCGTGACACGCTTCGGCTAGGTTGTAATTTAATTGTCATAGGATCATCTGGGCTGGTTACCCAATACCTTCAAACCTTCCAAGCTGAATTTTCCGCCATGGTGGCAACGAAGCCCTGGAGGAACAAACGCGAAAGCGCACTATGCTGGCGTCGACGAAGGACGCAAACGTATCGGATCATGACTGCAATCTTGACCAACTTGCACATGCACACTGCCGACGACTTGTTTGGATGTCCATAAGGAAGCCCACGGACGGACAAGCTCATCGAAGCAGAGCGGATCATGGGAGAAAATCGACAATCTGCACTGCAACCGATGAGGCAGACGGGACTGTCTGTCGCAGGGCAGAGAATATAGTCCCACCTTTGTTGCCGGACATCTTTCTGGTTTCATTGACTTGGTCCTTCCTAGCACGTAACATTTCGCGCCAATGATCGGCCAGACCATCTCGCACTACCGCATCATCGAGAAGCTCGGTGGTGGCGGGATGGGTGTGGTCTACAAGGCTGAGGACACCGACCTCGGTCGCTTTGTCGCTCTCAAATTCCTGCCCGACGATGTGGCCCAAGATCCGCAGGCGCTCGAACGTTTCCGCCGTGAAGCCCGTGCTGCTTCCGCTCTGAACCATCCGAACATCTGCACCATCCATCAGATCGGGCAGCAGGACGGACGGCCCTTCATCGTCATGGAGTTTCTGGAGGGGCAGACGCTCCGGCACATGATTTCCGGCAAGCCTTTGGAAATCGAAACCGTGCTCGATCTCAGCATCCAGATAGCGGACGCCTTGGACGCCGCCCATGCGAAGGGTATCGTCCACCGAGACATCAAGCCCGCCAACATCTTTGTGACGAGCAGGGGTCAGGCGAAGATTCTGGACTTCGGGCTGGCGAAGGTCGCGCAGAAGTCTGAGAGCGTCGCCATGAGCGCCCCGACCCTCGAGTCCAAGGAAGCTCTCACTAGCCCCGGCACGGCTGTAGGAACCATCGCTTATATGTCGCCGGAGCAGGTTCGAGGGAAGGAACTCGATGCTCGCACCGACCTGTTCTCCTTCGGCGCTGTGCTGTATGAGATGTGTACGGGCATGATGCCGTTCCGGGGAGACACGTCGGCGCTGATTTTCAACGCGATTCTGGAACGTGCTCCCGTGCCGCCAGTCCGAGTGAATCCCGACGTGCCCGCCGAACTGGAACGGATCATCAACAAGGCACTGGAGAAAGACCACGATGTTCGCTGCCAGTCTGCCGCCGAGTTGAGGGCCGATCTCAAGCGCCTGAAGCGTGACATGGAATCCAGCCGGAAGGTCGCCGCGCCAGAAAGTGTGGCAACCGTCACACAAGCAGCGGCTACGCCGTCAGGAGCCCAGCCCGCGCAGAGCAGTTCCGCCGTCATTGCCGCTGCGAAGCAACACCGATGGACTGTCACAGCAGGACTTCTGGCGGTGCTGATCGTGCTTGGTGCAGCAGGCTTCGGCGTTTACTCCCTCTTGCATCGTCCTGCAGCGATGCCGTTCCAGAGATTCACCATCACGCAAGTCACGAATACGGGCAAAGCAACAAATGCAGCGGTCTCGCCCGATGGCAGGTACGTGCTCAGCGCGATGGACGACAATGGAATGCAGAGCCTCTGGCTGCGCAATGTGCCCACGGGCAGCGATACTCAAGTCATCCCGCCATCGCCTTCGCAATATGACAGTCTCGCCTTCGCGCCGGACGGAAACTACGTGTATTTCCGCAAGCAAGAGGCGGCCAACCTCTACAACCTTTACCGATCCCCGATATTGGGGGGCGCGCCGAAAATGGCCGTGCGGAACATCGACAGCGGCATCACATTTTCCCCGGACGCGCAGCGCATCGCATACATTCGCGTGAACGCCCCCGAGGAGGGCAAATACAGCATCTTTGCCGCGTCCTTGGAAGGAAACGAGGAGACAGTTTTGCAGGTCTTTGACTCAGGCGACCCTGTGTCCTTGGCATGGTCACCGAAAGCTAATGAAATAGCTTATTCCCTCCTGAATCTAGGTGAGGGCGGAATCGGTGTGATTGACATCCTGGAGGTTGGTACAGCCAAATCGCACCGCTTCGCTACCTTCAAAGACAAAGGTGCCTTTGAAATGCAATGGTCGCCGGATGGCCGTACGTTGTTTGCTAGGTACGTGCAGACGGGCGCGAATTTTGCTCGGACCCAAATCGGTTTCCTGCAAGGCACGGGAGGGAACATTGAGCCAGTCACTCGGGACACAAACACGTACACAACGCTTACGCTTTCCGCCGATGGAAGAACCCTCGCTACGGTTCAGGCGAGAAGTTATGCGACCATTTCCGTCCTCTCGAAAGCAGAGCGCGAGTTCACCGAGCCCCGACCACTCCTGTCGCAATCACGGGAATACGACGACGCCAGCTCGTTGAGTTGGGCTGCTGACGGCAATCTTCTCATCACCAACTTTCTCCGTTTGGTGAAACTGGGTGTAGATGGAAAGAACCAAACCCAATTGTTGGGGGATCCTAGCGCATTGATGTTCCAGCTCTCCTCCTGTGGTACGACCTATTCCGTCCTAGGTTGGGCTCACCACGGTGGCACGAAAACAGCAAACGTCTGGCGAGTCACAGCCGACGGTTCCAATCCCCTGAAGTTAACGGATGGCACATTCGACGAATCGCCCGTTTGCTCGCCCGATCAGAAGTGGGTTTATTACATCAACCCGAATTCGGGCGGTCAGATCTCCCGTGTGGCGCTGGATGGTTCAGGCAGAGCGGAGGCGATTTTCCGTCTGCCTCAAGGTTACCAACTTTTCCCCAATATGGCCGATTGGCTAAACGTGTCGCCGGACGGCAACAGGCTGGCAATCACCGTCGCGGAGGGTAAGGGTGGAGCGATAAAGATTGCGGTGTTTGATATCGGATCATCGAGTCCTCCGCGAATGCTCAATGCCGGCCATTTCTCGGGGCATGGTCTGCAATTCACTCCCGACCTGAAGTCGGTAGCGTATGCGATCAGGGAGAATGGGGTGGACAAGGTATGGGTACAGCCGCTGGACGGCTCTAGGGGCCATGCGGTCACGGACTTCAAATCGGAGCAAATCTGGTCGTTCAGCCTGTCGCCGGACGGAAAGAGCCTCGCCGTCCTGCACGGCCACTACGATTCTGACGTCGTTCTCCTGCAAGAGTCGAGGTAGCAGGACGCCCTGATCGAGAAGCCCTCTGGAAAGACGCTGACCCCGACATCCCCATCCTCAAGCAAGCCAAAGCCGAGTACGCGAAGTTGCACCAGCCTTGAGCATTTCTAGTCGTCTTTTGGCGTTGGGAATAGCGTTGGCAACGGAACCCACTCTAACGCTGATGCAGCGATCAGGTTGACAGTGGGTTAGGGTCAGGCTCGGATTTTGCAGAGGCTTGGTCGAGCGCCCCATCAGCGACAAAGTGGGTTGATAGTTGGATGCTTTCTCAGCCTTTGATTTACAAGCCCGCTCTGAGGGGTGATGCGCCCTCGTTGGACCCACACTCCCGGCGCTAATCAGATGAAACGATCGCAGTCGCCATCGCACTATTCCGCTAGTGACATCCTCTATAACGCCGAGCGAAATAAGGGCAACATGGACGTCTTCAAGCTCGCATTTGAAACTACGATCGTCGGCGTATTGGCTTTTCTCTGGATTGGAATTGCCATTGACCTTCTTCTCCCTTCGCTTCTTCCCCGGATCGTTGCTGCGGTTACTGAAAAAAATCAGACGTTGGTAGGTCTGGGCGTATTGTCACTGGCGTATTGCCTGGGATCTGCGACTCTCCCCATCTCAAGCCAATTGGTGAATGACGAGCACTGGCCACTTCCCGAAGACGCGATTCGGTGTTGGGTTTCCATAGCGCAGGAGAGCCAATATGCCAAGATAGGTCATGCGGAGCTGCCAAAGCAATACATTCCACTGAGTGACGACCTACTGGCTTGTCGTTGCACACTCTGGGACCGCCTTATGCCTGTGGACCCCAAGACAGGTAAAAGAGGATTGGAACTGTCTCTATCTGAGCTGAGGGGAAACGATGACGCGAAGAAACAACGGATATTGACAATGTTTCAATTGCGAGAAGCTAAGGTAATGAACCAAAGCCCCGAGAAAACTGAACGGATCAGACAGTTGCACGAACGCATCGTTGTGCTTCGTGGGGCCGTCCTCCAAGCTTCTGTGTTGCTCTTGATCGGCAGTTCCTGGTGGTCGTGGGCTTTTTCGCCGCTCTCTGCTACGGCGGATGGATGTGGTCAGAGATCATCTACGACCAGCAGGTCATTAACTCCTTCGCACTTCTGCAGGTGTAGGGAAGCTAGCACTTTTCGAACCCGACCCGACAACACTCCACGGCGCACGCCAAAGCCCGCTTTGTGGGGTAATGCCCTGGGGGCACGAATCCTTGCTAAGATAGGCGCATCGAATAAGAGTGAGGCATTAATGGAAATGACTTTTGCAACAGCTACCGACTCCCAGCCTACAAATCTCAGCTCATGGATGGAGCTTCCGGAAGATGTTTGGCGGCGGCAGCGAGAGGCCGCTATGATTCGCGCCTGCCGCATCTTAGGGATTCCCTATAAGCCTGAGTACGCCGAAATCGGACGGTAGGCGAGTACAGCGAGTACAGTCTCGCCATTTCAAGCTTCATATAACTTACTAATATGATGCTTTACCCTTTAAGTGGTGCCTATAATGCAAACAGTATACTCGCCAAACTCGCCCACTGCCGTATCCCTCAGAAAAGTAAGCAATTAGCACTCTCGATTTGGCGAGTACAAGCCGCCCTCTTTTAAGCCCCGCTAGATTCATCGGCGAAGGGAGACAGATCAGGCACGGTCTGCCCCTTCAATCTGAACCCGCTCAGGCCGCTATCGTTGGCCTTTCCGACTGTGCATGACGTAAAGCTTCGCTGTTTCAGTTTCTCAGTGAGTGCCCGTTGTGTGCCCGCTTCCTCGCCATTCACCGTGCAAAAAACCTGCCAGGAGGCGAAGTACTCCTTTGAGGATGTCTTGAAGTCGCCCGTCTCACAGCGAGACTCTAACCACTGGCCCAGTAGGTCCTGCTCCTCAAAGTAGTCCCCTGTAGCGCCCAAAACTTCAGGCGGCGGTTGGAGTCCATCACGCTGCCATTCAAGGCAACCGCTTATTGCCAAGCGAAAAATGCCAGGAAGTTCAGTCATCAACTCCTCTTTCAGATGCCTGTTACGCTTTTCCTCGGGTATCGTCACGTTGAACGGAACAAGGTGAAAGCGTCGCCGCATCCCCTTATCGACCTTAGCGAGCGATGGTTTGTTATTCGAGTCAAGCATCAGCTTGTGTGTCGGCTCAAAATCCGAAAAATCTTGGCGCATCTTCCGCGCTGTCTGTTTGTCGCCTCCAGTTAGGGCTTTCAGCCTTCCCTCATTCCAAAAGGCCCCGTCCGTTGTCTCGCTAGCCGCTGCCAGTCTTAGACCTTCGAGCTTAGCAATCTCGGTTGGATGCCGCTGATTCTTGCCCCCAAGCAACGTTTGTGATGGAAGAATCCCGGCGTAGTCTCCCAAGACGGCCACCACAATTTTTACAAGTGTGCCCTTGCCGTTTTGTCCAGTGCCATACAAGAACACGAGGATTTCTTCTTTCACTGATGCCGTTAGAAAGTAACCGAGTAGGCGCTTCAGGTAGGCGATCACTTGGGGCGGCAGAATGTCACTCAAGAACTGCTTAAACTTTGGACAGTCCTCTTCGTCGGCTGGCACAACGGCTGCATACTTGGTGATGTAATCTTCGCACCTTGCTTCCCGAACCTCGCCCGTGCGTAAATCAATAACCTTCCCGCCAGGAACGCCCAGCAACAGCGGATCGGAGTCCCACTTCGCTTCTTT
>Ga0307469_10000309_pt1 | contig 18615 bp, 17 predicted proteins | sample atmos_gasesAM2C__FD_203084 | JGI IMG/M metagenome (GOLD analysis project Ga0307469, IMG submission 203084) | Hardwood forest soil microbial communities from Morgan-Monroe State Forest, Indiana, United States - atmos_gasesAM2C_515 | ecosystem: Environmental > Terrestrial > Soil > Temperate...
CAAGCGACGCCCACAGGGACGCAGCGATCGGACGGGAGTATTGCTTCATGATCGAAACCCCGAAGTTGCAAAACCGCGAACAGGGATCGCGGGCGCTGTCCTTAATTATCCACCAACCGGGGTGGAGGGCGCGGGGAGGGGTTCCGCGCCACGCAACATTTTACTCGCACTTGCCTGTGCCGTGACAGGCACGGTTCTTGGCGGCGCAGCTGCCGGGTTCGGCGAGTTCGCCATCGGGTCCGATGCAAGTTTGCGTGTGCATGCACCAGAACAATCCGTCGTTAGAACTCTGCACATTGGGATCGTGTTCAGACAGAATGAATTGCCCCTTCCAGCGCAGTGCCGAGCATAGATTCGGGTCGTTCGTGTTGAAGCGATCGGGGTTTTGAATCATGCGGCACCTCCGGCGGCTTTCAGGATCGCGCGCTTGACGGCGACGCGCGCGAGTTGCACTTTGTATCCGTTCTGGCTAAGCGGCTTCGCGTTATGCAGGGCAGCCTCTGCGGCCTTCTGCGCTGTTGCGTCATTCGCCGCCTGGCCCTTTAGCGCAGCTTCCGCATCGGGCGAGACCCACGGCGTGGGTGCGACGTGTCCCAGCACGACGCGGGCCGTCTGGACGTTAGAGCCGTCCGTCTTCAACGCTACAGCGGCGACCGCGAGCGGCCAATCGAACGCGGCCTTCTGGCGGATCTCGTAATGCGCGACCTTCCAGCCTTCGGACGGCGGAAGAACGACTTCCGTCACGATCTCGTTGGGCTGCAGATTGTGCTCACGTTCTTTATCAGTCTTCGGGATCACGTAGAACTTCTCGAGTGGAAGTTCGCGTTTGCCCTTCGGTCCTTCCAGCCGAATTTTCGCGCCGTAGGCGATCAGCACCGGAACGATCGTGGAAGGGCTGACAAATTTCGCAGGCCCATCGTTGCCGAGGATCGCGTGGTAGCGGTTTTCGCCGGCATCGACGAGGTCTTTGCCGGATTCGTCTTTCGGGAGCAGCCCCAGGCCATTCCGGAAGTACCAGCAGCGCGGACGCTGGCACAGATTGCCACCGAGCGTCGCCACGTTTCGAATTTGCGGGCTCGCCGCTTCCTGCACGGCTTCCGCAAGCGCGGGATACTTTGCTTTGACGCTTCCGTTTTCTGCCACTTCCACCAGCGTAGTCAGTGCGCCGATGCGCAGTCCGGAAGCGTTCGTGTTGATGCCCGAGAGTTCCTTGATCTCTTTGATATTGACCAGGCGCTTCGGAGCGACGACGTCTTCCTTCATCAGCGCGAGCAGGTCGGTGCCGCCCGCGAGGATTTCGGTTTGGCCCCAAGTCGCGCTCAACAGGCTGGCAGCTTGCTTGGTGTTGGCGGGACTTACGTAGTCAAAGGCTCGCATTATGCACCTGCCTTCTGGGTCTGACTTATTGCGGCCAGAACCTTGTCGGGGGTGATGGGTAAAACACCAACGCGCACGCCCAATGCGTTGGCGACAGCATTGGAGATGGCTGCGCCGGGTGAGACGGCCGGAGGCTCGCCCAGTCCGATGACGCCGCGTTCGTCGTAGCCTTTGCCCGTCATCATGTGGACTTTCAATTCGGGGATGTCGTTCAGCCCGGCGAGCCGGTAGAACTCCATGTCCGGATTCAGCATGATCCCGGTTGTCGGGTCCATGACCTTCTCTTCGAACAGAGAGTAGCTGATGCCCATGATGAGCGCGCCCATCACGCTGCTCTCGGCCATTTTCACATCGATGATCAGGCCGCAATCCTGCACGGCGACCATCTTCGTGACTTTGACGATGCCGGTTTCCGTGTCGACGGCGACTTCGGCCATTTGTACTCCGCCGACGCCGCTGTTGGTGAGGTCGGGCTTGTTCTTGGCGGCGGCCTGATCGTTGTGGCCGTGGCAGGTGATCGGAGTCGCGCCGATCCTGGAGCAGGCTTCCTTCCAATTGATCGATTTGCCCGGATCAGACTTCAGGCTGATCTTGCCGTCTTTCGCGACGAGATCATCCGGCTGCGCGTTGAGCGCGGGCGCGACTTTTGCCAACAACGCGTCGCGAGCATCGACCACCGCTCGACGTGTTGAAGAGCTGACGCCTCCGGGTGTGGTCGATCCGCCCGATCCGCCCGATGGCGGATATTGCGTGTCGCCGATGTACAGCTTGATATCCCCGACCTTCAGGCCGAGCGCATCGGCGGCGACGACCGCGATACAGGTGCGGGTTCCGGTACCGATATCCTGCGTACCCATCTTGATGTCGACGGAGCCGTCAGGGTGAATGCTCAGGTCGCAATCGCTCGCGTGGCCGCGCCCGCCCCAGGTGTGAATCGAGAGGCCGACGCCGCGCGCGATGCCGTTCGAAATGTTCTGGCCCCGCGGATGCCACTTCTCTTTCCATCCCATCAGTTCTGCGGCGATCGGAAATTCCTCACGATACACCTGCGGAAGCTTGGTGAGTTCGATGTTCTTGAGGAAGAACTCGTAGGGATCTATGTTGAGCTTGGCGGCGACGTCCTCAAGCGCGCACATGGTGAGCACGGCTGCCTGCGGATGGTTGGGCGCACGCCACGCTCGCGCCGGACCGATGTTGTTGCGGATGGCGGTGTGCTCCTTCTTCTGATTGGGAGCCGCGAAGCAGTAGGGGATGGGCGGCATACCTCCACCGCCCGGGCCGCCCGTGCCCCACGAGCGCGACTGCCACGCGACCAGTGTGCCATCTTTCTTGGCGCCGACTTTCACGCGAGCGTAGGCCGAAGGACGGGCGCCGGCGACTTTCAGTTCCGAATCCCGCTCGAGCATCATGCGTACTGGCTTGCCGCCGGCTTTCTTGGAGAGCTTGGCGGTGGTGATGCCCCAGCGGTCGGGTCCGAACTTGCTGCCGAATCCGCCGCCCACGTGATCCTGGTGCACACGGATGTTGGCAGCAGGAATTTTCAGAGGCTCGGCCATCTGCCCGGCGATTCCCGAAACGTTTTGCGTCGACATGTGTACGAACAAGTGGTCGTCGTCCGCCCACTCGGAAGTGGAACCGTGCGACTCCATGCAACAGTGCGTGATCACGGGCGCGCCGTAGAGGCCCTCGGAAACGGCTTCTGCTTCCGAAAACGCTTTATCCGGATCGCCCTGGGTTTGCGCCGCTGCCTTCACGTAGTTCGACTTTGTTGTCTTGCCCTCTTCCTCGGGATGAACTGCTGCCTTGCGAACTGCATCGATGACCGAATCCGGGACACCTTCCTCTTTGGCGTCCTTGTAATCCTGTTCGGTGGCCTTGAAGCTGACGCCGTACTGCTCGAGGAGAGAAATGATCTGCCTCTCGGGCACCTGGTTGTCGAGCATGTCACCCAAGTCGTCCATGCTGAGCGGACCCTGGCTTTCCCCTGCACCTTGCGGGGGCTCGGCATCGCTCACCAAGTGCGGCAGCTTCTGATATTTCACCTGGATCGCACGGATCGCGTCTTCCGCCGTGGTTTCATCGACGGCGGCAACGGCGACGACTTCATCGCCCGCCCAATGAATGTTGGCGCCGGCCTTCTGCACGATCTCTATGGCTTTCACGCCGGCCATTTTCTCGGCTGCGCTCGTGTCGATGCTGACGATCTTGCAATGCGCGTAGGGCGCGCGCAGCATCTTGCCGAAAAGCAGTCCGGGACGCTTCACGTCGTAGGTGTAGCGCGCCTGTCCCGAGACCTTGTCGGGCGAGTCCACGCGGGAAACACGCTGGCCGATCAGCGTGCGATGTTCCGGATCTGGCCACTGATAGTCAGGCATGCGCTAGGCTCCCTTCCGCGCGGCTTGCGCGACCGCACCGCGAATTCCAGCATAGGTTCCGCAACGGCAGAGGTTGCCGCTGAGTTCGTGGAGAACGTCGTCCGGCGTGGGGTTGGGGTGCTTATCGAGCATCGCCTTGCAGGCGACCACAAAGCCGGGAGTGCAGAATCCGCATTGCGAGGCGTCGTTGTCGACGAAGGCCTGCTGGATGGGATGCAGTTGGCCGCCTTCCAGCAGCGCCTCGACGGTCGTGATTTTCTTGCCTTGGGCTTCGATGGCGAGCACGGAGCAGGCATAGACGGCCTTGTCGTCGAGCAATACGGTGCAGGAGCCACACTCGGCCCGATCACAGACGCGCTTTGCCCCCGTGATGTCCATGGTGTCGCGCAGGGCGTCGAGCAGCGTGACACGTGGTTCGAGGCTGGCCTTGTAGGACTTGCCGTTCACGTTGAACTGCATGGGTACTTTGCCCGGGCCGTGTACGGGGACTTCCGCGCCGGCGGCCATCACGAGGTTTGGCTTGGCTACGACGGGCACAGCGGCCGCGATGGTCGAGATTTTGAGGAAGTCGCGGCGGGAGACGCCGGAGTTTTCTTCGTTTGCGTTCTTCGGTTCCTTCAGAACCGTTTCGTCGTCATGCATCCCTGTCCTCCACGTGGCGGAAGGAACCGGCCGCCATTGCCGGGTTGCGCCTGCCCGCAAACGACCTGGGAGGCTGGGAAATGAGGCTCTACACAACTACGAGGTTGAACGGGGAAATCTGTAGGCGGTCAGTATACAGCGTGGGGAGAATTCTGTGGGTGCAGCCGAGCTACCAGATCAGTTCCACTGGATAGGCCTTGAGGAAAGGATCCACAGACACGATCGGCCAGCCTTCCTCTAGGCTTTGTGCAATGAGGACTCGGTCGAACGGATCCCGGTGATGAGCCGGAAGCTCTTCCAGGCGCGCGACGTGGTCGACCATGATAGGAAGGATCTGGATGCGGTTGTGCGCGAGTTGCTCGCGTAAATACGGCATGGCTGGCTTCGGGAGCGGCAGTTTCTTGATTTGTACCTTAAATCAAAATCTCCCCAACGCTGGCTACACTGAAAAACAAATCGATGGAGCGTGAAACGAAAATTTCCCTGGCACGTTTAGAAAGGCTGGAGTCTTCCGTGATTGCCCAAAGAAACGCGTGCGTATCGAGCAGCACCTTCACTTCCAGAAACTCTCTTCGAGATCTTTCGGCAGGGGCTGGTTAAAGTCCTTTGGAACAATAAAGTCCCCCTTCGCCGTTCCCAGTTTACGGGGCCGAGTCCCCTTGCCAATGGGCACAAGTTTGGCAATCGGTTGGCCGGCTTTTGCAATTACGACCTCCTCGCCGAGTGCCACCCTCTCGAGCAGTCGAGATAGGTGGGTCTTCGCATGGTGGATGTTCACTTCCATAGACTAAGTCCATGACTAAGTCAATACGAGCATAAAACCGGCGCGACTGAGCGCCGGTTCCTAGACTGTCTTGACGGTCGTTATACTCCCTGAGGTCTTCGTGGCTGGGGCCTACTTCTTCAACGTACGAACCCATTTCACCAGGCCGTCGATCTGGTCCTTGGTCAACTTTCCCTCGTAGCCGGGCATCGGTTTCTTTCCCTTTTCGATGATGCCGGCCAGATCGGCGTCCGACGTCTTCTGCACATCGTCGGAAGCGAGGTCTTTGACCTTCATATTCTTGCCTGCGGGAGTATCGCCCTTGCCGTCAGCTCCGTGGCAGGAAGCGCACTTGGATTTGTATACATCGGCGGTAGCATCAGCCGCGAATGCCGTTACCGATAGTACGAAGGCAATTGTCAGAACAACCAGTGAGGCCCGGAAAATAGTTCTCATTCTGTCTTCTCCTGATCAGTTGGGAGGCGCAAAACCACCCCTCTACCCATGAAGTGGGCACGCCGTGTGCCAAATGGTTCGAGCCCTAACTCGTTGAAGTCTAAGGATTCCAAGCAGCGGAAACAAGGGCCGGCATCGTTTCTTCGGGGCAAAAAACACGTGACGCGGGTGAGAAGCCGCACAAGTGCTCTCCCGGAACAGGAAGACCATCGCGCTCTCACCAGCAAGTTACTGAAAAGAAGAGCAAGGCTAAGTCGGAACCGTGAGTCAGGTTTGGCAGGCAGGGTGCCTTTCTGAAAGCGTATTGCTTTTAGGAGTGCGCCCTTGGAACCCACCTTGATGGTCATCGGCCTGAACCACCGGACGGCTCCCGTGGCCGTGCGCGAGCGGTTCTGGATCAGCGAGGCACGACGCTTCGAAGCTGTGGTGCAGCTGGCGAGAGCCGAGGGCGTGGAAGAAGTGCTCGTGCTGGCTACCTGCAACCGGACAGAATTTCTGTTGTGGGCCAATGACGCCAGCCTGGCGGCTAATTCGATCTTGCGATTTCTATCGGCGGAGTATGGTCTGAAGCTCTGCGAGTGGAAGCATTTTTACCGGCTCCTGGATGAAGCCGCCCTCCTCCACATCTTCCGGGTCGCGTCGAGCCTGGATTCGCTGGTGCTGGGCGAACCGCAGATCGTCTCCCAAGTGAAGACCGCCTGGCAGCTGGCGCAAAAAGTGGGCAGCACCGGACGCTTTTTGGACGCGGTGCTGCAGAAGGCACTCACGGTATCGAAGCGGGTACGGAACGAGACGGCGATTGGAAATTCTCCCGTGTCCCTTCCGACCGCGGCGGTGGAACTGGCAAAGCAGGCGCTGGGCACTCTCGAGGACAAGCAAGTACTCATTCTGGGTGCGGGAAAGATGAGTGAACTTTCCGCGCGTTACCTGATGAACCAGGGCGCCAAGTCGGTCTGCGTCATCAACCGAACGTACGAACATGCGCTCGAACTGGCGGTTACGCTAGGTGGCGATGCTGCTCCGTTCGAGACGCGCTGGCAGCACATGGCGAGTGCAGACATTGTCATCAGCTCAACCTCGTGTCCTCACACGATCCTGAGCAGCGAAGAGGCGGAGCTGGTGGTTGGCGAGCGTGCCCAGCGGCCGCTGGTCATCGTGGATATTGCCATGCCAAGGGATATCGATGGCGCTGTGCGGGAGATTCCTGGGATCTTCTTGTATGACCTGGATGATTTGGAGAGCGTTGTGCAGCACAACGCAGGGGAGCGCGAGGCCGCTGCCCTGGATGCCCAGAAAATCGTGGAGCAGGAAGCCTGTGGCTTCCGGCGCAAACTGCTCGCCGAGCGGGTGGTGCCCACGATCGTTGCCCTGCGCACACGTCTCGATGAAATTTGCCGGCAAGAACTGGAGTCCTTCCGAGAAGAGTGCGGGCCGTTTTCCAAGGATGAGTCTGCAGTGTTGGGAGATGTTGCCAGTCGCATTACCCGCCGAATCGCCGGATCGCTGGCCCGCGAACTCAAGGAACTTCCAGAAAAGACGGAACAGGAGCAAATGACCATCGCCGTGCAGCGCTTGTTCCATCTGGAGCCGCCCGAAAAGGCGGTTGCCGGCACCATTTCCTGAGCTTTTCACGACGGCGCCCGCTTTCATCCGCTCATTAACAGGCGGGCACCTTCGGCCAGGAAGATTCCCACGGAATCTCCCTTTGCATTTCTCGTCTTGTCGACGGCAGCGCTCTCCGCGTACACTCCGCAGCGTCCAACGGATATGCAGGTTATGCCGGACGATACCAGCATCGGCGGAGCACGGCAGCAGTTTCCCCTCACCCGTTTCTCCGTGATTGAAGGCGCGCGCAGCGAGCATGCCGGAGAGCGGCAACGCGCGCTGGACGTGCTGATCTCGGTGTACTGGAAGCCGGTTTACAAATACATTCGCCTGCACTGGAACAAGGACAACGAAACGGCGAAGGACCTGACCCAGGATTTCTTCGCGTGGCTGATCGAAAAGCGCCTGCTCGACCGCTTTGATCCCGGCAAAGCCCGCCTGCGCACCTACTTGCGAGTTTGTGTCGATGGCCTGGTCATGAATACCGACAAGGCGGCCCAGCGCCAGAAGCGGGGCGGTGACGCGGAACTGTTGTCTCTCGATTTCGAATCCGCCGAGGGAGAACTGGCCCAGCTGCCTATTCCGTCGCAAGACAATCCTGAGGAATCTTTTGCGCGTGAATTCGCGCGCAGCCTGTTTGGGCTGGCCGTAGAGCGGCTTCGAAAAGAATGTGAAGAGAGAGGCAAACTCCTGCACTTTCAGTTGCTAGAACTGTATGACATCGAGGAGGGAGGCAAGGAGCTTACCTACGATGAGGTCGCGCGGCAATTTGGGATCAAGACCACCGATGTGACCAACTACCTGTCTTTTTCGCGAAAGGAATTCCGCCGGATCGTCCTGGAAGAACTGCAGGCCATGACGGCGAACGAGGAAGAGTTTCGTCGCGAAGCCCGGACACTGCTCGGGGTGCGCCTGGCATGAGGTGGCTGAAGGATTCTGCGCTCGAACGGTTGCGCGAGGCGGCCGATGCTCCCGACTTGGAGGGCACGCGCTACCGGTTGGTCGGGAAACTCGGCCAAGGTGGAATGGGGGGTGTGTTCCGAGTGGAAGATCCGATGCTGGGGCGCGACGTGGCGCTCAAAGTGATGAACACCGCCGACGGGCGTGAAGAGGTGGCCGCGCGCCTGTTGCAGGAAGCGCGCGTCATTGCACGGCTCGAGCATCCAGGAATTATTCCGGTGCATGACGCCGGGATACTAGCCGATGGGCGTCCTTATTACACGATGAAGCTGGTGCAGGGAAAGCGCCTGGACGAGCACATCCAGGACGTCACCGGGCTCTCCGACCGGCTGCGAATCTTTCTCCGGATTTGCGATGCGGTCGCGTTCGCGCACGCGCATGGTGTACTGCATCGCGACCTAAAGCCAGAGAATGTGATGGTCGGTCCTTTCGGGGAAGTCCTGGTCATGGATTGGGGTCTGTCGAAGCTGCTGAACAAGGCTGGTTTCGGCGCCAGCCAGCCGCCGGGCCCATCTTTGGCTGACAAAACTTTGCCCCCCGGCACGGGCAGCGGAAATGTTCTGGGAACTCCGGGGTACATGTCTCCCGAGCAGGCGAGTGGGGATGGAATGCTCGATCCGCGCGCCGACATTTATTCCCTGGGCGCGATGCTGGAGTGCTTGCTGGGAGGCGCAGAACCGGTTCCGCGGCCATTGTCCGCGATCCGCAAGAAGGCCATGGCGCAAGAACGCGAAGGTCGATACTCCTCGGTCCCGGAGTTGGCGGCTGACGTGGCGCATCTTGTGGATGGCTTGCCAGTGACCGCGTATCCGGAGAGTCCTTTCATGCGGGCGTGGCGTTGGATCGCGCGTAATCGTACGTGGATCCTGTTACTGCTCGCCTACATGATCACGCGTGCCGTGCTGATCTTCTTCCGGCCTCGCTAAAGATTTCCCGGCATAGGTGGAATAGAAGTGCGAGCGGGCATATCCCGCTGGAGAGACTTATGAACAAGCCGCTGCTCGGATTGGTGTTGGGAGGAATTCTGGGTATCTTCGACGGCCTGACGGCCTGGTTCACGCCCGCGGTACGTTCCCAGATGATGCAAATCGTGATCGGTTCGACCGTGAAAGGGCTAATCGCCGGCATCCTGATCGGATATTTCGCCCGCAAGGTCAACTCGCTGGCCTTGGGAATCGTCTTCGGCCTGGGTGTGGGATTATTGCTGGCTTACGGCGTGGCTGCGATGCAACCTGGACCCGACCACTACTACTGGGAGATTATGCTGCCCGGGGGAATCCTGGGCGTGATCACCGGGTATGCCACGCAGCGCTTTGGGCAACCCCAGCCGGCCGCGCGGTGAAAGGATTTCAGAGGGATGATTGTAGATTTCAGATTGAACCGTTCGATCCATGAGATCTGCAATTGCATCTGAGGTCTGCAATCTGCAATCAAAGATCTGAAATCGCTACCTCGCGGTTGAGGAATCGGCCGCCGGCTGGCTCCCGCTGTCTTCCTCTTCGCCCGGGATCAGGCCGAACTTCTTGAGTTTGTAGCGCAGGGCGTCTCGGCTGATGTCGAGTAGCTTCGCGGCCTGGGTCTGATTTCCGGACGACTGCCGCATGGCCAGTTCCACCATGGCGCGCTCGACTTCTTCGAGCGATGTGCCGCCTTCGGGAATGTAGAGACGCGGAAGCAGGCGGCCGTTGGCGAGCGGCTGGCCATTGTCGGGGGAGGCGGAGCGTTCGAACAAAGTGCGCCCGCCTGCCTCGGCCACCGAAAATGGCAGATACATCGGCCGCAACAACTGCTCTTCTTCGAGAATCATGGCGCGCTCGATGGTGTTTTTCAGCTCCCTCACGTTGCCCGGCCAGTTATGAGTCAGAAGGAGCTTGCGGGTTTCCTCAGTGATGCCGCGAATCGACTTGCGAAAACGCTGGTTGTAGCGATCGATGAAAGACTCCACCAGGGGAAGGATGTCTTCTTTGCGGTCGCGCAGCGGAGGAATAAAAATCGCGATGATTGCCAGGCGGTAATAGAGATCCTGGCGGAACTGGCTGTCGCGCACGGCCTTCTCGAGATCCCGGTTGGAGGCGGCAATCACGCGCACGTCGACTTGCATGTCGCGCACACCGCCAACGCGGCGGATGACCTGATCCTCGAGCACGCGCAGCAGCTTGGCCTGTAACAACGGCGAAAGTTCGCCGATCTCGTCTAGAAACAGCGTGCCGCCGTCCGCCATCTCGAAGAGGCCCTTTTTCATCTGTTTCGCATCGGTGAAGGCACCCTTCTCGTGGCCGAAGAGTTCGGCTTCCATCAGGGTTTCGGGGATGGCCGAACAGTTGACCGCGACGAAGGCTTTCTCGGCGCGCGAGCTCTCGTAGTGGATCGCCTTGGCGATGAGATCTTTTCCGGTGCCGCTCTCGCCTTGAATCAGAATCGTGGTGGCTTCACTGGCGGCGACCTTGCGGACGAAGTTCAGCAACTCGGTCATCTTGCCGGAAACGCCGACCACGTTGTGGTAGCCGGTGCGGCGATGCACTTCTCCGCGCAGGGACTGCACCTCGGTGCGCAGCCGAGTGGTCTCCAGCGCGTTCTTGATGGTGACGTGCAGCTCGTCAAAATCGAGCGGCTTGCCGACGAAGTCGTACGCGCCCAGCTTGAGGGCGGCCTTGACGTCATCGAGTTGCGGGTCGGCCGTGATCATGATGACGGCTCGCGCGTCGCCGTTTTTCTTGAGCCGATCGAGAACCTCGAGGCCGCTGATGTCGGGCATGCGGACATCGAGCAGCACCAGGTCCGGAGATTCGTGCTGAGCGACTTTCAGTCCCGGCTCGCCCGCTTCCGCTTCGACGACGTGATATCCCCATTCTTCACACTTCTGGCGAAGCGACCAGCGGATCAGGCGCTCGTCGTCGACAATAAGGATTTTCTCGGAAGGCATTACGAATAGCTTACTACGTCTGTTTTCCGGCGTGGTTCAGCCAACACAGGGCGAGACTCGATTGCCGCCCGGGCAGCACCTTGCCCGCTAGAGCAGAATCCCGCGCAGGATGACGCTGGCGACAGAGAAATAAATGATTAAACCCGTGACATCGACGAGCGTGGCCACGAAGGGAGCGGATGCGCTGGCCGGATCGAGACCACAGCGGCGCAGTATGAAGGGCAGCATCGATCCCGCGGTAGTGCCGAACAGCACTACCCCGATCAGGCTGCATCCAATGGTCAGTGCCACGACCAGGTAATGTTCGCCGTACGTCCCGCGCAGCGTGTGCCAGAGAATGATGCGCGAGATGCCGATGATTCCCAGGATCGTCCCCAGTGCGAGGCCCGCAGCCAACTCCCGGCGAATGACCCGCCACCAATCGTGCAGCCGGACTTCTCCTAGTGCCATGGCGCGAATGACGAGCGTGGTGGCCTGCGAACCCGAGTTTCCGCCGCTGCTGATGATCAGGGGGATGAAGAGCGCGAGCACGACGGCCCGTTCGATCTCCGAGGAGAAATAGCCCATGGCGGTGGCGGTCAGCATCTCACCGACGAAGAGAATGGCGAGCCATCCGGCACGCTTGCGCACCATCTGGCCGAAGGTGACCTCCAGATAGGGGCCATCCAGAGCTTCCATGCCGCCGATTTTGACGATGTCTTCGCCGGCTTCCTCTTGGACAAGGCCGGCCACATCGGCGCTGGTGACAATGCCCAGCATGGCGCCTTCCTGGTTCAGCACGGGCACGGCCAGCAGGCGTTTCTTGGCGAGTAACTGCGCCACGGTTCCCTGATCGGTGTCTTCTTCGACGAAGACGTAGTCCGTGTGCAGCAGGTCGCGAACCTTCTTGGATCTTTCTGCCGAAATGAGCTCGCGAAAAGACGCCACTCCCAGAAGATGCTGAATCTCGTCGAGCACGTAGGCGTAGTAGATCATTTCCACGCTGCCGGCCTGCTGGCGGATCTCGGCGATCGCTTCCTCGACCGTGATGGAGGGAGAAATGCGGACATAGCCGGCGTGCATCAACGCGCCCGCTTCATCCTCCGGATAGGGAGATGAGGTGCGGCCATAGCGGCTGCGTTCCGCGACGACGGTGACTTCCATGTGGTTGGCGTGTTGCAAAACCTGTTCGGTGAAGTCCAGGCCGGGGAACCATCTCCGCTTTTCTACGAGGCTGCGGTTGAGGAAAATTTGAGTGACCCCATGGGCTCGAGCGTAGTCGACCAACGCTTTTGCCCGATCGCGGCCGTGGATGGTTTCAGTAGGAATGCGCAGATTCTCGGCAAAGCGAAGATGGCGTTCGATGGTGGGGCGGTCTTCCGCAGGTCCGGCTTCCGATTCCTGCTTGGAATACACGTACACTGCCAGGCAAATTGCCTGCAGGTGATCTGCGACCCGCCGCGCGCGCCGGAGCAACATGGCGGTTGAGGGATCCGCGGTGATGTTGACCAGGATCTTCTGAGGCTGCGCTTCGGCCGACGTTTTGCCCGTCTGCCGCGCCTCCAATGCCTGCGCGGTCTGCCGAATTGCCAATTCGCGCAACGCGACCAACACCGGCTCCTGAAAAATCGCTTCGAACTCACTTCTCGATTTTTCAGGTGGATAAATGACACCGCGTTCCAGACGATGCAGCAGGGCGCGGGGAGTGACATCGACCAGCACCACTTCGTCGGCCTGCTGGAAGAACCAGTCGGGCACACTCTCGCGCACACGCTGACCGGTGAGTTGCCAGATCTGATCGCTCAGGCTGGCGAGATCTTTGACGTCCATGGTGGTGAGCACGTCGATACCGGCCTGAAGCAGCACTTGGACGTCTTGCCAGCGTTTCTGGCGCGGCGCACCGGGCACATGGGAGTGCGCCAGTTCATCGATCACGCATACACGCGGATTCCATTTCAGGATGGCATCCACGTCCAGCTCGTCCGCAGTGCCGCCGCGATGGGCAACCTTCAGAAGTGGAATCGATCGCAGGGTAGCGAGCCGTTCCCGGACATCGTTGCGGCCGTGAGGTTCCACAAAGCCGACCACGATGTCCACGCCGCGCGCTTTCAGAGCGCACGCGTCCTCGAGCATCTGGTAGGTCTTCCCCACGCCGGGAGCGTAGCCCAGATAGATTTTGAGATGGCCGCGGCTCGTCAGGTGAGTCATAGCGTTTGCTTAGTGCGGGAAGACGCGGACGTCCATTCCTTCGGCGGCTCGAATCAGGCGGCTGACCGGGCTGCCCCACAGTCTGGTTTTCCAGTTTTCTTTCATGCTGTGGCCGACGAAGATCTGCGTCACGCCGTGCGAACGGGCATATTGCACGATGGCTTCGACCGGATCATCGCCTTCCAGCACCTCGACTCGGGCTCCGGACGTGCGGGCCTGTCCCAGGGTCGCTGCCATGTCTTTTTCTTCCGCTTCCGAAAGGCTGGACTGCTTCACGTAAACCGCGGTGACATCGCAGTGGAACCGCGCTGCGCTCTGCCGGGCGCTGGCGATCATGCGATCCGCATTGGCGCGGGGTGTGAGGCAAACAAGAAAACGTTCGTGAGTGCGCCACCCCGGCTCAATCTCGTGCGCATGCAGATAGCGTTGCAGCCCCGCGTCGATGACGTCGGCCGAGAGCACGAGAGCCAGCTGGCGAAGCTCGGACAGTTCCGGCGGCGCGTCCTCGGTGGGTGCGTCGACGACCACGATCTCATCGGCTGTATTCAGAAACTCTCGCGGGATGGTCTCCGAAACCTTTTGGCCGGTCAGCTGCTCCACGGCTGCGCGCTGGTCTTCAATGTGTTGGAGGTTTACGGAGGCCACCACATTGATGCCAGCGGCGAGCAGTTCGTCGACGTCTTGCCAGCGGTGCGGATGCCGGCCCCAGGGGTTGTCATACGCGAGGCCATCGATGAAGCACACCTGAGGATTGCGGCTGAGGATGGCAGGCACATCGATGACAGGCACCCCCTGGATATCGAGAGTGGGAACGATTTCCAGGGAACTGAGAAGCGGTTCGACTTCAGCAGCGACTTGCGGTTGATGAGCGCCGACCACGACGTCCTGCCCGCGCTCTTTTCTCCGGCGAGCTTCATCGAACATGCGCAGCGACTTGCCGACCCCAGGGGCGTAGCCGAGGAATACTTTCAGCCGGCCACGCGGGGAATCTTCTCGCGCCGGGTGAAGAATGCTTGAATCGGGTTCGGTCATCGCCGGAGGATTGTAACGCCCGTCCGGTCTTCTTGGAACTCTCGAACAGCAAGGTGGCGAATTCCGCTGACTGCAGGCTCGAAATCGGAGTTCCCTGTGGGGGAGACAGCGTCAGGAGGCGGTGGCTTCGAAGTCCTCGGGAGACTTCTTTTGCTGGTGGATGGGGAGCGTGATCAGGAATTCCGTGCCGTGGCCTACTTCGCTTTCGACTTCGATCCGACCGCGATGATCTTCGACAATGCGGCGTGCCAAAGAGAGCCCGAGTCCGGTTCCATTGCCTTTGGTGGTGTAGAAGGGACGGAAGATGAAGGGCAGGTGTTCGGGCGAAATGCCGCGACCGGTGTCAGTTACGGAAATCAGCGCATCATCCTTCTTCGCAGCGATGACGACGCTCACGGTGCCGGCCCCCTCGATTGCCTGCACCGAGTTCAGGAGCAGGTTCAACACCACCTGGTGAATTTGATCGCTGTCGTGCTCCACCTTGAGGAGGGCTGGATCTTTCGCCAACTCGATCTTGATTGGCTTGGAAAGCACCTGCTGGCGGGCCAGCATGACCGCATGTTCGACAGTCGTGTTGAGATCGGTAGCGCGGACTTCGGGAGGATGCGGGCGCGCGGCCTGCAACAGGTCGGTGAGGATGCGATTGATTTGCGCGATCTCCAGGCGGATGTCTTTGACGACGGCACGCGCGGGGCTGGTGCTGGGCAGGTCACGACTGACGATTTCGATCACGCCCGCGATTCCGGCCAGCGGATTGCGAATTTCGTGGGCCAGTCCGGTGGCTAGTTCGCCCAGTGTGGCCAGGTGCTCGGCGCGGGACATCTGGTTGCGATGCAGCCGGTCGATCTCTTCACGGCTTTCGCGCAGTTGCTCGACCATGCGATTGAAATTGCGCCCCAAGTCGCCGATCTCGTCGTTGCGCTTGGCGAAGTCTACGGAGGCTTCCAGATCGCCTTCGCCCACGCGAGCGATTTTTTCCTGGAGTTCCACCATCGGGCGCTGGATGAAGTAGGCCAGGGCGATCAGGACAGCGGCGCAGATGGCCACCGCCCCCGTGCCGGCGACGATGAGTACCTGGTGGCGTTCGGGATTCCGCAGCGAGACCGTTGCCATGAGAAAGAGAAGGAGGCCGTTCAGCAGCACGAACGCGACCGGCAAAATCGTCTTTAGTTGCCAGTTCACGCGTACGGCGGAGTAGCTGGACTCTTCGCGACGGAAGGTGACGGGGGATTGCATTAGGTAACCGTTTTATACAGGCTCATCGCAGTTGGGGATGGAGTCCGATCATGCATACGCGTGCAGTCCGGGGAGCAGGTACGTCACTCCGAAAAACGTGAACATCACCACCGCGAAACCTAGAATAGCGAAGTAAGCCGCGCGCCGGCCGCGCCATCCACGCGTGATACGCATATGAAGGTAGCCGGCGTATACCAGCCAGGTGATCGCCGCCCAGGTTTCCTTCGGGTCCCAACTCCAATAGGAGCCCCAGGTGCGATTGGCCCAGTACGCGCCGGCTGCAATCATCAGGGTGAGCAACGGAAAAGCTATGCAAATGGTCTTGTAGGTAATGCGGTCGAGCGCTTCGGCGGTGGGCAATAGGCGCTCGAGGTCCGGCCTGCGCCACAAGAGCAACAAATAAAGAAGTGAGCTGAAGATTCCGCTCACCAGGCCGGAAAGAATGAAGGGGCTCGCCGCGAGGCTGGTCGCGTAGAGTCCCCCAGCATCAAGGGAGGAATATTGGCCGCCGCGGGCGCGCAGCAGAAACACAAGCAATGCCACAACCTGTAACAGAATGCTGATGAACACGGCGCGATTGGCGAGCGTGAAGAGAGACTCGTCTTTCCGCGGGCGTCCCGCGATATAAAGCACAAACGGGGCCGCCACCACCAGCAGGACAAGCAACATCAGCCAACCCAGATCGGGGATCACCACGAAGAGACGCACCCCGCGCTGCAGGAACACTTCGGATTTTTCCGGCGCGTTCCAGGCGATGACGCTAAGCCCGCCCCAATTGTCGAAGCGGGTCAGAATTCCGGCATAGACTCCAATCCCGAACAGACTGGTGGCCGCCAGAAAGGTTTCATTCTGGACGTTGTCTTGAATCAGAAACATCAGCGCGAGCGCGAAGCTGAGGGCGCAGGCAGCGTAAGCGAGCATGGCGAGCGTCACATGCACGTGCAGCCAGGTGGACTGCAACGCGGGCACGAGGGGATGAACCTCGGTACGGAGCAACTGCATGAGCACCACGCCCACGATGGCCACCGGCATGGTGACTGTGCCGATCACTTTCACGCCGAATTTCTTCTCGGCGATCAGGGTCAGGACCGCGAGCGTCCAGACAAAACTCAAAAGCATTTCGTAAATGCTGGCGAACGGCGGATGCCCGGCTTCATACCAGCGATGCGCGACGGCGCCCGAGCTGGCGGCGAGTCCGGCCCAGGTGGCGAGCGAGGCGAAACGAAGGTAAGCATCCGTGCCGGTGACGCCGAAGCCCAGGTAGAGCGCACCCGCGCCGGCATAAAAAATCAGCGCCGCGTAAAGCATGTTCGATTCGCTGAGCAGGCTGCCGCTCTTGACCACATTGAGAAACGCCATGAACAGCAGGAACGCGATGCCCAGCCCGACCATCACGATCAGGGTGGTTCCACTCGTCGCGGGCTGTTGTTGTTCCACTCGTGCGCGAGCCATGAATCTTCCTCCTAGCAGGTTGACCCCTAAGCGATGGAAGCGACTTCCGCCGAGGCGGCCGCCTCTTTCTGGGATTTCAGTTCAGCTTCGATTTTCTCGGTCAGATCGTGGAAGCGTTCTTCCAGGGCTTCGCGATTGCGGTTAGCGGTGGCGCCGACCCAGATTTTGAGTCCGCCATTCGCGTCACGCAGCGGCAGTGCCCAAATGCGGGTGTGCGCGAGATAAAACACGAAGGCAAGGCCGATGCCCATCAGAACCACACCCGCCCATACGCCCCACTGCCCGGGTTCGTGCGAGACTTCCAGACCCGTGAAATATCCAAGCCGCAGATCCGATACTTCCAGTTGATAAGGGGATCGCAGATTCTCCGCGAACCCTTCCAGCGGCGGCAGCCAGATGTTGACGGGTTTGCCGCTCTTCGATGTCACCACGAAGTGGGCAGCGGGATTCTCGACGGAATTCGTGCGGTTGTACACCTGCCCGTCTTCGATCACATAGTCGGGAAAGAATTCGGCCAGTTGGACGGTTGTGTTGGCGTCGAGAGAGGCCGAGTCGCCGACGCTGAGAGCGATGTCTTTCTTTTCACCGGTGCCATCGGCAGACTTCGCGGCGATCATCAATTTGTCGAGTTTGCCGGTCGGCCCGTAGCTCGACTGGTAGAAGCGAATGCCCTGAAATACCAGGGGATCGTTCACGACGATTTGCTTAGCCTGCAAGTCTTGACCGTTCTGCACGACCGCCAGCTGTGACCACCATTTCCTGGGACTTCCGTCGGCATAGTTTTCCTGCCCGGCAGCGTCGCAGCGGATGGCGAAGGGCAAAGATTTCTTTGTCCCGTCCCGCATGTCGACCACACTGGATTGCTGTCCCCGGGTAAGGGCGACGAAGCCTCGCCAACCCCATAGCGCGTCGACGATGCCAGCGAAGAAAATCAACAACAGGCTGGCGTGCACGATGTACACGGCCATCTCGGAGAGGCGGTTACGTTCGGCGAACAACGAGAAGTGGTCGCTCTGTACCACGCGCTCCGGCCTGAAACCCAAGTCATGCAGCGCACGCTCCGCGGCAACCAGGCCGGTCTCTTCATCGGGGATCGGGATCTGTTTCTGAATTCCCAGGGAGCGGCGGAAGTGTTGGTCGGGATACTTGTAAGGACGCGAGAAGTAACGCCACGCGTTCGGGAATCGTTCGATCGAAGCCGCGATGATGCTGAGGCTGACCAGCAGCATCAGGGCCACGAACCACCAGGCGTGAAACACGTCCGTGAGGCCGACCGCGTCGAGCAGCCGCAGTACCTGGGGGGAGTAGGCGCGCTGCATCTCGTCGGCGTCGGTGACCGGGCGCTGCAGGACGATGGTGCCCGCAGCCGAGAGTACGACGGCGGTAATCAAGAGCACGACGCCGGTCTTGATGGAACTGAGTGTCTGCCAGACTTTCCGGGTCCAACGCTTTGGGTCGACGGCCATGGCTTCCCCTTCTCCACTCACGAAAAAGCAACTGAGACACCATCTCTGCAGATCTGTGCAAGTCAATCAAAGATAACGGGTTAGATTTCGGAGCGGGGGAATGTTCGGTGCCGGGCGTGGGCCAAATCCCTCAGAACGAAA
>Ga0307469_10000310_pt1 | contig 18583 bp, 11 predicted proteins | sample atmos_gasesAM2C__FD_203084 | JGI IMG/M metagenome (GOLD analysis project Ga0307469, IMG submission 203084) | Hardwood forest soil microbial communities from Morgan-Monroe State Forest, Indiana, United States - atmos_gasesAM2C_515 | ecosystem: Environmental > Terrestrial > Soil > Temperate...
TCTCGATTTCGCGGCGGCGGGCCGAGGCGACCTGGGCCTGTTGGCGAGCGCGCGTGGAGAGATGGCTGGCGGTGACGGAGACGACCAGGAAAGCGATGAGCGCGACCCAGTTCTGAGGATCGGCAATCGTCAACCGGCCGAGAGGGGGCAAGAAGTAGTAATTGAATGCGAACACAGCCGCAACGGACATGGCGACGGACACGGCCATGCCATAGACGGTCGAAATGACTAAAATGGCGAGCAGGAATGTGAGTGCGACGGTGGTGGCATTGACGGGGAGCGCTTCCCGTTATAACACCGTGATTCCCGCAACCAGCGCGAAAGCAATCGCGTATTGCAGCACGTTGTTGAGCGATGGCTGGCGCACGGCGCCATTCTACCGTAGCTTTTCGAGCGTCCGTAAAAGAGAATAAGCCCATGCCGAAGACCCCCGAACAGTGGCTCGCTGAAACGAAGCCGCTGGAAAAAACCAAGGGCACGCTGAAACTATTTCTAGGCTATGCGCCCGGGGTGGGAAAAACATACGGCATGCTGAGCGAAGCGATTCGGCGGCGCAGCCGTGGCGAAGACGTAGCTGTGGGGGTGGTAGAAACGCACGGGCGAAAAGGAATCGCTGATCTAGCGGCCCAACTTGAGACGGTGCCGCGCAGGAAGATCGATTACAAGGGCACGGTCTTCGAAGAAATGGACATTGACGGCATTCTTCGCAGGCGCCCCCAGGTGGTCCTGGTGGATGAGCTGGCACACACAAATATTCCCGGCAGCCGGCACCGGAAGCGGTACGAGGACGTGCTTGAACTGCTCGAGGCAAAAATCGACGTGCTTTCAACGGTAAACATCCAGCACATCGAGAGCATCGCGCCCACGGTTCGAGCGATCACCGGAGTAGCCGTGCGCGAAACGGTGCCGGACTGGGTGCTGCAAATGGCGGATGAAACGGTGATGGTGGACTTGACGCCAGAGGCGTTGCAGAACCGCATGAAGCGCGGGGACGTGTATGGCCGAGAGAAGGTGGAGCAAGCGCTCAAGAATTTCTTCCGCCGCGGAAATTTGATCGCCTTGCGCGAACTGGCGCTGCGGCAGGTGGCGGAACAGGTGGACCGGAGCCTGGAGTCCTACATGGACGAGAAGGACATACGGGAAACCTGGCCCGTGAAAGAGCGCATAGTAGTTTGCATCAGCGCAAATCCGAAAGCGCAGTACCTGGTGGCGCGGGCGGCGCGCATGGCGCGACGAATGGACGCGGATCTGTATGCGGTGCATGTGGACCTGGACGCGCGCAGCAATGCGCAGGAAGAAAAAGCGCTGGCGGCGAATCTACAATTTGCCGAGAGCGTGGGTGCGAAACCCGTGCGATTGAAAGGTGAAAACGTGAGCGACGCTACCGCGCAGTTCGTGCGAGAAAAACATGTGACTCAAGTGATCTTCGGAAGGACCGCCGTGGAAGGCTTGCGGAAATTTTTGTACTTGAACGCCATCAATCGGTTTTTGCGCGATGCGCCTGCCGTAGACGTCCACATCGTTACGCAGGAGCCGGATTAAAGTCATTCGAGGCGCGGAAGAGCGTCAGGCGTCGTCGGGGGGAACATCGAACTTCACGAGGTCGCCCTTGAAGCCTTTCGTCTTGACCGCGCCATAAGCGATTCCGACAATCATCCAGACCCCGCCGAGAGTCATCGCGTTTTGTCCCAGACCCCGCCAAATCAGCAGGCAGATAAGGAATCCCAGGACAGGAAACGCGAGGTTCGACCATTGTTTTTTCTCCGCGCGCAGGAAATACCGGACGAAGGCAGCGGCGTTGACTCCCATGAAGGCAATTAACGCGCCGAAGTTGAGCAGCTCAGTGCCGCGCTCGTAGCTGATCAGGAAAGCGCCGATCAGGGCGATAGCGCCGACAAAAATGACGTTGTTGCGTGGAATGTGATTCTTGGGATCAATCGCTCCAAAGAATTTCTTGGGAATTCCATCGCTGCGTCCCATGCCGTAAAGCAATCGCGCGGCGCCGAGCTGCGCGCCCATGCCGGATCCGATGTTGGCAATCAGTATCGTGAAGTTCAGCAGATGGAATAAGAAGAAGCCGCCTGCCTGCTGGGCGACCAGCGGAAAGGCGGATTCAACTTTATCCGGTGGAAACGGTCTTGGGCCCCAAACAAGCTGCGCGGCATAAACCTCGAGGGAGGAGAGCACGCCGGTGATCACGCAAACCAGAACGGTTGCGAGCATGATATTCCGGCGGGGGTTCTCGACTTCTTCAGAGAAAGTGGAGATCGCGTCGAACCCGATATAGGTGAGGACGGCGATCGAAGTGCCATGGAGGATGGAACGGAAGTTGAAAGTTTCCGGATTATAAAATGGCTGAGAGAAAAAACCGGCGCCGTGCACGTGGAAACCCCAGACGAAACGGACCACGAAAGCGAAGAAGATGACGACCACGACGGTCATGCCGGCAGCTAGCACGTCGTTGATTCGTGCGGAAGTCTTGATACCGCGCAGGTTGAGCGCGGTGAAGACAACGGCGAATCCGATGGCCAGCGCCCAATAGGGCATGCCGGGCAAAATGTTCTGCGTGAGCTTGCTGCAAATCACTGTGCAGATCAGCGGGTTCAAAATATAGTCCATCACCATGGCCCAACCGGTGATGTAGCCCAGCGCGGGATGAATTTCCTGCCCGACATAGGTGTAAGCAGAACCGGCGCTGGGATATGCGCGAGCCATCTTGCCGTAGCTGATGGCGGTGAAGAGCATAGCCACCATGGCAATGAGAATGGTGGTGACGACGTGGCCGCCAGCATCGTTGTTGATGACGCCGAAAATTCCCATCGGGGCGATGGGCTGGATGATCACGATGCCGATGATGATCAGGTCCCAGAGGCCGAGTACCCTGCGGAGTCTTACCGGAGCAGCGGATTGTCTAGGCTCGTTTGGCATGATTCCCTTTCACTGAAATCCGGGAGCATTGTATGAAGGAATAAGGCGGCGAGAATTTCATTGTGGGATTGAACAGACCCGCCATCAATGCGACCCGCCGCCCGCTTGCGGGGCGCCCGAGGCCAGTCCGGTTAGAGGAATGGTGAGGGGCTCAATATTCCACCCAGAGACGGTCAGTTCCGGACTGCCGTTGAGGGCGCTGGGCGATAAATATTGTGCGGAAATTTGGCGCGACTCTCCCGGCAGGAGCTCGAAGTAATTGTCATCCCACAGCACGGGGAGGATCTCCATGTCTTGCCCTTTGCTGTGAATTCCCAGCCGAACTTGAAACGCGAGGTGATCGCTGGGATTTCGAAGCGAAACGTGGACCTGCGGACCTTGCTCTCCTTTTGCGACAGCAGTAGTGGCCGCGATTCGAACGCGAGCCAGGCGGTTGAGCTGCGTCAGATCGTCATAAGGAGAGGCTGGGGTGTAAATCGAAGTTGAAAAGGTGAGATCCTTTGGCGGCGGGTCGTCAAAGTAGGCTGTCTTCTTCCATTGAATTTCTGCCGGGTGGCTCGAGGGCCAGTAGAAATTGGAGCTGAGCAACTTGCTGGAAGAATCCCGGAGCGCCAGATTCACGAAGTAAACGGCGGGGGCAGGGCCTGAGGGAAGCGTGGGCATGGTCAGCGCTCGGTGGACAGAATCTGCTTCCACATCGACTGAAATTTGCTGCGAGAATACTTTTTGAAGATCGAAATCGTAGAGCTCTGCCATCACGGAGAGCCCTGAGAATTTCTGGTAAAGATTGTTGACGACCACCACGGTGCGGTCGTCGTAGGAAAACTGGATATGCAGCGGCTCGCAAGCTTTCTTCGACCCAAAATAGCCACCCGCTGGTTGCAGATAATAATCAAAAAGATGCCAGTAGATCGAGGGCCATGCGTTGTTTATCATCCACTGGATGACGCCGGTAGAGGTGTATTTGTTGCGCGCATAGGCCTCGAACATCGCGCGCTCAGCATCGTAGGCCATGGCTTGAGATTTGGTGACGTAGTCTTCGAGTCCCGCGGGCGCGCCAAACATGGAATTCATCGCGCGATTGAAGCGATCCACATTCGAAAAACTTTCGGAGGCGGCGTGATAGCTCCAGAATTTGTCGATGGGCCAGAGATGATCCGAGGGGAGCATTTTCTTCAGACTCCCGATTGTGGGAATCGCAGGCCCGGGGCTTGTCTCCGTGTTGAGGCCCCAGGCTCCGCCATAGCGGCCAGAGTCCGTGAGCCAATAAGAGGGGGGTACATAGTCATACGGCCCGGTCATTTTCATTCCAGAAGCGCCGGTCACAGTGGTCGAGTAACCGGCCGCGGATGAAACAACTGGATTGGGCCAGTCAGTTTCTTTCAAAACATCGAGGTACGCTTCCTCCACGACCGGCGGCGGCGGTTCATCGCTGGCGTTCAGCCACACCAGTACGCTTGGATGGCTGCGCATGCGCAATGCTTGCGAACGAAGTGATCCGGTGGCGATCTCCAAATCGCTCAGCTTCCATTTCGGCCATAGCTGCCAGTACGTGCAGCATACCCAGCCGGGCATTACTAGGATTCCGCGTTCGTCGGCGAGGTCGAAGAATTCGTCTGTTTCCAGCTGGCCTTCGAGGCGGATGGTGTTGAGATTCATGTCGCGGACATAGCGAAGTTGAGCGTCCAGCCGTTCCGGCGAGCGCCGCAGCAACAAATCTTGTGCCCAGCCACCGCCTCGAATCAGGATTTTTTTGCCATTTACGCGGAACTGCCGGTACCCGGGTTCGTTGAGCTCAGAAGTGAATTCGCGGATGCCAAAACGGATTTTCTGGGAGTCAGAAAGATCATTGCCGATCATGAATCGAAGTGAGAGATGGTGCAGATTTTGCGGGCCGAGCGGGGCGGGCCACCAGAGTTTCGGATCTTTGATGCGCAACTCTGGAAACTGCCTCGGCGTCAAGTGGACGGCACGGGTCTCTCCCGGATTGAGCACACAGATCTCGCGGATGTTCACGTCGTCGACAAACCCGTCGAGAAAACCAGTAACCGCCGCTCTTGAAAGGTTGCGCAGCTCGGCGACAACAGTGAGATCGGCGTCGGCGAGCGAGGCATCGAGAAAATGGGTGATCACTTCTGGATGGCGAATCGTGACAGGACCGCTCGCCTGTAAATATACGTCGCTGTAGAGGCCCATATTCTTATCAGGCGGCGCCGGATTCCAATCCTGCCAGTTGATACCGAGATCTGTTTCGGTTTGCGCAAATGTTTCCACAGCGAGAACATTCGGATGGCCCGCAACGAGCAGAGGCGTGATATCGAATTCGTAAATCCGGAACGTTCCAGCGACATCTTTCGAGTCGCCAAGCTTCTTCCCATTGATCCAGATGTTGGCGCGGTAATTGATCCCGCTGAAATTCAGCCACACATGATGGCCTGCATAATTTTCTGGCAGGATGAATTCCGTGCGATACCACCAGGGGCAGCGGAAGGGGCTGTCGCGGTGCATAGGCAGCTCGGCGAAATTTTTTCCGATCGGGTATGTTGCGCCCGGAATCGAACGCAAGTTCATGCCGAAAAATGGGTCAGGAAAACTTTTGTCGGCGACGAGCGCGGCTAAGACAGTGGAGGGCACAGACGTGGCGTGCCAGCCGGTAGTGCGAAACTCGGGAGCAGAAATCTGGTCACCCTCGGCCTTCATCAGGCAAGAAGACTGGAGCATCCAATGGTCGTGGAGGAATAGCTTCGGGCTGGCCTCGGTGGATGAATTCGCCTGCGACGGAAGAGGAAGGAATATTGCCAGCAGAAACAGAAGACCGGTCAGACCGCGCTGAATGAGGCGAACAATAGACTTTGACATCCCGATGATTGCCCACCTCCTGGGAGTCAGAACAGCAGCTTCGCGCCAAATTGTATCTCACGTTGGTTGTCTGCGGCGTACGGTCTTCATCGGCATAAGCAGCGATGTTGAGCCCGCAGATGCTGTTGACGGGTGTGTGTATTCCGGAACGGAGGCCAAGCAGGGGAAGGAAATTGGGTGGGGGATTCTAAACGCGAGGGATCTGCGAGACGTTCCAACCGCCACCAATAGCCTTGATCAGGAGTACGCTGGAAGTCATGCGGCGCGTGCGAATGTTGACGGCGGTGACTTCATCGGAGAGTGCGGCACTCTGCGCGACGGTGACTTCGAGATAGCTGGTAACTCCGCCTCTGTAGCGATTTTCGGAAAGGGCGAGGGAGCGCTGCGCCGCCGCGACAGCAGCATCTTCGGTCTTCGCTTCTTCCTCCAGAATACGGAGAGCAGCGAGATTGTCTTCCACCTCCTGAAAAGCCGAGAGGACCGCTTGCCGGTAATTCGCGACAAATTGTTCGTGGGCAGCTATCGCTTGATCGGAGACTCCCCGGCGCCGGCCTGCGTCGAAAAGAGTCTCCACGGCGGCGCCTCCGACTGACCAGAGTCCGCTAGGGCCCTGAATTAGAGTTGTGATTGCGGCGCTCTCGAACCCTCCGGAGCCGGAAAGCGTGAGCAGAGGAAAGTACGCGGCCCGGGCGATGCCAATCTGTGCGTTCGCTTCCTGCACGCGGCGCTCCGCTGCGGCGATGTCCGGACGGCGCTCAAGCAGATCCGATGGCAGGCCAGGTGGAATCGAGGGAGGCAGAGCCGTGAGCGGTATCGCCGGGAGGCTGAACGTGGAAGGGGGCTGGCCAATCAGAACTGCGATGGCGTGTTCAAAAGCGGCTCGCTGCACCTCGACATCGGTCGCCAGCGCGCGCGTGGTTTCAAGAATCGTCTGCGCCTGCGCGACCTCGACGGCTGATGCTAGGCCGCCGTGGTAGCGGTTCTGCGTGAGTTCCAGCGCTTTCTCATACGAGACAACGGTCGAACTGAGGAGCGCCATTTGCGCGTCCAGACCACGCAACCCGAAATAATCAAACGCAAGCTCCGCGTGCAAACTTAATTCCACGCTGGCGAGATCAGCGGCACTCGCTTGCGCTTCGGAGCGGCTGGCCTCGACTGTGCGGCGCACCCGGCCCCAGATATCCGCTTCATAAGAAGCATCAGCGGTAATCGTGTAGTCGGAGTAGTTGGTCTTTGCGGTCGAGTTGTTGAATAGCGGGCGGTTCTGCGACTGCTGCAAGCGGGCTGCGGAGGCATTGCCGGTAACGGTCGGAAATAAGCCGGAGCGGGAAATCTTGAGAGCAGCGCGCGCCTGGGTGAATTGGGCCTGTGCGATTTTTAGATTCTGGTTCGAGACACTGATCCGGTCTTCGAGAGTGTTGAGCTGAGGGTCCTGATAAATTTCCCACCACTTTCCTTTCGAGAGCACATCGCTGGGCTGTGCAGGCTTCCAATTACCTGCCTCCTTGTAATCCGCCGGAACTTCCGCAGACGGCCGTACATATTTTGGTCCGACGGTGCAACCGGAGAGAGCGAACACGGTGAGGCAGATCAGCCGTGCGAAGGTTCGTCTGCCCGCTGCGCTGGCGAGCGTTCCGCGATGCAAATACCCGCTCACTTCAAACTGTCTCCCTTGGCAGGCTCCACAATCCTTACCTGCTCGCCGGAAACGAGCGAATCGGGCGGGCTGGTGATAACGATTTCCTGGCCGGTGAGGCCGGCCACTACTTCGACCTCATTACCGAAATCGCGGCCTAATGTGATGGGCACGAGGGTTGCGTGATTCCCGTCCGTGACGGTGGCTACGCGCAGGCCCTCCGACCGGAAAATTAGCGCATTTACGGGCAAGATAAAGGATGGAATGTCTGCAGGCAGTTTTAGGTGCACCTCCGCGTAGGCGCCAGGGAGAAGCTCGCCGGTGGGGTTGTCCACATCGACTTCGGTGAGAAGGGTGCGCGAGTCGGCAGATATCGCTCCGGAATTCCGAACCAACTGGCCGTGAAATTGGCGTCCCGGAAACTCCGCGAGCGTGATGTTGGATGGCAAACCCGGCTTGGCGGCCTGGGAGTACTGCTGGGGCACGCTGACGTACACGCGCAAAGTTCGAGTGGCGGCGATCTGGAACAGTGCCTTCGCTGCGCCGCCACTCGAACCGGAATCGATCAATTGACCGATGTCGGTATTGCGCGCCGTGATGACGCCATCGAACGGGGCATAGATATTCTTGAACGATTCAAGCTGCTGTAGATACTTGACTTGATATTCAGCGGAAGCGACCATGGCGGCCTTGGCCTGAAAATCGCCCATTGCATTGTCCACGTCTTGCTTGGCAACCGAATCCGTGTTCTTCAAATCCTGGTAGCGGTTGGCGGTGATTTGGGAGAGGCGGTAGTTGGCCTGCGCCGTATTCAAATTCGCGCGCGCCTGCGAGAGTTGTTGGTCCACTTCGGGTGTGTCAATCTCCGCGAGCAATTGGCCCAATTTCACATGCCCGCCAATATCTACATACCATTTTCTCAGGTAGCCATTTGTGCGCGCGTAGATGGGCGCGTCGGTGAACGCCCGAATATTTCCGGGGAGCACGAGTTCCTGGTGAGGAGCACCCTGCTTGGGATGAATCACGGAGACGGTAGGGATTGCGAGAGCACGTGTCTCGACTTTAAGCGCCGCTTTTGCTTTTAAGCGCGGCACAATTCCTGCGACCACGATGGCCGCGACAATAACCAAGACCAGGACGGCGGCGAGCACGCCATGGCTCGAGCGCGGACCAGCGGCGGAAAGATCTTGCTCGCCCCGAGGCGTCCCCATTTCCGGATGCTCAGTCATTTAACCCTCTTCCTCTCTGATTCTCGAACGTTATTGGCGACTCGCAAAACTCACTCGTTTCCCTCAGCCAGCGGTGACTCTGCCTTTTCACGGCGGGAATGCACGAGGCTGAAAAAAACTGGAACGAAGAACAGTGTGGCAACCGTGGCGAACATCAGGCCGCCGATTACCGCGCGCCCCAGCGGAGCGTTCTGTTCGCCGCCTTCACCGAGGCCGAGCGACATTGGAAGCATACCGATAATCATCGCCAGCGCGGTCATAATCACAGGCCGGAAACGGGTGAAGCCCGAGTTGAGGGCGGCATCCGCCGGCTCTTCACCTTCATCCAGCCTTTCCTTTGCGAAGCTGACCACCAGAATGCTGTTGGCGGTGGCCACGCCCATGCACATGATCGCACCAGTCAGTGCCGGAACACTGACCGTCGTGCCGGTGACGAACAAAAACCATACTATTCCTGCGAGCGCGGCCGGCAAAGCCATCAGGATGATGAAGGGGTCCAGCCAGGATTGAAAGTTTATGACAATCAGCAAATACACGAGGACGATTGAGAACGCAAGTCCCCAGAGGAGCCCTGAAAACGACGTGCGCATGGTTTCAATCTGCCCACGGACAATGATTTGCGAACCGCGCGGCAGGTCCTTCTTGCTGCGTTCGATGATCGGCAAAATCTCGCGGGCGACACCGCCAAGGTCGCGCCCCTGCACGGAGCCAAAGATGTCAATCACCGGCTGGACATTGTAATGCGAGACGACACCCATCTCTGCGCCGCGACTGAAGGAGGCCAGACTGGCCAGAATTTCCGGCGGGGCGGCTGCGTTCGTCCCGGTGACAGGAATATTTTCGAGACCCTGCAGCGTGTCCACTCTGTACTGCGGCGTCTGCGTGGCGATGTTGTAGCTCACGCCCGTCTTCGGGTCGAGCCAGAATGTCGGGGCGGTCTGAAAACTTCCGCTCAGGGAAATCAAGAGATTTTGAGCCACGTCGCGCTGCGTATAACCGATCTCCTGCGCCTTGGTGCGGTCCACGTCAATGTGCAACTTAGGCTGATCAAACGGCTGCTGAATCCTGAGGTCCGAGGTTCCGGGAATGAACTTCAACTGATCCATTAAATGGCTGGCAAATTCGCGATTAGCAATCAGGTTCCTTCCGACGATCTGAATGTCTATAGGAGCGGGAAGCCCGAAATTCAGGATCTGAGTGACAATGTCCGCCGGCAGAAAATAAAAAGAGACGCCTGGAAATTCTTGCCCGAGCTTCAGGCGCAGATCGTGCACATATTGAGCCGTGGGGCGGTGTTCCTTCGAGAGCTCAACCAGAATGTCAGTGTCTCCCGGTCCGATAGGCGCAGAGGTGCTATAAGAAAGATTGAAGCCGCTGTAGGGCAGCCCGATATTGTCAATCACACTGACAATTTCGGATGGCGGAATCTGCTTGCGAATCACTGCGTCCACGCGGTCACAAAGAGCAGCCGTTTCCTCGATCCGCGTTCCCGTGGGGGCGCGCATGTGAAGCTTGAATTCGCCACTGTCAACGCTCGGGAAGAAGTCTTGCCCCACAAAAGGGAGCAGCGCAAACGAGAGGACGCAAGCAGTCAGAAAACAGATGGCAAACACGCCACGGTGGCGGATGCAACGGTCCAGCAAGCGATGGTACCGGCCGCGGATACCCTCAAATGCGTGCTCGAACTTTGACTGCAAGCGCACAAACCAATTGCCGGCCTTCGCGGCCGCCAGGCGTGCTTCCTCCGTCTGAGCAACCAGCAGGTACTTCGCCATGGTGGGCACGAGTGTTCGCGAGAGCAGATAAGAGGCCAGCATTGCGAAACTGACCGCCTCCGCGAGGGGAACGAAGAGATACCGCGCGACACCGGTAAGGAAAAACATAGGCACGAATACAATGCAAATCGAGAGCGTGGAGACAAAGGCGGGCACGGCAATCTGCTGTGCGCCGTCCAGAATGGCCTGGACGATTTCCTTTCCCTGGTCGAGGTTGCGGTTAATGTTCTCGATTTCGACAGTGGCATCGTCAACCAGAATTCCGACGGCGAGCGCCAATCCGCCGAGCGTCATGATGTTGATGGTTTGCCCGAGCGTGCTCAGGGCGATGATGGAAGTGAGAATCGAAAGGGGGATGGAGACAGCAATGATCAGGGTGCTCCGCCAGCTCCCCAGGAAAACCAGTATCATGAAACCCGTGAGGCAGGCGGCGATGATGCCTTCGCGAACCACTCCGTCAATCGAAGCCTTCACGAATACCGATTGATCCGAGAGCGGCTTGACCTCCAATGCGGGTGGAAGACCGGCCAAAATCTGCGGGAGCAAGGCCTTGATTCCGGAAATGATATCGAGTGTCGAGGCATTACCATTCTTCTGAATCGACATGAGGGCAGAGCGCTTCCCATCCACGCGAACGATGTTTGTCTGCGGGGGAAAACCGTCACGGACATACGCCACATCGCGAACGTAAATCGTCGAGCCACCCACAGCCTTGATCGGGAGGTCATTCAACTCCTGGATCGTCTGAGGCGAGCCATTCATGTCCACCTGATATTCGAATGGCCCGATCTTCGATGTGCCTGCAGGTAGAATCAGGTTTTGGACACTGATAGCGTTGACCACATCAAGCGGTGAAAGCCCCTTCGACTGCAGGGCGGCTGTGTCCAGGTCCACTTGCACCTGGCGCTGCTTCCCGCCGTAGGGATATGGAATCGCAACTCCCGGAACGGTGACGAGTCCTGTCCGAAGAAAATTGATGGCGATATCGCCCAATTGTTGCTCAGACAATCCCTGGCCGGAGAGACCGAGTTGCAGAATCGGTACGGTGGATGCGTTGTATGTAATGATAAATGGCGGTGTTGTGCCCGGCGGCAATGTCCTGACGATGGGCTGAGAAATCGCGGTGACTTGCGCAATTGCGTTGGCTACCTGCACACCCTGATGGAAGAAGACCTTAACGACTGAGATTCCACTCAAAGATTGCGATTCGATGTGGTCAATGTCGTTGACCGTGGTGGTGAGTGAGCGTTCGTAATTGAAAACGATCCGGTTGGACATCTCCTCGGGAGAGAGGCCAGTGTAATTCCAAATGACGCTGACGACCGGAATATCAATGTTCGGAAAAATGTCCGTGGGGGTGCGCAGGATCGCCACCGGGCCCAGAATCAGCAGCAGAATGGCGGCCACGACGAATGTGTAGGGCCGTCGTAGAGCTAATCGAACTATCCACATCGCTCGCTCCCGAAATTCTCCGGTATAGACGCACCAAGCGCTGCAAGGGGAGTGTCAGGTGGACACCGGTAAAGCCATTGTCTCACGCAGGGTTTCAAATCCCACGCGGAGGCGACTAGATTTAATAGATGTACCTGAGGCGCGACTGGTTACAGCTGATTGGGAGGCGTATTCTAGCTCCTAGGGAATGCGCCTGCCACTGAAATTTCAGCCCGTCTTAGGCAAGCCCATTCACGCCGAATCGCGAGATTTCCTTGACAGCGCGAAAGGCCTGGTCAATGGCCGCGTTGCTGTAGGCAAAAGCGTCCGCGTCTGCGTTGGCGATGGAGATGCGGCCGATTACGCAGTGCCGCTGATCCTCAGTCCTGTCGAGGATGAGATTTTCGTGAGCGCGCTAGATGCCCAGCAGATTCGTACGCAGCTTTGTATAGCCGTGATCAGCCGCCCAGAGATTCAGAGGGATGGTCGCCAATTCGTCCACAACCGGCACGGCGTGGCCGTCTTTCGTCAGGTCAACCGTCTTAATATAGCTGTGGCAGGTGTCGCACGCTTCCACCCGGACATGTACAAGCTCCTTTGCGGAATAGACGGCGAGTTTATGCACGTCTTCCTCACCGCATGCTGGGCACACGATCCGGCGAAAGTCCCACTCATAGGCGCACAGGGCGCAAATCAGCGAACGCTTGCCTCCATCACCTTCCGGGCGCAGTACGCCGACTTGGGGTTTGCTGGAGCAGAGGGGGCAAAGCGAAGGAGTCGCGTGGAGAGGAGGGTGCAGCGAGTAATCTGCAAGATACTCCGCATATGGTTGCAAAAAAACCCAGGAAAGCAAGGACTTGGCCGGATTCGGATTCGGCGGATTCTGGCCGGCAGCGCCCCAGAACTCGATCAACATCTCCTGCCAAAGGTTTACGCCGCTGTTGCGGAGTTCATTCGCAGATTGGGCGAGAGGAGAAGGCGCGTTTTTCTCGATCACCATGAGGAACGGGCCAAAGCGCGGCAGCAAGATGAACAGGTCCAACTCTTCCCGTAGCGCGCCCGGAGGGCGTTGCTCTTTCGTAGTCCCGCACTCGGCTTCGAGTTCCGAGTACAGCGATTTCTGGAATTGCGTGACGTGCTCGTAGAAACGCAGGCCCTCGGATGCAGACGGATGCGTGGAAGCTAAATCATGAGCGCGAGCGATTCGGACTTCCCACTTTCCATTCTTCATTTCCTCGCCGAGGCGCCCTTAACGATCTGGTCATACCAGAGGCGGTGGTGCTCCTTTGCCCACGCCCTGGATACATAGCCGCGAACGATAGCAGGCAATGCGCCCTCTTCGAGCACCGCTCCCATGTAAACGTGGATGACAAACAGGCCTATCGTCAGCAATGCCGCCGCAGGATGGATAATCACAGCAGCCAGGCGCAGAAAATGAAGATTCCAGGGAATCCAGTTGGGAAACCAGAGAATCAACCCAGATAGAAGCAGCAAAATACCGCACCAGAAAAAGCCCCAGAAGAGAATCTTCTGGCCGGGGTTAAATCGGTCTGCCGGGGGAACCGACTCGTCCTCATTGCGGATGTAGTGCTGCGTTGCCTTCCACCAGGCTTTGTCCGTGGGCTCCTCTTTCATCTGCACCGCCCACATTCGATACATCAACACAGTCGAAAAGACGAAGATGAGGCCGGCCCAGGGATGCAATTCGCGCGAGATCGTGCCGCCTCCCAAGGCAACCGCGATCCAAAACAGCCACGGAGACCAGAAAGCCAACCCGGTCAGCAACAGATACACATAGGAAATCGCAGCAATCCAATGGATCATCCGCTCGTGAAAGGAATAGCGGAGGATGCGTCCGTTCGGGAGGACAACTGGTTCGTCGCTCATCGCTTACCTCCCTCCTCGGGATTTTCTTCATCCTCCTTCACCACTTTCGGACCGAATCGCAGGTAATGAATTGCGACGCCCACCAAGCCGCCGACCATCGCGAGGTTTCCCAGCCACTTCAGTGGATGCTTCCAGAGCTTCACAGTCCACGGGATGCTTGGATTCGCAGGCAAGCCGCCGTACAGCTCCGGGTTTTTCGCATCGTGCAAGACATAGATGACGTGCGTCCCGGCCACGCCGGAAGGATCATACACGCCCGCGTCGGAAAACCCGGACTGCGTGCGAAGCTGCTTCGCGCGCTTTTCAGCCAGCTCTTTCATCTCCGGCTTGGTGCCAAAGTGCAAGCAGCCGGTGGGGCAGGACTTGATACAGGCAGGTTCAAGACCTGCGGTGACGCGGTCCACGCAAAGCGTGCACTTAAATACCTTGCGCGCTTCCGGGCTGAATTTCGGAATGTTGAACGGGCAGCCCGACATGCAATAGCCGCAACCGATGCAATGCTCCTGCTGAAAGTCCACGATGCCGTTGACGTACTGCACGATCGCGCCATCCGCAGGGCACGCCTCGAGGCATCCGGGGTCCTCGCAGTGCATGCACTGATCTTTGCGCATCAACAGCATCATTCCGTGGTCTTTGTCCTCATGCTCATTGAACTTGATCAGGTTCCAGTAGTTCCACGACGTTTCGGGCATGGTCTGGTAGGAATTATTGAACACGGTTTCGCTGAAGGAGTATCCGTTCCATTCGAGGCAAGCTACTTCGCAAGCTTTGCAGCCGATGCATGTCGTGGTGTCAATCAGCTTGCAGACTTCAAACTCGCGTTTGAGGCCAGCCCCGGGCACAGGGCCCGCATGGCCTGAGATCGCTCGAATTTCCAGGCTTGTGCCGCTCATGTTCGCGCCCCCTTAGGCCTTTTCAACCTTAACGAGGAAGCCCTTCGATTCAGGGGTGTAGGCGTTCGGGTCAATTACGGTCGGCGTCAGCAGATTCGCCGGCGTGCGGGCGTCCTTCCCTTCGTCCTCCGTGATTCCGCGGAAGCCTTGGTGGATCGGGATCCCGATTTGGTAGACCTTCTTGCCGTCAATCATCATGGGCTTGATGCGCCGCGTGACGAAGGCTTTGGCGATGTATGTGTTTCGGATGCTCGACACCTTAATCTTGTCGCCGCCCTGGATTCCCTTTTCGTTTGCCAGCTCAACCGGGATCTCGACGAACGGCTCCGGAATGAGCTGTACATTCATGGGATTGTTTTTCGTCCAGTAGTGATATTGCTCGGTCAACCGGTAGGTGGTGCAGACGATGTTGTATTCACTTCCGGTTGCAGCGTATTTGTCTGCGGGAGTTGTGAGCTTCTTGACTACCGGATTATTCGAATGGTCGGGGTGAAGGACATTCTTCACCGGGCTCTCGATCGGTTCGTAGTGCTCTGGGAACGGCCCGTCCGTCACCGCGCCGATGGGAACGAACAAACGCCCCACGCCCTCGGGATTCATGATAAAGGGTCCCATGTGATCTTTGGGATGGGAGTCGGGCTTGAAATCGGGAACATCATTCCCTACCCATTTCTGTGCGCCTTCATTCCACCAGACTTGCTTGCGTGAAGGATCCCATGGCTTCCCGTCGACATCGCAGGATGCGCGATTGTAGAGCACCCGGCGATTTGCCGGCCATGAGAAGGCCCAGTTCGGATAAATCCCCAGCCCGGAAGGATCGTCCGTTCCGCGGCGGGCAGTCAGATTACCTGCCTCGGTGAAGGAACCTGAATATATCCAGTTACCGCACGACGTAGTGCCGTCATCCTTCAGCCAGGCAAAGCCCGGCAATTGCTGGCCGGTCTTGATCTCCTGCTTGGTCGTCGGGTCCTGGAGGTCGGCGAGCGCTTTGCCATTGACCTCTTTGGCGACCTCGGCGAGCGACGGGTGCTGCGGGTCGGTATACGCCCAGGTGGCATGCAGGACCGGATCGGGGAATTTGCCGCCTTCCTTCTGGTACAGAGAGCGAACTCTCAAAAAGATCTGCGCGAGGATGTCCTGATCCAGGCGCGCATCGCCTGGGGGTGGGACGGCAACGTTCTTCCACTGCAGCCAGCGCGCCGAGTTCGTCATGCTTCCATCTTTTTCGGCGAATCCCGCGCAGGGCAGGCGGTACACGCTGGTATTGATCTTCTTCATCTCGTCGGTTGTCGTGCCCGGGGCTTTCCAGAACTCGCTCGTTTCATCCGGGTAGATCTCGCCCACGACGAGCCAATCGGCCTTCTTCAGCGCATCAATGTTCTTCTGCGTGTCGGGCCCGATCATCACGCCATTCATTCCAAACGCGAACATTCCCTTCACGTTGCCGCGGTACATCTGATCCCAAATCTGCGTCCAGGAAAAGTTGCGGTCGATCTTCGGCAGGTAGCTGTAGGCAAAGTCATTCTGCTTGGTCGCTGCGTCGCCGTAGAACGCCTTCAGCAGGGACACAGCGAACTTCGGCGTATTCGAATAGTAGTTGAACGAATCCCACACGCCAGGTTTTGATGCCGTGGGTGTAATGCGCTTCAAGAACGTCGCCAGATCCGTGTCGTTCGGGTTCGGCATTTTCAAGTAGCCGGGCAACGTGTCGAAGACGCCCGCCATATCCGTCGCGCCCTGAATGTTCGAATGGCCGCGCAGCGCATTCACGCCGCCGCCGGCGCGTCCCACGTTTCCGAGGAGCAATTGGATCATGGCGGCGGTGCGAATGATCTGCGTGCCGAAGGTGTGCTGGGTCCAGCCCACCGCGTAGATGATCGTGGCCACCTTCTTCATGTCGCCGTCTTTGCGGATGGATGTGAAGAGATCGTACGCTTTCAGAAGTTGGTCTTTGGGAATGCCGGTGATTCGCTCGACCACTTCCGGCGTGTACCGCGAGTATTGCTGCTTCAACAACTGGAAGACGCAGCGGGGATTTTCGAGCTTCAGATCGTAGGCTACGTTCGCCGGCAACAGAACAGGAGGCGCCGGTTGTCCCGCCGCGGGCTTGGGCAGCGCCACTACGTGCGCGGGCTGCGCCTTGGGCGACTCTGCCGCTGCGGGCTTGCCAGTGAGATCGCCGCCCTCTTGATAATTCCACGTGGACTTGTCGTAAACCTTGGTCTCGGGATTGAAGCCCGAATAGAGGCCGTCTTCGGGCAACTTGAAGCCATCCTTCACGAGGTAGGACGCGTTTGTGTAGTTGACGAGGTAATCCTTCGCGATGCGATTGTTTTCAATGGCGTAGCGAATCAGGCCGCCCAGGAACGCAATATCCGTTCCCGCACGAATTTGGCAGAAATGGTCTGCCTGGGATGCGGTGCGCGTGAAGCGTGGATCTACAACGATGATCTTGGCATTGCGATTTCGTTTTGCTTCGACAACCCACTTGAAGCCGCAAGGGTGACACTCCGCAGGATTGCCGCCCATGATCAACATCATGTCGGCGTTCTTGATGTCGACCCAGCCATTCGTCATCGCCCCGCGTCCGAACGTTGGTCCCAAACTTGAGACCGTGGGGCCGTGTCAAACCCGGGCCTGGTTTTCCAGGTAGCAGACCCCCAGGCTGCGCATACTTTTTACCACGAGATAGTTGAATTCGTTGGTGTCTGTGCAGCCGCCGGTGAAGGCGATGCCTTCGCAGCGGTTCACCGTCTTGCCGTTCGCGTCCTTCTCGATGAACGATGCATCGCGCGTCTTCTTCGTCCAGATGGCAATTTCGTCCAGCGCCTGATCCCAGGAGATATCTTCCCAATTTGTCCCGCCCGGGCGGCGCACCTGCGGCTTCATCAGCCGCCGGTCGTTCAAAATATCCTGCTCGAGCGAAGCGCCTTTAGGACACAGAGTGCCGCGATTGATGGGATGGTCAGGGTCGCCTTCCACGTGGATCACTTGGGGTGTAACGTTTTTGGCTTTGTCGCCGATCGTATAGATGAGGACGCCGCAGCTAACGGAGCAGTAAGGGCAAGTAGAGCGTGTCTCCGTGGCGCGAGCAATTTTCAGCTCGCCGAGTTGCGCGTAAGCGGGAGCAAGGTCAAAGCCGAATACGGTGGCTGCGGCCCCGCCGATTGTGGCGACCTTCAGGAAGTCTCGACGACTGGTCTCCATGAAATGGCCCTCCGGTGCTCAGTGTCTGACAGGCTGCCCAATACTGCCCACGAAGTCATTGATGTTTTGCAATGAACTTTCGTCGCACTGCATGAGAACAAAAAAATTCTGCCTTTGGAAGAACAGCGAACAGGAAAAGAGTGCGATTGAGGAGTACGTATTACAACCCGGTTAGTTGGGAGTGAAATGCGCTTGCGGGGAATGAACACCGCCAGCTCACTGGGCGGGTGGCAGCGGCTGACATCGAACACCCGAAACATGGCTGGTCTCCGGGGCAGCGGAAGCGCTACAAGCGGGGATTATCCGCAGGGTTGCTGTGGATGTCAACCGGTTTCGTTTCGCGGGGCATCGAGAAGCAATCCGTGAACTAAAACCTATTCTGAGCCATTGAAATGGAAAGTTTGGGATGATCCTTCAGTTGAGCTGCGTCGGCGATTGGTGTTAGTCGGGGGGAAGACGGCCAACACGGGAAGGGGGACTTCCGTGCCGCCGTCTTCGCACCGACGTGGGACAACTCGAACAGCCCGCAAATACGAAACCCCTCGTGTTAGCGATGCAACATCACAACGACCGCAGGAACGTGAGGAGCTGATTCTTCTGCTGCGGCGGAAGGAAAAAGAACCGCACGGAAGTATCCAGTGCCTCCCCCCTGTGGCGCCGGATGGCATCCTCAAAAGTGTACGAGGCGCCGTCATGCATTTTCTCAGGACGCACGCGCGTTCCCCAGAGCGGCACGGT
>Ga0307469_10000311_pt1 | contig 18538 bp, 14 predicted proteins | sample atmos_gasesAM2C__FD_203084 | JGI IMG/M metagenome (GOLD analysis project Ga0307469, IMG submission 203084) | Hardwood forest soil microbial communities from Morgan-Monroe State Forest, Indiana, United States - atmos_gasesAM2C_515 | ecosystem: Environmental > Terrestrial > Soil > Temperate...
CCGACCGGACGAGCAGGCCGTCGTAGTCGCCGATGATGCCGAGCAGTTGCTCGGCATCGACGGCTCGGTCGTCCACCTCGATCCCGGCATCGCGCAGCAGCGCGATGCCGCGCTCCGCGATCTTCTCCGGGACGAGGACGCGTAGTGGCATTACGCCAGGCCCGCCTCACGGAACACGTTCGCCGCCACGCTCGTCGCCGCGCCTTCCTTCACGGGGTACCCGAGCGTCTGGAGCGACGCCTCGAGCGCCGCGAGCCCCATGAGGATGTCGCGCGGCGCGTAGTAGCCGCAGTGTCCGATCCGGAAGATCTTGCCCTTCAGCCGTCCCTGTCCGGGGGCGAAGATGATCCCGTGCTTCTCGCGCACGTGTTTTGAGATCTTCGCGCCGTCGATGCCCTCCGGCGCGACGACGGCGGTCAGCACGCAGGCGCGGTCAGCCTCCTCCGTCTGCACGTCGAGGCCGAGTGCCTTCACGCCTTCACGCGTCGCTTTGCCGAGGATGGCGTGACGTTCCCAGGCCTGCTCGATCCCCTCGGTCTCCACCATCTCGAGGGCCTTCGCGAAGGCGCGGAAGATCGTGACGGCAGGTGTGTACGGCGTTTCGGCCGGTTGCAGGTCGTGTGAGGCCTACGTCGTCTTCCAGTCGGTGTAGAACCGGGGACATGTCGCCGCGTCGTTCGCCTTCCACGCTGCGTCGGACACAGTGATGAACGCGATCCCCGGCGGCGTCATCAGCGCCTTCTGCGAACCGCCGATGAGGACGTCAACGCCCCACTCGTCCAGACGGAGCGGTGCGGCGCCCACGCCGGAGATGCCGTCGACCACGAACAGTTGTGGTGCGTCCTTCACGACGCGTCCGATTGCTTCGATGTCGTTGACGATGCCCGTCGAGGTCTCGGAGTGCTGGACGAGGACCGCCTTCAGTGATGCGTCCTGCGAAAGCGCCTTCGCGACGTCGGCGGCTTGTGCGTTGCGGCCCCACTCGTAGGAGATGACGACGGGCTCGACCCCGTAGATCTGCGCGATCTTCACGAAGCGCTCGCCGAAGTTGCCGGTGTCGCACACGAGGATCCGGTCGCCGGGCGAGAAGAGGTTGACGACCGCCGACTCCATCCCCAGCGAACCGGAGCCGGTGAACAGCAGGACGTCGCTCTTCGTGAACAGGATGCGCTGCAACGCATCGACGCAACGTTGGATCACCGCCCCGAACCGCGGCCCGCGGTGATAGGGCAGCTCGAGCTGCGCCTGCAGCACCTCGGGCGGCACCTCGGTCGGCCCGGGGGCCATGATGAATTCGGGTCGTTCGACGGCCATGTCGTCCTCCTTCAGGTCTCCTATTCAACAAAAAAACCCCTCGCCGATGACGGACGAGAGGTCGAGGGCGAACGCCGAGAAGGCGTTCGCCTGTTACTTATTCGATCGCTGCGCAAATTTCACGGTCAAAGTATAACAGGGCGTGGCACCTGCACTCCCGATCCGCGGGCGCGAAGACGAACTCCGGCGCTTATCGCGCGCGATAGCGAAGACGTCAAGCGGGGTCGCGCAGATCGTGCTGCTCGAGGGTGACGGCGGGATCGGCAAGACGAGACTCGTCGACGAGCTTGCGTCGCGCGCGTCGGCGGATGGGTTCCGCGTCTTCATCGGACGGGCCGACGACCTCGACCGTTCTCGTCCGTTCGGTCCGCTGATCACTGCGTTCGATTGTCGCCAGAGTTCGGACGATCCACGCCGCCGCCGTATCGCGCGACTTCTCGGCTCCCGTTCGACCGATGAGGACGATGCACCGTCTGTCGTCGCCGATCCCGGACTCCACCTGACGGTGGTCGAGTCGCTCGTCGAGCTCCTCGAGTCGGAAGCGCTCGAACGTCCCGTCCTGCTCGTCACTGAGGACATCCACTGGGCCGACCTGTCGACGCTAATCGTTCTGCAAAGGGCGTTCCGTCGATTGCTCGAACTCCCTGTTGCGCATCTCATCACGTTCCGTCCGTTGACCACCGACGACGGCGCGTCCTTCCTCCGGAAGGCACGGGAAGCCGGTGCCGAGTCGGTAACTCTTGCGCCGCTCGACGACGACGCCGTCGCGCAGATCACTGAAGACACGATCGGCGCATCGCCGGGCGAACGTCTCCGCGCACAGGTCGCGGCGGCGTCCGGCAACCCGCTCTTCGTCGTCGAGCTGTTACGCGCGCTCGAGGACGAGGGCGCGATCACCCGCGATGCGCTCACCGCAGAGGTCTCGGACACGTCCCTGCCGCCATCGCTTCGCTCCACGATCCTGAGCCGCATCGCGTTCCTCCCCGCCGAAACCATCACCGTCCTGCGGTTCGCATCGGTCCTCGGAACGGCGTTCTCCATGGGGGATCTTGCTGTCCTCTGCGACCGGCCGGCGACGAAACTGCTCGAGGACGTCAGTCATGCGCTCGACGCGCAACTGCTCATCGAGGACGGAACGGGCTTGCGCTTCCGGCACGAGCTCATCAGGAGCGCGATCTACGAGGATCTTCCGCTCGCCGTCCGTCGCGAACTGCACAGCGAGGCGGGACGCCGCCTCGCCGACGCCGGCGCACCCGCCGTCCGTGTGGCGCAGCACTTGAGCCAAGGGGCCGAACCGGGCGACGAGCAGGCGATCGAATGGCTCCACCGCGCCGCACGAGAAACCGTGCCGCAGTCGCCGGTCGGAGCCGCGGAACTCTACGAGAAGACGCTCGTGCTGATCCCTATCGGTCACGCGAAACGCGGACGCGTGGGAGCCGAAGCGTGCGAGCGGATGTTCTTCATCGGACGGTACGCCGATGCGGAGAAGATCGCGAACGAGGTCCTCGTCGAAGCGATCGATCCGTCCGACGAGGCACTGCTCCGTCTCACGCTCGCCCGTGTGCTGATGCTCCGAGGACGGATCGCCGAAGCACGGAACGAACTCGCGGCGACGATGCGCATCCCCGATCTGGAGACCGACACACGCGCGCGCGTCCAGGCCGAGGCATCGATGGAGCCGTTCTTCGCCGCGGACATGGAAGGCGCAGCCGCTCTCGGACGGGACGCGCTCGCCGCGGCCGAAGCGGTCGGAGAGGACGAAGCACGGAGCCTCGCACACATCGTCCTGGCACTGGCCGACTACGGACGTGCGCGCGTGGCGACCGCGATGGAACACGCGCGCAATGCCGCGTCGATCGTCGAACGCAAGCGATTCGCGCGCACGGGTTTCCTCGTCCCGCACGGCGTCCTCGCATTCACGCAGATCGAGGGCGACCGCCTGGACGATGCGGCGCGCTCGGTCGTCCTCGGCCGCGAGGTCTCGGAACGCGCGGGAGCCGCGTGGAGCCTGCAGATCCTGCATTGGATCGCGGCCTACCGCGATCTGCTGTCCGGCGAATGGGACGACTGCGTCGCCGAGGTCGAGTCCGGCTTCGCCGAGTCCAGCGACTCCGGCTCGCGCGTCGCTATTCCGTTCGCGTGTGCGATCCTCGCGCACGTCCGCATCGCGCGCGGCGACCTCACGGGGGCCGAGGAGACGCTCAGCGCGTCCGACGTCGGCGTCCGGCTCGACGTCGGGATCGATCACTTCATGCACGCGAGCGCGCTCCTCGCCGAGGCGAAGGGCGACGCGGACCGCGCACTCACGTCGCTGGCGAGCACCTGGGACGTGCTCGAAGGGACCGGTGCGCGGATGCATCGCCGTCCGCTCGGACCGGACCTCGTCCGCCTCGCACTCAACGCTCGGGACGAAACACGTGCGCACCGCACGACCGAACTCGTAGAAGAGGTTGCCGCGATCGCGGACGTTGCGACAGCGCGCGGCGCTGCGCTGAGATGCCGCGGCTTGCTCGAGAACGACGCAGCGCTCTTGCTCCGAGCCGTCGACGCCTACCGCGAAGGGCCTCGTCCGGTGGAATTCGCCATCGCTTGCGTCGACGCCGCCGCGGCGTCGCGGGACGACGCATCAACGCTGCTCGCCGAGGCCGTCGACATCTTCGAGCGCGTCGGCGCCGTGACGTATCTCGCGAGGGCGGACGCGCTCTTGCGCGATCTCGGCGTGCGGAAGGGCGCGCGCGGACGACGGTCTCGTCCGAAGACCGGCTGGGAGAGCCTCACACCGACGGAACGGAACGTCGTAACACTCGCCGTCGAGGGGTTGACGAACCCCGAGATCGCGCAGCGCCTGTACATCTCGCCCCGGACGGTGCAGACGCACCTCGCGCACGTCTACGCGAAGCTCGGCATCTCGTCGCGGGTGGAACTCGCGACGAGGGCAGAGCGACGCTAGATCCTGAAGCGCTTGCTCGCGGGACTCGATACACCACCGGAGTCGATCGCTTCGACCTCGAATGTGTGCGGGCCGGCCAGAAGGCGCCGGTAGCTCTTCGGTGACGTGCAGTCGACGAATGGGTTGCCGTCGAGGTTGCACTTGAACACCGCCGAGGGCGAGCTCGACGAGAACGTGAACGATGCCTTGTGCCTACTCCTCCGGATGTGGACGGAGTCGATGGTGACCGTCGGCAGCGGGTACGTCGCGTCGAGCTCGTAGGCACCGATGTCACAGAAGAAGTGTCGCGTGTGGCCGCGCTGATCGGTCGTGAGTGGCGCGCCGCTGTTCGCAGGGTCGGTGCAGTTCCCGCCCGTCTGGACGAGCGGGTCCAACGCGGTCGAGAACGCCATCGTCTGCGTCGGGCCGCCGTTGTTCGCCAGCGGCTGGAGAAGTGGGTTGACGCCGACGTGGTCGTGGCTCGCCGCGAACTTGCACTGTGTCGGTGAGCTGTCCTCATCGTTGTAGTCCCCCGACACGGCGATGTTGCTGCCGAGCACGCAATTGTTCGGAGCGGACGAACCACCTTCGGCGATGATCGTGTCCTCGATCGCGTACGACTGGTTGCTGCTCGAGACGGCGACGAGGTTCCCTCCGCTGCCGGCATCGGCCGTGTTCCCGTCGATCGTCGAGCTCGCGATGGTCACGGGTTCGCTCACGCCGTCGGTGCTCGTGATGTACATGCCGCCGCCCGAACTCGGCCCGTCCGACCCGTTGTTGGTCGCTTGGTTACCACTGATCGTCGAGTTGACTATGACCGTCGACGGCGCTCCAGTGATGTAGATGCCCGCGCCGGCGCTGGCGGGAACGATGACCTCTGCGACCGGTGAGTCACCGGGCTGCACAACGTTGCCCGAGATCGTGCTTCTGAGGATCTCCACGTGGCCGCGACCCGCCGGCTGACTTCCGCGCACGAAGATCCCACCTCCCGATGCGACCCCACCTGCGTTCGCCGGGCCGGGGCCGGGCGGTCCGCCGTGGCCGACGTTGCCTGAGATCGTCGAGTCCATGATCGTGAGATCGTCCTGCGCCGCGATCCCGGCACCGCTCACCCCGCCACCCGGACCCGTGAACGAGCCAGGGGCGCCGCCTTGGCCGCCGGTCGCGGTGTTGTCACTGACCGTCGAGTGATCGAGAACGACAGGCGTGAAGGAGCCGATCCCGGCCCCCGAGGCTCCCCCGCCTCCAGATGGAAAGTAGGCGGTGTTGCCCTCACCGCCGTTCGCGTCGTTCAGCGTCACGGTGCTCGAGTGCAACGAGAGCGTTCCGGCGACATTGAAGATGCCCGCGCCGGCACCGAATCCGGCCGCACCGCCGTTCGCAGGGAACTGGTTGCCACCTGCGCCGCCGTTGCCGCCGGTGACGGAGTTCCCCTTGATCACAACGTCCGTCAGTGTCGCGGTCCCCGTGTCCAGGTGAAGTCCACCGCCCGTCGCGCTCCCGCCGTCGCCACCGCTCGTCGTGCCGACCGCTGGTGCATCCGCGCCGGTCGAGCCGATCCCGTTGCCGCCGCTGATGGTGACTCCCGTGAGTGCGAACGACGGCGCTATCACCTTCATGACGCCGTAACTGTTGTCGGTCGACGTCGCTCGCACCTGTTGGCTGATCGTCGTCTGGTCGGACCCCGCGCCGACGATCGTGATGCTCCCGGTAGAGTTGACGTTGAGCGGACCGCCGTTGTCCGCGTTCAGCGCCGTCAAAGTGTAGGTCCCGGCGTCGAGCTGGACGGTCGATCCCGGATCGGCGTCCGCGACGGTTATCGCCGCGCGGAGCGAGGTGCAGACGTTATTGAGGTCGCACGTACCAGCCGGGTCGTCCGCCGTGTGGGCCCCGTCCACCGTGTATGTCGCTCCGGCTGCCATCGCGCGACCGGGCAGGAAGACAACACCGACGGTCATGATCAAGACCGATAGCGCCACTCGCCCCAACTGAGTCTTCATCGACGCTTCACCTTCGCTCCCATCACGCGCACAGCCTCGCGGGGTCGCATTGGGTCGCGCCGTTGAACCGCGCATGGTTCCCGTGACCCGTCGCGGTAGTGTCGGCGAGGATCCCGTCCTGCACGTTCCCGTCCGCGTGATTGCCGACGACCTTGACCTGATTGGATGAAAGACCGTCGTCCTCGTTGCCGTCCATCACGTTGTCGACGATGACGTTCGTGTCGGACGCCCCAACTCCGTAGAGGTTCCCGTCCGACACGTTGGCCTCAACGACGGTCTTCGCACCCGCGGCATAGATACCGTCCTGGAGGTTTCCGAGCGTTCTGTTCCCGCGGATGGTGTTGCTGTCCAATACATCGATCCCGTTCGCGAGAACGCCGATGACGGTGTTGTTGGCGATCGTGTTCGAGTTCGTCCCACGGATACCGTTCGCATCGGTGCCGACGATGAGGTTCCCGGTCACGGTGTCGCTCGTTGCAGCGAGGATCGCCGACACCGTGTCGTCGTTGCTGAAGACGCGGTTGTGGATCACCGTGGCTCCGTCACCGACCGAGATGTCGTTGTCTCCGTCGACGACGGTGTTTCGATCGATCACGTCACCGGCCTGCCCGTGGATCCCTGGATGCATCCCTATCACGGTGTTCTTCGCGATGTCGTTCTTGCCGTGGGAGACGATCCCGTCGAACGCCCCGAACTCGATGAGGTTGCCCGAAATGACGTTCGAAGTCGCCATCAATTCGATCCCAGAGGTCACGTCCCGGATCGCAAGTCCCGTCACAACTGAGTGAGCGGCTCCGGATTCAACCGCGTGCTGACAGCTGTTCGAGCCGCTGCCGATGAGGACACCGTTGGCGATCGTGACGTCCGTCAGGCCCGGCTCGACGACGATGCCGTCCTGGCAGATCGTCGAGATAGCGCGACCTTGGAGGTTGACCGTTACGTGGGAGGCCGTCACTTGGATGGCGAAACTTGTGAAGCTGCAGTTCTCAGCCGTTGTGAGGAGATACGTCCCCGGTTGCGTGATGGACTTTCCGGCCGGACAGGCGATCGTGAACTCCGTACCGGGCAGTTTCGGACCCCCGACACAGAGCGCCGTCGGCGAGCATCCGGCAGTACCGTTGTTCCGCGTTCGGTTCGTCCCGTTCCCGGCCGCAACCGACGACGCCGAAAGGCCATACGTGCCATTCCCCTCGGCATCGTTCTTCTTGATGACCTCGTTGTTGATCGACGACAGGCCGTCGATGAGATTCCCGTTCATGACGTTGTTCGCGATCGTGTTGCCGTCGTCCGCGCCGATGCCGTAGTCGTTACCGTTCGTCGTGTTCCCATCGATCACGTCGCCGGTCCCATCCGCGAAGATGCCGTCTTCGCCATTGCCGAAGGCACGGTTCGACGACACCGTGTTGTGGTCGGTGAGGTAGATCCCGTTGCCCGCGTTCGCCTTGACCACGTTCTTCTCGACGGCATTGCCGGTCCGGAGGTCGATCCCGTTCTGTCCCATGCCGACGATCGTGTTGTGCCGAACGACCATCGAGGCCCCGGTCGCCGTCCCAGAGACACCCGCGCCATCGCCATCGGCGATGAAGTTGTGGTCGACGGTTGAGCCATCACCCGTCGAGATGCCGTCGACACCAGCGGCAACCGTGTTCCCACTGATCGTTGCCTTCCCCGTCGCGACGATCGCGTTCCCGCATCGGATGACCTTGTTCCCGATGATCCGTCCGCCGGCCGTCGTGATACCTACGGGCGTCCCGGCCGCCGTACAGCGCGTGACCGTGTTCCCGATGACCCTCGGCGAGGCGATCGAATACACGCCGCCGCCGTTCTCCATCAGGACGAGGTGTTCGATAGTCGCGCTCGAGGCGTCGTAGACACCTTCGATACAGTGCTCGATCGTCCCGTTACGGATGACGACGTTGTGTAGTCCGGGGTTCACCGTGATGCCTGCGGAGCAATTCGGACCGTCACCGTCCAGCACGCGTCCGCCGAGATCGATCGTGACGTTCGACCGCACGATGCTGATCTGCGTCGATGCAGCACAGGTGTGGGTCGCCGTCCGCAGAAGGTAGGTGCCCGGCTTCGTGATGGACGCTGGCGTGGGACAGGGGATCGTGAGCGACTTCACGCCCGTCGCGTCGGCCGACTTCGGCAACGCGAACGCCAGGCTGCAGACAACGATGACAACGACTGCTCGACGCACGGCTCCTCCTTGCCCGCCGTGAGACTTGCACCCGCCGACCCGAGGAACATCCGCCGATCGGCGGATGTTTGCGGAACGACGCCGCGCGATGCTGCCGCGATGGAGCTGATGATCCGCCTCGAAGGGACAGACCCCCCACGCGGATCGGTGATCGCGCGTCCACAGGCCGATGGTGCGCCGTCCACAGAGGGCGGACGGTCGTTCAGCGGGATCCTCGGATTGCTGAAGGTGCTCGAAGAATTCCTCGGTGAGGCGCACGGCGCGACCGAGTAGCACGCGTCATCCCTCAGCTTCGATCGGGAAGCCTACGCGAAGAACCTCTCGCACACCGCGAGCGCAACGACGTCCAAAGTGTCGCTGCCGCCGTTCCGGACCGTCACCGCCCATCCCTTGTCCGGAACAGCGCCACGCTTCAACGCGTACGGAACAGAAGACGCGATCGCCCCTCCGAGCTGAGCCTCGGTCGTCAACGCCGCGTCGAGCGCTCCGCCACCGGTCACGGTGGTGTGCCTTGGGCAAGGAACCTTCACCGTCTTCTGGCTCATCGGCGGGACGTCGAACGCACGATGCGGGTACACCTTCGCTTGGTCGTCGCAGATCGCCGACACCGACAGCGTCTGGGGTTGCGCCCCACGGTTGTGTCCTTCCCCGACCCACGCGTCGTCGGGGAACGGATCGTCCTGAGACTTCGAGATGTTGCCCGTCAGGTCAACGTGGGCCGTGTAATCGCCCGTGATGTTGACCGCACCATCGAGGATCGTCTCACCGGACGGACAGTGCGAAACCGCGCTGCTGAGCCCGCCGACCGCAGGGAGGTTCGCCGTCGTCGCGCTCACGTAGTCCGGAACAGGAACCGTGCAGATCGCATAGGCGATCGTCGTGAGGTCTGCCGACCCCTCGTTCTGCGCGTAGCCGATCCAGCCGGGTGAGCTCGCTCCTTCGATCGAGTTGACCGTGGCGTTGTTCGCAAAAGCACCCTTGATCCGGAGGCCGCCGCCGACCACAAACCGGCCCGCAGGGCAGGAGGCGGTCGTGCCGGCCTGAGACTGGTGCGCCACGAAGCCGGTCTGCGCAACGTACGTCAGTCCGTGGGCCGTCCAGGTCTTCGTGCCGGTCGATGCAACCGCCGCACCAGGGGCGAAGAGCACCGACAGGACCACCGCGGAAAGCGCAGCACACAACCCTCGCCAAGTACGGAACCCACCCACGAGCGCCTCCCTCTCACGACTGCCGTCGTGGAAGGTAGAACCCCAGCCCGGACGGAACATCCGCCAGTCGGCGGATGTTCCAACTCAGCTCACGTCTTCGAGCTCGGCTTCCTGGGCCATGAGCGAGCGGTAGGCGTCCTCGATCGTGTGCTTGCCGCGCGCGATCGCGACCATCCCCGTCTGCGCGAGCTCCCGGATCCCGTAGGGCCTCAAGAGCTCGACCAATGCGGCGAGCTTCTCCGGCGTCCCCGTGGCCTCGAGCGACAAGGCCTCCGGATGCACGTCGGCGACCTTCGCCCGGAAGATGTCGGCGATCTCGAGGATCTGCGAACGGTCCGCCGCGTTGGCGTTCACCTTCACGAGCATCAGCTCGCGCTCGACCGCGTCGTGGTGCAGCTCTTCGACGTGGATGACGTTGATGAGCTTGTCGAGCTGATTGACGACCTGCGTCAGCGGTTTCGATTGCACCTTCACGACGATCGTCATGCGCGACATCTTCTCGTCTTCCGTCGGCCCGACTGCCAGCGACTCGATGTTGAACCCGCGTCGAGCGAACATCCCTGCGATGCGCGCGAGGACACCGGGCTTGTTCTGCACAAGAACCGACAAGGTGTGCGTTCCGCGGCGACCTCTCGGTGCCGGTGCGTCGTACAGCGCGTCCCTGATCATGAGTCCTCTCCGTAGAAGCGTGGGTCCATGATGATGTCGTCGTTCGAAGCAGCCGCCGGCACCATCGGGTAGCACTTCTCCGCCGGGTCGCAGCGGAAGTCGATGACGACCGTTCTGTCGGTGATCGACTGCGCCTTCTCGACGACCGGCTCGACCTCTTCGGGATGCTCGACCCGGAAGCCGATCGCGCCGTACGCCTCGGCGAGCTTCACGTAATCCGGACAGTCCTGGCCGAGGTAGATCCCGGAGAATCGTCCGTCGTAGAACAACTCTTGCCACTGGCGCACCATGCCGAGGTAGGCGTTGTTCAGGATGCCGATCTTGATCGGGATCCGTTCCGTCGTCATCGTGGCGAGTTCCTGGCATGTCATCTGGAAGCAGCCGTCGCCGTCGATGACCCACACGTCGTCATCCGGACGAGCCACCTTGGCGCCCATGCCGGCCGGCACGCCGTACCCCATCGCGCCGACGCCACCCGAATTCACCCACGAGTTGGGGCGCTTGAAGCGGATGTACTGCGACGCGAACATCTGGTGCTGTCCGACGCCGGACGCGTACACGGCGTCGCCGTTCGTCACGCGGCCGATCGTGTCGACGACCTGCTGCGGGAGGAGCTGCCCGTTGGACGATTCGTCCGGGTAGCGCAGTGGATACTTCGCCTTCCACTCGTCGAGCTGCGCACGCCATGGCGTCAGATCCGGCTGCTCGGGCTTCGTCCGCTTCCACTCTTCGGCGAACTGACGGAGCACGTGCTTCGCGTTACCGATGATGCCGACGTCGGGCGCGCGGTTCTTCCCGATCTCGGACGGATCGATGTCGACGTGGACGATCTTCGCGTTGGGCGCGAAGCTCGCGAGCTTGCCCGTCACGCGATCGTCGAAGCGAGTGCCGAGCGCGATGAGCAGATCTGCCTCCTGCATGGACGTAACGGCCGTGTAGTTGCCGTGCATGCCCGGCATGCCGAGCGCGAGCGGGTGGTCGTCCGGCAACGCGCCGCGCGCCATCAGCGTCGTGACCGCAGGGATGCCCGTGAGTTCGCAGAACTCGCGGAGTTCGTCCGAGGCGAACGACTTGATGATGCCGCCGCCCGCATACACGACGGGTTGGCGTGCACGCGCGATCAACTGGACCGCGTCGCGCACCGCCCGCGGATCGCCGAACGTGCGCGGACGGTAGCCGGGCAGGTCGATCGAGTCCGGGTACCACCACTCGGTCGTGGCTTGGAGGATGTCCTTCGGGATGTCGATGACGACCGGCCCGGGACGTCCCGTCGTCGCGATGTGGAACGCCTCGTTCACGACCTGCGGGATGTCGTGGACATCCATGACGAGGTAGTTGTGCTTCGTCACGGGAAGCGTGATGCCGGTCACGTCCGCTTCCTGGAACGCGTCACCGCCGATCGCGAACGTGTTCACCTGTCCGGTGATCGCGACCATCGGGACGGAGTCCATCCACGCCGACGCCAGCCCCGTCACGAGGTTCGTCGCACCCGGCCCGGACGTCGCGAAACACACGCCCGGTTTCCCACCCGCCTGGGCGTAGCCGTCGGCGGCGTGCGCGGCGCCCTGCTCGTGACGGCAGAGGATGTGACGGATGGACGAGTCGATCAGCGGGTCGTAGGCAGGCAGGATCGTCCCGCCGGGGATGCCGAAGATGTGCCGGACGCCTTCCTGCTCGAGCGAATAGATGAGCGATTGGGCGCCGGTGAGCTTGTCCCCTTTCTTGAACTCCATCTGCCGTCTCCTCTTTCGTCGGTGTAAAGAAAAACCTCCCGTCCGTTCCGGACGAGAGGCGGCTGGCGAGCGGTGTGTGACCGCTCGCCTAATCGATTACGAGAACCGTCGAGATGAACTTCATCGAGGCCGAGTATAGCGAAAGTGCGCAAGGCCTGTCACACGCCTTGCAGCAGCTTGTAGATCTGCCCGTCGAGGGACAGCACGTACAGCTCGCCGTTCGCGTCCTGGCCGAACGAGGACGGGTTCGACACCTGACACGCCGCGTCGACGGCCATGTCCGGGCAGTCGAGCACACGCTGCGTCCTGGACGGACCGCGCGCCCGGTCGAAGGCGCGGATCATGCCGTCGCAGAGATCGGAGAAGAGGTAGGCGCCCTGCAGTGTCGCGATCGCCGAGCCGCGATACACGTAGCCGCCGATCACGGCGCATCGTCCGGCGTGCGAGTAGACGTAGATGGGCTTGTGGTAGCGCGCCGGCGGCGGAGCCGTCGATCCGGGCGGGAAGGTGGCGTTGCCCTCCATGCGTCGCCACCCGAAGTTCCAACCTCCCGTCGAAGCGTGCCCCTGGACATCGATCTCCTCGAAGCGGTTCTGTCCGACGTCGCCGATCCAGAGGTCGCCCGTGGCTCTGTCGAACGACCAGCGCCACGGATTGCGCAGACCGTAATCCCAGATCTCATCGCGGCCCGGGCGTCCGACGAACGGGTTCCCGCGCGGGATCCTGTACCCGCTCGCCGTCGGCGCGATCCGGAGCATCTTTCCGAGGAGGACGTGGATGTTCTGTCCGTTGCCGATCCTGCCGTGCTGGTCGCCGGCGCCCCCGCCGTCGCCCGTACCGATGTAGAGCAACCCGCCTTTGAACGCGAGGTTGCCGCCGTTGTGGTTCTCCTCAGGGTCGGGGATCTTCAGCAGATCGACCGGTAACGTCGCCGTCGTTCCGTCGAAGTCGTACTCGCGGAGGACGTCGGAGCCCGCCGCTCCGGACCCGTTCGTGCTCGTGAAGTAGACGAACATCTTGTCGCCGGCCGGGTTGAACGTCAGGCCCAGGAGCCCCTGCTCCCCACCGGTGTCCGTGAATCCACCGGACGAACTGATGTCCAGGACGGTGCCGGCGAGACTGCCGGTCGATGTCAGTTTCACGACCTGCCCCGTCTGCTCCGCGACGTAGATGCTCGTGTCGGTCGGACGTACCGCCATCGCGATCGGGTTCGTGAGTCCCGTTGCGAACTGCTGGAGCGCGAGGTGCACAGTCAGATCTGCGGCGTTCGTGACGCCGGACACGGCCGTCAAGGCCGCTACAGCCGCGGCGATCGCCGCGGCGCGGAGCCTCATGCTTGATCGATCCGGTAGACGCTCCCGTTCGCGACCGAGAGCGCGTACAACTCACCGGTCGAGTCCTCGCCGAACGAGCCGATGCCGTCGACCTTCACGCCGAGCGATCTCGAGTCGACGGGATTCGTCCCGCGCAACGCGAACGCGCGCAGCGTGCCGTTGCAGTTGTCGCTGTAGAGGTACGCGCCCTGCAGGTTGTGGATGCGCGATCCGCGGTAGCGGTACCCGCCGACGATCGCGCAGTTCCCATTCGAGTGGTCGTACTCATAGATCGGACGGTGATAGTTCGCGGGTGGCGAGCCGCCGTTGTACGGATGGTTGCCTTCCATCCGGTTCCAACCGTAGTTGTCGCCGCCCTTGTCGCTCGCCGGCTGGAAGTCGACCTCTTCCCACGCGCTCTGTCCGACATCCCCGATCCACAGATCGTGCGTCGTTCGATCGAATGACCAGCGCCACGGGTTGCGGAGCCCGTACGCCCACACGAGCGCTTTGCAGGACGACCCGTGCGTGTCGCATTGGGACGAACCCGTCGCGTACGGATTCGTCGGCGGCACCGTGAAGTACGGCGACGTGTCCGACGGCGCGAGGCGGTACATCTTCCCGAACTCCGAGTCGAGGTTCTGGGCGCGGTTCTGCGGATCACCGCCGTTCCCGCCGTCACCGAGCCCGAAGTACAGGTAGCCGTCCGCACCGATCGCGAGGTTCGCGCCGTTGTGGTTCGTGTAGGGGTCGGCGAACTTCAGGATGTCGTGTCCGGTGCTCGTCACCGCGTGGCCGTTCGTGAAGGTGTACTCGCGCAGGATGTCGTACCCACCCGCGCACGTGTCGGCGGGGGTGAGCCCGCAGTCCGTTCCCGGCGCCGAGCCCGGGCCGGTGAAGTAGACGAACATCCGTTTTCCGTTCGACGAGAACGTGAGGCCGAGCAACCCTTGCTCGCCGCTGTCCGTCACTTCGCTCGAGATGTCGAGCGCCGTCGACCGGACCGAGCCGTTGCGGAAGGCGAGCACCTGCCCGCTCTTCTGCGCGATGTAGAACGTCGGATCGTTCGAACGCTCTGCCATCGCGATCGGCTCGTTCAGGGTCGCGAGCTTCGTGAGCTTGATGTTGGCGTTCGCGAGGTTCGGTGCGGGCGTCGTCGGAACCGACACGACACCGTGGCCAGGCGTCGAAACCGGCACTGCCGACGGGCTCGCTGATGCGGTTGCCGTCGGTTTCGGCGTCGGCGAGGCGGACGCGGGTGGCGCGGACGAGATGATGCGCTGCGTCGTCGGTGGCTTGTTGTGAGAGCACGCCGCCGACACGAGAACGATCGCCAGGGCGAGCGGGAGCGTCCGGGGACGGAGCACGTCACCACGGTATCCGGCCATCCGTGGGTCCGCATGAGAACATGCGGTGATGGACGAACCCACGACTCAGGCCGACATCGGCGAACCGACCTACCGGCTGACCGACACGCAGGCTCTCAGCGCGCTCGCAGCGTGGGTCATCTTCCGTCAGATCACCGGACGCCTCGGCGTCGCCGTCGCGCCGAAGATCTACAAGTCGAAGCCCTACCTCATCCCGCTGATGACGAACTCGTTCCCGCAACTGATCCTCGCGGGGACCGGGATCAACCGCCGGTGGGGCATGTTCGTCGCGACGATGGCGACGTCGGTGCTCCTCTCGACCATCATCGGGCTGATCTACTACTGGGCCGGCTGGCGGTTCGGACACAAGCTCGCCGAGATGTCGAAACGCCCCGGATCACCGTGGGCGACGATCTGGAACCCGAAGCAGATCGCGCGCGCCGAGCGCTGGATGGACAGCTGGGGCATCATCGTCGTCTTCCTCGGACGCGTCACCGAGCACTTCACGCTTCCGATCACCCTGGTGGCCGGAGCGAGCGAGATGCGCTTCCGGCGCTTCCTCGTCGCGCACGTCGCGGGCGCGGTCGGCTTCGCCGGCGCGTTCCTGTGGATCGGCGGCATCGCCCGTGAGAGGTGGCCGTGGCTCCCCCACTGGATCGCGCACACGTACGCGCCGTGGGCGTTCAAGATCGGCCTCGCGTCGCTCGGTCTCCTCGGGGTGGCGTTCCTCCTCGGCCGGTTCGTGAAGCCGAAGGATCAGGACGCGTCGACGACGACGCCTTCCCAGGCATCGAGCGAGAGCCCCGCCGAGAACTCCTGACCGTCACGTTCTCGCGTCGTCGAGATCGCGATCGTCCCGCGGATCCGGGAGATCTTCTGTGGTTCGTCCGACATGTTGAGCGCGATCACGTGCTTGCCGCGTCGGTACACCCACGTCCCGTCGGGCGATGTTCGCTTCGAATAGGACGCCGACGCGAACTGTTTCCGGAGCGCGATGAGGTCGCGTGTGAGATGCAGGACGGATCCCTCGTCCTCGCGCTGGGCGTCGACGTTGCACGCATCGGCGTCGCCGATGGGCAGCCACGGCGTCACGCCGGCCGTCGTGAACCCCGCACCGCGTTCGGCGCTCCACTGCATCGGCGTGCGTCCGCCGTCGCGTCCGGGGTAGGCGGGCCAGAAGCGCAGGCCGACGGGATCTCGAAGCTCCTCGAACGTGAGATCGACCTCGCGGAGTCCGATCTCGTCGCCGTAGTACAGGACGGGCGTCCCGCGAAGCGTCAGCAGCATCATGAGCGCGCAGCGGATCTTGCGCTCGTCGCCCTCGCACCACCGCGTCGCGAGACGCTTCGCGTCGTGGTTCGAGCCGGTCCACACGGGCCACGCGTGCTTCGGGAAGAGCTCCTCGACCTTGCCGACGACGCCGCTCAGCAGTGACGGTTCGAACTTCGCGTGCACGAACGGGATGTTGAACCCGAGCTGGATCTCGTCGTTCCGCTTCCCGTAGAACGCGGTCAACGCCTGCAGGTCCCAGACGTACGTCTCGCCCAACAAGAGCCGCTCGGGATCGAACGCCTTCGCTACCTTGCGCCAACGCTTCATGACGTCATGCACCTCCGGACGATTCGCGCTGTACATGCGTTTCTGCCCGAAGATGCGGACGGTCGGCGGATCGTCGTCGTCGGCTGGTGGGTTGTCCCGCAGGTCCTTGTCTTTCACGATCGCGTGACAGACGTCCACGCGGAAGCCGGCGACGCCACGCTCGAACCAGAAACGAAGGATGTCGTCGAACGCCTTCTTGACGTCCTCGTTCCACCAGTTGAGGTCGGGCTGTGTCGGCAGGAACAGGTGCAGGTAGTACTGGCCGGTCGTCTCGTCGAGCGTCCACGCCTCGCCGCCGAACTCGGAGAGCCAGTTGTTCGGCGGTGTACCGTCCGGCTTGGGGTCGGCCCACACGTAGAAGTCGCGATACTTCGCGTCCTTCGAACTGCGCGCATCGGCGAACCACTCGTGCCGATCGCTCGTGTGGTTCGGCACCAGATCGTTCAAGATCCGGATGCCGCGCGCGCCGGCTTCCTTCACGAGCCGGTCGAAGTCGTCGAGCGTGCCGTACTCCGGGTTGATGTCGCAGTAGTCCGCGACGTCGTAGCCGAAGTCGGTGTTCGGCGAGACCATCACGGGGTTCAACCAGACGGTGTCGATCCCGAGCCACGCGAGATGGTCGAGGTGTTCGATGATGCCGGGGATATCGCCGATCCCGTCACCGTTCGCATCGCCGAAGGAACGCGGATAGATCTGATAGATGACGGCGTCGCGCCACCAGTCGTTCACGTTGAACCGACGAAGTCCGCGATGGCGGTCGAGAGCTCTTCGGGCTTGTCCTCCTGGATGAAGTGTCCGCCGCCCTTGATCGTCGTATGCGGCTGACCCTGCGTGCCCGGGATGCGTTCGAGGAAGCGTGCATCCGCACCGCGGGTGATCGCGTCGGAGTCACCGAACGCACAGAGGAACGGCTTTTCGAACGTCGCGAGCGATCGCCAAGCGCGTTCCTGATCGGGACGCGCGGGGTCGTCCGGCTCGGCCGGAACGAGTACCGGGAACTGGCGCGCTGCTTCCTTGTACGTTTCGTCCGGGAACGGCGCGTCGTACGCGGCGATCTCTTCCGGCGTGAGTTTCGCGACGTTACATCCGCCGGAGACGATCACGCCGATCGGCATCTCGGGGACGGTCTGCGAGAACTCACGCCAGCGCTTGAACGCATCGCTCATGCCGTCCTCGCCCGTTGGCAGTCCCGTGTTGGACGCAACGACCCGAGCGAACCGCTCGGGGTGCTCGGCCACGAGCCGGAGACCGATGAGGCCACCCCAGTCCTGTCCGAAGACGGTGACGTCCGTGAGGTTCGCGGCTTGGAGGAACCCCCACATCCACTCGACATGACGCGCGTAGGTGTAATCGGTCCGACCGGCAGGCTTGTCGCTCCGTCCGAAGCCGACGAGATCCGGTGCGACGGTGCGCAGCCCGCGCGCCGTGAGGAGCGGGATCATCTTGCGGTACAGGTAGCTCCACGTCGGTTCGCCGTGCATGAGCAGCACGACCGGACCGCTCCCTTCGTCGACGAAATGGATGCGGAGGCCATCGACATCAACGTAGTGCGGTCCGAAGTCGAAGCCTGGGAGCGAGGTGAAGCGATCGTCCGGGGTACGGAGGACGTCCACGGATCAGATCGTTGCGGCCGCGCCTGCGGGGTCGTCCCGCTCGATGATGGCCGTACGACGTGAGCTGTCGAACACGGCATCGGCAACGCGATCGATCACTTCGTCGAACTCGAGTTCGGCGGCTCTCGCGCCTGCGATCGGACGGGGCTTCCGCGGTTCACCGGAACCGGACGTCCCACCCCACCCGCGATGGAACACCAGGCCGGCGACCGGATCGGGGACCGCGTCGAAGGCCGAGATGACACCGGGGATCCCGCGCCACCGCTCGCATTGCCGCTCGCTGCCGAAGGCCACCTCTAGGACGACGCCCCATGAACGGTAGATCCAACGCCACTCGTCGGCGCCGTGCTCGAGTGCGGTGGTCGTGAGGCGGTCGCCGTAGGCGTCCTGCCAGCTCTGCGCGGAGAACGGACCGTCGAGGACCTCGATGGAGATCTCGTACCGGCTCACGGGGTGAGTCTACGCTCCCGCTCGCCTCAGTCGACGGCCATCCCGCCGCCCTGCAGTGCTGGACGGGCCGTTGCGCGCATGCGGCGGAGCAAGCGATTCGTGATGGGCTTCACGAGCGGATGGACGCCGCCGCTCTGCGCCGT